>Ga0070733_10000636_pt1 | contig 27963 bp, 22 predicted proteins | sample Coa_R1_9_FD_66450 | JGI IMG/M metagenome (GOLD analysis project Ga0070733, IMG submission 66450) | Surface soil microbial communities from Centralia Pennsylvania, which are recovering from an underground coalmine fire - Coalmine... | ecosystem: Environmental > Terrestrial > Soil > Unclassified ...
GGGGTTGGGCTCGCTGCGCCAGCACGCGGCCTTGTGGCGGCAAATGCGGCGCGACGGTTTGAAGTTTTGCGAGATGCTGATTCCCACGCCGGAGCTGCGGGAGCGGGCCAAGCGCCTGGGTTATTGGCCCGTATCGCTGCCGGTTTGGTACTGGGACAAGAATCAAACCATGGCGCCGGTGTTGGAGCAGCTCGGCTCCGGCAAGATTTCGTTTCTCGAAACCGACAAGGTAGTATGAAGCTGAGTGGTCAACGTATTCTCCATCGATCTTGAAGATTGGTTCTGCGTACAGAACCTGAACGGGATCATTCCTCGCGATCAGTGGGATTCGTGCGAATCGCGGGTCGAAAACAGCACCATCCGGATACTCGACCTGCTGGATCGCCGCAAGGTTCGGGGCACATTTTTCGTGCTGGGTTGGGTGGCGGAGCGGCACCCGGATCTGATTCGCGAGGTGTTTCGGCGGGGGCATGAGATCGCGACGCACGGCTACTCGCACAGGCTGCTGACTTCGATGACGCCGGAGCAGTTTCAGGCCGACCTGGACCGGTCGCTGGAGGTTCTGGCAAGCTGCGTATCGACGCCGGTGCTGGGCTTTCGGGCGCCCTCGTTTTCAGTGACGCGCAAGACGTGGTGGGCTCTGGATATCATGCGCTCGCGCGGCCTGCGGTACGATTCGTCGGTGTTTCCGGTGGGGTTCCATCCGGATTACGGCGTGCCCGATTCGCGCCTGGACGCGCATTCGATTCTGGATGGATTTCTGGAATTGCCGATGAGCTGCGCGCTGCTGGCCGGCCGCAAAGTGCCGTGCAGCGGAGGCGGTTACTTCCGCCTGTTTCCGTACGCGGTGACGCGTCACCTGATGCGCCAGTGCAATGCGCAGGGCCGCCCGGTGATCTTTTATCTGCATCCCTGGGAGATCGACCCAGGCCAGCCGCGCGTCTCTGGAATGTCCGCGTCGAAGCGCTTTCGGCATTACAACAATCTGGACCGGACCATGGAACGGCTCGAGCGGCTGCTGGAGGATTTCGAGTTCACCTCAGCCGGGGAGCTGTTCGGCGCCTCGCTGCGGCAGCCCGCGCCAGTGGGCTGAACGGTCCCGCCATGCGCCAATCCCACATCGCCATCATCGGCGCTCCCATGGACCTCGGGGCAGGACGGCGGGGTGTGGACATGGGTCCATCGGCGGTGCGGCTGGCGGGATTGAACGAGAAGCTCGCGGCGGTGTACGCGGTCGAGGATTTGGGAAACGTGCTCGTCGATCAGCCGGAGTCCTTGCCCGCGGGTCCTTCGCACGCGCGCTTTCTGCCGCAGATCGCGCACACCTGCGCGCGCCTTGCGGACATCGTCGAGAAGGCGGCTGACGAGTCGAAGGTTCCTTTGGTGCTGGGAGGCGATCATTCCATCGCCATCGGCACAGTAGCCGGGATGTCGCGGCATTTCCGCAAGCGCGATCGCAAGCTGGGCTTGATCTGGATCGATGCGCATGCCGACATGAACACGCCCGAATCGAGTCCCAGCGGCAACGTGCACGGCATGCCGCTGGCTTGCTGTGTCGGCCTCGGCCCGGCGGAACTGACGGGCATCGCGGGATACGCTCCGGCGGTCGAGCCTGGGTCGGTCGCGATCCTGGGCCTGCGCAGCGTGGACGAAATCGAGCGCTTGAACGTCCGCGGAACCGGCGTGCATCCTTTCACGATGCGCGACATCGATGAGTGTGGGATGCGTGCGGTAATCCAGGAAGCGATCCATCTGGCGTCGCTCGGAACCGGCGGCTTTCATCTGTCCTTCGACATGGACGCGGTGGATCCCTCGGATGCGCCTGGCGTCGGCACGCCGGTCCGCGGCGGCATCACCTATCGCGAAGCGCATTTGGCGATGGAGCTGGTGTGCGACAGTGGTTTTATGACGTCGATGGAGGTGGTGGAAGTGAACCCCGTCATCGACGAAGCCAACCGGACCGCCCTGCTGGCAGTGGAGCTGGTGATGTCCGCGATGGGCAAAAGGATCCTGTAACTGAAGCGTATGCAGCGATTGCGTGTGGCGGTTCTGTGCGGCGGCCGAAGCGGGGAGCACGAGGTCTCCATCAGGTCCGCCGAATCCATCATCGCGGCGATGGACCCAGCGCGTTACGAAGTCCAGCGCATCTTCATCACTAAGGAGGGGCGCTGGCAGCCACGCGCTATTTCGCCGGAGCCAGATGGCAATCCGGGCATCGACGTGGTATTCCCCGCGCTGCACGGAACCTTCGGCGAAGATGGAACCGTGCAGGGATTGCTGGAGCTGGCGGGCTTGCCCTACGTGGGTCCGGGCGTGCTGGCATCGGCGGTCGCGATGGACAAAGACGTGATGAAGCGGCTGTGCAAGGAGAGCGGGATTCCGGTGGTGGAGCACATGGTGCTGACCCGCGGGAGCATCGAGCCGGAAGGAATCTGCCGCCGCTTCCCTTTTCCAATGTTCGTCAAGCCCGCCAATCTCGGGTCGTCGGTTGGAATCTCCAAAGTTCGCAGTTGCGAGGAACTGAAGGTGGCGCTCGATCTAGCCGGCCAGTACGACCGCAAGATCATTATCGAGCGGGGCATCGAAGGGCGTGAATTCGAATGTGCGGTGCTCGGGAATGATCGGCCGGTGGCCGCAGTCCCGTGCGAGATCTTGCCTTCGCGTGATTTCTACGATTACGAAGACAAGTACCTGCTCAATCAGGCTCGCGTAGTGCTTCCCGCCGATCTGACGCCGGCGCAGACGGGCGAGATTCAGAAGCTCGCGGTGGAATCCTACAGCGCGGTGGGTTGTGAGGGGATGGCTCGCGTGGATTTCCTGATGGAAACCAAGACTGGCGCGATCTACGTCAATGAGATTAACACCGTGCCCGGATTTACCGCGATCAGCATGTTCCCCAAGATGTGGGAGAAGAGCGGACTGGCGTTTCCTAAGCTGATCGACCGCCTGATCGAGCTTGCGCTCGAACGCCACAGGGATCGTCAGGCGACGCGGTTCAGCCGATAACATGGCGAAGAAGTCGATAGCATCGCCCCCTCTTGCCGCGGCTCTTATCCTGGCGTCGGCGGGAATCCTGCTGGGCCAGAAACAGGACCCGGTGGAGATCATGGCGACTCCATTGAAGACTACGATGGATGTCTTCGCGGCCGTCGAGCAGGAATTCGCCGACCCGGTCGATCCAGACGCGGCGTTTTTTGCAGGTGCGATTCCATCCATGCTGCGCACGCTCGATCCGCACTCCAGCTTCTTCGATCCCGGCCAATTCCAGCAGCTTCAGGAGATGGAGCGCAGTGAGCAGAAGGGCTTCGGCAGCATCGTCAGTGTGCTTCCCGGTCGCGTGATCGTACTCCAGACGCTGCCGGGAACACCCGCCGCCAAAGCAGGCCTTTCGGCCGGCGATGAAATCGTGGCCGTCAACAATATCGCCCTCGCCCGGCTGGACGGGGACCAGTTGATCCAAGTGCTCAGCCAATCCCGGCAGCATGAGGCGACGCTCGAGATTCACCGGTCCGGAGAAGCCGGCCTGGCGCGCATCGTGATGTCGCCCGAGTTGGTCAAAACGCCCACGGTCGATCGCTCCTTCCTGCTGGCGCCCGGCATTGGATATTTGCGCATCACCGAATTTGAGGAGCCGACCGGCAAGCTGGTGCGCGAGAAGATCGAGGAGCTGGGCGGTCCCGGCTTGCAGGGCCTGGTTCTGGACCTTCGAGACAATCCCGGAGGCGCGGTTACCGCCGCGGTCGAAACCGCCTCGTTGTTTCTGAAGGGCGAGGATCTCATCTTTACCGTGAAGGGACGAAGCGCGAAGGCTGAGGAAGTCCGGGTTCTGAAATATAACCGCCCGTATGCGTTCCCGATGGTCGTGCTCGTGAATGAGAAGTCGGCCAGCGCGTCGGAGATCGTCTCCGGAGCGTTGCAGGATCACGACCGAGCCGCGATCCTGGGCGTGCCCACGTATGGCAAGGGGCTCGTGCAGCAGGTGTATCCGCTTTCCGATCACGCGGGGATGGCGCTGACCACGGCGTTCTACTACACTCCCAGCGGCAGGTCCATTCAGAAGCCCTTGAGCGGCGGCCAGCTTGACGCGGCAACAGTCGTGGATCAGGGTCCCTATAAGACCGATTCCGGCCGCGAGGTTTTGGGCGGCGGCGGAATCCGGCCCGACCAGGTCGTTTTGCCCGAGGCGCAATCGCGGCTGCGCCTGGTCATGGACGCTTCGGGGGTCATCACCTCATATGCAACCGAGTATCTGCGCTTGCACGAAATCACCGAGGGTTTCGAGGTAACCCCGGCGATGATGGATGAACTGAACGCCTATTGCGCCGCGCACTCCATTCAGCCGAGCGTAGGCCAATGGCTGGCGGAGCAGCGCTGGATCCAGAGCCGCCTTCAGCAGGAGATCGACAACCTGAAATTCGGAGTGGAGAAGGGCGACGAAGTGGAAGTGCGAAGGGATCCGATGATCGCGGTAGCGCTGCAACGGCTGATCGTGAAGTGAGGAGGAACATGCGGAAATCCACTTTGCTCGGATTGGCCGCGGTTGCGGCGATGGCGTCCGGACAGGACGTCACCGGCGTTGGCAATTTCAGTCACATCGTGACGAATCTGGATAAGTCGCTGGAGTTTTATCGCGACGTGCTGGGGCTCGAGTTGGTGGCACCCGCCCGGCCGTTCGATGGGAATCCCGCAATTATGAAATTGGGCGACACGGCCGGCGCGCAATCGCGCTTCGTCCAATTGCGTGTTCCTGGATCGGCGATTGGTGTGGAGATCATCGAGTACAAGGACATCGACCGGAAGCCCGCGCATCCGCGCTTTCAGGATCCGGGCGCGGCGAATTTGACGCTGCGGGTTCGCGATCTGGATGCGGTGGTGGCCCGGGCGAGGAAGGCGGGCGTGCATGTGCTGACGGTCGGTGGAGTTCCTGCCGAGATTCGCGGCGGCAAGTACATCTTCCTGCAAGACGACGATGGGTTCGTGGTGGAGCTGAGCCAAGGCGAAACTCCAAGCGGCGGGTTCGAGACGACGGTGAACGACGCGGAGAAGACAGTTGCGGCGTATCGCGCGCTGGGATTAGAGCCGGTGGCTCCCGCGGCCTCGCGCACATTCGCGGGATTCAACGGCGACAAGGCTATGACCGATACCGCGGGTACTCCTGGCGCGCAGTTTCGCCAGAGCCGCGTGCCCCTTCCGGGGTCTTCCGGCGGACTCGCGGCGTCCATCACGTTCATCGAGTTCAAGGATATCGACCGCAAGCCGCTCCATACCCGTGTGCAGGACCCGGGCACGGCGATTCTTCAATTGAATGTCCGCGATCTCGGCACGCTGCTGCCTAAACTGAAAGCGGCCGGTTTCATCGTAGCCTCAACCGGAGGGGAGCCGGTGGATCTGGGAGGTGCGAAGATCGTGCTGGTGCGCGATCTCAATAATTTGTATCTGGAGCTGATCGAGCGGAAGGCTCCGTAAAGCTACTTCAAGCCGGAAGCAACGTACAAGTCCGACAATCGCAGCTTGAAATCGTACGCGTAGGCGCGGCCATCGGGGGTGATGTGGAGATTCGAGATTTCATCGACAGGGCGCGCGGGATGAATCTCCAGCTCGGGAGTTCGCTTGCCGGAGCCGACATTCAAGATCGAAACGCTGAGTGTCTTTAGCCCGCTCCCGTTCCGCACGACGTAAACGGATTGGCTGTCGGCGCGCCATCCGAGGAACTGTTCTTCGCTGGCCAGTTCCGGCACTGGCTTGGGATCTCCGCCGGCGATAGGATACGCGGTGAGGCGTCCACCGCCCGGCGCCTGGCTCAGAACCCACTTCCGGTCTGGCGAGGTGAGGATGAATTCATCGGGAACGCCCTCTGGACACACGGGCTGCAGAGTGTTATGAACGAGGTCCGCGGCGAAGCACTGCCAAGCCTTCCCGGGCAGTCTCCCGGCCACAAGATATTGCGGATCTTTGTCGCTCGCGCCCAGCCAACCGAGGACCACAGCTACTTCCATTGCAGGAATCTTGACCGGGCGCTCTTCGCCCGCGCCCGTGGGCAACAGGCGGAACTGCCGTGTCGCTGCGTCCAGGGACGAATACCCGGAGATCCATCGGCCGTCCGGCGAGAGCATGAACGCATGTCCGTCGCCCAGCCGAATCGGCTGCGACCCGTCCAGCTTGCGCAGGTAGACGCTGCCCTTGGGGCCGGCGCTTTCTCCCTCGACGTTGGCTGCGATTACGCTTCCGTCGGCGGAGATGCCGACCAGCCGGCCGGTGTCCAGCACGCTGAGATCCCGTTCGACTGCATCCTCGGGGCCCTTCGCAAGAATGCCGGTTTGCGAGGAGGTCGTGCACAGCAGCGCGCGGCCGTCCCGGGCGATGTCGAAGATGGTAGCGTCGCCTGGAAATCGCGTCACCTCGCGCTTGTGGCCTTTGAGATCCAGCGCATAAATGGTGCCCTGTTCGTTCCGATTCAGGGAGCGGAACCAGATCTCGCGGCCGTCGGGCGACCAGTTCAACACGGCTTCGATTGCCGTGGTCTGGCCGGATACCGCCCCCAGTGGTTGCACCTTGCCGGAGGAGTCAATGATGTCGATGCCGACGACAGAGCCTCCGTAGTAGCGAGCGATGGCGATGCGATTTCCTTCCGGGGAGATGCGAATCGCCAACGGCGGATAGGTGAGTTTATCCAGCAGAATCTTGCCCACCGGGTATTCCAAGCGGGCCTTGCCCTCCATCATCCTCACCAGCGCGAGCGAAGATCCGTCGGGCGACCAATCCGCATGCACCACGCCTTCGAGCCATGGCCGCATCTGGCCGCCGGAGATGGAGCCTCGGGCGAGTGTGCCGGAATCGTCTCCTGCGAAAGGCGGATGCAGAAACGCCAACTCGCTATTGGCGGAGACGGCCAGCAGCCTGCTGTCCTCGGGCAGGTTGAGATCGCGCGACTCGGGATCGCCGGGGATGGCAAGATAGATGTGTCCCGGCCCGCTATCCCACGACGCGGCGTAAACCACGCTGTGGCCATCGGGGGCGAATCGCGCATTCGTTACCAGTCCGCGCCGGAATGTAATCCGCTGAAACTCGGGCGGGTTTTGACGAAGCGTGCGATCGCGCAAAAAGAATCCACCGGCGAACAGCGCTGCGCCGGCGAACAGCGCGGCAACGAGCCAGAGCCAACGCCGCCGCTGCGGAACCGGAGGCAGCGCCACGGACGTCGCCGCCCGCATGCCGGAGACGCTGCCGCCGGAGATCGAACGCAGAGCGAATGCCAGGTCCGCCGCGGATTGGAAGCGCTGCTCCGGACGCTTCTCCAGGCAGCGCTTGATCACGGCGGCAAGAGCGGGCGAAATGGCGTGGGTGGCGGCCGACGGCTCCGGAGGATCCAGATGCAGAATCGCGTTCATGGTTTCGACCTGCGATTCAGCCTGGAAAGCTCGCTGGCCCGCGAGCATCTCATAGAGCACTGCGCCGAAGCTGAAGACGTCGGAACGATGATCGGTTTTGGCGCCGCGCACCTGCTCGGGCGACATGTAGCCGACGGTTCCCATGACTGTTCCGGGCTGCGTGAGCGCCATGGTGACCGTGGCGTCGGCGGGTCCGGCGCTGGTCTGTTTGGCGAGTCCGAAGTCGAGTACCTTCACGACTCCGGCGTTCGTCAGCATGATGTTTTCAGGCTTCAGATCGCGGTGAACGATTCCGGCGGCGTGGGCGGCCGCCATGGCGTCGGCAATCTGCACCGCGATCTCGATGGCGCGGCGGGAGGCGAGGCGGCCGTTGTCGAGGAGGGCGCGCAAAGACTCGCCCTCGACCAGCTCGGACACCAGGAACACGCGGCCCCCGTTGTCCATGCGATCTTCACCGAACTCGTAGACGGCGACGATATTGGGATGGTTGAGAGCGGCCAGGGCGCGGGCTTCCTGCTCGAATCGAGCGCGGCGGCTGGGATCTTGCGCGACGTCGGGAGGCAGAATCTTGAGCGCAACGGTGCGGTGCAACTGCTCATCCCGCGCGCGCCACACCTCGCCCATCCCGCCCTCGCCCAGTTTGTCAAGGATTTCGTACTTACCCAGGCGGGAGCCCTTCATTTCTCACCCCTCATTTTGGACTATGATACACCGGCTGCCGGCATTCACCCCTGCAAATAGCGCGAGAGATCCTCGGGACGGAAGCAGTGCGCGATAGCGGTTTCGCGGCTGATGCGGTTGGCGCGCACCAGCTCGGCCAGCGACTGTTCCATGGTGATCATGCCTTCGCTTCGTCCGGTGGAGAGCGCGGAGTAAATCTGATGATCCTCGCCTTTACGGATCAGGCCGCGCACGCCGCTGGAAGCCATCAGGATCTCGACGGCGGGGTAACGGGAGTCGCCTGTGATGGAGGGAACCAGTTGCTGCGCGACCACGGCCAGCAGAGCCAGAGAAAACTGCTGGCGGATTTGCGGCTGGTTGCCCATGGGGAATGTGTCGAGGATGCGGGAGACGGCTTGAGAAGTATCGTTGGTATGCAGCGTGGAGAGCACCAGGTGCCCGGTTTCGGCGGCCGTCAGAACCATGGCGATGGTTTCGCAGTCGCGCATCTCGCCGACCAGGATGACATCCGGATTCTGGCGCAAAATGCCGCGCAACGACCCGGCGAAATTGGGAGCGTCGCTGCCGACCTCGATCTGCTCAATGATGGAGCTGCGGTTGGTATGGACAAACTCGACCGGATCTTCGATGGTGACGACGTGATCGCGGCGGTGGGTGTTAATCAGGTCCACCAGCGCGGCTAGCGTCGAGCTCTTGCCGCAACCGGTAGGTCCTGTGATCAGGACCAGGCCCTGCCGGGCTTCGGCCAACCGGCGCAGGCCGGGCGGGAGATGGAGGAACTCCAGCGTGGGTATTTTTTCGGGAAGCAGCCGGACGCTGCCCGCGACGGTCCCTCGCTGATAGTGAATATTGGAACGGAAGCGGCCGATGCCTTCGCGGCTGAAACACAGGTCGGCGGATCGATTTTGCTGCAAGTCCTGGGCCTGCGCGGGAGTCATGAGCGGCAGCAGCAGTCGGCGCGTCTCTTCGGCGCTCAACGCCGGACCACCGGCGGGTGAGAGAACACCTCCGATGCGTAGCGTGACCGGAGCGCCCGCGATCAGCAGGAGATCGGACGCTCCGCGGCGGATGGCGTGGGTCAGCAGGGCGTCGAGTGATGCCAGATTTTCGGGTGTGCCGTGAGGCGGCTCCTTGATTTGAGGAGACTGACGGCCGCCGGGGGCGGCGCGATTCAGCTCGGCGACGATCTCGGAGAGGTCCTTGTCGAAACTCGCCATGTTCATAGTGTATGGCTATTTAAGGCGCGTACCGGAAGCTCTTACCGGGTGAATCACAACCTCGGGTCAACCGGCTCGCTTTCTAACGCCAGCACGCCGAATACGCATTCATGGACGCGCCGCAGCGGCTCGCGGCGTACAAAGCGTTCCAATGCCTCGATGCCCAGCGCAAACTCGCGTAGCGCTAAAGACCGCTTGGCTCCCAACCCACGCTGGCGCAGTCGGCTAAGATGGTGCTCGCGCGTGTAGTCGGGGCCGTAAATGATCCTCAAATATTCCCGCCCGCGGCATTTCACCGCGGGCTGAACCAGGTCGCGCCGTCCATGCTCAACGAACGCGAGCGGCTTGACGACCATCCCCTCTCCACCGGCCTCCGTCGTTTCCTCCCACCACTTCGTTGCGGCGTCTGTGGCGGCTTCATCGGAGAGATCGACCACTCGATAGGGGGTTCGAAGGAGCATACCCGCGTCGGCGTCGCACAGCCGCGCCAGGGTCTCCATGTGCCAGGTGTGGTCCTGATCAATGTGCACCCGTCCCTCCGAAGCCAGCAGATGAAACGGCGCTAGCCGCAAATCGTCGAGCGACTGAACCGGCCAGCAATATCGGCGATAAGCGTCAACGTAGCGGCGCGCCAACTCGAGACGCTCCCGATACTCATTCAGCAGCGGAACCAGCTCGGCATTCGTTGTAGCCGCTGCGGCGAGCGCCTCAACGGCCTGGGGCAATGCCGCGCAAGCCGCGGCGCCGGTGGGTGCGTATTGCCGGCGAAGCAACTCCTGCGCCTTTGCCGACCACGGCATCAACTCGCAATCCAGGCACAGCCAGTCCGTGCCCAGCTCATCCCACAGCTTTGCGGCCTCCACGGCGGCATGAATCCTGGAAAGAAAAGCTCGCTCCAGTTCCGCATCGGTGAAGAACCGCCGGCCCATGCGCGTGTAGCAGATCCCCAGCCCGTCTTCTGCGATTCCGAACCGCCGGCGCACAACCTCTTCATCTCGGCAAAGGACGACCACCGCGCGCGATCCCATGTGCTTTTGCTCGCAGACCACCGATGTGACGCCCTCATGTCGGAAATACCGGAATGCTTCGTCCGGGTACTCCAAATAGCCCCCCTTCTGGCTTGTCTCCGAAGGGGACATCGTCGGCGGAAGATAGATCAGCCACTTCGGATTCGCGGCGAACCTGCTCATCACCTCGAGTGCGGCAGTCGCGTGCTCCTCCCGAATCGTGACAGACCGATGCAACCTGGTTCCGATGATCCGCTTACCGAGTACATCTTCCATGTCGAGCAGATCGTCGTGCTGCTGCTGCGCCGTGAGTTCGCTGACGGACGGCGCGGGCGATTCCGTCAAGAAGGGCCGGAGCGGTTCGTAGTACGTTTGAAGAGCCCGCACCGCGACGATCTCTTTCTCGGGATACCGCAGCGCCGTAAGCTTTCCTCCGAACACGCAACCAGTATCGATGTTGATCGTCCGATTCAACCATTCCGGCTCGGCCACAGGCGTATGACCGTAGACCACCATGGCCTGGCCCCGGTACTCGGCCGCCCAGTTCAGGCGGACCGGCAAGCCGAATTCGTCGGTCTCACCGGTGGTTTCCCCATACAGGGCAAACTCGCGCACCTTGCCCGAGCCTCGTCCCTGCATCTCCTCCTTCATGCCCGCGTGCGCCACCACCAACTTTCCGTCATCGAGCACATAATGGCTGACCAGTTTATCCAAGAACACCGCCACGCGTTCGCGAAACTCGGGAGACTTGGCCTCGAGTTGACGCAGCGAGTCCGCTAATCCATGCGTGATCTGGACGTCGCGGCCCCTCAGCTTGCGAAGCAGCTTCACATCATGGTTCCCCGGCACGCACAGCCCCTGTCCGGATTCCACCAGCGACATCACGAGCCGCAGCACTTCTGGAATTTTCGGGCCGCGATCGACCAGGTCGCCGACAAAAATCACTTTCCTGCCCGCGGGCGGAACCACGCGGCAGCCGTCCGAATCTTCCGCGACCTCGTAACCCAGTTGCGCCAGTAACCCGGTCAGTTCATCGAAGCAGCCATGCACATCGCCAATGATGTCGAAGGGCCCGTGCTCGTGCTTCCGGTTATTCCACAAGGGCTGACGTTCGATCGTCGCGGCTTCTATCTCTTCCACGCCCTTGAGCACGTGAACATGGCGGAAGCCTTCCTGTTCCAGCCCGCGCATCGACCCTCGTAGGTCCCGAACTTGATTGCGAATCACATGGGGACCGAAATCGCGATCCGCGCGCGCCCTGTTCCGATCGAAGCAGATTCGCTCTGGAGTGTTCAGAACGATAGCCACCGGCAGCACGTGATATTGTCGCGCCAGCGCTACCAAGGGCTTGCGCGCGTCCGGCTGAACGTTGGTTGCATCCACCACCGTGAGGCGTCCCGCGCTGAGTCGCTTTCCGGCAATAAAATGAAGCACCTCGAAGGCATCGCGCGTGGCGGCCTGATTGTTCTCGTCATCCGATACCAGGCCGCGGCAATAGTCTGATGACAACACCTCGGTCGTCTTGAAATGCTTGCGCGCAAATGTCGACTTGCCGCAACCCGACGGCCCGATCATGACCACCAGGGAGAGCTCCGGAATCGTCAGCTTCACCTGGTGAAGACCCCCATTTGTGTGGGCGATCCCACCGCCTGATCCTCGGGGCCAATCGGAACAAACCGGACGGTGTACTTGAAACGCGCGGCGATGGCATTTGCCCATGCGCGAAACTGTTCGCGCGTCCACTCGAAGCGATGATCCTTGTGGCGAAACTGCCCGGCCGGAAGCGTCGTGAATCTCACGTTGTACTCAGCATTGGGGGTCGTCACGATCACCGAGCCCGGCTGCGCACATTCGAAGACCACCCGCTCGAACGCAGCCAGCCGTGGAGGATCGAGGTGTTCGATCACCTCGATGACCGCCGCTGCATCGAATCCGCTCAGCCGCTTGTCCCGGTACATCAGGGAGCCGTGAATCAGCGTGATCCGTTGTCGAACTGTGGGAGGCAGCTGGTCAAATCGCAGCCGCTTCTGTGCGGTTTCGAGACTCCTCCAGGACACGTCCATTCCCACGATGCGGTCCAGGGAGCGATCCTCAATCAGCGCTTTCAACAGACGCCCTTCTCCGCAGCCGAGATCGATCACGCTCTTCGCACCTACTGCGCGCAACGCCGACACGACGGAGCCGATCCTCATCTCCCACAGCTTCAGCGGCCCTTCGATCTCTTGTTCTTCCTTGAGATGCGTTACCTCCTCGAACTCGGGGTCGGGTGCGTCTTCATCGGCGAGCCGCGCCAGCGCCTCTCTTGTAAGCTTCCGGTCGGAGCGCAGATAGCGGGCGGCGATCGCTTCTTTCTGTGGATGTGCCGCCAGCCACCCTTCTCCTTTTCGCAGCAGTTTTTCCAGCTCGTCTTTGCCAACCCAGTAATGCTTCTCCGCATCCAGCACCGGGATGAGAACGTAGAGGTGCGAAAGCAGATCCTGCAAACGTACGTGGCCACGGATGCGAACCGTGAAGTACGGCCCGGGCCCCCACTCGGGAAAGCTTTCGTCGAGTGGGTGATGTTCGGGCTCCACCACGTAACCTAGAGGTTCAAAAAGACTGCGAAGAAACGACTCGCCCCCACGGCACGGGATCGCCGCAATCGCCGCCTCCAAATCCAAAGTCCGATCCGCAAGTTCCTGGCGCTCCTTGCTGCGGCCGCTCATCGCCGAACCGAACACTTGAGCAATCGCCACGCTGTCAAATGAAGACGCCGCGTAGGGGCGATCGTTCACGTACTGGTCTAGCGAGCCCTCGCCGGAGGAGTCGCGCCGGCCCCGCACCAGGCCGACCGGATCGACGTCCAACAGAAGGGCCGCTTGAGCCCGATTCTCCGAGAGTTGCGGATAGAGCACATAGGCTTTCCCGAATGCCAACTCAAACGAATGCAATCGAGCCGGATTCTTATGCAGCAAATATCCGAAATCTTCCCCGGAAATCGGCGCCGTAATCGTGAGCAGCACGCTTTGAGTTTACTGGACCGTCAGATACAGAACCTGCTGCAACGGCACCCCGTTCACCGAAATCGCGAGAAAGACGTCGCCGCTCAAGCCGGACGGGATCACGACGTTGAATTGAAACAGCCCCACGAATCCGCCGGTTTGGCCGGCATACGTCAGGTTTGCTTTCAAGCCGCCGATGGTCGCGGTCACGTTGGGCAGGGAAGTGGTTGGCGGGGCGATGGTCCCTGCGGGGACACCCGTGCCCGAGCCGAAACCGATGCCGTAGAGTACTACTGTTTCCCCGGCGTGGGCGGGCCGGAAGGCCGCACCTGGAATCAAGCCCGTTGGTCCCACGAAGGAACCGTCACTCAGAATCCCCGCTGCGTAAAACTTTCCGTTGGCCGTGAAAGACGGAGGAGCCAGCAGCGCCGGCGACTGAGCCGCGGCAGTCACGACCACTGGATCGCTGGTCCCACTGGGACTCACCACCTGGATGCTGACGTTCCCGGTGCCGATTCCATCCGGAACCTGCGCGTTGATCTGGCCGGGGCTGATCACGTCGATATAGCCCTGCTTGCCGTTGATCAGCACCTGCACGCCGCTGAGCGAGTTGGGCGCCTGGTTCCCGTTGAAGTCCGATCCGGCCCACTGGCGTGTGATGGGGGAAAGGTCTTCGCCATAGATCTCCATCCAAGTGCCGGAAGCGATGGTGTAGCCGCCGCCGAAGCTTGCGGCCACGATCGGCGCATCGATGCGCGGTTTGGTGGCCGGCGCCGACAGCACTCGAATACGATTGTTGTCGGCGAAATAAATGTTGCCTTGCGAGTCAGCGCTCATGCCGCTGGGGTTCGTCGAAAGCTGAGCGCTCAGCGCCGGGCCACCGTCACCGCTGAATCCCGCGACTCCCGTTCCCGCAACCGTGGACAGAGTGTGCGTGATCGCGTCCACGCGCCGGATTCGGGAGCCTTCGGAAAAGAAAATGTTCCCGTTGGAATCCACCGTCAGGCAGCCGCCGAAATTCAGCGCCGCGGAGGTGGCCGGTCCGCCATCCGGGGCGGGCGTGCTCGGCAATTGATGATTTCCAGCTACCGTTACCATGGTGTTCGCCGACGGGTTAATTTTGCGGATCACGTGGTTATTGGCGTCCACGACGTACACGTTGCCCGAAGCGTCCGTGGCGAGATTGCCGGGTCCGTTCAGATGCGCCTGCGTGGCGGTCAGGTTGTCGCCGTCGTCCCCAGATGTTCCGTTACTCCCCGCGGTCCCGATTCCGGCGATCGTCGTGGCCAGGCCGGTGGTGACGTCTACACTCACGATGCGGTCGCCCTGGTATTCCGCGATGTAAAGAAATCGATGCGTCGGATCCAGCGCGAGCCCGTTGGGAAAATTAAACGAGATTGAGCTGACCGCCCGAATGATTCCGCCCGAGATCACGCGGACCTCTCCCGTGCCTTGCGAAATGTAGATGGGTCCCGCCGGATCCACGGCCATGCCGTAGACCACGAACAGACCCGCGCTGGTGGCGGGTCCGCCGTCGCCGCTGGAGCCTTGAAACGCATTCGTCCCGGCTACCAGGGAAATCACGCCATTGGAGACTGCGCGCACGCGGTAGTGGCCGTCGTCGGAAATCACCAATCCACCCTTGCCGTCCGGAACCGCGGCGAAGGGGTTGAGAACCGCGGCCAGCGCGGGTCCGCCGTCACCCGTGGCGGCGTTGAGGAGACCCGCAAAGGCCTGGACCCTCTGCGATGTATCGATCAAGCGCACCCGGGCGCCAATGTATTCCGTGAAGTAGAGAGTGCCGCCACTGTTCAGGGCGAGCCCACGCGGCACGGTTATCAACGCCTGGATGGCCGGGCCGCCGTCGCCGCTATCGCCCCCCGCCCCCGTGCCCGCAAAGGTCGTGATCTTGTTGGCGCCCAGGTCCGCCTTGCGAATGCGATTGCTGGCGCCGAAGCCTTCGGCGATGTACACCACGTCGCCTCCCGCGTCCACGGTTATCCCGTTGGCTTGGTCCAACGTGGCTGCGAGAGGCGCCACTCCTTCGCCCGCATATCCGCACTGGCCCAGAGTTCCCGCCACGATGTGGGCCAGGCTGGTCGCGGCGTCGATTTTGCGCACCACGCAATTGCCGGCATCCAGGACGAAGATGTCCCCTTTGGAATCCAAAGCGACGTCTCCTGTATAGCCCAGCGCCGTTTGGGTGGCCGGCAGTCCGTCCGCGCCGGCGCCGATGCTACCCGTGCCAACAATCGTCGTCATCGTTCCCTTTGCCAGGTCCAGCCGCCGCACGCGGTAGCCGTATACTTCACTGAAGAGAAGACCGCCGCTGGAATCCAGAGCCAACCCGCTGATTTCGAAAATTGGAGTTGTGAGCGCGGGTCCGTCCGGACCGCTGGAATTGCAGACTCCGGTGCCCGCGATGGTCGCGAAGGCGCCGGTCTTCAAGTCGACCCGTTGGATCGCGCAGTAATACAGCCCGCCAATGTAGAGGATGTTATTGACGTTGTCGACCGCCAGTGCATAGGGATAACTTAGAGTCGCCTGGAGCGCAGGCGTGCTCCCGGTACCGCCCCCGGCAATCAGAGTCATCACTCCGTCCGTGCCGACGCGGTGGACCTTGCCCGCCGACGACTCCGCGATGTAGACATTGCCCGCGCTGTCGGTGGTCACTTTGCCCATCCCCACGGCGAATACGGCATTCAAAGCGAACCCCCCATCGCTGGGTGGCGTGGTACCCGCCACGGTGCGGATTGTGTACGTGGGAACCTGGGCCGGCAAGAGCATCGCCGCGAAGCCCCAGATGCTGGCGAGACAGATTAGACTCATTCGCATGCCTACAATTACCTCATATTCATGACCGCACCGCAGTACTTTGGCTGGAGCCGCGGCCGAAGCCGGTGTTAAAATGGCGCATGCGCGAGGGGACCCGGCCCAAGATTGACGCAATGGCGATGACCCGATGGCCGGCATGACGAAAGCCGCGATTTTCCTTTTGCTTTTTGCGCTGACCCATGCGTCGTTGGTCCTGTTATATCCATTCAGCCTGCGGCGGTTCGCTCTTGCTGCCGCGCTCTACGCCACCGGCACCGTCGTCATGCTCTACCTGCTGTTCCATCCGCGCAATCAGTGGCTGGTTGCCAATCGCTCGCAGGTGGACTGCCACGGCCGGCTCTGCGTGGCTCTCACGTTCGACGACGGCCCCAGCCCGTCGGACACGCCCAGGCTGCTGGACATTCTCCGGGTCAAGCAGGTCCCGGCCACGTTTTTTGTAGTGGGCGAGAGGGCGGAACGGCACCCCGAGATCGTGCGGCGCGCGTGCGCGGAAGGTCATCTGGTCGGGAATCATACGTGGTCCCATCCTCCGCTGTTCTGCTTTCTCACGCCGCGGCGGCTGCACGCCGAGATCGAACGGGGCGAAGAAAGTATCGAGCGGATTTGTGGTTACCGGCCGCGCTATTTCCGCTCGCCAGTGGGGTTGCGTCATCCGCTGCTGGGGCCGTATTTGCAGGACGCGGGACTGGAATATATCTCCTGGCGCATTCGCACGTGGGATACGTTTGGCTCGAAATCCGACGTGCTCGCCGGGCGCATCCTGGACAATGTTGCTTCGGGCGACATCGTCATGCTGCATGATCAATTGAACGGCGGCGCAGGCGAAATGCTGGACGCTCTGCCTCGCATCATCGATCAACTCAGGGGCCGGGGATACGAATTCGTCACTGTGGGGGCCAGCCCGGCAGTGGAACTGAAGGTTGCCCGGCGGGAACAATGAGGATCTGCGCGCTGATTCCCGCATTCGACGAAGCCTCCCACATCGCCGGTGTAGTGGAGGGATCCAAGCGATATGTTCAGCAGGTGGTGGTGAGCGATGACGGCTCCCGCGATGGCACCGCCGAGATTGCCGAGGCAGCGGGGGCGATCTGCCTGCGTTCGACGTCCAACCGCGGCAAGGCTTGCGCGTTGCGCCAGGCGATCGATTTTGCTGCGGCGAGAGACTTCACTCACGTGCTGACCCTCGATGGCGACGGTCAGCACTGTCCCGAGGATATTCCCGCGCTGATCGAAGCGGCTCGGGCGACTGGCGCGGACCTGGTGATCGGCACGCGGACCTTCGATCGCGACGCGATGCCTCTGGCGCGGTATTGCTCCAACACGTTCGGAAGCAAACTCGCCTCGGCGCTGGTCGGCCAGGAGATTCGGGACAGCCAGTGCGGATTCCGGCTGCTGCGTCTGGACAAGCTCCGAAGCATCGCGCTGCGGAGCCGGTTCTACGAATTCGAGATGGAGGTTCTGATCAAGATGGCGCGGGCGGGCGGGAGCATCGCGCACGCTCCGGTGCGAACCGTATACGACAATGGCCAGGCGCGATCGAAAATGAAGCCGGTGCGCGACACGGTGCGCATCTGCCTCTGGTCGCTCGCGTTTCGTTACCTGGATCATGTATGAGGTTGTTTTTTGTTCTCGCAGTATTTCCCGGATTGCTGTGCGCGCAATCCGATGAGCTTCTGACGAAGATCTGGAACGGCGTTCAGCAAGCCCAGGCCAAGATCACATCAGGATGTGGCAAGATCACCGAGACTCGCACCTCGAAACTTCTGGTGAAGCCCCTGGTGTTCCACGGCACGTTCTGCGCCGAGGGTCTGGACCGGTTCGCGCTGGAATACTCGGAGCCTGACCCCATTCGCATCCGCTTCAATGGCGACTACCTGAACGTGACTACCGGCGGCGGCAAGAACACCGAGGTGATCGAGGTGGGAGCGAATGTCCGCCGCACACAGGCCTACTTCAGTCGGGAGAACTCCATCGAGAATCTGAAGAAGAACTTCATCATGGATGCGCGAGAGGGCGATGCGCGGGAGGGCGACGCGCGTAAGGCCGGCGGAGTGTTCATCCTAAAGCTGGTGCCGCGGTCGGGCCGTTTCGGAGCCGCGCTCAACTACATTGTGGTGCAATTGCGCCGAGAGGATTTCCTGCTGCGGTCCCTGGAAGTCGATGGCAAGAACGGCGTCAACAGTGTGTTCCTGATCGACGTCACCTCCGTAAACTCGAAGATCCCGCCGGGCATGTTTGAGGTGTACCGGCCCAAGTGATGGAACGAACACAAATCGAGAGGATCATTCCACACCGTGCGCCGTCCCTGTGGATCGACCGCGTCGAGGAACTGGAGCCTGGCGTCCGCTGCGTCGCCTGGAAATTCATCGATCCTGAGAATCCCGCTTTCGCCGGCCACTTTCCATCCCAACCGATTCTGCCGGGCATTTTTCTCATTGAGACGGTGGCCCAGACCGCGGGCGTGATGATGGGAGCGCTCATGCCAGGCGAGGCGGGAGGCGTCGCGCTGCTGGCAGCCGTGAATCGGTTTAAGTTCCTCAAGCCCGTGCTCCCTGGTCAGGAATTGCGAATTGAAACCAGGAAGCTGACGGATTCCGGCGCGATGGCGTACATTGAGGGAACGGTGAGCGTTGATGGCGGAATAGTGGCAACCGGAGAGTTGTCGGTGGTCTCAGCGTAAGGTTCCAGCCGGCGATGGTCAACAAGGCAATCAATCGGTTCCTGACGCCTGCGCGGAGCTTCGCGGCCAGCATGTTGAACGAGGGGCTGGCTCCGGGCCGGGCCGCCGGCGCCGTGTTTGTCGGAATCTTTATCGCTCATGTGCCGATCTACGGCTTTCAGGCCGTTGCGGCTTTGGGGCTCGCTGTGTACTTCGGGCTGAACAAGCCCTTGACGCTGGCTGCAACGTTCATCAACAATCCGCTGCTTCAGCCCTTCCTCGTCGGCGCGTCGGTGATGCTCGGCCAATTCATTTTGACGGGTGAGGTGCGGCCGTTTAAGATACCGGAACTTTCGATGAAAGGTTTGAAGGAGGGATTCTCGGTCTTCGCGATCGGCAGTATATCGCTGGGAGTGATCCTCGGTGGAGTGGCGTCGCTGATCACGTACGTCTTCTTACACCTTCGAATTTCGGCCGAGCCCCGCCGACGCGAGCGAACCCGTTTTGTGAACCAGTTGTTCGCCAAGTGCGGCGGGTCCGATCGCGGATTCGTCCGCTGGAAGCTGAGGCTCGACCGGATCTTTGAGATATTGGCCGCCGAAGATCTGGGCTCCGGTGTGGCGATCGATCTGGGCTGCGGCCACGGGATCGCGCTGGGCTTCGCGGCGTTTGAAGATCGCGGCCGGCGCGTGGTTGGCTGCGATTTGAATCGAGGCCGGATCGCCGCGGCGCAGCAGGCGTTCACGGGCATGAATGCCGGCTTCCGGGCGGGGGACGTGCGCGATTTCGAACTACCTCGCGCCGGATTGATCCTGATTCTCGACGTCTTGCAGTATCTGAACGCCGATGAACAGCTTGCGCTGGTCGAACGCTGCTGCGGCGCTTTGGAGCCGGATGGAAAGTTCATCTTCCGTGTGCATGACCGCGAGCGCGGCTTGCTCTCAAGGCTCAGCCTGGCCTTCGACCGGATCATCTTCCTCGCCGGCCGGGCAGGCGTGAAGCCGTTGATGCTTTCCGCGGCGGAGTATCGTGGGGCGCTCGAAAGTGCCGGGATGCTGATTGAGGAACGCCGCTTCCGGAATCGCTTGCCGTTGGCCCACATCGTATTTATAGCCAGGAAGATCAAGCCATGAGCACGAAACTCATGCGCCTGGTGAGCCGCGTCGTCGTGAATCACCCCGGGTCGGTTGTGGCCGTTTCACTTGTTGCGACGATTCTTCTCTATTCCCACATCCATCTCCTGCGCCTCGGCACCGATCTCACGAACTTGTTCGGCAACGACGATCCGCAATGGAAAGCTGTCAGCCAGATGGGCCAGGAACTGGGATACGGGAACCAACTGTTCGTGCTTGTGGAAGGTCCAAACGGGGATTCCGATTCTGCCGGCCAAATGGAGGAGATGGCGGATCGGCTGGTCGCCGACATGACGCAGAGCGGGGACTTCAAATACGCGCGCTGCGGATTACGCAACGAGGAGCTGCTGAACATGGCCCGGCTCTTCGCCTGGAACTTCCCTTTTTTCCTGCAACCAGATCAATGGGAGGACGTCAAGAAGCGGCTGGAACCGGCGCAGATCCGCAACACGATACGAACCTCTGCCAACGAACTGGTCACGCCGTTCTCGACCTTGGGGGCCGACTACTTTATCGCCGACCCTCTCGGCCTGATGCAGGTGGCCGCACGGGGAGGCCAAGGGCTCTCCGACTTTGCCAGTTTCGACTTGAATTGGGGCAGCGGCAGCCGCTTCTTCAGCAAAGATCACAAGGCGCTGCTGATCATTGCGGAGCCGCGCTTGCCCGCGGTGGACTACCAGTTCGCTCAGCAGGTGGTGCAATGGACGCGGCAGCGGATCGAGAAGATCGCGGCGGACCCTGACTTCCGGAATTCCGGACTGCGCGCGACGCCCGCGGGCGCCTACGTCTACGCGGACGAGGATCACAAGTTCATCGAGCACAATATCCGCCTTATCTCCCTGATCTCCATCGCCGGTAACGTGCTGTTGTGCCTGGCCGTCTACCCTCGCCTGCCGCTGCTGCTGTTGTCGCTGCTGCCCACCAGCCTTGGAATTCTTTGGACCACTGGAGTCGCCAGCTTCTACCCTGGCGAGTTGAACCTGATCAGCCTGTCCTTCATCGCCATCATGGCGGGACTGGGAGACGATCAGATCGTGCACTTCTTCAACCGCGTGCCGCAGGAGTGGGCCAAGGCGGGAACGCTGGACGCGGCGGCGCTGGATGTAGCCATGACTCGGGCCTTCGAAACCACCGGATTCAGTATTCTTCTCTGTATCCTTACCGCTGCGACGGCGACCGCGGCGCTGGCCACGTCCAGCTTTAAAGCGCTGGCGGAATTCGGCTTCATTCTTACAGTGGGCATGGTGATGATGATGATCCACACTATCTTCACCGTGCCTGCGCTGATGCGCCTGTGGTGGCGATTCTCGAAACCGCGGGCGCCCGAGACCATTACTTTCCGCTTCCTCCCGGCGTTGGCGCGGACCGTGGTGGATTGCGTGGGCCGGCATCCGCGCGCGGTCGCCGCTGTCTCCTTGGGGACTTTTGGACTGTCGCTGCTCCTTCTGCCCTCGGTGAGAATGAACCGCAAGATCGAGGTCACGCTGGGCGCCGAGAATCCCGGTATCGCTGCGCAGAATCGCCTCTCCGCCCGATTCGGCATCGAAGGCAGCCCGGATGTGCTGCTGATTTCGGGGAATCAGGAGGAGGTTCTCCAACGAAGCGAGCAGCTAGCCGCCAGCCTCGACGACTATCAACGGCGCGGCATCGTCAAGTCGGTCTTCTCGCCGACGAATCTGGTGCCATCGCGCCGCACGCAGATGGAGCGGGCCAAGCCACTGGCGACGGTCGACTTGAACGCAGCCGCCCGCGCCGTCGAGGATTCGATTCAAGAACGTGGATTCCGTCCGGCGCTGTTCCAGCCCTTCATCGACCGGTTACGCGAACTCGGCCGGGACGCTGAGCCGCTCACTGTCGAGAAAGCCGGCGAGCTTCTGCCCCGAGGCTTCCTCGACAACAGCGTCCGTAAAACCAGCGACGGATCCTATGTGGCCGTGATCGCCTATTATGCGGCGGACGCGAACGCCACCGAGGTCATTCCGGAATCCGTGTTGGCGTCCTGGCGCGGCCAATTTGGTCCGTTCGTGGATTTCTCTTTCAATAAGATCAATCGCGAGGTGCAGGATCGAGTGGTGCACGATGGCCGCCGCGCGCTGCTGTGGACCACCGCCGGTGTTGCCCTGATCGTGTATCTGTGCTTCCGCAACGTCCGTGTGTCGATTCTCGTTCTGCTGCCGATCGTCTTCGCGATCGTCGTGACGTTCGGACTGCTGCGCCTCGCCGGGCATGAATTCAGCTTTATGGCGATTACAGCGATTCCACTCATCGTGGGTATTGGAATCGATAACGGCATCCATTTAGTCCGGCGTTATCTGGAAAGCGGCCGTTCCGACATTGTCGTGATCGCGAAGGCGTCCGGAGCCGCGCTGATTCAATCCAACTTGACGACCATCGTCGGCTTCGGGGCCCTGATGGCCTCCAGCTTCAAGCCACTCGCGGAGATGGGCCTGGTGACCGCACTGGGAGTAGTGCTGGCGCTGGCCGCCGCGCTTCTGATGATCCCCGCGTTATTGGTGGTGTGGCCACTAAGCCGGAATGCGGATTGACGTGGCCGCCGGCGTCCCTTTATTTTCGGCGATTACTTCTTCTTCAACGTTTCGGCGTCAGCCTCGAGCGAAAGGGCACTCACGCCCTTATCCTTACGCGCGCGCAGCGCGAGATAGTCTCCCAGCACATTGCCCATGAAGGCGGGGAGGCGTTTGTCATTGAACGAAAAGGAGGCTGCGAAGGCGTTGTTTTCCGTGGAAAGCTCCCGTTGGAACAGGACGGCGCCGCTCTTGCCGTCCGCGACTTCCACGCGGTACGTAATGTAGGAAGTGCCCCCGATCGCCCCGATCAGTATGCGCGTTTTGGTCGACACCATTCGATACTCCGAGAGGGTGCATTTGACCACCAGATATGGCTCTTGCGGCGGCGGGTCCTGCTGTTTGGCGATGGTGGTAAAACCATGCCGGCTCATCAAGCGGGCGATGGCCTGATCTTCTGTTTCCGTCGCCAGCTTTCTGGCTTTCTCTTCCCATTCGGAGGGGATGACGAAGTCCTGGAACACGATCGCCCGATACGCCAAATCCTCCGCGTTCACAGCCGGGAGAGTTTCGTGCTCGGCTGTCGCATAAGGATCCTGTGAATTGGTCTCTGTCTTCTTTTTTGCCCCAAGCAGCGGCACGCACAGCAAGCTCAAGGTCAGCAATAACGGGGTTAGATGCCGGTGATCGGTATGGAAGAATTCTTTTCCCATCGTAATCTCCTCGTCTCTACTATACAGACGATCTGTTACAATTGCTTCGTTATAGACTGTGCCGCGCCGTAAGCGGCCGTCTCGAATTTGCCACCCCGTTTGTAAACTCCCCAAGCCCCACCTGAGCCCAGCCGCTCCTTGAACACTTCGACATTAAGGAGACCTTCGCATGAACCGGCGCAACTTTTTCAAATCCACCGCCGGGACGGCTGCCACTGCCGCTCTCGCCGGACCATTTTCCACCCGCACATTCGCCGCCACCACAGCTGGGGCGAAGGGCCGCCCGGCCGAAGAGATCGCCATGGACGAGGACTTCTGGGCCGCCGTCCGCAACGAATTCACCACCGACCGCACCGTGATCAATCTGAACAACGGTCACGTCAGCCCGGCTCCGCGGACGGTGCAGGAAGCCATGCGCCGCTATCTGGACTACAGCAACATGGGGCCGTATCACACCATGATCCAGCAGCTCGAAAAGCACATCGAGACGGTGCGCCGCATGGTGGCGGACGCCGCCGGTGTCGATCCGGAAGAGATCGCGCTCACCCGCAATTCCAGCGAATCCCTTGAGATTGCGCAGCTCGGCACCCCGCTGAAACCGGGCGATGAAGTGCTGACTACCACGCAGGATTATCCGCGGATGCTGACGACGTTCGCCACTCGCGCCCGCCGCGAGGGCATCAAAGTCAAGACCGTCTCGTTCAAAGTGCCGGTTCAAAGCCAGGATGATCTGTACCATCTGTATGAGCAATCCATCACGCCCCAAACCAAGCTGATTCTTCTGTGCCACATTACCAACCGCACGGGGCAGATCTTTCCGGTCCGCCGCATTTGCGACATGGCTCAGGCGCGCGGCATCACGACCATCGTCGATGGGGCGCATGCCTTCAGCCAGTTCCCGTACAAGGTGTCCGACTTCAATTGCGACTTCTACGGCGTCAGCCTGCACAAGTGGACCTTCGCTCCAATTGGCACCGGGTTCCTCTACGTGCGCAAGTCGAAGATCGAGGAAACGTTCCCGCTGATGGCCGCAGGCGAACGGCGCGACGATAACATTCGCAAGTTCGAGGAAATCGGCACGCATCCGGCCGCGAATTTCGACGCCATCTGCGAAGCCATCACCTTCAACCAGAACATCGGCCTCGACCGCAAGGCCGCGCGCCTGCGCTATCTCAAGGACCGCTGGGCCACGGCGCTTGCGAAGAATCCCAAGGTCAAAATTCTACACAACCCCGACCCGTCGATGTCCTGCGGTATCGGCATGTTCGGCTTGACCACGGGTGAAGAGAGAAAGCTCGCCGACGCGCTCGAATCCAAGCACGGCATCTACACTTCGACGATGCGGCATGACGAGTACACCGGCATTCGCATCACGCCCAGCGTGTACACGACGCTCGCGGAGATCGACTATTTCGTGAGTGCGGTTGAGCAAGAGCTAAAGAACGCTTGAGCCGCTTGCTTTCGCAGGCTTCTCTTTTCGCTTGGAATTCGCGGCTGCCGGCACCGCGCTCCGCTTCGCCGGAATGCCCGCGCGGATTTCATGATCTGTTCGAGGCTCCGCGCCGGCTTCGATCTTGAGCAGCTTCTGGAATCGCTCCACTTCCTTCTGAGTGAGCATTCTGTAGCGCCCCGGAGCCTGGTCCAGTTCCAGGAACGCGATCTTTACGCGCCGCAGCTTCTCCACCAGCCTGCCGAAATGCTTGAACATCACGCGGATCTGATTCTGCCGGCCTTCGGTGATCTTCACTTCATACCAGGGGTTGGCTCCCGGCTTGATGCGCTTCAATTCCGCGGGCGACGTCTTGCGGCCGTGCAGAGGAATGCCTTCGCGAAACTGCCGCTCCTGCTCCTCGGTAAGCGGGCCCGTCACTTTCACCACGTAGGTTTTCTTCACGTGGCTTTCGGGAGCCGTGACGCGGTGCGCGAATTCGCCGTCGTTGGTGAGCAGCAGCAGCCCTTCGCTCTGATAGTCCAGGCGGCCCACCGGAAACACGCGCTCCTTGACGCCGCGAAGCAAGTGCATCACGGTCTCGCGACCTTCCGGGTCGGATACCGTGGTGACGCAGCCCTTGGGCTTGTTCAGAGCGAGATAGACGTGGCGCTTGGGCGCGCGCAACGCCTGGCCATCCACTTTGATGTGGTCCTGCTCCAGATCGGCCTTCGAGCCGAGCTCAGTCACGGTCTCGCCATTCACAGTGACGCGCCCCTCGACGATCAGGGCTTCGGCCTTGCGGCGGCTGGCTACGCCGGCCTGTGAAAGGATCTTTTGTAGACGCTCAGGCATTCTCAGGCGGCTCTGCCGCTTCTTCCGGCGATGGCGGGGCTGCCTGCTCAGGCACTTCTTCGAGCAGCGTTCCTTGCACCGGCGTCTCTTCCACCAACTCCATCCGGCCCAGCTCTTCGAACTCCTTGATCGTCGGCAGCTCGCTCAAATCCTTGAGTCCGAACTGCACCAGGAACTCCTTGGTGGTCTTGTACAGAATCGGCTGGCCGATCACCTTCTTACGCCCCGCCTCCGCGATCAACTTGCGGTCCAGCAGCGTCTTCAGCACGCTCGCGCCCTGCACGCCGCGAATGTCCATGATCTCCGGCGCGGTCACCGGTTGCTTGTACACCACCACGGCCAGCGTCTCCAGCGCGGCCAGCGACAACTTCAACGGCGGCGTCAGCTTCTTCACGAACGCGCGGACGGCTTCGTGATGCTCCGCTTTGGTGGACATCTTGTAGCCGCCGGCGATCTCGCGAACGCTCAAGCCGCGCTCCGGCTTCGCGTAGTCGGCCACCAGCCCATCCAGCAGCCGTTTGACTTTGTCCAGGGGCTGCGCCAGCGCCGCCGCCATTTGCTGGGCCGATAGAGGCTCGTCGGTGATATACACGATGGACTCCAGGATCGCTTTCAGCCGGGCGTCGTCATCGCCCTCCGGAGGCTCCTCCACAAATTGCGTTATTTCCGTCTCTTCCACGCTCAGTGACACCCTTCCACTCTTAGTGATATCCTTCCTCGATCGCGGCCATTGTTCCATCGGTGGAGAACGCCGCTTCAAATCCCTTCAGGCGCTTTAAACCAATCTCTCCGAAGGCGCCGGTTTGCGTCAGCCCCAGCGCTTGCAGCTTCACCAGCTCCAGCACGGCCAGGAACAGGCAGATCATCGCGCGCCGGCTGCGCTGCCGCTCGAACAATTCAGCCGCTCCGATTTCGCTCTCGCGCCCAAACACCTTGCGCAGGTACCGCAGCATGTCCGGCACGCTCACGTCCTCCTGGCCGACCTCATACACCGGACGGTTCTTGGAGCGATCCAGCACTGCTTGAAACGTCTTCGCCAGATCGAACAAGGTGACGGCCAGCTCCGGATCGCCGGCTTCCGCTCGAAACTGTTCGATGTGCGCGTTGGTCCAGACCGCTTCTTCCACCACGCGTTTCTGGTGCAGCATTTCGGCCGCGGTCTTGAAGCGCTCGCGCTCCAACAGCCGTTCCACCAGCTCCTGGCGCGGATCTTCCTCCGGCAGCAGTTTTTCGAGCTCGGGATCCCTCGGCAACAGCATCCGCGACTTAATATGGATCAACGTCGCGGCCATGTAGATGAACTCCGCGCTCAACTCGATGTTCATCTCGGCGGCGCGCTGCATGTACTCCAGATACTGCTGCGTGATGCGCGCAATGGGGATGTCGTAGATGTTGATCTCCTGCTTGCGGATCAGATCCAACAACAAATCCAGGGGGCCGTCGTATTGTTCCAGGTGGAAATTCAGCGGGGATGCCACTACGAACAAGGATAACATCGGCGATAACGCGGGGCCCCGCCTGACTACTGCGAAGAAGGGATTCCGCTCTCCCGCGGTCCGGACGTAGACTGAAATCGCAAGGAGGTTGAGTATGAAATCGATATGCATTGGTTTGTGCCTTGGGTCCATGGCGCTGATGGGTGCGTCCACCGCGCCCTCGTCCGCAAATGCAACAACCCAAAAACCCGTGCAGCTTTTGCGCCAGATCAAGACCGACGCCATGCAAGTCCGGTCCGCGGCCGCGCGTTTGGATTATTTGGCGGAAGGCTCCAACGCGACATGGATCGCTTACGACCAGCAGTGGAATGAGATCAAACCTCCAGTGGAGGACATTCAGATGAAGTTGGCGCGCCTGGAAGGGATGCAAGCCTCATTGACCGACGCCCAGCGCGCGGAGCTCAATCAGATCAAGCCTCTGATTGGAGAAATCAACAGCCGCAGCGAAAAGTTCCTCACACTGCTGGATACGCCCGGGGTCCAGACCAGCGACGCCAAGTTCAAGACCTATACGAGGAGTCTCAAAGACGCAGCGAACAAACTCGAGAAGACTGCGGCGGCCAGCTGACGGGCAGGACGGCTAATTCGCGTCCGGCTTCTCCGTCCGATCGACGATGAGATAGTCCACCGGAGCCTTATCCGCCTCCAGCTTGAGCCCGAGTTGCTTTTGGATGTCCGGGAAGATGGACGATGAGGCCCAGCTTTCGCTCGTCCCGGTCAGCTTATTGGGCGGGATCACGCCGTCGAGCGTCAGCGCGAAGTCCTCGAAGACGCCTTCGAGATTCGTCAGGTCGAGCACGGGTCGGCCCATGTAGTTGGAAAGCACCGCGGCGAAGCGAGCCATTGTGTAGTTATGGAATGTGGTGCTCCCCGCCGTTGGGTTCGGGACCATGTAAGGGGAGCCTTCGCCTTCCGCCTCCAACCGCTTGAGTGTCGCGCCGTTCTTGGCGACCGTCAGCTTATAGACCGGCTCGGTCTTGGCCTCATGATGCAGCGTGAGCTTGAACCGGTCCGCCAACATCTTTTGAAGCATGGTCCTGAGCT
>Ga0070733_10000637_pt1 | contig 27940 bp, 20 predicted proteins | sample Coa_R1_9_FD_66450 | JGI IMG/M metagenome (GOLD analysis project Ga0070733, IMG submission 66450) | Surface soil microbial communities from Centralia Pennsylvania, which are recovering from an underground coalmine fire - Coalmine... | ecosystem: Environmental > Terrestrial > Soil > Unclassified ...
CTGCTATCGCTTTCCATGGCGTCATCCTCCGGCACCCGCCGCCTAGCGGGTGTGAGTTGTGGCTCAACTCGCCGGATCTTGACGCCTTTTCACTTTTCCACCAACTTCCCGACACTACCCCGGTCGTTCGGGAAACTTACCAAGACCCGGCCACTGGTAGGCATTTGGAAGCGCCTCCACCCACGTCGTCTTCTCTTTCCCAGCCTCACCCACCGACAGAGAGAACAGCAGACCCTCCTCTGACAGGCGAAGTCTCCCTACGATTGTTATCTTTGTTCGTGCCACCCGCCGTTTTTCAGCTAGCCCCTCAGAGAGTAGTCATATAAAATCAGTTTCTTCTTCGTTTCAAATCTCAGTCTCGAAACACCCCTTTAAAACGAGCCATCGGCTACGCGATTTTGAAATTCAGACGTGCACACGTCGTGAAGCTGATAAACGCGAGCGGAGCTTGAGAGGTTGCCAGGCTTGTTCTCGAAACGGCACGAGCGACCTTCGATCACAGCATAGGTGAATTGTTCCCGCGCTGGCTCTATAAATCGCTCACATATTGGGCATTTATATTGCGTCATATTCAGCTTTTTATACCAGAGCCGAGGGCAACTTTCCGCACCGTTCGGACGGCTAAACCTCTCGACAAAAAGATGGAACCGGGGCGGTTGCCGTTTAAATCCCAATCCGCTCCACCTCGCCCACACTCACGTCATCGTTGCGCGCCGGTCGTAAAGGCCGGTCGTCTTGGCGTTCGAGTGACTGGCCATGCGCTGCGCGACCTCGATGCGCCCGCCGTTCGTCAGATAGTCCGTAATGCCGGTGGCGCGAAAGGTGTGGCTGCCAATCGCGGTTTCAATTCCGGCATCGGCAGCACGGCGGCGCACCATGTACCAGACATCCGTGTAACGAAAAAATTTTCAGTGCCAAAGCACCCTCCCTCGCGGCCGCGCTACCAGACCCGCGGAATCAATCGATACGGGACCGTGCGGCAGTAGTCGTCGTAGCCCGCAAGCTCCGCCGAGAGCGCCCGCTCCTCGTCGAGGATTCGCGCGACCAGAAGCGGGCACGCGAGCGCCGCCACCAGCAGTCCCCACCAGGAGCCCAGCGCGAGCGGCATCGCGAAAATCATCAGCAGGGCGCCCGCGTACATCGGATGGCGCACGTACGCGTACGGCCCGGTCGAGACCACGTGCTGCCCGGCCTCGATCGTGATCGTCGAAGCCGCGAAGTTGTTTTCACGCATCACCAGAATGAAAAACCCGAACATCGCCACGATGACCAGATTCGCGAGAATCACAATCGCGCCGGGCACGTGAGACCAGCCGAACCGATAGTCCAGCCCGGGCACGATCGCCAGCGTCACGAACATCACAAACAGCAGCGCGACGATCAGCTTTTGGCGTGGCCGCGACTCCGCCTGCGGGCCGACCCGCATCCGCCGCGCGAGCAGCGCACGATCGTGCTGGATCAGATAGACTCCGGTCGCGCTCGAAGAGCCGAGAAACGCCAGCCAGAAAACCCATCCCTGCCAGTAGTGAATTGTTCCCGCCGCAACAAAAGTCAGCGCCACCGGAATCAGCAGCACCCCAGTTTGCGCCGCCGCTCTCATTGCAAATGACTTCATCGCGCGATGCTCGGATTTGACGCCGGAGCCGAGAAACCCGGCGCCACCGGTCACCAGTGTTCGCACTTCCGCGCTACCTCGCAGGCAAGTCTATTGGATCGCGCCAACTCGCGGAAGTTGTTCCGCTAACCGCTGCGCGCGGCGCCGGTTTCTGCTTTGTCTGTGCTGACGTGATTATGAAACTCTTGTGCGGCGGAGCAGGAGGTGATCGAACTTCAGGTCGCCTGTTCGCGACTCGATCCGCAGAAGAAAATCTATGTGCAGGATCAGATTCGCGAATCAACCGACAAGGTCTGGGCGATGCTCGAGCAGGGCGCGATCGTTTACGTCTGCGGCGACGCCAGCCGCATGGCGCCTGCGGTTCATCAGACGTTCGCTGAGATCCATGCCGAGAAGCAGAATGTTTCCGCCGACACCGCCGAGAGCTGGCTCGATCGCCTCGCCGCCGAGGGCCGCTATCTAGTGGATGTCTGGTCGGCCGCCTGAGTGACGCTAGGTTCCTTAGCGGCGATGGTCGCGCGCGAGGGTGCGGACATTTTCGATTACGTAGGCGACGTCGTCGTCGGCCATCAGCGGAAAGATCGGTAGCGAAAAGCAGCGACTATAGACGTCCTCCGCGATCGGAAAATCTCCAGTGCGATAACCGTACTGGCGCTGGTAATAGTCCATCGTGTTGAGCGGAATGCAATGGACCGACGTGCCGATTCCGCGCTCGCGCAGCAATTCGACGAAGCGGTTGCGGCCAATCGTCAGCCGCTCGGGCCGGATACGAATCACGTACAGATGCCACGCATGTTCGACGCCGGCTTCTGTAATCGGAATCTCGAGCGACGGTTCGTCGCCGAAAGCTTCGTTGTAAAGTCGTGCGATCATGCGGCGACGGCCGGTGAGCTCGCCCGCGCGCCGCAACTGCGCGAGACCAACCGCCGCGTGGATGTCCGATAGATTGTACTTGAAGCCCATCTCGTGGATCTCGTAGAACCACGAGCCGCTCGAGTCGTAGCGTTTCCAGGCGTCGCGATCCATCCCATGCAGGCTGGCGACGGCGATTTTCGCGGCGAGCGCGTCATCCTCAGTCGTGATCATCCCGCCTTCGCCGCACGTGATGTTCTTGGTTGCGTAGAAGCTGAAGCAGGTCAGATCGCCGGTCGTGCCGATCTTCGTCATGCCGCGACCGTCCATCTGGCGCGCTGAATCGACCGCATGCGCGGCGTCCTCGACGACCCTCAGATTCTGGCGACGCGCGAGCGCCATGATTCGATCCATGTCGCAAGCCTGCCCGGCGAAATGCACGGGCATGATCGCCTTGATCTTGTACTCCGTGTCGCTCGCGATCGCCGCGGCAATGCGCTCAGGGTCGATATTGAAGGTCGCCGGATCGATATCGACGAAGACCGGACGCGCGCCGAGATAACCCATCACTTCGGCGGTCGCGGTGAAGGTGAATGGCGTCGTGACGATCGCGTCGCCGGGACGGATACCGATCGCGAAGAGCGCCAAATGCAGCGCACCGGTGCCGTGGGCCACTGCGAGCGCGTTGCGCGCCCCGACGTAGGCGGCAAACTCCTGCTCGAAGCGCTTGGCCTTGGGGCCCGTGGTAATCCATCCGGAGCGCAACGCCTCGATCACCTCGCGCTCTTCGTCCGGACCCATCGCCGGGCGATGAAACGGAATTTGCCGCTTCGCCTTCATCGAGTTCCTGCCTGCTGTGACCGAATGGAGCGCGCGCGGACGCCCGCTGATGGATCACTCAACCGAATTATCGTTGGTTACGTGCGTCGGCAGAGGCTGCCAGTCGCGATCGTGCGAGGCGGCGTCCGGCGCCGCCGCCGGTGTGGTATCCGCGTCATCCTCACTACCGGGTGCGCCACTGCTCTCGTCGTCGCTAGTTGCTGCCGGGGCTGACGTGGCACTCTCACCAGCGTCCGGACTGTCAGGCGGGGAATCCGTCGTCAGACTGACGCTTGAGGGCATCGATTCCGCGCCTGACGGTATCGACGCGCCACCCGCGGTCTCAGTGCCCGCAGCCGGCGCGACCCCCGGCGACGGTGCGCCGCCCGGTGAAACATCCGTCGGCAGCCCGCTCTTGGCCTCGACCGCCGCCTGCAGTTTTTGCATATCGACGCTGTTTTCAAGGCCGAGCCGCGCCACTTCATGCGAGGCGTGATTCCACAAGCCCGGATAGACCCCGTACAAATCGTCGTGGACTTCGACGTAAAGCTGCGCACCGCGCCAGCCGAACTTGATCGGCTGATAGACAAAACGCCCCGGCGTCCCCACCGGCGTCATCCCGAAAAGTTGTTGGATATTTTCGGGGTAGAGCCGGATACAGCCGTGGCTCACGTTCATCCCGACGCCCCACGGCACATCAGTCCCGTGGATACCGTATTCGGGCAGGCTCAACACCAGCTTGTAATGACCGAGCGGGTTGTCGGGATCGCCGCCCGGAACGACGTGATCAGCCTCGCCGTCGCGCTCGAGATGCTCCTCGTAGATGTCCTTTGGAACCACCCAGGTCGGATTGACCAGCTTGCCGGTGACACGCCACGAGCCCACCGGCGTTTTCCAGTCAAAACGGCCGAGTCCGACCGGAAAAGTATAAACCACGCGCGCTGGGGCGCTGTACGACGCCGTTTTGAGCCTCCCGCGATGCCGCACGACGGTCGGAGGATAGAAATAGTAGATGCGCATCTCCGGGATATTCATCACGATCCCGCTGCGCGGCCCCTCGGGTAAAATGCGCTCGGTCGGCAAGATGATCTCGCGGCCGGCCGGCGGCGCCCACCAATCGAGATGGCCGTTGGCGTCAGAGATTTCACGCGCTGAAAGTCCGTACCAGCGCCCGATATCGAGCAGCGTATCGCCCTTGGTGATGGTGAAATTAACCGGGGAGCCGATAATGGCGTCGCGACCAGCAGGTAGCGGCGACGGCACCAGCCGGTGCGCATCGAACTCCGCCTCGCTCCAGACTCGCGCGACGGCCCGCGTGCTCCACGAAACCGCAATCGCCAACGCCGCGATCACGAACCATCGAGCGACCGGCCTGTGCGCCATCAGCGTCATCTGGAAAATTTTATAGTTATGGACGCCTAATCAGCAACGGGCCTTAAGTTGGCGAACTTCAGCACCAGCAGCTTGAGCCCGCTGCGCTCGAAGGCGACCCAGACCTTGGCGGCGTCGCCCCGTCCTTCGCGACGGCGCACCACGCCGCGGCCGAAAGTTACATGCTGAACGCGCGCCCCGATCGCGCACGGATCGCCGTCGTCACCGTTGCCCTCCGGGAGCTGGCTGTCAGTGTAATCGACGTAGGGTTCGCGCGAGGGCTGCCGCAGGCCCGTCTGCCGTTCGCCCCCTTGCCGCGGGCGCTCCGGCTCGATCCGCCGGATCAGGTTGCGATCGATTTCGCGCAGGAAGCGTGACGGCGTCGCCTCCTGCCGATTACCGTACAATTCGCGCGACAGCGCGTTCGTCAGATGCAGCAACTGCTGCGCCCGCGTCATGCCCACATAGCAGAGGCGGCGCTCCTCCTCGACCTCGCCGCCGTCGTCCTGAGAGCGCGAATGCGGAAACAGCCCCTCCTCCATCCCGGCGATAAAGACCACCGGATATTCGAGCCCTTTCGAGGTATGCAGCGTCATCAGCGACACGCGACCGCCCGCCGCCACGATCTGATCACTGTCGGCGAGTAGGGCGATCCGTTCAAGGAATTCGCCGAGCCCCGCCGCATTTCCTTCGGCATCGAAGGCGTCGGCCGCGGTCAGCATCTCGGCGACGTTCTGGCGCCTCGCGTCGGCGTCTTCAAGACCGCCGAGGTAAGTATCGAAGTCGCAGTGGGAGAGAATCTCCTCGAGAGTTTTGCGTACGCTGATGGTGCGGGAGCGTTCGGCCAGAGCGCGCATCCAGCCATAGAGCGCGCCTGCCTGCTTGGCAATCCGCAGTGCGACGCGGGATTCCACTTCTAGCCGTCCGAGCGCTTCAAACTCGTTGATACTCTCGCGCGCCGCGACCTCGCGGACGATCTCGATCGTTTTTGCGCCGATCCCGCGCGGCGGCGTCCCGACCATGCGCTCGAGGCTGAGCGCGTCGGCGGGATTCGCCAGCACTCGCAGATAGGCCAGCAGGTCTTTGATTTCGCGGCGATCGTAGAAGCGCAGCCCGCCGACAATCAGGTACGGAATCCGGCGCCGCACCAGCGCTTCTTCGAGCACCCGCGACTGCGCATTGACCCGGAAGAACACCACGACGTCGGCCGGGGCGAACTCACCTCCGATCAGGCGGCCGATTTCGCGCGCGATGTAGTCGGCCTCGTCGCGCTCGGTCAGTCCGGTGTAGTAGACCACCGGCTCGCCGTCCGGATTCTCCGTCCACAAGCGCTTGGGTTTGCGTTCGAGATTGTGCTCGATCACCGTCCCGGCCGCCGCCAGAATCGTCTTGGTCGAGCGATAGTTCTGTTCGAGCTTGATGATGCGGGCGGCGGGAAAGTCGCGCTCGAAATCGAGGATGTTGCGGATGTCTGCGCCGCGCCAGCGGTATATCGATTGATCTTCGTCGCCGACCACGCACAGATTCCCCTGCGGCGCCGAGAGCGCGCGCACCAGCAGATACTGCACCTGGTTGGTGTCCTGGTACTCGTCCACCAGCAGGTGCGCGGCGCGCTCCCGCCAGCGCTCGAGCGCTGCCGCGTCGGTCTCGAACAGCCGCCAGGTCTGAAGCAGCAGGTCGCCGAAATCGAGCGCGTTCATCGCCTGCAGCCGTTCCTGGTAGAGCGCATAGACCTGCGCCAGTATGCGCTCGCGAGGGTTCCCGGCGCGTTCCGCCAGTTGCGCCGGCAGCATCGCCTCATTCTTGGCCTGATCGATCCGCGCCCGCACCGCCTCGGGCGGCGGCGAATCCGCCAGCCGTGCATCTTCGAGCACGCGCCGGATCAGCGCCATCGTGTCGCCGTCGTCCAGGATCGAGAAGTTGCGATCATACCCAATCGACGCCGCGTCCTGCCGCAGAATTCGTGCGCAGGCTGAGTGAAACGTGCTCACCCATGGGAAGCGCGCGCCGCCGAGCAGGCTCGCTACCCGCTCGCGCATCTCGCGCGCCGCCTTGTTGGTGAAGGTCACCGCCAGCGTCTGCTCTGCGCTCGCCGCCCCGGTCGCGAGTTGATATGCGATGCGGCTGGTGAGCACGCGCGTCTTGCCCGAGCCGGCCCCCGCTACAATCAGCAGCGGACCGTCAGGCGCGAGCACCGCTTCACGCTGCGGGGGATTCAAATCGTCGAGATTAATCGATGGCATCGGGCGATTCGTGCGAGCTAAAGTACGGACTCTGGATGAAGCATCCGGGGATGCGGAATTAGCACGATAGCGGCTTGGCGCGCGGTCGGAAAGCCGCGACCGCGACGATGTTCACAAGTTTGATCTTCTAACCCGATTTTTCCCGATGGCGCGCTACGAACCCCACGACAAGTTCTACCGGCGCGCGCGCGAGCAGGGCCTGCCGTCGCGCGCCGCCTTCAAGCTCGAAGAGCTGCTGCGCCGCTTCCGGCTGGTGCATGATGGCGCCCGAGTGCTCGATCTCGGTTCCGCGCCCGGCGGCTGGCTAGCGATTCTGAGCACGGCGGTCGGTAACGCCGGCCGCGTCGTCGGCGTCGATCTCGCATCCTGCGCCCGCGTCGCCGCCAACGTTGTCACCCTCGTCGGCGATATCCGCGACGCCACGGTCGGTAACGCGGCGCGAGATGCGCTCGGCGGCCCGGCGCACGTCGTCACCAGCGATCTGTCGCCGAAACTCACCGGCATCCGCGAGCGCGATCAGGCGCAGAGCAGCGTCTTGATCGAAACCGCTGTCGCCGTCGCCGTCGCGACGCTGAAACCCGGCGGCGCGATGGTTGCGAAGCTCTTTATGGGTAGTGAGTTCGAATCTGTGCGTGCGCTCTTCGCGCAGGAGTTTGGCGCGCTCGAGGTGGTGCGCACCCGCGCCGGCCGCCCCGGCTCGGCCGAACTCTACGTCGTCGCGCGGCACTTCAAACGGGCCGGCTAGGCTGCCATTAGGCGGCGCGAGTCCGCAAAGACGAGCAGGCCAGTGGCGAGCTGCGTTAAGGCCTCAATCGAGGATGGTAAAGAAAGTGACGGATAGTCCTGCAGGGCTGCCAGTCCGCTAGAGCAGAACCCCTCGCTTCAGTGCGCGCTCCTTCATAATTGCGAAGAACACCGGCACCAGTATGAGGACGTGAATCGTCGAAGTGATCATGCCGCCGACGATTGGTGCGGCGATGGGCTTCATCACGTCGGAGCCGATGCCGCTCTCCCATAGAATGGGCGCGAGACTGAGCATCACGACGGCGACGGTCATCAGCTTCGGGCGCAGCCGTTGCACGGCGCCCTCAATGACCGCGGCCTCGACTCCCTCACGGGTAAGTTCGCCGGCAGCGATGTGCCGGTTTAGAGCTTCGTGGAGATAGATCACCATGACGACGCCAGTTTCGACTGCGATGCCAAAAAGCGCGATGTAGCCGACCCATACGGCGACGCTGAAGTTGAAACCCATCATGTACTGAAGCAACAGGCCGCCGGTCATCGCATACACAGTGGGAAGAATGAGTACGACCGATTCGGTCACCGACTGGAAGAGCATGTAGAGGAGAACAAAGATTAGACCGAAAACGATCGGCAGGATGACCATCAGGCGCTTTCGCGCGCGAAGTTGGAATTCATACTCTCCCGACCACTTGAGCGTATATCCGGCGGGAAGGTGTAGTTGCCGATCGAGCACGCGCTGAGCGTTGTCGACATAGCTGCCGTAATCCGTGGTGGCGAGGTCAATATAGACGTAGCCGGTCAACGAGCCATCTTCGTCACGTATCATCGACGGACCCGGACTTAAGGTGATACGCGCGACTTCGCCCAGCGGAATCTGCGCTCCGGTCGGTGTCATGATTAGTATTCGACGAAGCGCGCTCAGGTCGTTCCGGTAGTCCGCGAGATAGCGAACATTGATCGAGTAGCGTTCGCGCCCTTCGACGGTAGTCGCAATATTCTCACCGCCCATGCCCGAGCTGACGGCCCGCTGAACGTCGCCGACGGTCAGCCCATATCTGGCGGCGGTCGTGCGGTCCACGGCAACGTTGATGTAGAACCCCTGCGAGACTCGTTCGGCGAAAATTCCTCGCGTGCCCGGGACGGACCCGAGAATCTCTTCGATCTCAGAACCAATCTGTTGAATTCGGTCGACATCGGGACCCTGAATTTTAAGTCCGACGGGAGTTTTGATTCCGGTGAGCTCCATATCGAGCCGGTTCTCGACAGGCATAGTCCAGGAATTCGCCAGACCGGGAAAATGCAAGCGGGCGTCCATGTCAGCGATAAGCGAATCGTAGGTGATGCCCTTTCGCCACTGGGTACGCGGTTTGAGCATGATCGTCGTATCATACATGTCGAGCGGCGCGTTGTCGGTCGCGCTGTCTGAACGTCCGACGGAGCCGAATACGCTTTCGACTTCGGGAAACGAGCGGATGATCTGATCCTGCTTCTGCATCAGATCTACCGCCGACGTGATCGAAATTCCAGGAAGCGCAGTCGGCATGTAGAGACTCGAGCCCTCATATAGCGGTGGCATGAACTGACTACCGATCTTGAACAGGAGTGGAATCGTAAGCAGTAGGAAAATCAGATTGGCCGCGATCGTCAGGGCGCGATGATGCAGGCACCAGCGAATCACCGGCAAATAAATCTTCTGGAAGAAGCGCGAGATGGGGTTGTCCTCCTCGGGACGAAGGCGTTTGCCGCGGATGAATAGAACCATCAGCACCGGAACCACGGTAATCGCGAGAACTGAAGAAAACGCAATCGCAAAGGACTTCGTATAGGCCAGAGGCCGAAACATCCGTCCTTCCTGCGATTCGAGCAGGAACACCGGCAGGAACGAGACGACGATAATAATTAACGAGAAGAAGATCGGCCTGCCAACCTGCTTCGCGGCGGATAACAGGATTCGCTGCCGCTCGGGCTCGGTTGTCGACTCGTTTCGCGACGTGGCCTGGTGCTGCGCCTCCGACAAGTGCCGGTACCCATTCTCGACCATCACGATCGAGGCGTCGACCAGCACCCCTATCGCCAGCGCCAAACCGCCCAGCGACATGATGTTGGAGCTGATCTGGAGATAGTACATCGGGATAAACGTCGCGATGACTGCGATCGGCAGTGCGAGAATCGGAATTAGTGCCGAACGCAGGTGAAAGAGAAAAATGATGATCACGAGGCTGACGATAATGGCTTCTTCAATGAGATCGCGTTGCAGAGTGTTGATGGATGACTGAATGAGTCTCGAACGGTCGTAGCCGGCGACAATTTCAACACCTTGCGGCAGAGTCTTTTGAATCTGTGCGAGCTTGTGCTTGACGCCGTCGATGATGGTGAGGGCATTCTGCCCGTAGCGCATGACGACGATGCCGGCGACCGTCTCGCCGTCGCCGTTCCATTCGGCGGCGCCCTCGCGCAGATCAGGTCCGAGGCTGACCACGCCGAGGTCGCGAATCAACACAGGTGTGCCGTTATTGGTGGCGACTGAGATTTGTTCGAGATCTGCAACCGAATGAATATAGCCGAGGCCGCGGATCATGTAGTCCGCGCCCGACATCTCAAGCACGCGCCCACCAACTTCGCCGTTGCTGTCGCGGATTTTGTCGATCACCGTTTCCAGCGGGATCTTGAGCGCGAGCAGTCGATTCGGATCGAGCTTTACCTGGTACTGCTTTACGAAACCGCCGATAGTGGCGACTTCCGAAACCCCCGGCACGGTTTCGAGCGCATACCGCACGTTCCAATCCTGCAAGCTGCGGAGGTCGGCGAGACTGTGAGTATGACTTTTATCGACGAGAGCATATTCGTAGACCCAGCCCGCGCCGGTTGCGTCCGGGCCAATCACGGGATTTACACCCGAGGGCAGCTTGCCTGTAATCTGCTGTAGATATTCCAGCACGCGGCTCCGCGCCCAATAGATGTCGGTGCCGTCCTCGAAGACGACGAACACATACGAATCGTTGGGCATCGTCTGCGCGCGAACCGCCTTCACGTGCGGCGCGGCGAGCATCGCGGTGACGATAGGGTAGGTCACCTGGTCCTCGATGAGATTTGGCGGCTGCCCCATCCATTCTGTGTGAATGATCACCTGAACGTCGGAGATGTCCGGCAACGCATCGAGTGGGATTCGCTTGAGCGACCAGACGCCGCCGAGTACCAGAGCGATCACGCCTAAGAACAGAAGAAAGCGATTCGCATGGCACCAGTCGATAGTTCTTTCGATCATAGTACTTCCTCACATCGCCATGGAGCCGCCGGCTGACACGTCCATCTGCTTAGCGGCGATAGTGCTGCCGCCCTTCGACGCGGTGATAGTGAGACTCCAGGTGCCGCCGCTGGGCAAGTCGATATTCGCAGCGTAGGCGCCGTTTCCTTGATCCTGCGCGGCGCTCTGCGCGTGCATTGCGGCCATTCCCATCGCCGGCATCGCGGCCATGAAGAAAGAAATCGTCACTTGCGCGCCTGGGATTAGCGCTCCTTTGGAATCACGCAGCGTTACGCTCACTTTGTTGTGACCGCGAACCATAGGATTTGGGTCGCTCGTGAATTCGAGACTTGCCTCGGGCATGGCCGCGACCGCCTGACCAACTGCGTTCGCGCCCACACCCGGGGGAGGCGGCACGAAGGCGCCGGCGGCTGCCTGAAGTTGACTTTCCGAGTCGATCAGGAAATTTGCGGAACTGACGACCTGCTGACCCGGCGCGAGTCCTTTAAGCACGATGAATTGGTCGCCGACGTGCGGTCCCAACTCGACCTCGGCAGGTGTGAGATAACCTTCGCCACGATCGATGAAGGCGACGTTGTGCGTGCCCGTGCGTAGAACCGCCGTGTCAGGAATCACAGTGTGCGTGCCCATCGGGAGGTCGAGCGCGACGTGCGCGAACATCCCAGGCAGAAGTTGGCCCTTCGGATTGTAGAACTCGCATCGGACCCTGCCGGTGCGAGTCAGCGGATCGATCTGCGGCTGGATGAAATCGACGCGGCCGTCGAAGTTCGTGCCCGGATAGGCGTCGAGGGTGACGGTTGCCGGGTCGCCCGGACGGACCTTGCCGATCTCGTCCTGAAAAACGGCCGCATAGATCCACACCTTTGATAGATCGGTGATCGTGAACAGGCGCGTATCGGGTTGTACATACATGTTGGGCAGCGCGTTGCGCTCGACGATGTAACCGCTCATGGGCGAGTCGATCTCGACGGCGTGGCGGACCGTGCGCTCGCGTTCCAGGCGAGCGATCTCGCGCGGCGAAACTCCCCAGAGCTTAAGCCGCTCGGCCGCGGACTCGACTAGCGATGATGCGTCGGTAGTAACGTCAGCGATTGCGCTATTGCTCACCCGTTTGCGGGCGTCTATTGCGAGCAGATATTCGTTCTCGGTGCTCACCAGGTCCGGGCTGTAAATCGTAAACAGCGGCTGGCCGCGGCGGACGTATTGATAAGTCGAGTTCGCGAATACCTGTTCGATCCAACCGGCGAAGCGCGTCTGCACGTAACCTTGGAGCCGTTCATCAGCTTCGATGTTACCGGTGGTCTCCAGCCGATCGCTCACATCCTTTCGCACCACTGTCGCAAACTCGAGTCCAATCAATTGCCGGCGTTCGGGCGTGATCTGTATTGGCGCGAGCTGAGAGCCTGCTCCATGTGCGATTGGCGGTGCGAGCAACAGCAGGAATCCGAGCGCCAGGAAGCCAGTGCAGAGTCGCCATTGCGATGAGTTGTAATTCATTGTTGGTCACCGATTACCTGCTGGAGTTTGGCGATCGCGATTTCGTGGTCCGCGAGGCTGCGGTAGTACTCCTGCCGAAGGTTCTGTAAATCGAGCACCGACGAGAGCAATGTCTGGAAATCGACTTTGCCGACCCGATACGCGGCCATCGCCGAGGCTTGCGATGTTTCGGCCTGCGGAATCAGGCCGTCGCGATAGATCGACATGATTCGCTCCGCAGTGCGCATCGCTACCAGACTGCTTTCCGCGTCGGAAGAGACTTGCAGTTGGGTAGCGCGTGACTGGTCGCGCGCAGACTCAGCTTCGAATGCGGCCTGCTCGATCGCGGGCGTTTGCTTGCGCCAGAAATAGAGCGGGATTTTGGCGCCCAGATTCAGCATGTAGTAATCGTGGAATCCGGGCCCGGTTTTTTCGTACGTGTAGCCCACCGTGAAGTCCGGCCAGTATTCCTGATGCGCGAGCTTCAGGGCCTCCGTGCTGCGGGCTTCCATCGCGCGATCGGCTGCGAGGTCGGGGGAATCGCTGCCGACTAGCTGTGCGAGGTGCGCTGCGTCGATCTGCAGATGCGTCGGTGCGATGTCGCCGATTTCGATATTCTGCGAGTCCGGATCGCGCCCGAGCATCTGCTTGAGCGCGAGCTGTCCCTGGTCTTCCTCCTGATGATGTGTCGCGTGCTCCTTCTGGAGCTCGGTGGTCTGAAGCTGCGCCTTGATCAGGTCCTGCTGCAGACCCTCACCTACGCGATAGCGGGTTTCGGCGATCTGCTGGATCTGTTGAAGCTCGTCTTGATTGCGATCGAGAATCTTCAGTGTTTTCGCGTGATAGAACAGCTCGAAGTAGATCTCCTTGACCTTCTCCTCGACTTCGCGCTCCGCAGCCTCGTAGCGATGCCGGGCGTAGTCGGCATCTTTTTTTGCTTCGGATTTCTGCAGGCCGAGTTTGCCGGGACCCGGGATGTCCTGCGACACGCCAAAGCCGGTGTAGTAGAAGTCGCTGCTCTCATAACCCGAAAACGGTTGCGGGCTGCCGACCGTGAAGTGCTGAAGCGAGAATTCCGGATCAGGTAACGTCGCCGCCTGGATCGCGGCCTTGGTCTGAGCCTGCCAGTGAGTACGGGCCGCGAGCACGATCGGACTGCGGGAAAGCGCCTCTTTGACCAGCGATCGCAGTCGATCGGAACCGTCGGGTGGTTCGGCGCCGGCGCCCGACGGAGCCATCTCCCGCCGAACCGGCGGAGTGTCACTATTCTGCGCATATCCCGACCACGGAACGACAATCACGGTTGCGATCGCGCATAGGATAGCGATTAAATTTCGCGCCGCTCTACGGCGTGTATTGCTTTCGGACGGTTTCATAAATTCCAACCTTCCAGCCGCGAATGACTCAGGCGGCTACGTCTCGCCGATCTAAAATCCACAGTTTCAGCTACCGATCGAATCGGCAGATGTTTTCCGGACTACGCGACGGACAACGCGCGAGGCTCAGCGGCGGATGCGAGGCATCCGCGCTTCGACTCACACGCTCACGGAAGATTCAGATTTGCCGGGAACAGAGAAGTGCTAATGAAGCGCCACGATTGGGCGGCGAGTAGTCTCGAGCGACGACGATCGTTCTGGGGTGCGGAACCGCAATTGTCACCCAAGCTGCGGCTTTACTGCCGATCGAAGTGAAATGCTGCGCGTCGTTCGCTTGCATCGTGGCTCGATCTGGAACGCTCGGCCCCTGGCAGCAACTCAACTGATGAGCTGGTGGAGCGCTGCTCGAGCAGTTCGCGCCGCAGCACGCCGTCGTGGTCACCGCCATCGCCGACGGACCATTGGAGCCGAACGAAAGAAGTACAGCGATCAAAAGTGTCGTGAGGAATCGCACGCTCACCATCGTAACTGGGCTGCGCTGGACAGGCAATGACGAGACATCCGCCGTCAAAGCGAACTCTTGTAAACGACTCATCCTTTCGCGCCGTCAAATCCGTGATGGCGATTAAGCATCAAGAGCATTTGATCGTCATAACGCAACCTTGAAGGGTAGGAGGTAGTTCTATGGGTATGAGGATCAGAAGTGCAATCGCGAGAACGGCGGCGGCCGGGGCTTTGGTGATGGCGGCGGGGGCTGGATCGCACGCGTTGGCGGCGCCGTCCGGCAATATGAATTTGCGTACGGAAGGTTACGAGCTGATTACGCCAAGCGGAGGCGCGACGGAACGCATTGATGTCGACGCGATCGGGCAAGTGATCGCGGACACGTCAGGCAACTTTACTGGCGCGGAAAGTTTTACCGGAGTCAATTCCGCGCTGCCGCCGGGCAGCGAGGTCGAAGATGTTTGTTCCGGCACACTCGCGGGTACGATCACTGCGCCCGCCGGAGCGTTTGCCTCGGACTCGGGTGAGTTCACGCTGACCAGTACCTATACTCCGTCGAGCACGAGCACGGGAGTGTCATGCATTCCATCCACGGTCTCGATGTTGTGCAATCGGACATTGGTTGTAAAGAAAAACGCGAACGATCTCGACGCGGGTCAATACCACTGCCTGGTGACGGGCGTGACGGCCGGTTCGGGCGCTACGGCGACGATCGCCGGCGCCTCATTGCGCGGGTATATCGACAGCGTGTCAGGCAGCAATGCACCAACAAACTAGGTAATTCTTGCGGATGAGCGCTGAAAATCGGTTGCTCGATTGGTCCGCCGGAAACGGCGGGCCAATTCTTTTTTGGCCGCGGGAAACTTGTCATTTACTCTTCGTCGGGATCGAGCGTGCCTGAGTCCGGCTCGCCGGCGCGGCGCGAATACTCATACATGCCGACACCCGGTACGCCGTCGATAGTATAAGACGCGAAGCCCAGCGAAGTATGGATGCGGTCGCCGTCGGCTCCGGGCCGCGACAGGGTCATGAAGGTATCGGGCGACCCTTCGAGCGCGAGCGCGCCCGACCCGAGCGTGAGCAGCGCTGAGATTCTCTCCGGCGGTGTGTAGGGCGATGCGGATTCGAGTTCCAGATGGGCGCTCAGAACTTCAGTCCAAACCTCGGCGCGCCGCATATGCGCCGTCTGATCTGTTGTGCCGTCATCGAACTGGAGCTCGCGCAGTTCGAGCGCCTCGTGACCGTTCGGGCTCGGCACGCATACCCAAAGCATCCGCCGTGACGCGAATTTTTGCGGCCCCAGCCCGACGAAGGAGACACCAACGCGCGCAACGGCGTCGAGTTCGCGTTCGATGCCGTCGAGGATGACGGGCCCGCGCAGACGTCCGAAGCTCGAATGTGGTGGAACCGCCTGCGCCAACTGCACTGGCGTGAACGCCGCGCCGGGCGCCGGCTCAAGCAGAGCCTCAAGGTTGGCGAGCAGCTCGCCGAAGCATGGCGCACCGTCGCCGAAGTCAAGTGTAACGTCGACCGCCATCGTAGGATCGAGGCGGCCGCCCGCCAGCGCGCCCTCGACGCTCAGATAAGCGGTGCCGTCGTCCACGACCACCGCGGGTCCACGGAAGCGCAGACCACTCGTGCCCGGGTTCGCGTCGAGGGTAAGCGGCCCGAGGGAGACGCTGTTACCCACGCGTACTGCGCCGCCTTCGCCGGTGAAAAGTGCGACGCGGCGGCGCTCGAACAACATCATGATACGGCCGCCTGCGGCGCCCGGACCAAAATCGAAGCTCGCCATTCCGCCGAGGCCGTGCTTGACGTCGTAAAACTCAACGCCGATCCGATACGGCGGAGCGCTTGTGGATGCGCCGCGTGGCTTGCCCGGTTTGGCGGGAGGATTGTGACGCACGATCTCGATTGTGGAACGCGCCGAAGTCCCGTTGCGCGGGGCGCCGAAGCTCGCGGCAATTGCGTCAAGCGCGGCCTCGCGATGGGGCCCGGGCAGCCGCAGGGAAACCGCAAGTTCCAACTGCAGCGCGTCAATCCGTCCGGCCGCGGACAACTCGGCGAGCTCGCGCAGCGCCGGATTCTCGCTCACGGCATAGCGCGCGGTAAAAGCCTGCAACAGGTTTTGCGCTCCGCCACCGGGATAGCGCAAGCCAAAGGTCGGGGTGATCGCGGCGGCGCGCAGGCGGTTCGCCAACGCCACCGCCGGACCGCGGATAAAATCGTCACTGGCCGAAACGTGCGCAGCGCGCGGCGCTCGCAGGCGGCCCTGGATTTCGCGCAAGCCGAAACCGAAATCGACGCGCGGCTCGATAATGTTCCAGCCGTGAATCAGCAGGACGGTCGCGTGGCCGCGACGCGCCACGATCTGCGCAACGCGTTCTGCTATTGCGTCCAACAACCAAGGCTCGCGCGCGAGCAATTGGGACAAGCGATTGCAGTCGAGTTCGTTGCGATCCATGCCGGAATTGATGATCGCGTTGGCCTTGAGGCGCGCAGCGAGTTCGCGGGTGATCGCGGCGGTCTCGAGATCGTTGACCTTAGGGTGCAGCGTTGCGCGCGCCGCGGCGCCGGCGCGGCCGCCATGAGGTGCAATCAGCAAAATCGGCGCCTCGCCGCGGCTAACCTCCAGCCACGGCGCCGGCGAATGGAAGGGCGGGGTGAACGCGGCGGTCACATCATTCACTTATAACCCCAAGGCTGACGTGAGTGACGCGAGCCGTGCGGATTTGCAGCACTAATGACATCACGAAGTAGTAGACGACGAAGGCGACCGAGGTGTAAAGCAAAATGCGGTTGTACGCCGGCATCTCGAGCAGCAAGGCGACGGTCGCAATAGCCCAAATCACGGCGAAGCTGAGTGTCAGCGGTCGCATTGGTATTGTACGGTTCGGATAGATGAACTTGATCGGCGCGAAGACCATCAGCGCGAGAATCGCGACGACCAGAGTGTTAAGGATCGTTGGCCAGGCGAACACAAACAGGTAGAACGCCGCCAGATTCCAATATGAGGGAAATCCGCGAAAGTAGTGATCGGCGGTCTTGGCGTCGATGCGGCAAAAGCCATACGCGCTGGCGAGTGTCACAAAAGCGGCGACGCCGAGTCCAGCGAGGCCCGGTTCCAGCAGACTGGCGCGGAGCATCAGGAAGGCAGGCGCCGCGACATAGTTCAGATAGTCGACGATGTTATCGAGCAGTGCGCCATCGAAGAGCGGTAGCTGCTCGCGAATCTCAACGGCGCGGGCCAGCGGCCCGTCAGTCGCGTCGATCACAAGCGCAAAAGCCATCGCAATAAAGGCCGCGCGAAACTCGCTGTTCGCGGTATAGCGGAAAGTGAACAGAGCGGCGACGGCGCCGGATGCGGTGTACAGATGAATCAGCCACGCGCAGTAGCGAAGCCGAGTTCGATTCCGCACGGCCATTGCGATCGCTGGTTCGTCAGTCATCCGGCCGCAGATGGCGCGGTCCGAAGTGTCCCTCAAGCACCGTCATAAACGGACCGCAGGGCCGGCGGCGTTTGAAATAGGTCATCGCTTCATCGAGTGACCAGCGCTGACTCTCGTGTAGCCAGCCGATCGCTACGGTGGGCGCCCGATTCACGCCGCCGTTGCAATGCAAAAAGACCCGCTCGCCGGCTTCGATCAAAGCGGCGAGCGCGTGCAATGCCGGCGCGAGACGCACGGCCATGTCGTCGGCGCTGCCGTCGTGGATGGGCGTATGCACGAACTTGAGGCCCAGGCGATCGCATTCACTGCGCAATTCCGCGGCGTCGAGGCCGTTGATTTGGAGGTCGATGTCGTCCTGCAAATTGTGGATCGCAGTGACGCCAAACTCGCTCCGCAACCAGGGCAAATCCTCGAGGCGAGGATATTCGCCGACCAGCAGATGCTCGGTGATCTCACTGACGGACGGGCGCGAAAAGCGGCCGCGCATCGAGTGCGGTCCATCGTCGGGTCGGCGATTCCACCAATCCATTGGGGAATCTTATCCTGCGCGACGCGAATGAAAGAAGCGTGTCCCTGTAGTGTGCGGCAGCTCAGCTACAGAGCAACGGCTCGCCGGCCTGATTCCACTCGAACAGCCAGATCGAGGCAAGGACCGTGGCGCCGTCGGCGAGCTGCCTGGCGACCATCAGGCCCTCGCGCGTGATGAGCGCGTCGGTAAAGGCTGTGCGGTTGGTGGTGGCGGCGCGCACGATCTGATCTGCGGCTATCGTCGATTGCACCAGCGAGTTCGATTGTTGGAGTTCAGCAATCACCGCGGACCAAACCGAGGTGATCGGTTCCGCATGAATTTGTCCTGAGTCCATCGTCTCGAAATCCGCAACGCGATAATCCACTGACGATTCCAGCCGATGATGCGATCCGCGATCGGCTGCGGTGTAGCCATCGAAGAACTTCGTCGTGTGCAACGGCTGGCTCGCGTCGCCGACGTAATGCGCGAGGTAACCGGCGTGACGCAGTATCATCGCGCAATCACCGCCGCGCCAGGCGGCCGTCATCTGCGCGGCCTCGTCCTCGATTGCCCACGGCAGCGTACCGGAGCGCTCCAGAGTTGCGACGCCGACCTCGCGCTGCATCGTGGCGAAATTCGGCGTCAGGCGGGCAAACGGATCTGCGCCGAAGTTCTCAAGATCGATGTAATGGCGACGCCCTTCCGCATCGCCATAGAGCGGCCGCAAGACGGTATCCGGCTCGACCGCGAATTCCTGAAGTTGCAGCGAGTTCTGCGCGAAAGCAGTCTTGACCACGCCGGACGGCAGGCCTCCGAGCGCGAGCCGCACAATAAGTTTATGCGTGCGGGAGTCCCATGAATAAGCGGGCGACACGTGGCTGAGCCACAGAATCGGCGAGAGGGAAAGGACGAGCAACGCTGCGCCCGAGCGCCGGAGGCCGCGGGTTTGGCGCGTCATCCCTTGGCTCTTTGCCGCGCGCCGCCGGAGCGATGCGATCCTTTGTGGGCACTCGTCGTGAGGGAGGTTTGCGCGCTCGGCACGAGTCGGCGCGGCGCGTTGTCGGTCAGGCCGAGCACCGCGCTGCGCATATAGTCGGCGAGCTTGCGATAAGCGCCGGCGCCTACGGCGTCCGCGGCTAACGCGCGCAGCTGGGCGCTGGCGATCACGGCGCCGATGCGCACTTCGACTGGAGCGCGGCGCGGAATCAGGCTGCCCTTGCCGAGCACGCGATGGGTCCCGCTGATGCGGATGGGCAGAATGTCGCAACCGCCGTGCAGCGCCAGGTAACCGGCGCCACTCTTGAAATCATGGACGGCACCGTCGGGTGAGCGGGTGCCTTCGGGGAACATCAGGACACTGCGGCCACGGCGAAGTTCCGCGAGGGCTTCGTCCAGCGATTCGAGCTGGGCGCGCTCGCGATCGAACGGGATGAGACGCGTGAAATTAGTCGCGATGAAACGCCGCATGCCGTTGTTGAAAAAATAATCCTTCGCCGCCAGGACGACGAGGTCGCGCCCCTGTGCACCCATCGCATAACTCACGAGCCCGAAATCGACGTGGCTCGAATGATTGGCGACCACCAGGAGGTTGCGATTAGCCGGGATATTGCCGCGGCCCATCACGAGCGGCTTGAGCCAGCCGTCGAAGGCCGCGTTGAGTGAGCCGCGCACCGCAGCCTCGCCAAGACGGCGGAGCGCTTCGGGCAGCGCAAAGGTGTAAGGGCGCGCGAAACGCGCGTAGGAAGGCAGGCGCGGGCGGTTCTGCCCCTCGTCCAGCAGCCTTTGCAAGTCGTCGATAGTGCTCAGGTTCGCGAGCTGATCGGCGCTCAGCTCGTGGCCGGCCTTCGCGGCGATATGCTCGGCAAGTTCGGCGAGCGCCAGTGAATCGAGGCCGAGATCTTCGGTCAGGCGCGTCGCCGGCGTGAGGTCCGGCGCGCCGCTCGCGACCTGTTGCAAGGCCTGCGCGAGCCAGGGCGTGATCTCCTCGCTGACCGTAGCGCGCTCACCCGCATCACTGCGCAGCATCTTCTCAAGCGCAGTCGCCGCCTCAGCGCGTTTGATTTTGCGCGTGCGCGTGCGCGGCAGCTCGATATCGGTGAAGCGCAGAATCCTGATGCGCTTGTGGGCGTTCAACGTCGCGCTGACCTTGTCGAAGTGCTCGCGCAGTCGATCTTCGACCGCGCGGCGGCTTTCTCCGCGTGCGTAGGCGGGCACGACGAGGGCGGCGACCTGCTCGCCCTGCGCCACTTTCAAGCCGACGACCGCCATCTCTTTGATATACTGCGAGTGGCCGTAAACTTCTTCGAGCTCGTCGATGTAGATATTATTGCCACCCGAATCGACGATCACGTCCTTGGCGCGCCCAACGATATAGAGGCGGCCGTCGGCGTCGAGCCGGCCGAGGTCGCCGGTATGCAGCCAGCCGTCGCGGATTACCTCCGCGGTCGCCGCCGAGTTGCGGTAGTAGCCGCTCATGACGTTGCCGCCGCGGGCCACAACTTCGCCGACGCCACTCTCGTCGGCGGCGTCAAGCCGCAGCTCGACTCCGCCGAGCGGTTTGCCGACGGAGCCGGCGACGAGGTCGTCGTCGGGCCGTGCGACGCACAGCACGGGCGCCGATTCCGTCAGGCCGTAGCCTTCGAGCAGCTTGATCCCGAGATCGCCGAAAAACTGCGCGACGCGCTGCGGCAAGGCCGCGCCGCCGCTCACCGCGAGCCGCAGCCGCCCGCCGAGGGCGGTATGCGCCTGGCGGAAAATCACGCTGCCGAGGTTGACGTGATAGCCCGTATCGAGTGCGCGGTTAAATTCCCGCAGACGCGTGAAGGCGGCGGCAAAGAACGGACCGTGCGCGTCGACCTCGTCAACGATTCGACGATGGACAGCCTCCCACAGCGCAGGCACCGCGATCAGCGCCGTCGGTCGTACGTCGGCGAGGGTTCGTGAGAGGCTCGCCGCATCCACTCCCAGCGGATAGACAATCCGCGCGCCACTCGCGAGCGGCAGGAGCATCCCACAGGTGAACTCGAAAGTATGATGAAGCGGCAGCAACGACAGCACGGTATCGCTGCCGTCGAGCGCGAACACCCGCCCGAGCATCATGACCTCGGCGGTGAAGTTGCCATGCGAGAGCATCACGCCCTTGGGCGCGCCGGTAGTACCGGAGGTAAAGACGATCGAGGCAAGCGTCTTGCGTTCAAGCTTGAGCGGCGCTTCGGCCTTGCCCTTGAGCATAAAGGGACGCCGCAGTTCGTCCAACGCGATCCCTTCGATTCCAGGCGTCACCACACTCACGCTACTACCGAGTCGTTTGGCGCACGCCGTCGAAAGCAGCGCCGCGCTTGGTTCGGCAATCCGCGCGATCGGCTCGAGTTCCTCAGCCGAGATCAGATGATCGAGCGGCACGGCGACCGCACCCGCATAGAGGATCGCGAAATAAGCGATTACCCAGTCCGGCGAGTTCTCGCTAATCAGCAGAACGCGATCGCCCGGCTTTATCCCACGCGTGCGCAGCAGCAAACTCGCGCGAAATGCCGCGTCGCGCAGTTCACGGTAGGTGAACAGGCTTTGCTGCGTCGATCCAACTCGCGCTTCGAGCGCAGGACGGGCGCCGTAGCGTTCGGCGGCGCGATCGAGCATTTCGACCAGGGTTTTGTGTCGCAGCAGCGAACGCGGACGGCTGCGCGTATGCAGATCGAGTTGTGGGAAAATGTGCTGCCGCAGGCCCGGCAGATGAATTTCGATCCAGTAATTCTTCCAGTCAATCAGGTCGGGCCGATAGGGATGACGCTCGGCATCGGCCGGCGTCAGGTTTTTATAAAGCTCGCGAATGTTGCGGCCATGAAAGACATAGACGAGGTCCTGAATGTAGGGACGGTAAACGTCAACCAGCGAGCGCGCGAGCTCGGCATTATCCGCGACGCTGTCGATCCGTCGCTCGAAGCCGCGCGCCGCCGACGATTCCGGACCCAGCAGAGTCTTGGCCAGCGCGGCCGTATGCTTGAGCACCGCCGGCAGCGTTTTGCTCGCAAGCTCGTAGGTGTTTTGCGAGACCACCACGGCTTCGAGATGCGCGGCCAGCTTGCCCATCGGACCGCCGCCCCGCCGGCGATGATCGAGGCGATTGCCGAGCGCGGTCAGTTCGACCAGCCGCCGCATCGGCAGCGGATTAACGTCCGACGTGCAGAGCTGATAAATCGGCTGATGCCGCCGCGCAATCAGCGCCGCCAGAATCGGGACCATCGCGTGTGCGGCGAGATCGACCGGCAGCACGTCGAGCACCAGCTTGGCTTCCGCCGGATAGAAGCGGTAGCCGCGGCCGGCCATGTACGTGAGCGGCGCGCTGGTATTAACGCCCTGATTCCAGCCAGGAATCGGATCGCGCAAGGCGCCCTCGATTACCGAGGGGCGCGCGACCGTAACTGCGATTTCGTCGCTGGCGGCGAGCACGAGTTGCTCGCCGATACTCTTCGTGTAGCTGTAAGTATTCGGCCAGCCCCAGCCGAGCGCGCGCTCGCGCCCGACCTGCTTGAGCCGCTCCTCAACCCACTGCTTGCGCCGCGATTCGTTGGCGCGCAGATGGGTGTCGTCGTCCGCAGGTTCGGCGCCGTCGCGGGAGGTTGCTGCAAATTCGGCTTGATGAGCATGATCGCGCGACTCCGACTCGATCCGCTCGCACGCGGCCAGCGCGTCGCGGACTTCGCGCTTGAGATTGAAATCGCGCCCGTTGCGCGGGGCCCAATCCGTCGGAACATCGTCTTCGTAGCGATGGCCGTCGGCGGCGCCGGCCGCGTAGCAGGTCGAGACGTGCAGCAGAGCAGCCGACCGCTGACGGCAGAAATCGATTACGTGATTGACGCCCGTCACGTTGATCGCGAGGGCTTTTTCGAGCGAGGCTTCGAAATTCACCAGTCCCGCGCAATGCACCACGGCGTCCAGCCGCGTATCGCCCAACAGCTCGGCGCCGTCAGTGATCAGGCCGGGCTCGGTGATGTCGCCGGCGACGACCACGACGCGCTGTTCGACAAAGCGATCAAACCGCGCCCCGAGATATTCGCGCAGCGGCCCGAGCGCGGGCGATTCAAGAATCTCCCGCTGGAAACGCAGCCGGCTGGATTTGCGATCGCCGCGAATCAACAGAAAGATGCGCTCGATCTCCGGATGGTGGCGTAGCAGAATCGCCAGCAGGACCTTGCCGAGAAAGCCGGTGCCGCCGGTAATGAAAATGCGCCGCTTGCGCAGGATGGTTTCGAGCGGAGGTATCGGGCCCCCAAGCACAGGACTGATCCCGTTCGGCGGCCTGATCCCGTTTGCCGGCTTGCTTCCGCTCGCCGGCACGTTGCCGTTGCGTATGCCGTGGCTATTCGACATCGGCCATCACCAAGGGGGGTAGGTGCAGATACGTGATGGAGGCGGAGCGCCCGTGATCTGCGGTCGCCATCGCGATCGCTTCGTCGAGCGTGTCAGCCGCCTCCCAACCGAGGCGCGCCGCCACTTCCGGCTCCTCGCAGCCGGCCGCAATTACGCGTCCGCAATGCTGGCGCGCGGGCTCGCCCCAATACCACATGTAGAACGGGTGAACGCCGTGATAGGCGTTGCCGTAGCGATACATATGCGTGTACGTCGGATTGTGCGCGAACTCCTGCTCGAACTGCTGCTCGAGCTCGACCGCATCGGCGGTTTCGCTGAGGCAGCGATGGAAAAATTCGATGTAGCTCGGATGATGCTCCGGATGAAACTCGTCGCGCAGCGGATGACAAATGATCATCGTGCCGCCTGGCTTCACCAGCGGTTTGTTGCGGAACATGTTGAACAGATAACCGAGCCCGGTGCACTGCACGAGCACCGGGTTCATGATCGAATTTACGTTGTAGGGGCAGATGTACGGGACACCGACGATCAGGACGTCGGACTGGCCCTTGACCGGCACCGCGTATTGCTGAAAAACCCGCGCGAGCGCCTGCTGATGCACCGCTTCGGTCTCGCCCGCCCACACCCCCGTCATGCCGTAAGGCGCGGCGTACTGATGGAGCATCTGGCGGCGCAGATCGTTGGACATCGCGCCGAGCGTCCAGCGAAAACCCTTGAGCCGCATCCGGTCCCAGTCGGTAAAGCGGTCTTCGTTCTTCTGCAGAAAATCGAGCATCCCGCCATACATCTGCGTGTTGACTGCGGTCTCGATCGAAAAGACGTTGAGTTGATCGTTGATCAGCTTGCCCATCCGATTGGCCGAGCTGTGCAAGGCTGAACGCGTCGGATCCATGTAAGAGTGGCAATCGCGCAGGGTTGCCGGGTTGTGATGGTGGCGCAGGCTCTGATACGGCGCGAGTCCGACCGCGACCGATTTGTGCCCGCCGTCCATCGGCACGAGGTTGAGGTTCAGGTAGATCACGAGGTTGGACTCAGCCGCGCGACGCGACAGCCAGACCTCTTCGCCGTGATCGGTCTTGCCCATTTTGATGATCTCGGCGCGGTTCTCGGCGTCGAAATTATAGAGCCGCTCGGGCCAGAACTGCCTGAAAGCGCGCTCGCCGACCATCCGGCGGATTTCGCCTTCGGTCATTCGCCGATGGAGTGACGTCGCAATAATCAGATGAACGTCATCGACGCCGTAATCGGCGAGCGTCTGCAGCACCGCGTTGAGCAGGCGCTCACGGATGTCCGGCCGCCGCATCGGCGGCAGCGGCAGACTGATGTCATCGATCGCGATCGTTACGCGCATGTTCGGATTGAGCTGCGCGAACAGCGGGTCGGCATTCAACGGCCGCAGCAGCGCATAGCGGATCGCGGCGTCGGGGTCGGGCAGGGCGTCAAGCGGCGGCGGCGGATAGATCACGCGGGTTCCCGCAGGCAGCTTCTCGTACATGAAATCGTCGCCATAGGAGATCAGGCGCGGCGCCGAGCGCCGGTTCAGCGTGACTACCAGGTCGCGCCGCGCGCCGACTTCGTGCTGCAAATCTGCGGGCTTGAGTTCTTTGAGCTTGGCTTCAGGCCGCGCCATCAAGTCTTCTCCAAATCCAGTTTTCAGTGCGCGCGCGCAGTTCCTGAACAAGCGTCGCGCGCTCGCTCTTGTGGCCGAAACGGACCACCGGCCATTGGCGGCTGTGCGCGGTCGCGGCCAGCCGATGATCCGGATTGACGGCCACCGGATGACCCATGGCGGCCAGGAACGGCAGGTCGTAGTACGAGTCGGCGTAGCCCCAGCAGTTGGCGAGGTCGAGCTGATTCGCGGCGGCGTATTGCACGGACCAGGCCGCTTTTTCGTCTCCGGCCATGACCGGCGCACGCAGGCGGCCGGTGGCGAGGCCGCGATTGTAGGCGAGGCGGTTGGCGGCGATGTGAGGGATGTCAAGCCGGCGGGCCAGCGGTGCGGCGACGAAGTCCGGCGAGCCGGTCACGAGCACCGGCGCAATGCCCTCCGCGCGGTTCGCCTCGATCATCGCGCGGGCCTCGGGATAGAGGTTCTTCATCAGGATGTTCGCGCAATACTCGTCACCGAGTTCCTCAAGGCGGTCCCGCGAGACGCCCTTGAAGAGCTCGAACAGCACCACATTGAGGAGATGGCGATCGCGCTTTTCGGCAAAATAAAGGGCAGGAACGCGGCCCGCGAAATTTAGCAGATAGCCCGCCCGCCCCGTCCACTCACCCAGGTTAGCGAAAAAGTAGAGCGTCAGGTGCATGAGGTTGAGGCTGGCGAGCGTGCCGTCGAGGTCGTAGAAGGCGACCCGCTTGGCCGCCGCGCGCCCGTTTTTTGCCCGAATCGATCGTTGTACTGACATGTCAGTCTAGTCCGCGCCCGAAAGAAGCCTCGTCGGCGGCGAAGCCAAGCAGTTCGGGACGCCCGACGCCGCGGATGCCGAAGTCGAGAATCTCTTCTGCCAGCGGCCCGATATCGCGCCGCCGCGCACGCGACGCCTGCGCCACGACCTCTTTGATTCCGCCCAGGATGCAAAAGGCGGCGACCCGCGTATCGCATCGCCGCACCAGGTTCATCTCGATTCCAAGGTCGAGCGAGCGCTGAATCTGGTCGATGACGCGTTCGTAGAAATCGATAATCCGCAGATCGAGATCGCGGTCAAAGCCCATCGCGTGATTGAGCAGAATATCGGTCAGCTCGCGTTCGGCGAGCACCAGCCCGAGGACTCGCCGGAGATTGGCGCGGAGCTGTTCGATCGGATCGGGCTCACCCGGTCCCAAACGCAAACGCTGGATCCGCAGGCGCAACTCGCCGAGGACCTGCCCGAGCAGCTCCTCGAAAAGGTCGCGCTTGTTGTCGAAATAGAGATAGAAGGTGCCGCGAGCGATGCGCGCGCGGGCGATAATCTCCGAGATATTGGTGCGATGATAGCCCTTGCGGGCAAATATCCGCTTGGCGTGACGCAGCACCTGCTCTCGCCGAGCCTGTTTTTCCATCTGGATGCGTACCTGCCTCAGAGAATAATTTTTACCTAGGAAGCCTGTCAAACCGCTCGCGCCGCGCAGCGAGCATTTATGCACAACCGCCTCACGACTCAGCGGTTTCCGACAGCCGCGTCACGCCGCTCACTTGGGCGTCGGCGTCGAAGTCGGCAGTTGCGGACAGGGTGTCGCAGTCGAGCAATCGACCGGCGTGGAGCTCGCGCATGTGGGATCGCTCTGGGGGCACTGCACCCATAGCCCGATGGTCAAACTGCTAACTGAGCCGATCGACGCATTAACGCAGTAGCAGCCTTGCTGCAGACCGATGAAGAGGCCATCCGGCTGTAACTCAACTCCCGGCGGAAAGCCCCACACGACCTGGGTGTCATTCGTGAAATCGTGGAACAGTTTCTTGCCCTTACCGAGGGAATTTTGACTGACCGCGCCCTGCAGATTAAATTGGAAGCCATTAACCGGAACCGCCGTAGGCGAGACAAAGACTGTTGGCACTGGACTACACATCGGAGTGGGCGTCTTTTTCGGCCTCTTGGTGTTGGTTGGAACGGGCGTCGGCGTGATCGTCGGGCCTATCCCGGGACAGATCGCCAGGCTAAACAGGGCAAACGGCAGACCCTGGCTGGTCGTGGTGGTTGTACTACCGCCGCCGCAGCTCAATAGAAGCGCCGCCGCGAGAAAAGCGAGCACAGGCGCCAACACAATCGATCGTCGTAGCCAGATCATCAAGCCTTGAACCTTGACGACGCCATTCGGTCAAGTCAAGCGTTTGGGCGGCGAAAGGCGCGAGTGTCCCGAAAGTGGTCTCGACCAAAAAAGGAATTATTACAGACTTGACACCACGACCATAATAGCTGCCAAAGTGAAGAATTTCACCCTAAGCAACCGTCACATTATTTAGGAGTGTGCATTGTGTCTTTCTTGATGCGTTTGGTCGCTTTTTTCCGCTTCGCTGGATTGATCGGTGGTGTGCGGACTAGTCGCGTTAGCGCTTGCTCGAACGTAAGCGGGTGGAGTGAGATGGGCTTATCTTCTTCTTTGCGCATAGGTCATTACTCGTGTGACTTTAGATCGTTGGTGGCGTCGGCAGCAGCCCAAAAGGGACCGTTTCCGGGGCGATCTGCGAATTGTCGGGGAAGCTTACAAACGCATTTTTCGGATAAGGTCGAAGAACAGCTAGGCCCGTCAAGTGGTAGTGTCGGGAAGTTGGTGGAAAAGTGAAAAGGCGTCAAGATCCGGCGAGTTGAGCCACAACTCACACCCGCTAGGCGGCGGGTGCCGGAGGATGACGCCATGGAAAGCGATAGCA
>Ga0070733_10000639_pt1 | contig 27886 bp, 24 predicted proteins | sample Coa_R1_9_FD_66450 | JGI IMG/M metagenome (GOLD analysis project Ga0070733, IMG submission 66450) | Surface soil microbial communities from Centralia Pennsylvania, which are recovering from an underground coalmine fire - Coalmine... | ecosystem: Environmental > Terrestrial > Soil > Unclassified ...
GCGGCGCTCGTCGTCACCGATGCCCGGCAGCAGCAGCTGATTGGGATCGAACTCGTCGTTGGCCTTGGTAATACGCTTGCGCTGCTGCTCCAATAATTCGGCGAGAGATTGCGCTTCCGCTTCGCCGCGCTTAGCAAGATCAATCTTCACTTTCGCCAAGCGCTCGTTGGCGATATTCTCAAGCGTCGGAACGAGATCGATAATATCCCGTTCGACCAGCGCCTGGACGCGCGCGACCGCCATCGCCGAGGCGGCGCGGGCGTCACGCAAACCTTCTTCGAGCTGGTTGAGGGTACGCTCTTCGCCGCTGTCACCGAGGGCTTTGAGCGGCTTGCGGTCGCGTTCGGCCTCAGTCCAGATCGCCGTCACCGGAATGATTTCTTCGTGCAAGCGCGCGGCACCAGCACCGTAGACCGCCAAGCGTCCCATAAGAACGAGGCGCGGCTGGGCACCCGGACCTTCGATGACGGCGACGCGCGACAGGCCGGACTGGAAACCTTGCGAAATGAAACGAGACAGCAGCCGGCGTACCAGACGGTGCTCAAGATGAACCTGCACGATCTCCGGCGCGTCGCGCCCATCCGGCAGGCGAGGCGATTCAAATGCAATGGCGCGAATCGGAACTTTCTTGCGCCACTCGTTGATGCGTTCGCCGCGCTTGCGCGGACGCTGGCGAAGGCCATCGAAGGTGTCCTGCCAGCCTGCGTCGCGCGAAAAGGCTGCGTGGTCTGGATCGAGCCTGAACGTGGCGGCCTTGCCGACTGTCTCGCCGCGTGTGGAGTCGAGCGAGAAGCCTGCGCGCACCAGGGCGGCGCCGACTACGCGCTGCAGATCGTGTGCATCGACGCCAACGCGCTCGCGTGACGTTTCGAGCGCATTCTGAAGATCGCGCTGCTCCCTCACGACGCGCTCATAGCGGACTTTCTCCTCGTCATCCATTTCCGACCGGGCTCGCGCGAGCCGTTCGGCATCGGTCTCTTCCTCGATTGCCTTGGCGAGGGCCGTTGCTTCACCGCGATCGATGCCAGCGGCTTCCATCCTGTCCTTGATCCGCTTCTCGATCACCTGACCAGCCGAGCCGAGTTGCGTCTGGATGACCTCCGTCTTGCGGACCAGTGCATCGAGAACAATGTCGGCCTCTCGCTGCTCATAGCGAAAGTAGCGACAGAAGACCTGTTTGGCCGGCTGAAGCTTGCGATCGATGCGGCCGTTACGTTGTTCAAGACGTGAGGGATTCCACGGCAAATCGAAATGGATGAGATCGGAGCAATACGTTTGCAGGTTGATGCCTTCGCGTGCAGCATCCGTGCAGATGAGGATGCGCAACGGCTCCTTCTCCGGATCGGCATTGAAGGCAGCCTTCACTTCCTCGCGCCGATCCTGCCCGGTCGCGCCGGTGAACACAGCGATCCGGTCTTCCGCCCGGTCGGTCTCAGCCAATGCTTCCCTCAAGCGCCGTTCGAGCCAGCGTCGGGTGTCCTCCCATTCGGTGAAGATGATCAGCCGCCGGAGGTTCCAGTGCCTGCCGGAGAGAAAATTGGTCTTGATCCATTGCACGAGCCAATGCACTCGCGCGTCTGCTCTTAGTGCAGCAGGTTCGGCGATGGCCAACATCTCATCGACGGCGGCGAGCTCCTTGCGTAAGTCAGATGCCGACGCATCGACAGCTCCGGCGACGGAGGCGGCCTCCGCAGCGACCTCCTCGTCGGCTTCGAGCCCAGCCTCGCTACCTTCATAATCAAGTTCAAGGCCTTCAACCTTGCCTGTTGTGCTGCCGTCGACAAAGATCTGGACCGCGGCCTCTACGACCTGATCTTGCTCGCCATCGAGCAGGCGCTGCAGTGTTTTCCTATGCGGCTTGAGCGTGCGGGCAAAGGCCGGGATCGACGACAGCAAGCGCTGTTGCAGCCCAACAAGCGCCAGCTTTGCAAGCGCCGCTTTTTGAGGTGGTAGCTTTGAAATGCGGGCCCTGCGCAATTCGCCGTAGGCAGCAATCCGGCGCCAGAGATCAAGCTCCGGCGCATCCTGCGGCAACCCGCCAATCGGGATCGCCTCAACCTTTCTCTCAGGGAATGCTTCACCAAGACGTCTTAGGTCCGACTTCAGCCGGCGCACCATCACTGGTTCCAGGTCGCGCGGCCGTATCCTCAGAGCGGGCGCGTCTCCCCTCGTGAACCTTTGCGGATCGAGCATTTCCAGCAGCGCCGCAAAGCTGTTCGAGTGTCCGTTGTGAGGCGTCGCGGTCAAAAAGAGACGATGTTCGAAGCGTTCGGACAATTCGCGCACGGCGCGAGTGAGCTGGCTCGATATTGCATAGCGCCCGCCGCCGGACGGCGCCGCGTGGTGAGCTTCATCCAGAATTAGCAGCGCGCGCGAGCGGAACTCGCCAAGAAGGTCGCGCAGACCAGCGACATAGTGCTCCTCGGTCAAAAGGCTGTGGGAGATGATGAAGCGCGAACCGGTACTCCATGGATTGACCGAAAAGCCGCGCAGACGCCGCAGCTCGCCGATGCGCTCGCGATCGATGATGTCGAACGAAAGACCGAACTTGCTTTCGAGCTCGTCCTTCCACTGGATCGTCATCGCCGGCGGCGCAGCAATAACGATGAAATCAATACGTCGCCGCAACAGCAGCTCGCGCGCGACAAGGCCGGCCTCGACGGTCTTGCCGAGGCCGACATCGTCTGCAATCAGGAGATTCACGCGGGGTAGCCGCAACGCCTTTCGCAGCGGAAGCAGCTGGTAAGCGTCAAGCCTGATGCCAGCCCGGAACGGCGCTTGCAGAAGGTCTCGATCGGCAGCTGTTGCGGAGCGCCAACGGATCGCTCGCAAGTGCGCCGCGAGGACCTTGGGATCGTCGGGCGCGCCATGACCGACGCGAGACCAGGAGTCAGCTTCCAGTACCGACGCGCCGACTTCAGCATCCCAAAGGACTTCAATTTGTTCGCCCTGAGCGTCATCGGCAATTGACGACAGCCGGATCGTGGGTAGGCCCGGTTCCAGATCGTCGACAGCCTCGACGAGCCACGGCCGTCCTCGCGCCTCGACGAAATCGCCCTGTTGGATATTCATTCCCGCGCGCCCTCCCGACCCGATCAACTATGCAGTAGGATAGAGGTAGGGCAACCCCCGATTGTCTGGGTATCTTCTTTGCAAGCCGCTGGCGGCAACTGGTGAACATAACTTCTGGGGATCCCCGCAACCAAGCCCAGAGTCGATCAAGCCCAATCGCTTCTTCTTTCCTGAACCGGGCTGGCTTGACACTCGCCTAAACTTGTTCTCATTATGTTCTCATCGGAAAAGCTTCGGTGAAACGTCACAGGTGAACGGTCGGGATGGCAACGAAAGCCACCATCCTCCATGAAGACCTCGATGCCTTCTATGCCTCGGTCGAGCAACTGCTCGATCCCTCGTTATGGGGCAGACCCATCGCCGTCGGTGGTGGCGTTGTGCTTGCCGCTTCTTACGAAGCCAAGGCCTTCGGGATCCGCGGCGGCATGCCGGGACGGCAAGCGCGCGAACTCTGCCCGCAACTCACTTGGTTACGCCTACAAGCCGGCATCGTTCAAGCAGCGGCAAACTGCTCTAACGACGCCGCCGTCCGGCCGAAAACCTGGCTATGAGAGGCAGCCAACATCCGCCTGTTCAGGTCCGAGACTTGCTCTGCGTTCAAGGTCTCACTTGAGTATGGGACCTTTTCGTCCACCTCACCCCAGATTAACGCCGTCCTGGGCCCGAGTGGATAGTACATGCACAGCTGCGCCGGCGCTTTCGATCGGTCTCCACCGTGCAAGTTGATTACCGGCTGGTCGCCCGTGATGAACTCCACCTCGGTATCATTGCTTAGGAGTACTAACTGTTGCCGTTCGCGACCGAGAAACAGGCTACAGCCGATGTTCGCGCCCTGGATCAGGCTCGCAATGTCCCAAATTCGGCTTATGTCCACGCCCATGTTCCGCTGGAAGGTCTCGATCATTCTCACCTTGATGCCTTTCGTCCGCATGTATTGCGTGGCCATGTAACGCGCGAACGCTATGCACTCGGATGGATCGGCATAGAAGCTGAGGTCGCCGTTCCGAATTGCTGCGAGCGTTTTTGCGAAAGAATCCTCTATGCCTGCATGATAATCTTCAAGCACGTTGATTTCTTGCGCCTGCAAAAGCGCTTCCATCTCCTCTGGATTTTTCAGCATATCTTTGTGCTGTTCCACAAATGCCCGAGGAGCCAACAGGGCGGCGAGGAAATCTTCATGCAAGGACTTTGCGTGCGCCGGCCCACCGTCGATTATGAAGAGCTTAAGAAATATCACGTCCGCTTTGGTCAGCCGCTGTAACCTGTAAAAATGACGCTCGACCGCTACGTTTTTCGTATTTGGCCGGCACGGTTTGCCGCTTATTAGGCTATAAATCTTCCCGTCGGACGTCCACGGCTCAAGGTAGTATTGCCAGACATGATGCTGGCGATGTTTTTTCTCGGGAAGGTCGAACGTCGGCTTCACGCGTTCAGACAAGCTGGCGGGCCTTTTGAATGAGCCGGTCGATCGCGCCTGCGTTCGCGGTATCGCCATTGTGGGCTAGCCTGTCCCGAAGTTGGCTTGCTCCGGTCAAATCGAGCCCGACCAGTGGATTGCCAGGCGAGCGAAAGAAGAGGTATGGCACCTTAAATTGCGGGTGAAAGTCCGGCTCGATGTCGCGCTCCGCATCAGGGATTCCGAAATCCTTGAATAATGACGATCGCATTCGAACACTCCGGACAAGTCTCTTGCAATATGGTTCCCCGTTGGGTGAATAGCTACCTCGCCGCTAGGACTTTTTTACAAGCCGATCCATTGGTGATTGCGGGTTGATTTTTTGCAGCTTCATTGGTGAAATTGCCGGGTCGGTAAGGCGAGCTTCTCTTTGCCGGAAAAGTGCGGTCTAACCTTGGGTCGTCCACTCGGCTTTGTCCATGCCCGGGCCCGTTAAAGTCTTAAAGTCGGCTATGCCATAAGGCACGAACGAACGCCAGTATTTTGCGAACCACTGCACTTTCTCGAAATGCCGAGGATCATATGATGACTCGTCGAGGCGTTTTTGAATCACGTCCTGGATTTGCGCGTATTCTGTGAGCCGCATCTGTTCCTCGGGCCGCTTGTTCAGGTTTTCCAACTGAACGCTTTGAATCTCGGCTGTAATCTTGCGCAGCACATGGACGTAATAGGGCCCGTCATCCGCTTGCTCGATGAACGGGTCGAATTTCCTTTTCTCCTCGCTAAACAGACCGGTGCCCTTCCTACTGATATCACCCATCACTTCCTTACCAATGACGACGCGCGGAAACCGGGCAATCGTGCTTTCCAGCTCGTATGCACGGACAAGCGCTTCGCCAAAGACCATCGAGGCATCGTGGTAGAGCTGCCCTCGCACAAGTGCGCCGCGTGTGAAGTAACCCTCACGCAATAGGTCGACCGCGAGATCCTCGATGGCTTCCAAAATTCGGTATAGCCCAGAGTCGAGCGTGGTCGTTGAAATCGCGATCGCGTCCGAGATGCTCTGCGCACGAAAATCGACGATCCAATTCACCGTGGGCGCGCTGGTCGGAGCATGAATCTTCCGCATCACGTTGCGAAGCGCAACGGCATCCTGCGAACTGTGCAACCCACGCACGAGATTGCGGAATCCAAGAATGTCTATGAAGGCGCAATACCGGTCTTCATAGGCGGCTGCGCGCTCATGCGGGCTGGACGTCATGGCGATATCTCGCGGACTTTTGTGACTTGGCGGACTCAATTCGCTAAATGAGCGGTTACTGAATCCCGTTGAGTTTGTCGATCATTGCGAGCGCACCATGCCCGACTGCGTCAACCTGATCCTGCGTCAGCACGTATTGTGGAACGTAACGGATTCCTGACGGATCCATTGCAGCCATGCGGCACGCCAAAAAGCCTTTGCCCTTGCCGAGTTCCTTGGCGATGTATTTCGAGAGTATTCGCGGGCTGCCGGCATCAGCTGTGCGGCAGACCGACACATCCGCGAGCCAATCACCATAGATGACCCATGCATGCCCGTCCCAATCGAGGTTCGACTCCGAGAACAGCTCTTTGCCGTCGAACTCCTTGTCTTCGCCGAAGACGCGTTTGCCGTCGATGTAAAGCGAACCCGCCGCGACATAGCCGCGCTGCGAACCGAGCTTCTCCAGCGCCAGTGAATACAACGCGCTCATCAAGGCGCACTGGCCCGGCATCCGGCCGGGAAAGACCTTGAGCACCTTGAGCGCGGCCTCGTGGAGCACGAGCTTATCGGCCTCACCGACCGTGAACTTGCTCCACGCATCGGCCGCCGCAGCGTCGAATGACGCCGTTATCAGCTCTCGCAAATCCCCAGGCATTCCGGTCTGCTCCGCCGGAGGTATTATCACCACAGGAATAACACCGTGAAAAAGCTCTTTGTAGTCAAGAAATACGTGTTCGCGTAACCAGAAGTACCGACGCCAAATCATAGCATCGGTGACGCCGGATCGTGGCCAAGACGACAGAGTCGTAAGCGTCGCCGCGATGACCGACTTCTCCGCCAACGTGATCAGGATCGGAATCTTGCGCTGGAGGTCGTCCCGTTACTCCCACCGGAAGCGAACTCTCCAGCTCCATTGCTCCCCGTCGCATTGCGATGCCGACACGGATGGCGTCGTTATGGATCAGCGCGTCTTTTGATTGGCGTCGGGATCGTGGCGGCGGGTGAGGGTAGGCATGGGAGAACGATTTTTGGCAACCGCCAAATCTGATGTGTCCCTATTGTGCCCCAGCTTTTTTGGGGCACGCCCCAAGGGAATCAGGCCGCTAAGTTATTGCATTTGAGGGTTCATTGGTGGGCGCACAAGGGATCGAACCTTGGACCTCTCCCGTGTGAAGGGAACGCTCTCCCGCTGAGCTATGCGCCCTGGATTTTCCTCATGCGATCGCTGGATCGGGCAAAGGGAGTGCCAGAAGTACGCGATTTACGAAGCGCGGGGTATCGGTGTCAAGCTGTCGTCCCGGAGGAGTGGTCGTAGCCCGGATGAGCGAAGCGATATCCGGGGGTTACGGCGACGGATTCCCGGATATCGCTTCGCTCATCCGGGCTACCAGCTACTTCGCATCGCCCTAGAATGACGGCAAAAACCGTTGCGCCAAAAAACTAATTTATCGAGCCGGATCAACGTGATTCTAGCTGTCCAGTCCTGTCCGAAAAAATATTTCGGTTTTCACGAAAAGCAAATCACTTCACCTTCCGCGCCGTCCCGCCTCAACAACAGGGGCGTTTCGCGATCGTCATGAACGTAGAGCGCGGGATGCGATGGACGCTTTCGCGCTTCCTTGACGAAGAGCGTTGAAGGCGGACGGCAAAGCCGTGTGGTCCTGACGCCCCGACGCTGGCGTCAAGTTTGCGGAGGCGATTCCGCGTAACGACGGGGGCAAGAAAGCCCGGTCCCCGGGGAGAGCGCGATATAAGCCGTAAAACCATCGCGCGGGGAATGCCAGGTGTTTTTCGGTGTGACCGTGGTGACTACACTCGTATGCTCATTTTATTTTGCATGCGAGGCTACGGGCGCTAACCGAGCGTCCGGCATTCCCTGCGCCCTCTTTTCCCTTGAGGCGAGGATGCAAGCACAGCCCGGGCGCTATCCGCGTCGCGGGGAGGCGAAGGTGTGTGTTCTCGTCATTGCCTGCGACAAACGCAAAGCGTTTGCGCAAGGGAGCGAAGCGACGAAGCAATCCATCTGACGTCCAGGCGTAGCTATGGATTGCTTCGCGGAGCCCGTTATCGGGCGCGCGTTCGCGCGACCCGGTGGCTCGCAATGACGGCTCAGGAAAGCTCGGAGTCCAGGCTGTTTGAAAATGCTGGGCGCGCCACGTGCGAAGAAAGCTCACGCCCCTTGCTGACGGGCGCGGGAGGCGTGGGATTGCAGGGCGCGGATGCGTTCGGCGAGTGTGCCGCCGGTGCCTTCGGGCGCATTGGCATTGGCGGCGCTGCTGACCGCGGCGCCGTTGGCGGGCCGCGCCGGTTCGCTCGAGAGCAGGGCCTCGATCGGCGAGTTCGGCCCCTCGAGCTGCATCGCGAGCTTGGCGACTTCGGCGGCGATGTCGTTGATGCGCTCGCGCAACAGCGCGTTTTCCATGCGCTCGGTCGCCCACGAGCTTTCCGCCTGCTGCTGGATCGCGTTGATGTCGCGTTGCAGCTTGGCGCGTTCGTCGCGCGCGACACGAAGCTGTTCCTCGACCGCGGCCTTCTCGGATCGCAGTTTCTCCAGCGCCGGCCACGAGCCGCTGCTGGTCTGGCTGAGCTCGTCGCGCAATTGGCCGATGGTGCGCTCGGCCGCGTCCCTGGCCTGGCGCAGTTGATTGGTCTCGTAGTCGCGCTCGGCGAGCAGCCTGCCCTGCGTGACGAGGCGGGCTTCAAGATCGTTGACGCGGTTGCCGAGCAACTCGGCTTCCTTGACCTGCGCGATCAATTGCCGGTCGAGATCGGTGACGCGCAGGCTCAAATTCTCGACCCGGCTGCGCGCCTCCGCAAGCTCGCGGCTTGCGGTTTCGGACTGGCCGCGCTCCTTATCGAGCCGCGCTTGCGTAGCGGCGAATTCCTTCTCGGCGTCCTCGACGCGATTCTTCAGCGCATCGATCTGCGCATGCACCGCCACCAGTTCGACCTGACGGCTCTCGGCCATCACCGAACGGTCGTTGAGCTCGTTGTTGAGTCGCGCAAGCTCGCTCTGCTTGTCGCTCAGCGCCTTCTCGGCCTGACGCAGCGCTTCGGTCTTGGTGGAAAATTCCTCTTCGGTGGCGCGAAGTTGCTCTTTGATGGCCTTCTCGCGCGCTTCGAGCGAAAAGATCGTGGCGTTCTTTTCGCCGAGCTCGAGCTTCATGCGGTTGATCGCGTCGGATTTCTTGCCGAGTTCGGCGAGCTGGCTGGTGGTCTTGTGCTTGAGCTGGTCGACGCTCATCTCCAGCCGCCGCGCCGACATCGCAAACTCCGCGCGCAACTGGTCCTTGTCGGCCTGGATCTCCGCCATCGACAGCGGCGTTGCCGCTTCCATCCGCCGCGTGGTCAGCCGCACCGCGCGATTGTGCACCAGCGGCACGATCATCAGACCAAGCAGCATCGCGACCAGAAAACCGATCGCCAGATACATCAGCGGCTCGACCATGGATGGGTACTCCCGCTACAAACGCTGCCGCTAACAATGCCACGGGGAGCGGGGCAAAGGCCAGCCCCATGCGGCGTTAACGTGAGTCAGTGTCCCCCGAGCATCAGGTCAGGCAAATCGCCGCCCGTCGAGATGTCATTCCGGGGCGCACCATCCCGGAACGACATCCAATATGATGGCTGAATTGCCGGTCAAACTCTCAGAACGGATTCCAGGTCGCGCGCGGGGTGTATTTCAGGTAGCCGATATTGGCGCCAAGGCGCAGCCCGAGACCGGAACGGATCGGCACCAGCACGATGTTGTTCGCCGTCAGCGCGGTCATGCCGAAGCCGCCGATGATATAGGCGGAACCGTCGATGCCGGCGAAGCGCTGGTAGATCGCGCTGGTGGCCGGCAGGTTGTAGACCAGCGTCATGGTGCGTGCACCGTCGCCGCCCCAGTCGAAGCCGACCGACGGTCCCTGCCAAAAGACCCGCAAATCGCCGGCATTCTTGGTGTAAAGCGTGCCCTCGCCGTAACGCAATCCGGCGACAAAGGCGCCGGAGCCTTCCTCGCCCAATATATAGCCGTTCGGCAAGCCCCATTGGCTGACCGCGCGCTCGATCACGGAAGCAAGCCCGCGCGAGACATTGCCGAAGAATTTGTGCCCGGCGCCGACCAGTTCGTCCGGCCCGTAATAATTGGGGCCCACCTGGCGCTGCGGCGGCGGCAGTTGCTCCGGCGCCGCCGTTTGCGCCGGGGCAGGCATGCACCAGCACATCAACGCGGCGAGCGTCAATGCGGCGAGACGTGTGGCGAAAGTCATCAAAATACCCCTGGGCATCGAAATCCGGGCCGCCGCCTTAACCTGACGCTGACAAGCATGGCTTTAGGCTGCGCCCTGAACCCCCCGACTCGGAGGTTATCGGCACCAACTATGACGGCACAACGGCAGGAAAGAAACCAGACTCGACGCGGAATTCATTTTCGCCCCGGAATAGCCTTGTTCATCTTCCTGGCAAGCCAGCTCCCGGTCGGCCTGGGCGGAGGCTTCCTGTCTGCCGGAGGCTTCTTATCTGCCGGAGGCTTCCTTTCTGCCGGAGGCTTGGGCTCGGCGGCGTGGGCCGCCACCACCGAGCGCGTCGTGGCCAACCGCTTCAGTGGTCTCGCGATCGAGGGTTACGACCCCGTGGCGTATTTCGTGGACGGCGCGCCCATGGTCGGCCTGCCGGAATTCGAGGCGTCCCAGGCCGGCGTGGTCTGGCGCTTTCACAACGAGGGCAACCGCGCCTCCTTTCTCGCCCATCCCGAGGTCTACGGTCCCCAGTTTGGCGGCTACGACCCGGTCGATCTGGCGCGCGGCGTCACGGTCGCGGGCAGCCCCATGTTCTGGCTGGTGAAAGGCGAGCGTCTTTATCTGTTTGCCCGCGAGGAACACCGCGACGCCTTTGCCGCCGATCCAGTTCGTTTCCTGTCGCAGGCGGATTTGCGCTGGCCGACGCTGGAGGACGGTCTGGCGCAATAGGATGAACAAGCAGCCTTTGGAGCATGATGAGATCAGGTCGATCTGCGATGGCAACGGAAGTGCGCTCCCTCTCCCGCTGGGGGCTTTGCACAAGAACCACTAGTTTAGCACGGGTTCTTGTGCAGGTGAATTTTCTGCCCAAAAAGCCGTATCAATCCCCAACTCGTGCGACTCTTGGATTAGGCAGCAAATATTGTGGCAGATGATCTTGCAAAGGACTTCGTTCTTCATTGCCACGTCAGTCTTGCTCCGGACGTGATCCCGGAATTTCGCCTTGATCATTGAGAACGTGGACTCCACGTTGCTGCGCTTGTGATAGTGCGCAGCGAATTGCTCGTGATGGAAGTTATATAGGTGATACATCCGCGCCCATAGGCCACCGCCACGCCCCGTATGAATGCTCTTGAAGGCGATGTAGGGCATTGCGCCGTGGTATTGGATAGCCTTGTAGTTCTTCAGGCTTCCATAGCCCTTATCAGCGGAGACCTCACGTAGGGTAAAGTTTTCGGCGGTAGCGTCCACGAGGGCAGGAAGTAATTTGGTATCACTAGCATCCTTGTCCTTGATTTCGACGGCTGTAACAATGTTGGTCCGAACGCCGCACATAAGGTGGACCTTCACCCATTCGTGCTGCTGGCGCGGTGCGCCGTACTTGTGATCGAACCAACGGATAAACCGCGATGTAGTGAAGCCCGAAGAGTCGCACGCAAAATCTACTTCAACAGCCTTTAGCGGCAAGCTAGTTTCGGTGATCATTTCCCGGAGGACGGGCGTAAGCGCGGGATTTTCTAGGTAGTTGAATATCGAATTGAAATGCGGAGTTTTGCTGATATGCCCCTTTGTCTGCGCGTCTCTCAGATCGCTCATAAAGCGCCGCGCCGAAACCGTTGAATAAACTTTGAAGATTGCGGCAAATAGCGCGTCCTGAATTGGCAAACGCGGACGCCCGCACTTCGGTTGTGCGGGTTCGCTGATGCCGCTGCAAAGGTCACGCAGTAGTTCTTGAAATTTTTCTTTCTCGTGCGTTTGCGCGGTGTTGTATGCCCTCCAATCCTGCACGTAGGTTTTCCGAACCGCAGCGGTGACCGTTACGGTGCCGTCCGATTTTTCTTCACGGCGAAGTACGTATTCAACGGCGAACAGGTGTTTGCACTTATGGCCCCCGTCTTGATGGTCGGGGCAAGTGCAGTGAGGCGCGTCAGGGTCGGGGATGACCGTATAGCGGCCACTTCCGGATTGAGAAGGCACAAGCCACGCCCGGCCTTTCCGCTCTATCTTCGACGTGGCAGCAATTTCGAGGCCCTTTTGCTGGCGCGGCTGACCGAAAATATCGAGCATGACCCAACTCCCTATGTACTTTTTAGGTATATACCTAATCGGTACATGGGTCAACACCTATTTGCATATTCCTTGACGTATGTTCTCTTTAGGTATAGACCTCCGGGAATGGCAAAACTGGTCCAGATTTTGGGTTTCCGTTGCGAGCGGTGTGAGCACGAATGGGTGCCGCGTGACAAAGACAAGCCGCCCCGTGTCTGCCCTTCCTGCAAAAGTCCCTACTGGGACAGACCGCGACAGTCGGAAGAAAAGGCAAAGGGTCGGCCACGCAAATCCTAATGCGATGTCATATCTTCTGTAGGGTCGAGGCCGAAGTCATCGGGTGGTCCCTCTGATTCGGCAGCCTTGGGCGATTCAGCTACGGTTGCGTCTAGCTCAATCAATCCGAAGGTGTTGGGTTTTGGCCGGGTGAAAATCTCATTTCGCCTAACATAGGCGGCAAGTGAGCCCGACATGCCTATTCTGTTCTTTCGGTCATTCGGGCGGCCCGATGCACTTAGGATTTTTACCACATGTAGGGGCTTCCCTGCGGCTAGGATGGCCTGTCTAGCGTCATAGACGTAACTCCCGGCGCGCATTGATTCGGCAGCAGTTTGTGAAACATCAGCCGTTTCACGTATTTCGCGCATTCCATCCCCATCTTTGGGAAGCATTTTTGCCACATCTTGGAGAGCCTGGATGTACGATTTCGCCTCTCGCATCTGCAGCTCAAGCTCTTGTATTTCATGCTGTTTTTTGGCTATTTTCTCTTCAATCTTACGCCTGCTCACCATGTGGAAACCTCGCCCGGTCTGGGGATTGATGTGATGACTGATGGCATTTGATGCCACGAGATGATATAAAACGCCACATGTTTCGCACAAGGAGCGATTGCGTGGCCGAGAACATCACCGAAAAACTGGACGCTATCCGGCATTTTACCGCCAAAGGCGTCGAATACTGGGAAGCGCGCGAGTTAATGCCCGTTTTGGGCTATGAGAGATGGGAGAACTTCTCCGACCTCATTGATAGAGCAAGAGCAGCCTTCGACGCGGCTGGTGAACACTCTTCTCATCACTTTCGTGAAGCCACGAAGGTGATGAAAGGCGGCAAGGGAGCGGAGATCGAGGCTGCTGACTTCTACCTCAGTCGGCCAGCTTGCTACATCACTGTCATGAACGGCGATTCCACTAAGGAGGAAATCGCTGAAGGACAGAGGTACTACGCCATACAAACGCGCAGGATGGAGAAGGTTGATCGGCTTGCAGCCGACCTCAAACGTGTCGCGCTTCGCAATCGGGTGAGGGACAACAACTCAAGGCTCAACGGAACCGCCAAACAGATAGGCGTCATCAATTACGCCTTGTTCAACGGCGCTGGCATCCACGCGATGTATCAGATGCGGTTGACCGACTTGAAAGCGAAACGTGGAATCGGAACCAATGAAGATTGGTATGACCGTCAAGGCGTCGAGGAACTGGCCGCCAACGACTTCCGCGTTACACAGACCGACGCGAAGATTAAGCGCGAGGGAGTCATGGGCGAGCGTGCGGCAATCAACGCGCATGTGTCGGTCAGTAAGGAAATCAGACAGGCAATCACGCGCATGGGCAATGCGATGCCTGAGAACTGGACGCCCGAACCGCCGATTAAGGAAATCGAGAAGCGCGTCAATCCGAAAAAGATCGGGCGACCAGCGTCGTCATCGTAGGGTTTTTGTGCAGCTGCCCGATTATTTGTGCAGACGGATGTTATTGTGCAAAGCCCCCGCTGGGAGAGGGCTGGGGTGAGGAAGCGAACCCGCTGACAGACCGATTCAAACCAAAAAGACGTCCCGCTTTATGGCGCGGCCGAGGGATCGCCCCAGGCGATGAAGGCGGGCACGATGAAATCCTTTGCGCCCGTGCCGAATCGCAAGTCCGCGCCGTTGGGGCTGGCGACCTTGCCGCCGGCGGCGGTGACGAGCGCGTGGCCAGCGGCGATATCCCATTCATGGGTGGGGGCAAGGCGCGGATAGATATCGGCGGCGCCCTCGGCGATCCTTGCAAATTTGACCGCCGAGCCCAGCGTTTGCCTGATAGCGCCGGGCCTTGCGTCAATAAAGGCGTCGGTCCTGGCATCGCCGTGCGAGCGGCTGACCGCGGCGATCCAGCGCTGGCCGGCTTTCGGGAAGGGGCGGGTGTGTATCGGTTTGCCGCGCGCGGTCCCTTCGCCGGCGGTCAACCTTTCGGCGCCGCGGCCGACAAGGCCGCGCCAGATCAATCCGAGCGCGGGCGCGCCGATGATGCCGAGATACGGCGTTCCGTTGGTCACCAAAGCCAGATTGACCGTGAACTCGTCGCGGCCGGCGACAAACTCCTTGGTGCCGTCGAGCGGGTCGATCAAGAAGAAGCTGCCCTCGTGCGGTGGCACGAGGAGGCCGGCGCGCTCTTCGGACAAGGCCGGGATCTCGGAGGCAAGGTGCGCGAGACCTTCCGCGATGATGCGGTCGGCGGCGAGGTCGGCTTCGGTTACCGGCGATCCGTCGATCTTGGTTTCGCGCCGCATGGCGTTGCGGTTGACGGCAAGAATCGCGGCTCCCGCCCGGGCCACGAGTTCGGTCAGGGGTTCCATGAGGCGAGCGGCGGCGTCACGGTCGATCGGCGGGGGAGGCGAACCCGGTTTAGTCATCGGCGGGCCTCATATAAGCCAGACTTGAAGGGAAAGAATTTCGCGCCATGAGCTAAAGCCCTCAAACGTCCAGGCGAAACAACGCCCGGTAACGGGCCGGTCTGGTTGGCAGCATGCGTATCCGCAGTGTATCAAGCCAGCAAGCATGCGTGATTCGCCGCCTCGCTTGTCATCGATTTTTCAGGAACGTCTTATGTCTGGTGCCCCGTCCCCCGGTCCCGCCCCCGATGCCCTCGAACTTGCGGCGCTGCTGTGTTCCAGGGTTTGCCACGATCTCATCAGCCCGGTCGGCGCCATCGTCAACGGGCTTGAGGTGCTCGACGACAATCCGAAGCCCGAGGACCGGGAATTTGCCCTCGACCTGATTCGCAAGAGCGCCAAGACCGCTTCGGCGCGCTTGCAGTTTGCCCGCCTGGCGTTCGGAGCGGCGGGATCGTCGGGGGCGCAGATCGACCTCGGCGACGCCCAGGCCGTAGCGCGGGGCCATCTCGAAGATGGCAAGACCACGGTCGCCTGGAATCTGCCGCGGGTGCTGTTGCCGAAAAACCGGGTCAAGCTGCTGTTGAACATGATGGTGATCGCGCAGCAGACGATACCGCGTGGCGGCGTACTTACGGTCGATCCGATCGGCGAGGGCGAACGATTGGGGTTTCGCGTCGCCGCCAGGGGGTTCAACGCGCGCATGCCGCAAAATATCGCCGATCTCCTCAGTCCGGCGCATGTTGGGGGCGTCGATGCCCATGCCGTGCAGCCCTATTACACACGGCTTCTGGCGCAAGCTTGCGGGTTGAGCGTGAGGCTTTCGCCCGAAGGCGACGCCATGGTGGTAACCGCTTCGTAAAGCCGCGCAGCGATGGAAAAAGCGGTGCTTTTCGGTGTGCGGGGTGCGAAATTCGCTCCTCTTGGCGAGATGCTTCGAAGGCGATTTTTGGTTAACCATCGGTTAACCGATTGCTTCGGATTTTTCCCCGCCATCTTATGTCTTTGTTGATCCCGTTCTTTTCCATTTGCTCAACCAATATTAAACGGTTTAGGGCGAAGCTGGCCAAACTCGAAAGGCGTGTCGAGGTCGCACACGCGCGGGTTGAAGGCCGGAATTCATGGACGATCTATTGAGAGAATTTTTGACGGAGACCGGCGAAAGCCTGGACACCGTCGACAATCAACTGGTGCGGTTCGAGCAAGACCCGAACAACGCCAAGATCCTGGATAACATCTTCCGCCTCGTGCACACCATCAAGGGAACCTGCGGTTTCCTGGGTTTGCCGCGCCTTGAAGCGCTGGCCCATGCCGGCGAGACGCTGATGGGCAAATTTCGCGACGGAATGCCGGTTACCGCGGAAGCAGTGACGCTGATCCTGAGCAGCATCGACCGCATCAAGGAAATCCTTGGTGGGCTTGAAGCCACCGAGACAGAGCCGGAAGGCATCGATCAGGACCTGATCGTGCTGCTTCATGAAATGGCCGAGCGCGGCGCGCATGCCGCGCCAGCGCCGGCAGCGTCGCCGCCAGCCGTATCGGCGCCGGCAGCGCCCGAGCCGGTCGCGTCGGCGCCGCCGGTCGCACGTGCACCTGCACCTGCGCCCGCCCCGGCCAAACCAGCCATCACGCAGGGCACGCTGGCATACCAGGTGCTGGAGCGCGAACTGCGTCCCGGCGAAGTGTCGTTGGATGATCTTGAGCGCGCATTCCGCGAGACAGCGCCCGAACCGAGCACGCATGGCACACTGGTGCCACAGGTACTGGAGCGGCCATTGCGTCCCGGCGAGGTGTCGTTGGATGACCTTGAGCGCGCGTTTCGCGAGACCGCGCCTGAGATCGCGCCGCAACAGGTTGCGTCCGCGCCGGCGAAGGTATCAGCAAAGGAGGCAAAGGCTGTGTCATCGAAAGAGGCAAAGCCCGTTGCAAAGAAGGCAAAGCCGGTCGTCGAGCTCGAAGCCGCCGAAGGCGATCGCATCGCCAACCAGTCGATCCGGGTGAACGTCGACACGCTGGAACACCTGATGACGATGGTGTCCGAGCTCGTGCTGACGCGCAATCAGCTGCTCGAAATTTCCCGCCGCAACGAGGATACCGAGTTCAAGGTGCCGTTGCAGCGGCTGTCGAACGTCACCGCCGAGCTGCAGGAAGGCGTCATGAAGACGCGGATGCAGCCGATCGGCAACGCCTGGCAGAAGCTGCCGCGTATCGTGCGCGACCTCTCCAGCGAACTTCACAAGCATATCGAACTGGAGATGCATGGCGCCGACACCGAGCTCGATCGCCAGGTGCTCGATCTGATCAAGGATCCGCTGACCCACATGGTGCGCAACTCGGCCGATCATGGGCTGGAGACCCCGGCCGAACGGCTGGCTGCCGGCAAGCCGGAGCAGGGCACTATCCGGCTGTCCGCCTATCACGAAGGCGGCCATATCATCATCTGCATCGCCGACAATGGCCGCGGTCTCAACACCGAGAAGATCAAGGCCAAGGCGGTCGTCCACGGTCTCGTTACCGAGGCCGACCTGGAGAAGATGACGGAAGCGCAGATCCACAAGTTCATCTTCGCGCCGGGCTTCTCGACCGCAGCCAGCGTGACCAGCGTGTCCGGCCGCGGCGTCGGCATGGACGTGGTGCGCACCAATATCGACCAGATCGGCGGCACCATCGACATCAAGTCGGTGACCGGCGAGGGCTCCTCCGTCACCATCAAGATCCCGCTGACGCTCGCCATCGTCTCGGCGCTGATCGTGGAGGCCGGCGGCGACCGTTTTGCCATCCCGCAATTGTCTGTGGTCGAACTGGTCCGGGCACGCGCCAATTCCGAACACCGCATCGAGCGGATCAAGGACACCGCGGTATTGCGGCTGCGCAACAAGCTTCTGCCGCTGATGCACCTGAAGAAACTGCTCAAGATCGACGACGGTTCATCGTCCGACCCGGAAAACGGCTTCATCGTCGTCACCCAGGTCGGCAGCCAGACCTTCGGCATCGTGGTCGACGGGGTGTTCCACACGGAGGAAATCGTGGTCAAGCCGATGTCGACCAAGCTGCGTCACATCGACATGTTCTCGGGCAATACCATTCTGGGCGATGGCGCGGTCATCATGATCATCGACCCCAACGGAATTGCCAGGGCGCTTGGTGCGTCGGGCAATGCCAGCCATGAGATCGCCGACGAGAACGCAGCGCAGCGCGCCAACGCCGCCGAACAGATGACTTCGCTGTTGGTGTTCCGCGCCGGCTCCGCCCAACCCAAGGCGGTGCCGCTCGGGCTGGTCACCCGCCTGGAGGAAATCGCGGCCGACAAGATCGAGCTCTCGAACGGCCGCTATATGGTGCAATACCGCGAACATTTGATGCCGCTCGTGCAGATGAACGGGGTCGCCGTTCAGACCTCAGGCAGTCAGCCCATCCTGGTGTTCGCCGACGACGGCCGCTCGATGGGCCTGGTGGTCGACGAGATCATCGACATCGTCGAGGAGCGCCTCCATATCGAGGTCGCAGGCTCGGACGAGGGCATCCTCGGCTCCGCCGTGATCAAGGGACAGGCGACCGAGGTGATCGACGTCGGTCACTTCCTGCCGATGGCGTTCGCGGACTGGTTCAGCCGCAAGGAGATGCGGCCCTCGCTATCCGCGCAATCGGTGCTGCTGGTCGACGACTCGGCGTTCTTCCGCAACATGCTGGCGCCGGTGATCAAGGCCGCGGGCTACAAGGTTCGGGTGGCGCCGAGCGCGCAGGAGGGCCTGGCGGCGCTACGGTCGGGTCAGCAATTCGACGTGGTGCTGACCGACATCGAAATGCCGGACATGAACGGTTTCGAATTCGCCGAGACCATCCGGGCCGACGCGCATCTGAGCACTATGCCGATCATCGCGCTGTCCTCGCTGGTATCGCCGGCGGCGATCGAGCGCGGGCGGCAGGCCGGCTTCTACGATTACGTCGCCAAATTCGATCGCCCCGGCCTGATTGCGGCGCTGAAGGAACAGACCGCCGAAACCAGCCGCGCGGCGGCATGAGGGTTGAAGCATGACAAGCAAGACTGAAAGCATCGAAGGCGCCGTTGCCGAATACGTCACCGCCCTGATCGGCGGCCAGCTTTTCGGCCTGCCGATCTCGCGCGTTCAGGACGTTTTCATGCCCGAGCGTCTGACGCGGGTGCCGCTGTCGTCGCGGGAGATCGCCGGCGTGCTCAATCTGCGCGGTCGGATTGTCACCGTGATCGACATGCGCGCCCGTCTCGGCCTGCCAAAGAACGACGATGGCAAGCCGCCGATGGCGGTCGGTGTCGATCTGCGCGGCGAATCCTATGGTCTTCTGATCGACCAGATTGGCGAAGTGCTCAGGCTTCCCGACGAAGGCCGGGAGGAAAATCCCGTCAACCTCGATCCGCGGATGGCAAAGCTCGCGGGCGGGGTGCATCGCCTCGATGGACAGCTGATGGTCGTCCTCGACGTCGATCGGGTTTTGGAAATCACGCCTGACACGATGGCGGCATGAGGTTCATTGGCAGACAGCGGTGCGACAAAAAACGCAGAGGAAATGTTCCTTCGGGGTTATTGGAGAGGCTGAAATGAAAACATGTCTGGTCGTGGATGACTCCAGCGTCATTCGAAAGGTCGCAAGGCGTATTCTGGAAGGCCTGGATTTCCAAATCGTTGAAGCCGAGGACGGCGAGAAGGCGCTTGAAATCTGCAGGCGCGGGCTGCCCGAGGCCATCCTGCTCGACTGGAATATGCCGGTCATGGATGGATATGAATTCCTCGGCAATCTCCGCCGCATGCCCGGCGGGGACCAGCCCAAGGTGGTGTTTTGCACCACCGAGAACGATGTCGCCCATATCGCGCGCGCACTTCATGCCGGGGCCAACGAATACATTATGAAGCCGTTCGACAAGGACATCGTGACCGCCAAGTTCCAGGAAGTCGGTCTGATCTGATTCCGATATCCTCTCCGGCGGCTCGCGGGCCCTCGACGATATCGTCACGTAGTGCCCGCTTGAGTTTAGCTGGTGAGTAATGAGTGTTGCGCTGACAAGTTCTCTGGTTCCGAGTTCGTTGCAGCAAGAACCGCTGCGGGTGATGCTGGTTGACGACTCCGTCGTCATCAGGGGGATGATCTCCCGCTGGATCGGCTCCCAGCCCGACATGGTCGTCGCCGCATCGTTGCGCACCGGCCTCGACGCGGTCAACCAGATCGAGCGCATCAATCCCGATGTCGCCGTGCTGGATATCGAGATGCCGGAACTCGACGGCATTTCCGCGCTGCCCTTGCTATTGGCCAAGAAGCGCAACCTCGTCATCATCATGGCGTCCACCCTGACCCGCCGCAATGCGGAGATCAGCTTCAAAGCGCTTTCACTGGGCGCGTCGGACTACATTCCGAAGCCGGAAAGCACCCGCGAACCCGGCGCCGCGGAAATTTTTCGTCACGACCTGTTGCAAAAGATCCGGCATCTCGGCGCCAAGGCTCGCCGCGTGGTGCCGCTTCATCCAGCACCTCCGCTGGCGCCGGTTGGCGATCGTGCCCGCGAGCCTCTCCATCGGCCGCCGCACGCACCCCTTGCGACCCCGTCATTGGCGCTGCGCAGTTTCAGTGCGCAACATCCGCGCGTATTGTTGATCGGTTCATCCACCGGCGGCCCGCAGGCGCTGATGGGTCTGGTCGGCGAGATCGGCGCGGTAATCGACCGGTTTCCGGTGCTCATCACGCAACACATGCCGCCCACCTTCACGACGATTCTTGCCGAGCACCTGGCGCGCGCGAGCCATCGGCCGGCGCGTGAAGCGGTCGACGGCGAGACCGTCAGGGTCGGACAGATCTATCTCGCGCCGGGCGGCCGCCATATGCGCGTTGCGCGCCACGGTGCCGAGGTCGCGATCGTCCTTGACGATGGCCCGCCGGTCAATTTCTGCAAGCCGGCCGTCGATCCCTTGTTCACTTCCGCGATCGACGTCTGGCAGGGCGCCACCCTGGCCGTCGTGCTGACCGGCATGGGTTCGGACGGGATGCGCGGCGGCAAGGACATTGTTGCTGCCGGCGGCAGCGTAATCGCGCAGGACGAGGCCTCCAGTGTGGTCTGGGGAATGCCCGGCGCGGTCGCGAATGCCGGCATTTGCGCGGCTGTTCTCCCGCTGGGCCAGATCGCCCCGAAACTGGTCAAATTGTTTTCAGGAGACCGCTCGTGACGCCGTTGGATTATGAGTTCCTGCGCAAGCTCCTGAAAGAGCGCTCCGGGCTGGACCTGTCCGCCGACAAGCAATATCTGGTCGAGAGCCGCCTGATCCCGCTGGCCCGCAGGGTGGGGCTGCCGGGGATCAGCGAGCTTGTGCTGAAAATGAAGGCGGGGTCGGCGGAGGCGTTGACGGCCGACGTGGTCGAGGCGATGACCACCAACGAGACCTTCTTCTTCCGCGACAAGATTCCGTTCGATCATTTGCGTGAGACGATGCTGCCGGCGCTCTTGCAGGCGCGGGCGAGCCGCCGCGGCTTGCGGATCTGGTGCGCCGCCTCGTCAACCGGGCAGGAGCCTTATTCGATCGCGATGTTGTTGAAGGAAATGGGTGCAACGCTTTCGGGTTGGCGCATCGAAATCGTTGCAACCGATCTGTCGCAAGGAGTTCTGGAAAAATCCAAGGCGGGTCTCTTCAGCCAGTTCGAGGTCCAGCGCGGGCTGCCTATTCAATTGCTGGTCAAGCATTTCACGCAAGTTGGGGAGTTGTGGCAGCTTAACACCGACATCCGCTCGATGGTGCAGCATCGTCAGCTCAATCTGCTGCAGGACTTCACGCACCTTGGAACCTTCGATGTGATCTTTTGCCGGAACGTGCTGATCTATTTCGACCAGGAAACGAAGATCGGCATCTTCGAGCGGCTTGCCAGGTTGGTCGAGCCCGATGGTTTCCTGGTGCTGGGGGCCGCCGAATCCGTGGTCGGGATTTCCGATGCCTTCAAGCCCTATGCGGAGCGGCGAGGTCTCTATCGGCCGAATGTCGCCCGAATGGTTCGGCCGGGTATCGCAGGTGCCGCGCCGCAGCCCGCAAAAGCTGCTGCGATGGCCGCGCGTTAGCCTGCGTTTTCGCAAGGCCGCTCACAATATCGCGTGCGGCAGGAAGCGTGACCTGTTGCCGGTGATTGGATTCTCGTCCTCGCGGATCGACAGCCTGCTCGCGGTGTGGTCAACCAGCCAGCTACCCAGTACCGGGTATTGATTTGAGAAATTCGGCAGCGGCGCCAGCGCCTGACGAATGAAGCCTTCGGCGCCATAAGGGCCGCTTTGCTCCGCCACCGTCTGGCCGTCGCTGACCAGCGCGATGTTGGCCCCTTCCCGGGAATATAGCGGCTTGCGCACGAAGCTGGTGCCGAGGCTTGCTGCGGCGGGGTCGCTCTCGAAAAAAGCGGGCAGTAGATTGGGGTGGCGCGGAAACATCTCCCACAGCACGGCCAGCATGCCCTTGTTGGAAAGGATCGCCTTCCACGGCGGCTCGATCCAGCGCGTCGGCGCCTTGGCGAGATTTTCGCCAAAGGCATCGTGAAACATCCATTCCCAGGGATAGAGCTTGAACGCGAGCGCGATTTCACGATTGTCGAGATCGACGAACCCGCCACCATCGCACCATCCGACCGCCGCGATATCGAGCAAGGTGGTCTGAAGGCCCGCTTGCCTTGCGGTATCCTCTAGATAGGCGAGTGTGCCGGCATCCTCGGTGTTTTCGAGCGTTCCGGTCAGATGCAGCCGACGCCTTCCGTTGCCGAGCTTCTTCCATGCCTCGATCAGGCGCTCATGGAGCGAGTTGAACTGATCGGCGTTGGGGCCGAGGATATGCCGCTCGATCCCCTGCTCGAGCCAGGTCCATTGAAACACCGCCGCCTCGAAGATCGATGTCGGCGTGTCCGCGTTATACTCCAGGAGTTTTGCCGGACCGCGCCCGCCGAAGCTCAAGTCGAGCCGGCCGTAAAGGCTGCCCTCATCGCGGTGCCAGCTATCGCGGATCAGCGGCCAGAATGCCTGCGGTATCTTCAAGCGGCGCAGAAGCGCTTCGTCGTTGATCGCGCGGCCGACGAGTTCGAGGCACATCGCATCGATCTCTCCAGTGGGCGCCTCGATCTGATTTTCGATTTCGTCCAGCGTGAAGGCGTAAAAGGCGCGCTCGTCCCAATAGCGCTCGCCGTCCATGGTGTGAAATTCAAAGCCGGCCATCTCGGCCGTGGCCCGCCAGTCGTCGCGTTCGCTGCAAAGAATGCGCTTCACGGGCCGGCGCTAACCGCCATGGCCATGGCCGTGACCATGCCCGTGGAAATGGTGCGGGAAACGGCCGAAGCCGCCATAGGCCACGCCCTGGCACGTTGCGACGGGATGTCCGTCGGGGCCGGGCGTCACCTCGCGAACGAATCCAGGGCCACAATCACGGCGCCCGACAAAGCCCATCGATACGGCGCCGATGGCGCTGCTCCCCATCATGGTCAGGACGACGCGGCGCGAGCGTTTCATGGTGCGGCCCCCGGAGAAGGTTCTGTGCTGGATTGTGGTGGGATCATTAAGGCATGCGCGCGGGAGACGGGCAAGCCAAAGGCCGATCTCTCACGGCATCGTGCGGCACTTCGGAATCGCTGGCGCTCAGCTGCCGGAAAAATGCGCCGCAAACGCCCTGGCAAATCCTCCAAATCCGCCCCGCGTCACCTGGCCCGAACCGGACTCGCTGGAAGAGCCGGAGGACGATTGGTTTGATGAGGGCCCTGCGCTGAAGAAACTGCCGCGCGACCAGGATCCGCCATGGCCGCTGGACGAGCCGCGCGTCGCGCATGTGGTGTCGGTCTGCGGCAATGACGGCCCAGCCATTCCGGCGCCCTTCGGTTCACAAGTCTCGCGCGGCATCAACGCGTAGGCGCCGCCCCCGATCGCCAGCGAGCCCATCACCAGAAGCGCCACATGCCGGGAGCGCTTCACTAGCTGGGCCGACGCCGCCGGAATCGGAGCCGGTCTGCGCTTGCCAAATTCCTTGTTGGGCGGGCGCTTCATCTCAGTAGATCATCGAGGCCGCATTCAGCGCGCCGGCGGCGAGCGAAGCCAGTCCGAGCCAAATCGCGGCGGCCAGTTCACCGGCGGCGATCTTCGCCGAAAGGTTCGGTACCGGTATCTTGACGACGTAATAGACCACGATCTGAACGATCAGCGCGATCAGGCTCCAGATCAGGCAATCCACGATATTGGCGGAGTGGGCGATGGCGCTGGCCACCGGGAGCACGAAGCCGAGTAGGCTCAAGCCCAGCGCGATCGCCGCCGCCGGATCGTTGTCGCGGATCAACTTGAATTCGTCATGCGGGGTGATGCGGGTATAGACGAAGAGGTAGATCACGACGACAAGGATCGCCGTGCAGAAGTAGGCCAGAAACGCCGCCAATCCGGCGAGCGATTGAAGGATCATGGAGGGGCCCCCGAGTGATTTGGCGATAGCGTTGCATGATCCTTCCGTCGACGCACGCGGGCGGCCGGTTCAATCCCCAAAAAATAAGACGCCGCGCTTCTTTTGCCGAGGTTTGGTTTGGTCCGCAAGAGCCTAAGCGATTGCGGGAATTCGCGCCAGCAGGGTGAATTCCCGAAGTCCGTAATCGGAAATCTGCTCGACGGAACAACCCAATTCCTCCAAGAGATTGATCCAGCGATCCGGCAAGGCGCGGTAAAGTCGGTGTTCGCTATCGGGCTCCTCAAGCGGAAGCATGAAGTTGACGGCAAGGCCGCGTCGGCTCTTCGCGCGCAGATCGATCAAGATCGACTCGATATAGCTTTCCCACGCTTCAATCGGCCAATCCAGCTTGACGTTGAACACGCCGCTGGCAAGGGAATAGTCGGCAAGATCAGGACACTGGGAGCCGACCGAGAATGTTGCCTGTTCGTTGTGCTTCCAGCGAAGCTCCGCAGCCTCGATCATCGGCGGCGAAATATCGACCCCGTGATAGCGGATCGCCACGTTGGGAGGACGAAACTCGAAGTATTCCAGCAGCGCGCCGTATCCGCAGCCGAAGTCATTGATGGTAAAGGGCCGGCCGAAGTCGCAGATCCTGAGAAGTTGCACGAACCGCAGGTATTGCGAAGCGGCGCTCGGCCAGTCGACGCCTCGCGCCGTGGCTCCGTACCGCTTCAGCTTTTCCGAGTAATAGGTCCGGGCCGTATCGCCCTGGCTGCACATGTTTCCCGCGGCTGTCCGCAGCCCGTCAGACCGGGGCTGAAATAATCAAATACTGCGTCTTGGAAAAGCTCAGCGCGAAACCCTTGCTGACCTCGAGCTTGTTGCCCGGGTGCCAGGTGAAAAAGATCGGCAGCGGCTTGGCCGCGGCAAGATTTTCCCTGACCGCCGTTATAATCCGATCGTGCGCAGTCATCCCCTTTTTGTCGGAGGGGACGCTCTTGAGGTAGGTGCAAAACTTGAACCAGCCGCGGCGATCCTTTGCCTGCGGTGGCGCGATGTTGAGCAACGAGGACACATCGGCGAGCGAATGCTTGAGCGAGAAGACGTCGAATTCCTTTTGGATCGCAATCATTTCCTTCAAAGGCTCACCTGGCGCAAAACGGCTATTCAGTACGACCTGAGCCTGCGGAACGTTTGGATCGTGAACGAGTGCACCCATAACCTCCTCCTGCCTATCGTTAGTCTTTCGTTTTGAAAATCTTACGCTATCGTAGTTTGGCCAATTCTGCCAGAAGCCACATACAATTGTCTTTAAACTGGACGCTTTTTGTCGCCCGCATTCATGCGCTATGATGCGTGGGTATCGATCCACCATAGCCGCCGGACCGAAACGGTCACGTCGGTGTCTTGCGCCGTTCGCCGCAGGCCGCGGAGTGGGGCCCTGTAAGTTGTGATGAAGGATCGGCTTGCATGCTCTGCGAGACATGCCAGTACAAAAATGAGGCCGACGCGAATTTTTGCGCAAATTGCGGCTCCATGCTTGTGCAGACATGCACGGAATGCGGGTGCCGTAATTCGCCGAAGGCGGCTAGCTGTATTCGCTGCGGATCGCCGCTGCAGACGCCCGCGAAGATCCAGGGGTCGACTAACCGGACGACGGGAATCTTTGCCACACGCGCAGCGCGCGAGGGCGAGCGTAAGCGCCTCTCGGTTCTCATAGCCGACGTCGTCGGCTCGACCGCCTTCATCGATAACCTCAACGCCGAGGAGGCTGCAAACCGGCTCGGGATCATCACATCGGCAATGCGCGAAGCCGTCGCAAGGTTCGAAGGAACGGTCAACAAATTGCAGGGCGACGGCGTGATGGCGCTGTTCGGGGCGCCGATTTCCCAGGAGGATCACGCCGTCAGGGCATGTTGCGCCGCGCTTGCGATGATCGAAAATGTCCGAAGGATAGAAGGCGCGCCGCCAATCAGAATTGGCATCAACACCGGCGAAGTGGTCGTCAAAACCGTCTTGACGGACGTTTCGGAGCAGTACGACGCCATGGGCCGGGCGGTGCACATTGCTGCCCGGCTCGAGCACGAGGCGCCCGATTTCGGGGTGGCGATCACCGCCGCCACGGTTCAGGCGACCGCCGGCGCCGTTGACGCAGAGCCTCTGGGCGAACGCTATCTGCGCGGTATATCCGAGCCGATCTCCATTTTCGTTCTCAAGGGCATCCGGCCGGCGATCGCGAGCCAGCAATTTCGCGGCGGGCAGAAGCTCAGTCCATTTGTGGGCCGCGACCAGGAAATTCGGGCGCTCAACGCCGCTCTCGACGAAGCACGCGCAGGCAAATCGCCGGTCGTTGGAATCGTCGGCGAGGCCGGCAGCGGCAAGAGCCGGCTCGTCTTCGAGTTTCTGGAAAGCGCGCGCGCAAACGGATTTCCGGTCCTCGAGGCGCGAGCCACCGGATACGGACGGGCGACCCCGCTTCGACCGATACTCGATCTCTATCGCACATTCTTCGGCATCAGCGACGAGTTGTCGAAGCAGATGGCGGCCGCGCGCGTCGAGGCGACGCTGGCGCACTACAGCCTCACCCAGGATCTTCCGCTGATCCTCGACTTTCTGGGTCTTCCGCTGGCGGACCGGACGGGTCTGCCGTCGGACGTCGCGCTGCGCCGCCTGAGGCTTCTTGAGAGCGCCCGGCATTTGGCGCGTGCGGTCGCCCTGGCGCAGCCTTCCATCTTCATCGTCGAGGACTTGCACTGGCTCGATCCGGCCAGCGAGGCATTTCTTGAAACGCTGGCCGACAGTATTTCCGGCACGTCGACGCTGATGCTGGTGAATTTTCGCGAGGATTACTCTAGCCGCTGGATGGAGCGCCCCTACTACAGGCAGATCGCGGTAGCGCCCCTTGCCCCGGACGCCATCGAAACCATCCTGGATCACTCGTTGGGCACGGACCCCTCGCTTGCAAATCTGCGCCGCAGAATTGTCGAGCGCGCGGGCGGCAATCCATTTTTTGCGGAAGAACTGATCCGCGCCGCGATCGAGCAAAACGCGCTCGCGGGCGTTCGGGCCAGCGAGGTTCCCCTGCCCTCGACCGTCGAGGCCGTGCTGGGATCGCGCATCGATCGGCTGATGGAGGTCCACAAATTGTTTCTGCAAGCCGCCGCCGTGGTGGGTAAGGAGTTTTCGCTATCGGTGGTTGCGAAAGTTGCGCAGGTGGCGATCCCGCTGGCGCGGGCTTCGCTGCAATTGCTGGTCGGCGCCGAAATGGTCTATGAGCGTCCCGACATCCAGCGCGACAATTTTTCGTTTCGCCATCCGCTGGTGCAGGAAGCGGCATACGGCTCCCTACTGACAGAGAAACGCAGCGAGCTTCATCGCAGCACGGCCGCGGCGCTGACCGTCAAATTCCGCGATGGTCTCGACGAAAATTCATCCCTGATTGCCTACCATTGGGAGAAGGGCGGCGAGAATCTGTTCGCCGCTCAAAACTATCTGAAATTCGCGCTCTGGATCGGAACGCGCGACCCGCGAAACGCGCTCGATAGCTGGCGAAATGTGCGGCGGCTGGTTCAGCAGGTGCCGACCTCGCCGGAAATCGAATACATGCTGATGATGGCATGCGGACAGATCGTCAATCTGGCCTGGTGGGGAGGCACCGACGCAAGCGAGGTCGAACCGATTTTCGAGCAGGCGGTGACGTTGGCCAACAAACTCAGGGATATGCGGGCGGCTGCCCTCATCATCATGGCGTTCGGCCGGGTTCTGCTGATCGCGGGATCCTCGGACGAATATGTCGCAAAGGTCGAGGAAGCCCAGGAAGTGATCAAGGGCCAGCGAAATGAAAGCG
>Ga0070733_10000641_pt1 | contig 27785 bp, 26 predicted proteins | sample Coa_R1_9_FD_66450 | JGI IMG/M metagenome (GOLD analysis project Ga0070733, IMG submission 66450) | Surface soil microbial communities from Centralia Pennsylvania, which are recovering from an underground coalmine fire - Coalmine... | ecosystem: Environmental > Terrestrial > Soil > Unclassified ...
TTGCCTTCGGGCTTGCCGTTTCGCTTTCCGCGCAGGAGGGCCCTCTCGACACCAGCCAGCCGCAGGGCACCACCCCCGACGAGATCATCAAGCGTTTCGCCGCCAAAGAGACCGAGTTCGCCAAGGCCCGCGATAACTACACCTACCGCCAGGACGTCAAAGTGGACACCGTGGACGGTGACACGGTGGATGGCGAATACCACGAAGTCTTCGACGTCATGTTCGACGACAAGGGGCACCGCATCGAGAACGTGGTTTTCGCCCCGCAATCGAGCCTTACCAAAATCTACATGTCGCAGGAGGACATGCAGGATATCCGGCACCGCCTGCCTTTCGTCCTCACCGAAGATGACCTTCCCGAATACAGCATTCTGTATGTCGGGCAGCAACAGGAAGACGAACTGCACTGTTATGTTTTTGACATCGCGCCAAAGAAGATCGAAGGTAAGAAACGCTACTTCCAGGGCCGCGTCTGGGTGGACGACCACGACTTCCAGATCGTGAAGACTTACGGCAAGACGGTTCCCGACATCCGCAAAAATCACGGCGACGACGAGAACCTCTTCCCCAAGTTCACCACCTGGCGACAGTTGATAGACGGTCAGTATTGGTTCCCGGTCTATACCAAGGCCGACGATGAACTGCACTTCAAGACCGAAGACGTCCACATCCGCGAAATCGTGAAGTACGAGGACTACAAGCGTTTCGGGACGAACGTAAAGATCCTGTTTGAAGGCAAAGAACTGCCCAAGGATCAGCAGAAACCGGATCCAAACAAGCCACAGGATCAGAATCAGCCACCGAACCCGCCGAAACCGCAATAAGGGCCGTCAGCAATCACCGAGATTCGTGATTGATGCGATTACGCGGGATCCATCCCTGCTTTGTCATCCTGAGCGGCGCCCTTTGTTTATGCCGCGCAGGACCCATGCCCCATGCCGTCGGCACCCGACTGCATGGGTCTACGCTGGGCAATGTCTGATTAACTTTGAGACTAGGAAACGCTAGTAGAAAAGATACTTTCTCCACTTGTCATCGCTGCGCCCCATCAGGCGCATGATGTGCCGGCTGGTGTGCAGATTGAAGGCCCGGGGCTCGCGCATCAGTTTCATGCTGGCTTCGGCGGGCGAGTGGTTGCCCTTGCGGCGGTTGCAAGTGTGGCAGCAGGCCACCAGGTTTTCCCAGGTGGACGAACCTCCGCGCGAGCGCGGGATCACGTGATCCAGCGTCAACTCGCTCGAAGGCAACACGGTCCCGCAATACTGGCAGGTGTTGCGGTCGCGCAGCAGGATGTTCTTCCGCGAAAGCGCGCGGCTCTGGTGCGGAATGCGCCGGTACTCGAGCAGACGAATCACTGACGGCACGCGCATGGCCACGCGGGCCGCGTGCAGGAAGTGTCCGTTCTCCTCCTCCGTCATGGCCACGCCCTTCAATACCAGGACGAGCGCGCGGCGGGCGGCGCACACATTGATCGGCTCGTAGGAAGCATTCAGCACGAGAACCGGCGCCAGCAGGGCATGGCCATCGCTGGTCCGGTGCGGAGCCGCCGGCGCGAAAAAGCCGGCGGCATGTCTGCCGCTGGGAGTAGCCTCGTGTTCGATTCGATAAGACATAAGAAACAGTTTCAGCTGGCGGCGCGCAAAGTCGCGGCGCCAAACTCCACGTCCTCGGCATCGCGCTCGTTCTGCAACTGCAGAGTATTCAGCTTCAGTGTCCGCGCCACAGTCGCGACCCACACCTGCGACGCGCCCGCCCGGCGCAGCACTCCGGCGCATTCCGTTACCGTTGCGCCCGTGGTGTAAACATCATCTACAAGCAGCACCTCGCGGCCAGTGACTTCCCCGGTACGCGGGACGGCAAACGCTCCGCGCAAGTTCGCCCGGCGCTCGTGCCCGGTTAGCCCGATCTGCGACTCGGTTTCGCGCACCCTCCGCAAAACTCCCGATGCCAACTCAAATCGCGTCTCAGGCAGCGCTTTCAGAGCCGCCCGCGCAATTAATTCTGCCTGGTTGAATCCGCGCTGCCGCTGCTTCCCCTTGTAGAGCGGCACCGGCACGACGATTACAGATTTTTCCGCCAATCCCGGCAGGAGCAGTCCGATGGCCAGGGCCAGCGACTGCCCTAAAGGATTCGCCGCCGGACGCACGCAGCCATATTTCAACAGGTGCACCAGTTCCCGCAGTTCGCCTTCATAACTGCCGTAGGCAACCGCTCGGGCAAACGGACGCTTCGCCCGCCGGCAGACCGGGCATACCCGCGCACCCCGCGCATCGCTCGTGGCATATGCCGCAAACACGCGCTCGCCGCAAATGGAACACACGCGTCCACGTATGGGGCGAATCAGGGTCAGACAATCGGAGCAAACCGGAAGCCGGGAAATGTCCACGAGCGGCCGGCTGCACAGCCGGCAATGGGCGGGGAACAACGTGGCGAACAGACTTTCCGCGGCTATTCGAAACCAGGCCCGGCCGGCGCCGAAAAAATCTGCCGTGCGGCTCTGGCGCGTGAGCTTAACTTCCTTTGAAAGCCCCTCTGCATCACACGCAGGCGGCTGGTGCGGCGCAATAGGACTCCCTGCCGCCACCTGGCTAGCCCGGATTCGGTCCTCGCTACTGCTGAAGACAGCCTCCACTGGCCCGCCCGGCCTCAAACTGCCCGCGGGCCCACGCTTGCTGGTTAACCGCAGTATAACGGCGCTGGCCGCCCCTAGGCAACGTTACGACCGGGATCCTTTTCGCGGTCCGGCATCACGCGCGGTTTCTCCGGCTGCCGGTCGCGGACCTGGGTAAAGATCAACCGGTAGTCTCGCCGGAAGCATTCGCCGCAGCGCACTGGCTGCAACAAGAACAACGGCAGCAGAAAACGCTCGCCGATCGTCCGGCGACGCGAACGAAATCCTTCTTGACTGCCGCAATCCGGACACCGATAAGGAATGGTCAACGCGCGTTCGGGGGAGTCAGTCATGGCACACCTCGAGAATTTTCCTTTAAATTGCCGAGACGGTTGGCGAAGGGCGGAAGACCAGTGGATTCATTGTACACCGCTTCTGTCGTCTTCCGGTCACCCCTTGTCACATATGCGCGCAGCGTGCTAACGTGCGCCGTTCGTGACTTTTTGCATTCCTGTAACATGGCAGCGCCCGGAAACTCAGCTTCTAATCGCTTCTATCTCTTGCCCTTAAAGGATTTGTGCCCATGAGCAGCCCCGAACCGCCCAGGAAAAAACACACGCCCTTCGTGCCCGAGACCATGCAGATGAAGGAGTTCACCCTCCGCGCCCTGCTGATCGGGCTGGTCATGACGGCGATTCTCGGTTCCGCCAACGCCTACCTCGGACTGAAAGCCGGTATGACAATCGCGGCTACCTATCCTGCGGCCGTCATCGGCATGGCCTTGCTTCGGCTGATGAAAGGATCCCTGCTCGAAGAAAACATCGCGCGAACCGTAGGTTCGATCGGCGAGTCCGTGGCCGCAGGAGCGGTCTTCACCATCCCGGCCTTTGTCATGGCACGACTCTGGCCGGGACTGACCATGGATCAATACTGGAAATCCGTCGCCCTGATGACGATCGGCGGCACGCTGGGAATTCTTTTTGTCACACTCCTGCGCCGCGTCATGGTGGAAGATCCCGAACTGCCCTATCCGGAATCCGTGGCCGCCTCCGAGATTCACAAAGCCGGACAGCAGGGCGCCAAGGCAGCGAAGATTCTTTTCGCCAACATGGGATTCGGCGGATTCATGTACCTGCTGGGCGCGGTCAACATTTTTTCCGCGAACAACACATTTCCGGTGAGCATCAGCGCGCTCGGCAAGAAACTTCTTCTTCGAACCGGAACCAATCCCGGTGTGGCGACCACCATCACCGGCGGCATCACAACCTTCACCGGCCCCGATGTCAGCCCGGCATATCTCGGCGTCGGCTACATCATCGGGCCGCGGCTGGCCGCGCTGAATTTTGCCGGCGGCGTGCTGGCCTGGGGGTTGCTGGTTCCGCTCCTCACTTTCACCATTGGCCCCTACATTCAGGCCGCTCAACCCGCAGGCCAAACTCTGCCCTGGACGCTTCTCGCGGGCGCGATCTACTACTCCGTGGTTCGTCCGATCGCAGTCGGAGGCATGCTCGTCGGCGCTACTTATACGCTGTTCAAGATGCGTAAGCAGCTTGCCGTCGGCATGGGGCGCGCCATTTCCGATCTGAAGAAATCGGCGTCCGCGCAAGCCGCCACCAGCCGCATTGATCGCGATTTGCCCTCCAAGGCCATCTTTGGCGGAGTCGCTCTCGTTTTCATCGCCATGATCGTGCTTTATTACTACTTCATCGGAGGCGCCGGAAATCTCTCGAGCTCCCAGGTCCTCACCGCCGCACTGGTCGCGGCGGGTGTGATGATCGTGGTCGGCTTCTTCTTCGCCGCGGTATCTGGAAATCTCGTCGGGATGATCGGCTCCTCCAACAATCCTGTGTCCGGACTCACGCTCTGCACGCTGGTCATCGCTGCTTTGCTGATGGTCGCACTCGGCGTGAAAGGCGTCGGAGGCGTGGCCGCGGTGCTCGGCGTGGCCGCTGTGGTCTGCGTGTCCTCCGCGGTCGCCGGAGAAATGCTGCAAGACTTGAAGGTGGGCTACATTCTCGGCGGCACGCCTTCGAGCATGCAGATCGGCGATCTGCTCGGCGTAGTGGTAGCGTCGTTAGTCCTGTTCTTTCCTCTCGCCTATCTCGACAAGGCCTATCACTTCGGCACTGATGCCCTACCCGCGCCTCAGGCCGGCCTGATGGCCATGCTCTCCCAGGGCATTGTCGGAGGAGACATGGCCTGGCCGCTCGTCGTGGTGGGCGTGCTCCTCGGTCTCGCGCTGATCATGATCGAAGTCAAAAGCGTGATGCTGTTTTCGGTCGGCATGTATCTGCCGCTTGGAACCACGTTCGCCATTTTTGTTGGCGGCATGATTCGTTGGGTGACCGATCGCCTGCGCGACCGCCGGGGCTACAACGATGCCCAGAAGGCGCGCGTGGATAACGCCGGCGTGCTCACCGCCTCGGGAATGATCGCCGGCGAAGCGCTCTGCGGCCTGATCATCGCTGGCCTGGTTGGATCGGGTAAGGATGTCAGGCTGCTGCACTGGACACCTTCCATCTGGCTCGCCGTTGCCGCTCTGGCCGTGCTCGTGCTGGCGCTCATCCGCGTACCGCTGGCCAACGCCGGCAGCCCGGACGAACCCGCGCCGCCGACCGCGATCATGTGACGGCGGTTACACGGCGTCAGCGAGGCGGGAGCGTGCGCCGTCATGCCCAGCGGCGCTCTTGGTTCACGTCGTTCAGGATGACAAGATCACGATCCTGCCATGTTAGTTGCCAATAACATCGCTGCGATCCGGGAGCGCATTGCCGCCGCGGCCCGCCGCGCCGTGCGCTCGCCGTCCGACGTCGCTCTCATGGGCGTCACCAAGACTCATCCGCCCCAGTCCATTCGCGAGGCCTACGCCGCCGGCTTGTGCCTCTTCGGCGAAAATCGCGTGCAGGAGTTTGCCGGAAAAGCTGCCGCGCTCGCCGACCTGACCAGCGCGCAATGGCACATGATCGGCCATCTGCAAGGCAACAAAGCGGCTAGGGCCGCGGAATTGTTCACCGCAGTGGACTCCGTGGATTCGGTAAAGCTCGCTGGAAAACTCGACTCCGCCGCTCGCGCTCTCGGAAAGCGGCTTCCCGTCTTGATCGAGATCAATGTCGGCGGCGAAGACGCCAAGAGCGGACTCGCCCCGGATTCGCCTGAACTGGAGCAACTCCTCGGTGCCGCTCCGCGTTTCGAAGCGCTCGATTTTCGCGGACTGATGACCGTTCCCCCGTTCGCGGAAAATCCCGAAGACACGCGACCATTTTTCCGCCAGTTGCGCCATCTGCGCGATGCGCTGGCCGCGCGCAAGCTTCCCGCCATCACCCTGGACATCCTTTCGATGGGGATGTCACATGATTTCGAAGTTGCCGTGGAGGAAAGCTCTACCTGTGTGCGCGTGGGAACCGCAATCTTCGGGCAGAGAGCCAGGACATAGGCAAAGCCCACCCGAACTGCGACTTCTTTATACTTTTCACCACATTTTGTCATCCTGGGCGGCGTGTTTGGCCGCGAAGGACCTATGCATTTCCGCTGGCGCTAGAAAGTGCATGGTGCTTCGCCACGCTCAGGCATGACAAACTGAGCTCCGACCACCATGTACGCGATCCATGAAAACGACTCAGGCGTGAGCTTCGCCGTTCGCGTTCACCCGCGCGCAAAGAAAAACGCCATCACCGGCGAACTCGGCGGCGCGTTAAAACTTTCACTGACAACGCCCCCCGTCGAAGGCCGCGCCAACCAGGCCTGCATCGAATTCTTCGCCAAACTTTTGAACCTGCCACGAAGTTCCGTTACCATTGCGTCCGGTCTCGGCAGCCGGAATAAAGTCATTCGTATCGCCGGGGTGACGTCCGAATACGTTCGCGAACGATTGCGCGGTTGACGTAACGCGCGAATGCGGTGCAAAACCGGCTTCGCGCGCCAATGGCAGCAAGGGAGCCACATTGACCTTCTCCGAACGTTTCCAGGAAATCCGCACCGGATTCGAGCGTCCGTTCTGGATCGCCAACATCACCGAAATCTTCGAGCGCCTGGCCTACTACGGAGCCTTCGCCTCGCTCGCTCTCTATCTCCAGGAGAACCTCAACTTTTCCGCGCAACAAACCGGCACGCTGACCGGCGTCTTTGGCGGCATGGTGTGGTTTCTGGCGATTTTTGGCGGAGCCGCCGCCGATCGCATGGGCTTCCGCCGCGCGCTCTCCACCGCCTACCTCATTCTCGCCGCAGCCTACTTTTTAATCGGCTCCATCGGCGCCCCGTGGCTGGGCCCGGTGCGCAACGTTCTCCCTATCGGCCTTTTTGTCGGCATCATTCTCGCCTTGCCCGCGTTGGGCATCTCCCTGGTCAAGCCCTGCGTCGTCGGCACCACGGCTCGCGCCTCGAAACCCAGCGTGCGTTCCATCGGCTACTCGATCTACTACACCATGGTCAACATCGGCGGCGCTCTTGGACCGCTGTTCGCTTCCTGGGCGCATCGCAACCTCGGAGTGGAAAACGTTTATCGCGTGGTGGCGATTGGCGTATTCGCCATGTTCTTTGTCGTGCTTCTGTTTTTCCGCGAACCGCGCCAGCCCGGCGACGCGCCTCCGCCTTCGATTCCGCAGGTGGCGCGCAACTTCTGTGTCGTCCTCGGCAATTACAAGCTGGTCTTGCCCGTCCTCGCGGTCGCGCTGCTCCTGCGCATTGCCACCGCGGTCTCGTCCTTCACCGTTTCCTGGTGGATCTGGGCCGGCCTCGGAGTGCTCACGCTCGCCGGTCTCAGCCGCTTCATGTGGTTCCTGATCATCTTCAGCGGATACTGGGTCGTCTTCTGGCAGCAGTACATCAGCCTGCCCGGCTTCATCCACGGATACATCGATCCCGGCGCCGACGTCGAAAAGATCCTCATCACCGACGGGCTGACCGTCATCTGCCTCACGCTGGCTGTGAATCTGCTCACGCGCAAGCTGCCCGCGTTCGGCGCGGTGATTCTCGGCACCGTCATCACCTCGCTTTCGTGGGTGATTCTGGCATGGCGTCCAACCGTGGTTAACGCCGTGCTCGCGCTGTTTGTCCTGGCGCTCGGCGAAATCACACAGCAGCCGCCTTACTACGACTACATTTCGCGGCTGGCTCCGCCCGGCCAGCAGGGCACCTACATGGGCTTCGCCTTTCTTCCCATCGGCATCGGGTCCCTGATCGGCGGGCCCTTTGGAGGCTTCCTGCTGCATCACTTCGGCGAAGTTCTTCACGAGCCCTCGCTGATCTGGTGGTCCATCACCGCCGTGGGACTGGCTACGGCCCTTCTGCTGTGGATGTACGACCTGTATGTGAAGGCGCGGCCGCTTAAGAGTCAATAAAGAAAACCAATGAGCGGAGCAGCCAGCTTGGCACTCGGGACCCATGATGCCGCAGCCGTGGCAGCGGAACTGCGCCGGGCCCTCAGCGACGGCGGATCGAGCGAGCATGCGGCCGGCGTGCAATCGTTTTTCAAGGATGCAATCCAATCGCACGGCTGGTACACCGCCGATCTCCGCCACGCGATGCGGCGCGCCCGAAAAGACCTTCGCCGCAAATACGGTCTCGACTTCGTGATCCAGATCGCCGATCGTCTTTTCACCGGCCCGGTGCTGGAAGAGAAAGTCGCAGCCGTTTTTCTTCTGGAAGGCCTCGATGCCGAGTTCGGTGACCTCGAGTTTCGTCTTTTCGAAAGTTGGCTCGACCGCATCAGCAGTTGGGCCGATCACGATGCGCTCGTGCACGACCTGATCGCGCCACTGATGATCGCCAAACCCACCCGCACCAGTTCCGTCTTCCGTTGGGCCAAGTCGCGCAATCGCTGGCGGCGCCGCGCGGCCTGTGTCGCCCTCATTCGCGGATCTCGCCAAAAACTTTTCTTCGGTGAAGTCCTCACGCTCTCTGACTCGCTGCTCGCCGACGAAGACGACATGGTCCAAAAAGGCCTGGGCTGGCTGCTGCGCGAAACCACAAAATTCAATGCCCGCAAGACCGTACCCTATCTCATGAAAATTCGAGCGAAAGCGCCCCGCCTGGTGCTGCGCACGGCCTGCGAGACGCTGCCAGAGGCAACGAAGAAAAAAATCTTACAGCCTCCCGTGCGCCGGGAGTAGCTCCGCCAATTCGCCCAAACTCGCTACTCTTGATTACAATAGAAGTTTGCTCATGAACCTCGCCGCCATTCAATCAGCCCTCCGCGAGCGCAACATCGACGGCTGGCTGTTCTACGACCATCATCATCGCGACCCGATTGCTTACCGCGTGCTGGCTTTGCCGGGCAATCTCATGGTCACGCGGCGCTGGTTCTATCTGATTCCGGCCGAGGGCGAGCCCCTTAAATTAGTGCACAAGATCGAAGCCGCACATCTCGACTCGCTTCCCGGCAAGAAATATCAGTACTCTGGCTGGCAGGAACTCTTCGATCAGCTCAAGACCATCCTCGCGTCGTACCGCGACCTGGCCATGCAGTATTCGCCGAACAACAGCGTCTTCACCATTTCCCTGGTGGATGCCGGCACGGCCGACCTTCTGCGCGGCCTGGGAAAAAACATTGTCAGTTCCGCCGATCTCGTCGCTCAGTTCGAATCCACCTGGACCGAAGAACAGATTCAGTCGCACTTCGCCGCCCGCGACAGTATTGACGCCATCGTTGCCGAATCCTTTAGAGAAATCGGCCGCCGGGTGCGCAACGGCGGCGCCAAAGAACACGAAATCCAGCACTGGTTCATGGAATCGTTCGCCCGCGAGAACCTGCTTACGGACGATCCGCCGATCGTCGCCGTCAACTCGAACGCCGGAAACCCGCACTACGAGCCGCATGCCAGCCACCCCGTTCCGATCCGCGAAGGTGATCTCGTGCTCCTTGACGTTTGGGGCAAGAAAAATACTCCCGGCGCCGTGTATTACGACATCACCTGGGTCGGTTTCGTCGGCCAATCTCCCTCTGAGCACATGCGCAAGGTTTTCGAAATCGTTCGCGACGCGCGGGATGCCGGAGTGAAAACCGTCACCGATGCCATCGGCGCCGGCCGTCGCATTGCCGGCTGGGAGGTGGATCGCGTCACCCGCGGCCACATTCAGAAGTCAGGTTTCGGCGAATATTTCATTCACCGCACCGGACATTCCATCGGCACCGACGTCCATTCCAATGGGGCCAACATGGACGATCTGGAAATTCACGACGAGCGCCAGATTCTTCCCAACTCCTGCTTCTCCGTCGAACCCGGCATCTATCTGCCGGAGTTCGGCGTGCGCAGCGAGGTCAACGTGCTGGTTCGCCCTGGTTCCGCCGAAGTGACCGGCAAAATTCAGCGCGAGATTGTGACCATCTGAATGGCAGACTCCACCACAGAAAAAGCAAAGATCGCACCGGCCCAAACCGTCAGCATGATGAGCGTGATCGCTCCGGCTGTCGGCTGGCTCGTTCCCGGCGCGGGCCACATGATTCAGAAACGCTGGGTTCGCGGCGCCTTGATCTTCATCTCGGTCGTGACCTTGTTTTTGCTCGGCCTGGCGATGCAGGGCCGCATTTACAAAGCCAACGGCGGAGACATCCTCGACATTCTCGGCTTCATCGGAAACGTCGGCGCCGGCGGTCTCTACATCGTGACCCTGGCTATGGACTGGGGCGCGGGCGCCATTCAGTTCGCCACCGCCGACTACGGCACGAAATTCATGATCGTCGCCGGACTTTTGAACTTTATCGCGATCGCCGATGCGTATCACATCGCGATCGGAAAGAAGCAGTAAGGGGCAGTTTTACGTGACCATCACTCTCAATCACTTCAGCGCCGCGGCCGTGTTCGCGCTCTTCGCCTCGATCGTGTTCGGCATCACGCACCGCGACACTACCCGCGACATGGTTCGCTACGGGCTTTATTGCTTTGTCATGTTTCTCGGCGGTGCCCTGGTGGCCGGCTGGGCGATGTGGCTGTTGCGACGCTAACCATCAGCCCTGCCAAACGAACGCGTCAAACACTCTGCGGGTTTCGAAATTCAGTCTGCGGTAAAGGGCGACAGCTTTTTCGTTGGCCTCGGTCACGGTGAGCGAGAGCGCGGAAAACTTTCTCCGTTTCAGGCTTCCGACCGTCGCCGCCATCAGCGATTCCCCGATTCGCTCCGAGCGATACTCCGGCAGTACGCACACCTGTGTGACATGTCCCACGTCGTGTCGCACCCGCGAGCACAGGATGAGCCCAATCAGAGTTCGCGCGCGCTTCTCCACGGCTACAAACGACGACTCGGCATCGAAAATGCCGCATCCCGGAAACCTCACGATGTTATTGAGGAAGCGCAGCGAGCCGCTCATGGTGTGGTACTGATCGTTGATCTGCGCATCTACGTGCCCCCGATACGCCGCCGTGATCACTGCCGCCGAAGGCTGATAATCAGCTTCGGTCCACGGACGAATCTCCACTCCCGCATGCTCTGGCCCCTGCTCGCCCTGCGTCGCTCCTAGTTCCAGCACCATGAAAAGCCGAGGATGCCGGTGAAACCCGGTCTCCAGAAACGGCCGCGACACCGCGTTGGCGTCATGCGCCAGCAACTGCGCCTCAACCCGGTGAATGCCGGGAGACTGCTGCAGCGTCTCGATCACGTGCGTCAGCAGCCGCTGCTCCACCTGACGCGCATCCGGCAGCCGGCTGCCGTTGATCACATACAGATCGCCAATGACCCCTTTGCTGCCTTCATACACAAAGAACGAATAGCCAAACACGCGCCCGCGATCCACCGCCGCATATCCCGGCAGTATCTTTGAATCCACGTACCGCAGGATCATCTCCGCCGATCCCGCGTAATCCCAGGACAGCAGGCGCGACCACACCTGCGTCTCATCGTCCAGCAGCGGGCGCAGGTCGGCGGACGAGAAATGTCGGAGATCGAGAATTTCCACGGAACTCCTGCGCCGCAACCCTCCGCAGACGATTGACTTGCGCGGTAAAAATTCGAGTGTAGTGCGTTTCCATCGGGGGAGGCAAACCACGCGCATACAAGGCGGCAACCCGCGACGCGCTGCGTAATTCTCCGCACCGCCGCTTGTGCTCAAGCTCACTCCACCCCCTGCGCTTTCAGCCTCCGGACAGCCGATGAGCTCTCCATTTCGCCGGCATAAGTTCCGTATCCCCAAGCCTTTGCCGCAGACCTCTCCGCCGGGCCGACCTCGTGCTCGATCTCACTGGCCCCTGTGATGCGGGTCACACCCCGCTCGCGCCTTCCGTCCCATAATCAGCACCGACGTAGGGCTCCGGGAGTCCCACTCCCGGCTGGGGGATCCAGTGGCAAAAGGACGCGTTTCAATCGTGGTGGAGCGCTGCAAAGCTTGCGGCTTCTGCGTGGAGTTCTGTCCCACGCACGTGCTTGCTCTCTCTTCCGCCTTCAATTCCAAGGGTTATCATCCGCCGCACGTGGTGCATCCGGAAAAATGCAGCGGCTGCGATCTCTGCGGCATGTACTGCCCCGACTTCGCCATCTATGGCACCAAAGCCGCCGAAGCCAGGAAGGCCGCGGCCGAAAAAACCGTCGGAGGTGAGAAATGAAAGCCGATCCCCGTGGAGTGCTGACCGGCACTCATTTCATTGATGGCGATCACGCCTGCTGCGAGGGCGCGCTGGCCGCGGGCGCGCGATTCGCCGCCGGCTATCCCATCACGCCCTCAACCGAAGTCGTGGAACGCTTCGCGTCGCGCGTTCCCACGGTCGGCGGCAGCTTCATCCAGATGGAAGATGAACTCGCCGCCTCGATCGCATTGCAGGGCGGCGTGTGGGGCGGGGCAAAAGCATTCACGGTAACTTCCGGACCCGGCTTCTCGCTGATGATGGAGCACATCGGCTATGCCGTCATGACGGAGACGCCCTGCGTCTTCGTGGACGTGCAACGCGGCGGTCCCTCCACCGGCCTGCCCACGCTTCCCGCGCAGGCCGACATGATGCAGGCGCGCTGGGGATCGCACGGCGATTACGAGATCATCGCGCTCTGTCCCAACTCGCCGCAGGAATGTTTCGATCTCACCATTCAGGCATTCAATTTCTCGGAAGAATTTCGCGTTCCGGTCATGTTCATGATGGATGAAGTCGTTGGCCACATGACCGAGAAAGTTGTCATCCCTCCCGCCGATCAGATTGAGGTTGTCCCCCGCAAGCACACTCATAAATCCATCGGGGACTACCTTCCCTACGCCACCAACGGCGACATGGTGCCGGAAATGGCTCACGCCGGCGAGGGCTTCCGTTTCCATGTCACCGGACTGACTCATGATGAGCGCGGCTATCCCAACATGACGCCGGCCACACAAGACAAGCTGGTCAAGCGCCTGCAGAACAAGATTCGCTCCGCCGCGGACCGCATCTGCCTGTTCGAGGAAGACGGCCTCGACCAGGCCGACGTCGTAGTCGTTTCCTACGGCATCACGTCGCGCGTGGCCCAACGCGCCATTGACGTGGCGCGAGACCGCGGACTCAGAGTCGGCAAGCTGCGCCTCATTACCGCCTGGCCATTTCCCGACAAAAAAATAGCCGAACTGGCGGCGAGCGTGAAAGCGTTCGTCGTTCCCGAACTCAATCTTGGCCAGATGGTCCGCGAAGTCGAGCGCGCTGCCGGCGGAAAAGCCAGAACGTTCGCCGTGCCGCACGCCGGCGGCGGTGTTCACAACCCGGAAGAAATTCTCAACGCCATCGTGGAGGCAAGCCGATGCTGAATGTTCTGCAGGACGAAACCCTAAACCCCGTCGAGCCGTTTCTCCGCACCGACCGCATGCCCCACATCTGGTGCCCGGGTTGCGGTATCGGCACCACGGTGAACTCCTTTGCCCGCGCGCTGATTGAATCCAGGGTTGATCTCGACTCGCTCGCTCTGGTTTCCGGCATTGGCTGCACCGGCCGCGTTGCCGGCTACGTGAAGCTCGATTCTTTCCACACCACGCACGGCCGCGCGATTCCCTTTGCCACCGGCCTGAAGATGGCGAACCCCAAGCTCAACGTGGTCGTCTACTCCGGCGATGGCGACCTCTCCGCCATCGGCGGCAATCATCTGATCCACGCCGCCCGCCGCAACATGGACCTCAAGGTCATCTGCGTCAACAATCTGATCTATGCCATGACCGGCGGCCAGACCGCGCCCACCACGCCCGGCCACGCCACGACATCAACCAATCCCTACGGCACTTTCGAACCGGCCTTCAACCTGCCTGCACTGGTGGACGCTGCCGGCGCCGTCTACGTCGCCCGCTGGACCACCTTCCACGTGCGCCAGCTCGCCCGCTCCATCAGCGAAGCCTTCGCTAAGAAAGGATTTTCTTTCATCGAAGTCATCTCGCCCTGCCCCACGCTCTACCAGCGGCGCAACAAGATGGGCGACGGTCTCGACACCATGAAGTACTACAAAGAGAAGAGCAAGCTGAAAAATGGCGCGCCCACCGGCGAAGTCGGACTCACCCTCGACGGCGAAATCGCGGTCGGCAAGTTCGTGGACCGCGACCGTCCCGACTATCAAACCATGATGCGCGCCCAATACGTCGAAGCGCTGGGCGAGCGCTACATCGAAGTCTCGGGCGAAGCAGAGCCAGAAATGGAGTGCACATGCGGCTAACGGAGATTCGGATCGCAGGTTTCGGAGGGCAGGGAGTCATTCTCTCCGCCATCGTGATCGGCAAGGCAGCATCCATCTACGAGAACGGCTTTGCCACCATGACGCAGAACTTCGGCCCCGAGGCCCGCGGCGGCGCCTGTAGCGCGCAACTCGTCGTCTCCGATGCGCCTGTGCTCTATCCCTACACCACGCAGCCCGACATCATGGTGATCATGTCGCAGGAGGCCTACAACCGCTTCGCCAACCAGATCAAGCCCGAGGGCATTCTCATCATCGAAGAGGACCTCGTGCGCGTTTCGGGATTGAAAGGCGATCCCCAGATTTACGCCATCCCGGCAACGCGCTTCGCCGAAGAGCTGGGCAAGCGCATGGTGCTGAATTCGGTGATGGTCGGCTTCTTCACCGCCGTCACGAAACTGCTCACCGCCGACGCCGTGCGCAAAGCTGTGGCCGAATCGGTGCCGCCGGGTTTCCGCGAATTGAATCTCAAAGCCTTCGACAAGGGATACGAATATGGCCTGACCGTGAAGGCTGGCTCCCGGCCGGAACTGGAAGCGATGGCGATGAGTGAGGAGTAGGACTCTCGACAGCGTGGGAAAGGCGCGGCTTCGGCCGTGCCGCAAGCGCCCATTCAGCCGCGATCACCTGCGACCATCGGCGAGAAAGGCAGCCGCCTTTCCCTAGTTCTTCGCACCTGCCGCACCGACCCAATAATAATCCACGTTCTGCGCCGCATCGTGCCCCAGCAAAGTCACGTGCCGGCCGGCCAGAATCCTGTCGTTGGCGATCTGCCAATCTGACGGCGCAATCACCAGATGTTCGTCCGCCGGGACATTTCCCGCCTCATAACGCGCGATCGCCTGGTTGCGATAGAACGCGAGCCCGTACTCCAGTTCGCGCCCCACGCCATACACGGCCAGCGGCAAACGCTGCGTCTCCACGTTTGCGAGCTCGAGTGCCAGTGGACGCGCCGAGAGCGACTGATCCAGCGGCTTCACCCCGAAGCGCAGCACGAAGGCAACCGCCAGCACCACCGGGATCAGCGTGACAAAGCGCAGATATTTCAGTCCCGAGCGTGAGACCAGCGTGAGCGCGATGCCCGCACAAAGCACAAATGCCACTGCCAGCGCGGTCAACATCGGTCGCCCGGCAGGCAGCCGGTGTTCCGTGACGACATACGCGATCAGCAATGCAGGCACCATCGGCGCCGCTGCTACCAGCGCGTGCAACACGGCCAGCCATCCCGAAACTGATCCCTCGTTCATCTCCCGCCGCAGATAATCGGCCAGCAAAACAGCTCCGGCGGGAACCGCGGGAAGAATGTATCCCGGCAGCTTCGACCGCGACAGAGAAAAAAACACGACCGGAACCGCCAGCCAGCACGCCGCAAACATGTTGAACTGCATTTCGAGATCGGCCTCGCCCGTCGTCCGCTCCTTCCACCACGCCCGCGCCACACTGACCAGCGCCGTCGCGCCAAACACGACCCACGGCAGGAGCGCCAGCGCTGTCACCGGCAGGAAATACCAGAACGGTTCGGGATGATGATAGAGATTCGACGAAAACCTCGCGAGATTGTGTAGCAAGAAGAATTCTCGGAAAAATTGCGGATTCCGCAGCTGCACCGCCACATACCACGGCAGCGCGATCACGCAGAACAATACGATTCCTGGCAGCCACAGCGTTTTCGCCAACGCGCGCCATTCGCGCGCGACCGCGGCAAACAGAAGGATCACGATTCCGGCCAGGAAGGGCGCGATTGGCCCCTTGGCCAGCATCCCCAGCGCCATGCACAAGTAGAACGAAGCCAGGTAGATTCTCTTCTCTGTTTCGCGCCCGGCTTCGCTCTCACTCTCCCGCCACGCCCACCAACTCAACATCCCGATGCCGAACGCCGCGGTCAGCGCCATGTCCATCGAAGCCGCCCGCGCATAGCCGATCACTCCGGCGCACGACGCCGTAATCAGCGCCGCATCTACTTCCACGCCACGGCGGAAGCGCCGAAAAAACAGATACACAGCCACTACCAGCAGAGTCGCATCCACAGCCGAAGGAACCCGCGCCGCGAAGTCATCCACTCCGAGCACTGAATACGCCAGCATCGCCTGCCAGTAATACAGGGGCGGCTTCTCGAGCCAGGCGTGTCCGCCCAGAGTGGGCGTGATCCAGTCGTGGCGGTCGAGCATTTCGCGCGCGACTTGTGCATAACGCGGCTCGTCGGCGCCGATGAGCCCGAACGATCCCGCGCCGTAGAAGAACAGGAACGCGCAGAAGCCGGCGATCAGCAGCACATCGGCGCGCGTGCGATTGCTCATGGGGAATTTCAGAAGACAGATCCAGATGGCAGATCTACAGATCCAGATTGCAGATCTATTGTACGGAGGGTCCCCGGCGCAGCTGGCTCATAACCTGGCGCACGGCGTCAGCCAAGGGTCCATCGAGCGAGCAGCCGCTGGCGCATTCGTGGCCGCCGCCGCCGAAACTCTCCGCCACCCGGGCAACATCCACCTTTCCCTTGCTGCGCAGGCTCACCCGGTAACGGCCCTCGGGCAGTTCGCGGAAAAACGCCGCGGCCTCGACTCCGCCGATCGAAAGCACGTAATTCACCAGCCCTTCGCAGTCTTCTTCCTTGGCCTGGCAGCGCTCCATCTGCGTCTGCGTCACCCAGGCGTAACCGATGTGCCCTTCCAGATTCAGATTGCGCAGCGCCTCGCCGAGCAGGCGTATTTTCGCCACCGAATGCGCAAAATAAATGCCGCGCGCGCAGTGCGCCGGATCCGCTCCCGCCAGCACCAGTTCCCGTGCCAGCGAAAACGTATTTTCGTTCGTCCCCTGGAACATGAACGAACCCGTATCCGTCATCAGCGCGGTGTAAAGGCAGGTCGCGACCTCCGGCGAAAACTTCACCCCCGCCTCGCGTCCCAGACGGAACACCATCTCAGCCGTCGCTACGGCATGCGGATCGATCCAGTTCACATGCGCGAACGGCCGCCCGCTTACGTGATGATCAATGCTGATCAGGAAACGGTCTTCGAGTCCCTCCAGCCGCGTGCGATGAATGCTGTCGCACTCCAGAATGATTGCCGCCTCGTAACCGCCCTCGACGCGGCTCGACTGCACCACTTCATCCGCGAACGGCAGAGAACGGTAGATGCGCGGCACGCCATCATGCAGCACCACGTCGGCCTGCTTGCCCATGGCGCGCAGCACCTGGCAGCAGGCCAGCGCCGAGCCGATCGCGTCGCCATCCGGACGGGCGTGCGACGTCAGCACGAAACGTTCGCGCTGTCCGATCTGCCGGAGCACATCCTCGAGCATGTTATGCGTTCGATCCACCGGTTTCCTTGCCGGCCTTTGCCGCGTTTTTTCGCTCGCTGCGTTTCTTCGCCCGTTCTAGCAATTGCTCAACCCTGGCTTTCTCGCGCTCCGAGCGATCGAGACGGAAGAGCAATTCCGGAGAGCGCCGCAGGCGCAGCCGGTCCGCCAGTTCGCGACGGATATACGTCTTGGCCGCGTCCAGCCCTTCCAGGCTACGCTCGGCCTCATCGTCGTCGCCGTCCACATCCACCAGAACCTGCGCCGAACGGCCGTCTTCCGCCAGGTGCACGCCGGTCACGCTGACCAGCCCGATGCGCGGATCGCTCAGTTCGCCTTCGACCAGGGTTTCAATCTCTTCGCGCAACGCTTCGCCCAGCCGTCCCCGATGATGCTTGACCGCGCGCTTCTCCACGCCCACCTCGAGTAAAACGGTTGAGAATATCAGAAAACCAGCAGGACGTGTTGGGCCTGACTGGGCCATTGTCGTCCTCTTTCGTGGAAGTGCGATAAGTACGGAGGTAACAAAGCGTTAGGGCACGGACCTGATGTTCCATCCGGAGCAGCCGAATCTCGCTTCTGCAGTTGCGGCCGTCCTGAGGGGCAGTTCGGACAAAGGACGCAGGCTCGCAACCATGGGCCCAGGGACAAGGCTCAGAGATAGTCCACGAACGAGTCGGAAATCTCCGCGCCGTGATTGTTCGCGATACGCATGGCGGCGCGTTCGACTTTCTTCATCAACCCGTCGAGATAGTCGTGGGAGTCCGAGATGCTGACCACGCCGATCGTAGCGCGGTTCCACAAGCCGCTGGCATCAAGCTCGGCGACTGACACATTGAAGCTCGCGCGCAGCCGGTCTTTCAGGCTGCGAACCACCTGGCGGCGATCCTTGAGGGACTGCGCCGCTTCGATGTGAAGTTCGAGGGTAAGAAAGGCGATCATATCAGCGGTGCAGCGGCTCCAGCGGCTAGTGGTAACGGGCTTGGGAAGGGCACGGCTTCAGCCGTGCCGTCCGAAGCCCAATATTGTATGGGCTTTAGCCCCTGGGGCGGAGACCACTTACATGAACTTTACGACGCTTGAATGCCTGCACATCGGTAGTATCCAGCTCGAACCAGTGGCAGCCCGCCGTTTCGTTCGGCGGTGCGTTTGATTTATTTCAGGATGTGCTGCTTGTTCATACGGTCCCGGTTGCAGCCCCAGCGGCTAAAGCCGTGGGCAGAAGGACCCCGGCTTCGGCACGGCTGAAGCCGTGCCCTTCCCAACGAACCGGCGAAAGAATCCCTACGCGATCACGGCCCGGCGCTCTACGCAATCACTTCCGCAGCGATCCGTTCTGTGGCAAACGCCTCGATCACGTCGCGCGCCTTGATGTCACCGTAGTTCGAGATCGAGATGCCGCACTCCATGCCGTTGGTAACTTCCTTGGCATCGTCTTTGAAGCGGCGCAGCGATCCGATCTTGCCCTTGAACACGACCACGTTGTCGCGCAGCAGGCGCACTTCGGAGTCGCGCTTGATGAGCCCGTCAATTACTCGGCAACCGGCAACCGTCCCCACCTTCGGGATGCGGAAGGTTTCGAGCACCTCGGCGCGGCCCTGGTATGTTTCTTTGATCGTCGGCTCGAGCAGGCCGCTCATGGCCTTCTTGATCTCGTCCTGCAGTTCGTAAATGATCGAGTGCAGGCGGATATCCACTTCTTCCTGCTCGGCCAGCTCCTGCGCCTTGCGCTCCGGCCGCACGTTGAAGCCGATGATGATCGCGTTCGACGCCGAGGCCAGCAGCACGTCGGTCTCAGTGATCGCGCCCACGCCTGAACGCAGCAACTTGAGCCGCACCTTGTCGTTCGAGAGCTTCGAGAGCAGATCGCTCAGCACTTCCACCGATCCGCCCACGTCGCCCTTGAGGATGATGTTCAGTTCCTTGGTGCCGGCTTCCTTGATCTGCTCCGCCAGACCTTCCAGCGACACGCGCGAACTCTTGGCCAGCGTGGCTTCGCGGGCTTTCTGCTCGCGGTATTCGGAAATGCCGCGGGCCTTGTCGCGATCGGCGACCACCACAAACTGATCGCCCGCCTGCGGCAGACCTTCCATGCCCAGAATCTCAACCGGGGTGGAAGGCGGAGCTTTTTCGAGCGCGGCGCCGCGATCGTCGAACATGGCGCGCACTTTCCCGTACACGTTGCCAACCACAAAATTGTCTCCGGCGTTGAGCGTGCCGTTCTGCACCAGCACCGTGGCCACAGGTCCGCGTCCGCGATCCAGTTTCGCTTCCAGCACCACGCCCGAGGCCGCCCGTTCCGGAGTCGCTTTCAACTCCGCCAGATCGGCCACCAGGCAGATCATTTCGAGCAGCAGATTCAGGTTGGTTTTCTTCTTCGCCGAAACGTCCACGAAAACCGTCTTGCCGCCCCAGTCTTCGGGCATCAATCCACGATCGGCGAGCTGCTTCTTGACGCGGTCGGGCATGGCTTCCGGCTTATCAATTTTGTTGACGGCGACGATGATCGGGACTTCCGCCGCGTGCGCGTGATCAATCGCTTCCAGTGTCTGCGGCATGACGCCGTCATCGGCTGCGACGACGAGCACGACAATGTCGGTGGCCTTCGCGCCGCGCGAACGCATGCGCGTAAAAGCCTCGTGGCCCGGCGTATCCAGGAACACAATTTCACGCCCAAACGCCGGCGATTCCGTATCCGCGATCCGCACCTTGTAGGCGCCAATGTGCTGCGTAATGCCTCCCGCTTCGCCTTCGGCGACGCTGGTCAGCCGAATCGAGTCCAGCAGCGTGGTCTTGCCATGATCCACATGGCCCATGATCGTGACCACGGGCGGCCGGGTCCAGACCTCGGTGGTGGTATCCTCGCTGCCTGCGGCGGCGGCATCAATGTCTTTCGCAGCCTGCTCTTCGAACGTGATCACGTTCGTATCAGCGCCGAAGAACCGCGCCATCTCGCTCGCCAGTTCGGCGTCGAGCGTCTGATTGATGGTGGCGAACACGCCCTTTGACAGCAGGCGGGAAATCAAATCCTTCGCGCGAATGTCCAGCTTCTCCGCCAGATCCTTCACGCTGATGCCTTCGGTGATGGTGATGTTGCGCGTGATCGGCAGCGGCTCGTTCGACACCACCATGCGCGGCGGCGGAACATAGCCCTTCATTGGGCCTTCTTTTACGCCACGCGGAACGTAGCGCTGCCCCGGCCTTCTCGACGGAGCTCCCGGCCGGCTTCCCGGACGGGTTGATCCCGGAGGCGGCAATCCCGGACCCACTCCAATCGGGCGCGGCCCGGTCGGAGCGGTGCGCGTGGGATGCATCGGACGCCGTTCGCCCGGACGCAATGCCGGTCGCGGGCCGCCCGGTCCCGGAGCCTGCGGACGCGGACGCTGAAAAATCGGCTGCCCCGGCACTGGACGTCCTGGAGCCGGACGCATGCCGATGGGAGTTCCCGGCTGCACCGTCGGCACCACGGGACGAGGCGGCGGAGCTTTATAAACCGGACGCGGCCCGGTCTGCGGCACAATCATGCGCGGCGCGGGCGTGGTCGGAGCCGCCGCTACCGGAGGCGCCGCACTCGGAGGCGCGGGAACAGGAGGCCGCGGCGCGGCCGATGCCGTGACCGTCGACGCAGCCGAAGAAGGCGGAGCCGCTACTACCGCCGGCGGCGGAGCCGCTGGACGCGGCGGCGTGGCGATCGGCGGTGCCACTGGCGCGGCCGGCCTTTCCGCCACGGGAGGCGCAGCCACCGGCCTCGGCGCAACTGGCGCCACTGCCGGCGGTGTCGCCGGCACAGGAGGCTTGGGCGCCGGCGGCGCCACTGCCGGACGGCTGATCGCAGGAGCCGGCGGTGTGGCCTGACGCGCGGGCGTCGGCGCCGCTGGCGCCGCCGCTTCCTTGCGCTGGGTAATCGCCTTGAGCACATCTCCCGGACGGGAAATGTGCGACAGGTCAATCTTGGTCTTGATTTCGTCTTCGCCGCGCGCGGTGCGCGCCGACTTCGCGCTCGCGGACTGCCCTTCGGACGAGCCGCGGAGGTGCTGGCGCACCTTCTCCGCTTCATGCTCCTCGAGAGAACTGGAATGCGTCTTCTTCTCCGTCACCCCGACGACTGTCAGCACGTCGAGAATGGCTTTGCTTTTGACTTCCAGCTCCCTGGCGAGATCGTTGATTCGAACCTTGCTCATCCGGCCTTTCTTCCGCTCCGTATTGTGGCTTAAGTCTTCATTGCAGCCTCACGGAGTCAGATCTCCTGATCGCACAAAAATTGCTCTCTGTGCGCCATCGCTACTCTGCTGTCTCGGGAGCCGAGCCCTCGTGAGGCTCCTGCCCTTCAGATTCGGCCGGCGCAGCTTCGACTTCGCTGGCCTCGGCCGCCTCAGCTTCGGCCGCCGGCTCTGTTTCCGCCGCGACCGCCTCGGCTTCAGGAGCGGCCTGCGCCGCTTCGCCTTCCGCCGCCGGTTCCCCGGCTTCCAGGCTGGCAAAGTAATTATTCACCGCCAGGCTGATTTTTTCCACCGTCTTCGGCCCGATGCCCTCGATGGCTTCCAGCTGTTCCGGCGTCATGTCGGCCAGCGCTTCCACCGTGCCCACACCCGCTTCCTTCAGCTTCTCGACCAGTCCTTCGCCCAGCCCGGACACGCTTTCGAGCGGAGTCGTCACCGGCGGCGCCATGGCCGCCATCTGCAGCTCCACTTCCTGGCGCTTTTCTTCCTCGCTCTTGATGTCAATCTTCCAGCCCAGCAGCTTGGCCGCCAGCCGGACGTTCTGCCCTTTCTTGCCGATGGCGAGCGAAAGCTGGCTGTCGTCCACCACCACTTCCAGATGCTTGTCGCCGCTGTCCAGGACCGTGACCCGGCTCACCTTCGCCGGCTGCAGCGCCTTCTCGGCGAAGGTCACCGAATCTTCGTGATACTCGATGATGTCAATCTTCTCGCCGCGCAGTTCGCGGATGATGGACTGCACCCGCATGCCTTTCATGCCCACGCACGCGCCAACCGCGTCCACGTCCTTGTCCTTGGACATGACTGCGATCTTGGTGCGCTCTCCGGCCTCGCGCGCGATGGCGCGGATCACCACCGTGCCGTCATAGATTTCCGGCACTTCGGTCTGGAACAGATGCTGCACCAGTTCCGGCACCGCGCGGGAGACCACGACGCCGGGACCTTTCGACGCCTTCTCGACTCGCGCGATCACCACCCGGACGCGCTCGCCCACGGCAAACGATTCCAGCCGCGATTGCTCTTTCCGCGGCATACGCGCTTCCGCTTTGCCGATATCGAAAATCACATCCGGGCCTTCCACGCGCTTCACCGTTGCGTTTACGATTTCGCCCACGCGCCCGATGTATTCGTTGTAAACCGTGTCGCGCTCGGCCTCGCGCACTTTCTGGAAGATTACCTGCTTGGCCAGCTGCGCCGAAATGCGCCCCAGAATCCCTTCCGTCGGCCGCGGGATCAGCAACTCCCCGCCCACCTCGAGCGCCGGATCGCTCTTGCGCGCTTCTTCAAGCGTCACCTGCAGATTCGGATCCTCTACCTGCTCGGGCGTCTCGACCACGGTCTTGACCGCAAACGCGCTGATCTTGCCCGTGTCTTTGTCCAGCTTGGCGCGGAGATTCTCCTGCGACTTGTAGTACTTGCGCGTAGCCATGACGATGGCATCTTCCACCGCGCTCACTACAATCTGCGGATCAATGCCCTTTTCCCGGCTCACGCCTTCGATGATGTTGTAAAGCTCGCTCGCCATAAGAAATCAGTTCTTAGTTGCCAGTATCCAGGTCGCTTGTCATCCTGAGGTCGCCGGTTTTGCGACCGAAGGATCCGAGCGCGCCGTGCGACCGATTTCGCGTTCTTTGCGAAATCCCTAAATCGCACGTCCGGCGCGCCTCAATACTCAGGCTTAAATTTCCGGAACCAGATTCGCCTTTTCCACATTGGCGAATTCAATTTCCATCTTCTGGCCCGCGGCCGCGCCCATCTTCTTGCGCGACTTGTGGCTGGCCACGCTCAGATCCAGCGTCAGCCGGCCATTGTCAAAACTTTCCAGACGCCCCTCAAAATGCCGGTTGTTGTTCACCGGCTGGCGCGTCATCAGCTTCACCCGGCTGCCCACGAAGCGCGTAAAATCTCCGGCCCGGCTCAGCTTCCGGTCCAGTCCCGGAGAGGAAACCTCCAGCGTGTACGCTCCGCCCGGAATCGCGTCTTCCACGTCGAGAATCGTGCCGAACTCGCGGCTGAAGTTGACGCAGTCTTCGTGCGTCACTCCCGCCTGCGCGGGACCCTGGGCGTTCGCCGCCACCGGCACGCCCGCTGGCGCCGGAAGCTTGTCCAGGAACACTCGCAGCATGCGCACTTTAGCGCCGCCGAGGAACTCAACTTCCACCACTTCGAGTCCGCTCGAGGCCGCTACGCGGTCCGCGATTTCCCGCACACGCTCAACGTCAAGCGCCATGAATGCAGTAGCTTACAGGCGATGGCTATCACACCGGAGGGGCTCCAACGAAAAAGTGGGCTTGCGCCCACTGGTGTGCTTCGCCAAATGCCGGTACACAGCAGTTCTCAGTGACTAATATACGCCCGTGGGGGCTAAAAAGACAAACCACCAAGCCGATCGGCGGCAGGTTGCCTCGGTGCGGTCTAGCTTCCCGTCCGAATTGGAGGTCATCCCGAGAGCCTGCGCTTTTCTTAGCGGGCCGAGGGATCTCCCAGCGACATTCCCTTGCCAGCAGATCCTTCGCTCCACCTGAAGAAGAGCATCGTTCGGGATGATGCCAACGTCAATCGCTCACTTGATCTCGAAATTCTGCGGGTCCGCGCTCACGTTGGTGAAAATTTTTTCCGCCGTCATGTCCCACTCGAACTGCCGCGATGCACCGCCTGACGGCTCCTGCACGTAGCGCAGTTCGTAGTGGCGCGGCAGAGTCAGATCATGGTCGGTCTGGAAATCGCTGAAGCGCTCTTCCATGGTGTAGCGGATCGCCTGCCGCCCCGCGCTGGCATTTGGGTTCCGGGTGATTCCCGGCTCCCAGGTCAGTTTGTAAATCGTCGCCACATGGTGATGACTGGCCGGATCGAAATAAATCGTCACTTCCATGTCATTGCCCTTCGAGTGATACTCGATCGCTTCCAGTTCATGATCGTCGAGCTTTTTCGTGCCGGCGTAATCAACCCGCGTCCGGTCGCGATCCAGATTGTCCAACGCCCACGCGGCCGAGAGTTCCCCGCCCAGCAATCCTTCTTTCAGAACAAAATCCTGTATCCGGATGAAATCGCCGAATGAACTGGGCCGGTGCGAACTGGTGAAAACGGCGAAATCCGTTTTGGCGCCGTCATACACGAAGCGCTCGCCGTGCCATTCGCCTTTTCCGAATTTCATCACCAGGTTCATCTTGTGGCGCTCGGTTACGAGTCCCCAGTAGCCGGTCTCGTCGCCCAGCCGCCCGTCGAGATCCTTGAAGTGCAGCGGCCCCTGCACCACCCGCGACTTCACCGCCGCCCGCGCTTCCGCGGTCCCGATCGAATCCAGGCTCTTGGCGATGATCTCGTCAGCTTTCGCGTCCACGGCGGCTATAGCCGGAAGAGACAAGAGAAGACAAGCAATCGTTAGCAGAAGAGGGATGACGACTAACCGGCGCATACGAACCTCCACATCGGATTCTATTACGGAGAGCCATTAATGGTGCAGGAGGAGGTCATCCCGAACCCCGCGCCTTTCTTCGCGCGCCGATGGATCTCAGGTTTCACCAATCCCACGCGTGAGCCCTGTCGCCGCCACAGAAAGCAGCAGAGGGGCGAATCGCGGGATCCAGACTGGAATGCGTTATCCCGAGAGCCCGCGCCTTTCTTCGCGGGCCGAGAGCCTGCCCTGAGCGAATCTCGAGCGCAGCGAGAGAGAGTCGAATGGGGACCTTGCGCGTACTTCCGGCGCACTCCACGCGAGATCCCTCGCTCCGCCTGAAAATCAGCTTCGCTCGGGATGACGCCCGAGCGAACCGAAGCCCCGCGCCATTTGCTTCCAACGCTCTCCAATCTCTAGAATGAACTTTCTAAGGCACAAGCAAACTCATGATTCATTTTCCAGTTCCCGAAGCCCTCACCTTTGACGACGTTCTCCTGCTGCCCGCGCGCTCCGACGTGATTCCCGCGACTGCCAACACGCAGACGCAACTCACGCGCAATATCAGCCTGAACATTCCCATCGTCAGCGCCGCCATGGATACAGTGACCGAGTCGCACATGGCAATCGCGCTCGCGCAGCAGGGTGGCCTGGGGATCATTCATCGCAATCTGACTATCGAGCAGCAGGCCAACGAAGTGGACAAGGTGAAGCGCTCGGAAAGCGGCATGATCGTGGACCCGGTGACCATGCACGCTACCGACAAGGTCTCCGACGCGCTCGAGGTCATGCGCAAGTACAAAATTTCCGGCGTGCCCATCACCGAGAACGGCAAGCTGGTCGGCATCCTCACCAACCGCGATCTGCGCTTCGAAACCCGCTTCGATATTCCGATTGACAAGGTGATGACCAAGAAGAACCTCATCACCGTGCCCGTCGGAACCACGCTCGAGGAAGCCGAGAAAATCCTGCACCAGCATCGCGTCGAAAAGCTTCTGGTCGTGGACGACCGCTACATGCTCAAAGGCTTGATCACGGTCAAGGACATCCAGAAGAAGCTCAAATACCCCAGCGCCGCGAAAGACTCCCAGGGCCGTCTGCGGGTCGGAGCGGCCATCGGCGCCACCGGCGATTTCCTGGAACGCGCGCAGGAACTGGCCGAAGCAAAAGTAGACGTGCTGGCTATTGACAGCGCGCACGGCCACTCCAGCAAGGTGCTCGACGCCGTGAAGCTGGTGAAATCGAAATTGCCGCACGTGGAATTGCTGGCCGGCAACGTCGCCACTTTTGACGGCGCCTGCGAACTGGCGCGCGGCGGGGCCGACGGCATCAAGGTCGGCATCGGCCCCGGCTCCATCTGTACCACCCGCGTTGTCACGGGCGCAGGCGTGCCCCAGATCACAGCAATCGCCGAAGCGTACCGCGCCACCAAAGACGCGGGCGTGCCCATCATCGCCGACGGCGGCATCAAGTATTCCGGCGACATCACCAAAGCGCTCGCCGCGGGCGCCAGCGCTGTAATGATCGGCTCGCTCTTCGCCGGCACCGACGAAAGCCCCGGCGAACTGATTCTCTATCAAGGCCGCTCGTTCAAGTCCTATCGCGGCATGGGCTCGCTCGGCGCCATGGCCCAGGGATCGAGCGAGCGCTACTTCCAGAGCGTCGGAGCCGGCGATTCCTCCACCGCTTCGTCCGACGGCGAGTCCAACCGCCTGGACAAACTCGTCCCCGAAGGCATCGAGGGCCGGGTTCCCTATCGCGGATCGGTGGCGATGATCGTTTACCAGATGGTCGGCGGCCTCAAGTCCGGCATGGGATATTGCGGCTGCTCCACCGTCCCTGAGTTATTGCAGAAGACGCGCTTCGTTCGCATCAGCGGCGCGGGATTGCGCGAGAGCCACGTGCACGACGTCATGATCACGCGCGAGGCCCCGAATTATGCGATTGAATAGCGTTGCAGCCCCGCGTGCTTGTCATCCTGAGCGAAGCGACTGACCCGCGGCGCGGGATTAGTCGCGTCGTCGAAGGACCTCATGCCCGCCGGCGGAACCGATGAACCCGGAAAGGAATTCGCACGATGTGCTCGATTGATCGGAGAAGATCCCCAGCGAGGCCGCGGTTCATGGCGGCATGCACGGGGTCCTTCGACTTCGCAGTCATCCGCGCTGTGGATGACTGCGTCGCTCAGGATGACAGAGCACCCGCTTGAGCGCAGACCGTCATCAAGTTCTGAAGGCCTGGATCGCGGCGATCCTGTGGCTGATCGTCATCGCGATCGAGTCCACGTCGTACCTCTCCGCGCACAACACCAGCCGCATTCTCTATCCCCTGCTGCATTATCTTTTCAATCTCGCTCCCGCTCAGTTCGAGACGGTGCACTTCTTTCTGCGCAAGGGCGGGCATGTTTTCGGCTACGGGCTGCTGAGCATTCTGCTGTTTCGCGCCTGGCGCGAAACCCTGCCCGCGATCAGCGGCGCGCGCTGGACGATGCGTTGGTCGAGCATCGCGGTCTTCGGCACCGCTCTGGTGGCTAGCCTTGATGAATGGCACCAGAGCTTTATTCCATCGCGCACCGGCACCGTGCACGACGTCATTCTCGATACTTGCGCCGGCATCGCGGCGCAGATTCTGGTGTTTACCTGGTTGAAAATGCGCGGGTTGCCGGTAGGAC
>Ga0070733_10000642_pt1 | contig 27771 bp, 21 predicted proteins | sample Coa_R1_9_FD_66450 | JGI IMG/M metagenome (GOLD analysis project Ga0070733, IMG submission 66450) | Surface soil microbial communities from Centralia Pennsylvania, which are recovering from an underground coalmine fire - Coalmine... | ecosystem: Environmental > Terrestrial > Soil > Unclassified ...
TGGTCCTGAAACCGACCACTATATCGTTTGAGGAAGCAGCAGCCGTACCTCAAGCGGCAGTTGTCGCCCTGCAGGGCCTTCGCGACAAAGGGCAGATTCAGAAAGGGCAAAAGGTTTTGATTAATGGTGCATCTGGTGGTATAGGTATATTTGCAGTGCAGATTGCCAAATCGTCCGGGGCTGAAGTCACCGCCGTGTGCAGCACGAGGAATCTGGACATAGTGCGCTCGATTGGTGCAGACCATGTGATTGATTACACGCAAGAAGATTTCACCCGCAATGGGCAGCAGTATGACCTGATTCTTGCTGCTAATGGATATCATTCGATTTCAGATTACAAGCGAGCATTAAGTCCTACGGGAACGTATGTCACGACCGGAGGTTCCGATGCTCAAATGTTTCAAACCATGCTCCTGGGACCATTTATTTCCAGGACTGGGAGACAGAAAATGGGTAACTCGGCTCATAAACCTAACCAAAAGGATTTGGTTCTTTTGAAAGAGCTGATTGAAACCGGCAAAGTGACACCTGTTATCGATCGCCGTTTCCCGTTGCGTGATGTTGCAGACGCTATCCGGTATCTTGAAGCAGGACATGCTCAAGGAAAAGTCGTCATTACTGTGGAACAGAACAACAACACCTCACTGTAAATCCCAACATTAAATAGTTCATCCCACTTTGGGGAAGAAAAGAAGGAGTAACATGGAAGCCCTTTTTTATCAGACACAGGACCTCGACCTTGCGGCAATTGCTCAGGCGCTGGAGCTTGAGTACCAGGCGAAAGGATTTACGACACAACAATTTGGCGATAGGAACAACGTCACCGTGCAATTAAAGCACGAAAGCACCTTGAGGGCGATTACCGGCTTTAACAAAGCGCTGGCGATCTCTCTGCAGCGTGTCCAGAGCGGCACATTTGTGAAAGTAGGGGCGCAGGACTGGGTAGATCAGATCGCAGTTGGAGCGGTTGGCCTGGTCCTCCATCCTCTCCTGATTACCGCCGCAATAGGAGCGCTCCAGCAAAATAACGCCTTACACGAGGTGCTCAGATCGATTGACTATCAAGTCCGGCGGCAGCAGCCACAAGTCATGGCCAGCATGCCTCCCGGCAATCTTTGGATGCCTCCCACTTATCCTGGGATGCCGCCTACACAGATGTAGTGAAGAGAGCGGCGACCTGCCTCAAGTAGGAAGCTGGTTCTCTCACGTCAGACAAAGCGAAAGGCCCTCTGAACATTGGGGGTCTTTCGCTAAAAGTGAGGATGATCCGTTTTTCTAGTCGATCAATATGCACCCTGTTCGTCATCTGGTGAGAAGCGCTGTAAGAACGAAGTATAGTTCTCATATACAATCTTTGTCTCGGCATGCTCCCGTCCCATTTGTTGCTCATAGATCGCCAACGCTCGCTGGTAGAGCAGCTTCGCCTCCGCATATTTCCCCTGCACCTCATAGAGCGCCGCCAGATTGTTCAGGCTGGTAGCCGTGTCGGAATGTGTTGGGCCCAATTGTTGTTCATTGATCGCCAGCGCTCGCCGGAGGAGCGGTTCCGCCTCCGCATATTTCTCCTGTTCTTTGTAGAGCGCCGCCAGGTTGTTCAGGCTGCTTGCTGTTTTCGGATGTGTTGGTCCCAACTGTTGCTCAAAGATCGTCAATGCTCGCTGGAGGAGCGGCTCCGCCTCCACATTCTTCCCCTGCTCTTCATAGAGCCATCCCAGTGTCACCAAACTATGAGCTGTGTCCAGATGCTCTCTCCCCTGGTGCTGCTCAAAGAGCACGAGTGCCTGCTGCAGGAGCGGCTCTGCCTCAGCGTACTGACCCCGAATCCCCAGGTACCATCCGGTGAGACGCAGAAGTTGCGCCGCTTCAGGGAAAAGGAACTGTGCGTGCTGGAGATGTGCCACACACGCCAGCGCGTGAGGCAGCAAACGCTCCCACTCGGCCCATGCCGTAAAGGTGACTTCAGGAAGCGCAGCGCGCACGAGACGCGTGGCGCGCTCGACCCATGCCTGTACGCTCTCAGAGCTCATGGCGTCGATGAGTACCGCCTGGACCAGTCGATGGATGCTAAGGGTATGTGTGGAGAGGTCGCGGCGCAGCAGCGAATAGTCTTCCAACGTTCTCATAGCTTCATGAAACGCCAGGTCGTCCATTCCTGACGCCCGCATCTGTGTCACTCCCTGGCGCAGCAGGCGCTCCGGAATGGCATCCGGGTGCAGGAAGGCACACACGCGCAAGAGATCGGCTGCCGCCGGATGTGTCTGCTCGACCGAGGCAAACGCCAGAGAACAGGTGGTGGTCACCGATGCCGGATAATCTTTGATCATCCACCCGCTCCGGTTGAGGAACATAGTTCGCCGAAGGCGATACAGGCGCAGATACTCCTCGACGCCACATAGGGTTTCTTGCATATAGGCTCCTGCCTGCTCTAAGGCGAGTGGCAGCCCTCCCAACTCTTGCACCAACTCATAAGTCTGCTCGCTTTCCTTTAATGGGACATGCTCCAGTGAGGTATCAGGGGCGATGAGGCCTGCTCGACGCAGTAAGAAGAGAACGCTGATCTCCTCCAGTATGGCGTCTACCTCCATGCGTTGGTCGAGCCGACCCATTGCTTGAGCCCGCGTGGTCAAAAGCAACTGCCCACCATACATTGAAGGAATGAACTCCCTGGCGAGTGCCAGGTCATCGGCATTGTCCAGGATGAGGAGCCAGTCGTGATGCGACTGGAGCCACACTTGCGCGGCGAACACGGTCTGCCGCACGTCCCGCGCGCCACGTTCCGGCAGCTTGAGTTCCTCTGCCATCGCGAGGAAGTCTGAGATCAGATTCTCCCGCGTATCAGCGCGCATCCAGAACACGGCCCGGTAGTCCTGGCGGTGCTGATAAGCATATTCCACTGCGAGCTGCGTTTTGCCAATCCCTCCCAACCCGCTGAGCGCAAACGGCTGGCTCAAGGCAACCGCTTGACCTGTTTGCAGTGTTACAGAAAGATGAGCCAGCAGTTCTTCCCGTCCCATGAACAAGGGATTGCGCGCATAGGGAACGTTCCAGAGCGTTCCCGGCTGCATCCCCACAGCGGAGGAAGAGGCGATCTGTGCTGCCCTCGCCAGGTTATTGATGGCGGCCCGAATTCCTTGCATCACATGCGCTAACGCTCCATTAAGCGTCGGCCACATTACGACCGGTTTCCCATCCCTGGGCAGCACCTGCAGGACTGCAAACGGAGCACCTTGCCAATCCGCCGGACGCAGGAGAATCGGGATGACGCGGGCCTCATCGGCCTGATGCCGTTCGAGGGCGCGGGCCATCTCGGCGCTGTAACTGAAGTCGGAGGCCATGAAATCAGCGCTGACGAGGAGAAGGATGATCTGGGCCGTGTTGAGGTGCTGACGGATGTGCCATTCCCACTCCGCTCCAGAAAGAAGAGCTCCATCAGACCAGGAAGAAATAATGCCCTGCCGTTTCAGCTCGCTCAGGTGTTTCCCTAACGCGTCACACAGCTCCGTATCCTGGTGCGAGTACGCGATGAACACCTCCAGGGACATGACATCGTCCTCCTCATCCGCGCTCGAAAGCACATGGATTTTCAACAATCGCTACCTATCTACAAATCCACGCGCGAACTCCATAAACCTGTAGACATCTGCGAAGTTGCTCACCAGGCCCAGGGAGATACGCACCGCTCCGGTACTTTTCCCGTCAATGCACAGGCGGAAATCGTCAATGGTCAGACGATCATGGTGCAAAGGCTGGCGGAAGCAGGAATTTAATTCCCCCGCGTCAAGTTCCAGCGCAATCTCGCCGCCGCCCGGATTGCAGAAGCACCCGGTGCGCAGGGAGATGTTGACCTTGTTGGCTTCCTGTTCGATTAAGCGATGGTCTATAGCCCCATCATCGGCGCGGTAGAAATTGAGGGTTATTGTCCCGCCGCGCTGTTCAATAGTAGCCGGGCCATAGAGACGCACAAGCGGCCGGCCGTTCTGGTGCCGCAGAGTCAGCAAGTTGTCGAGCAGCCACCCGGTCAGCGAGCACACTCTTTCATGGATGTTCCCTAACCCGATAGCCTCCAGGTGCTTCAAGCCAATTTCCACAGCGGGGAGGCTCAGGTAGTTGAGCGTGCCATCCTCAAAGGCCGCCTCGCCTTGCGCCAGGTAATAACGGTCACCCTGCACCGAGGCAACGGTGATCGTGCCGCCCGCAAACCAGGGGCGGCGCAGTCGAGCGAGGGCCTCGCGGCGAGCCAGCAGGCAGCCAACGCCGGTGGGATAGCCGAACATTTTGTAGTAAGAGATCGGCACAAAATCTGGATGCCAGCGACCGAGATCGAGGCGGTTCGTCGCGACAAAGGCGGCGGCATCGAGCAGCACATCCCACCCCTTCGCCTGCGCCTGACCGATCCATTCGAGAGAATGCTGCACACCCGAAAAATTGGACTGCGCTGGATAGGCGAACAGGTTGTGACCGCCAGGACGGCCACACTCAAGCACCTCCAACAAATCGTTCCCATCAACGCGCATGTCGGGCAAGACCACCGGAACGTAGGTAATGGTCGCGCCACGAGAACGAGCGAATTCGCGAATACCGTTAACGGAGTTATGATTATCGAATGTCAACGCGTAGCAATCGCCCGGCTCAAAGGGGTACGACTCGCCCACAAGCTTGAGGGCAGCGCTGGCGTTCTGCGTGAAGATGGCGAGATACTCTTCTGGATCGGCGTTGAAATAGCGCAAAATATACTCGCGAGTCTGCTCAACCAGCCTCGTCATGGCTGCCGAGGTTGGATTTGATGAATGGGGATTGCCGAAGACGTTTTCAGCCAGCAGATCATCGTGCGCCCGCACCTGCGACGCCGCGTACAAGCTCCCACCGGTGTAATCGAGATAGATTTGCCTGCCAACGTCCAACCGGGCATACTCACGCGCGCGTAAATCATCCAACAACGCGGTTGCTTGATAAGCGGGATAGCTGTGCAGGAACAGCTCATATGCCGTCTCAAAAGTTGTAGCCATGGTCATCGTCCATTCACTCCATTGTAATCAATCATGCAGCCACAGCATACAACACAAACAAAATCCAGGACAAGCCCTGCTCGTATACAGAAAATACCTCCTGTACAAGTTGTGGATACCTCCCTATAATAGATACGAAAGCCGAACGATGGCAAGCGGAAAAGTTAGAAAAGTGAACCAAAAGTGGAGGGAAAATGGCAAGGCCAATCTACGTCATAGGACATAAGAACTCTGACCTGGACTCCATCGCCTCGGCCTATGCCTATGCGCGCCTGCTCCAAATCCAGGGAGAGGAAGAGGCAATCGCGGCCCGCAATGGTAACTTGAAGCCAGAGGTGCGCTTCGTGCTAGAGCGCTACAAAGTTGAGCCGCCAGAAGCCATCGACGATGTATACCTCCAGGTACGCGATGTCATGAGGCGCGGAGTTATATCGGCCCGCCTCGATCAACCATTATTGGAGGCCGGACAATCATTACAAGAGCATGACCGGCGTTCTATGCCTGTTGTTGACGACGAAAACAAAGTGCATGGCATTATCGCCACCGAAGATTTCGCTAAATTATTCTTTAATGATCTCGATCCACGCGCCGTCAACCGTGTCACACTCAATCGTGAAAACCTGGTGCGCGTGCTCAAGGGACGCGTGCTGGTCGAGGGCAGGCGCAAACTGGGCAACCGCGTGCTGGTGGGGGCAATGCAAGCTGATACTATGGCCGATTACATCGAGCCTGGCTGCCTGGTCGTGCTTGGCGATCGCGAGGATGCTCAGCTCAAAGCCATCGAAAGCGGCGCGGCAGCCCTGGTGATCACCGGCGATCTGCTGGTTTCAGAGCGCGCCCTGGCGGCGGCGCGCCAAAGCGGCGTACTGGTCATCAGCACCGCGCATCATACCTTCACGGCGGTGCGCCTGATAAATCTCAGCAGCAGCACTCAAGAATACATGAATCGCCAGTTTGACTCCTGCCATCCCGAAGATCTGATGAGCGAGGTGCAGCATACGCTGGCCCGCAGGCGTTCAATGCCGGTCGTCAATAACGAGGGGAAACTGGTTGGCTACCTCTCGCGCACCGACCTCATCAACGCTCGCCCCCGGCGCATTATACTCGTCGATCATAATGAGCAGTCGCAGGCCGTGGACGGCATCGAAGAGGCCGAGCTACTGGGCATTATTGACCATCACCGCATTGCCGATGTGCATACCAACAGGCCGATCATGTTTCGCGCAGACCCGGTAGGCTGCACAGGCACCATTATCGCCGGCCTGTACCACGAAGCCAACATCCCCATTCCGCGCGAGGTGGCCGGCCTGCTGCTGGCGGGACTGCTCTACGATACGCTGATCCTGCGTTCTCCAACCTGCACGCCGCGTGATGAGCGCATCGCCGCCGAACTGGCTGAAATCGCCGGAGAAGACATCGAGCAGTACGGCCCGGAGATTTTCGCGGCGGCTGCGGCTGATCTCAACTCGCGCAGCGCCGAGGCATTGCTGACCGCCGACTTCAAGGAATTTAGTGTGCGCGACTCAAAGTTCGCTATAGGCACGGTTGAGACTACCAGCCCTGCCACAATCGAGAAGCGCAGCGCTGAACTGCTGCAAAGCATGCATCGTCTCGCGCAGGAACGCAGCTACACTTCCTTTCTTTTCATGATAGTTGATATAATCAATATGCAGTGCAAATTACTCGTCTACGGTGGAGAACGTGCCGTCACGGAAGTGCTGGGAAGTCACCTCGAAGCTGATGGGCATTCGCTGATGGTGGATGGGCTTGTCTCGCGCAAAAAGCAGCTCGTGCCGCTACTGACGCGCATCCAGGCGCTGCTCTAGATGAACTGAGTGTAACAACTGTTCAACCATCCAGGTAGGTGACGAACACAGGCGGCTTTTTCGTGTTTACTTTCTGTTACAGAAAAATACTTGTCAGAGTACAAACACTATGTTACACTAGGGCGTAATCCGAACAACTCTAGTTTAAGAGTAGGGAGGGCAGTTTTTGTAATTGCCAGGACCAGTTGCTTTTCGGCTTTACAAGGATGAGCATATTCTCTACTTCGGGTCAATGCTGACCCGCTGATACTTTTATCTTTTGCCTAAGGAGGGCGCAACCTAACGTGAGCAACTATATCTTCGTACCTTTTATTGTAGGAGTGCTTGCTGTGGCTTTCGCAGCATACCTTGCATCCTATGTGCTACGCAAAGACAGAGGCACCCCTGAAATGCAGAAAGTCGCAAACGCCATATTTCAAGGCGCCAGGGCTTTCCTCAACCGCCAGTATCGTACCATCGCTATTCTCGCCATTTTTGCCGCCATCATCGTTGGTGTAGTGCTTGCCTTGCTCGGCCAGGGCGACTCGGCAGCCAGATTCAGCCTGGCCTGGCATACTTCACTGGCATTCCTGATCGGTGCTATATGCTCTGGTATTTCAGGCTACATCGGCATGGACGTTGCAGTGCGCTCCAATATTCGCACCGCCAGTGCTGCTACCCGCAGCCTGGGCGAGGCGTTGATGGTTTCCCTGCGAGGCGGCGCAGTCTCTGGTTTTCTGGTGGTCTCACTCTCACTGTTGGGCGTGTCACTGGTTTTCACCGCGTATGGCGGTCTGACTAATCCGGCAGTGGCTCCATCTCTAATCGTAGGCTTTGGTTTCGGCGCGAGCTTTGTAGCGCTCTTCGCTCAACTCGGCGGCGGTATTTATACCAAAGCCGCCGATGTAGGCGCTGACCTTGTCGGTAAAGTTGAAGCCGGCATCCCTGAAGATGACCCACGCAATCCCGCCGTCATCGCTGACCTCGTAGGCGACAACGTGGGTGACTGCGCCGGTCGTGGCGCAGACCTCTTCGAGTCCACCGCCGCTGAAAACATCGGTGCCATGATCCTGGGTGTCGCGCTCTATACATTCACCCATAACCTGGGTTGGATTCTCTTCCCACTGGTGGTGCGCGCCTTCGGCCTGATCGCCTCGGCCATCGGTTTGCTCTGGATACGTCCCTCCGTCGTCACCGAGCCTGACAAAGCTGCCGGCAAAGATCCCGGTGAAATTGCCATGAACCAGCTTAACATTGGCTACTTCATCACATGTGGCATCTCTATTATTGGCGTCTTCCTGGGCAGCTATCTGCTGTTGGGGGGCACAGGCGTTACCGCTAATGGCAACCTTCCAGGCTGGGTATGGTTCGGTTTCGCAGGTACCACTGGTATCCTGCTCAGCGTCGCCTTCGTCTATATCACACAGTACTACACGGCTGGCACATGGCGCCCGGTGCGTGAAATTGCAGCCTCGACGCTAACCGGCCCGGCCACAACTATCATTACCGGCGTCGCGGTCGGCTTCGAGTGCGTGGCGCTGCCAGTCCTGGCAATCTCCGCAGCGTTAGGTCTCTCCTATTTCTTTGGCAGCCAGGTACATATCCCATCTAACGCCGCCACTATCAGCGCAGGCGGCATCTTTGGCACAGCCGTAGCTACTATGGGCATGCTAATGAGCTGCGCATACATCCTGGCTATGGACACTTTCGGTCCCATCACCGACAATGCCGGTGGCATCGCCGAAATGAGCGGACAGGCCGAGTCTGTCCGTGATATTACCGACGCAATGGACGGTGTAGGCAACACTACCAAAGCATTGACAAAGGGCTATGGCATAGGTTCGGCAGCTCTGGCAGCGTTCTTGCTGTTCAGCGCCTACCTGGATCAGCTGTTCAATTTCAGCCACAAAGCGTCGGTTTACACGGTTGACCTGTCAAATATCACAGTCTTCATCGCGGCTCTGATCGGCATCACGCTTATCTTCTTCTTCAGCTCGCTGGCCATCCGCGCCGTCGGCGCAGCCGCCAAGCGTATGATCGAAGAAGTACGCCGCCAGTTCCGCGCCAATCCCAAGATCATGGCCGAAGATCCCGCCGATCGCGTCGACCCCGATTACGCTCGTTGCGTAGACATCAGCACACGCGGTGCGCTGCGCGCCATGATCCTGCCTGGTGTGGTAGCCGTGTTGACGCCCATCGCCGTTGGCGCCATTCTTGGTCCGGAAGCCGAAGCCGGCATGTTGATGGTCGGCACTATGGGCGGTATCGTGCTGGCGCTCTTCCTCAACAACAGTGGTGGCGCCTGGGACAACGCCAAGAAGTACATCGAGGCCGGCTATCTGAAGGTCAATGCGGAAGGCGAGATGGTTGACCGCCTCGATCCAAATGGCACCGTTCTCGGCAAGAAGAGCGAGCCGCACAAAGCGGGCGTCGTCGGTGACACCGTTGGCGATCCATTTAAGGACACCGCAGGACCATCGCTCCACGTGCTCATCAAGTTGCTCAGCACCATCACCCTGGTACTGGCTCCCCTGTACGTCTTCTTGCACCCGTTGTAGGTGACTTAGCGGGACAATCAACGACAAACTCGTCCGGCCATTACAAGTTGAGTAAGGCCGGGCGTTTTATTTTCCTAATCTTGTTCGCCTTTCGCTTTCGCCTTAATTCATATGGCTGATATCAAAAGGTCTAAGCTCCATAGTTTGCAGGCATTCGATTATACACGGCGATCCAGTTTGTGGCAATTTCCGTTTGCGCCTCTTTTAACGACATCGTCCCTGAACACACTTGATCATGCAGATAGTTCTCTACTTGATCTTTCTGGTGAAAACCCGGCGTGGGATTGGCCGCCTCCGGCCAGAGATTCGCGATGTCATTTGAACCACCTAACTCTAGCGGGACAAGATGATCGACTTCATACTGGCCCGAATAATGATGGTAAATGCCATACTCAGCGTAGGCTTGATCTGCTTCGCTGAATGGTACGTTGCGAACTGAACTTGCATATCCTGGTGTGCAAATCTGCTGTACCGTTGCATTTGTGAATATCGCACCAGGAGTACAGGCAGAATCGGGCAGCCCTCCATGAACCACACAGCCCGATGTTTTCGTTTGCTTACCCAGGGAAGCAGAGCCAGTCGAGCCGGTTAAGGCACCTGTAGGAGTAATTATCCCAAATGAACCCCCAGGGCCACTACCTGAAATCGTGATATCGCATCCGCTCAATACGAGTAGTAAAGCGGCCAGTATCGCCAGCACAAAGAGGTGTTTCTTCATAACTCTTATCTCCTGTGTACCAATACGCGGTCCATAAGAGTTTTTTTCCATCCTTTTCATTTCACGTCCTTTTGTGAAGATACGTTTCAAATGTTCCTTTCTCAATCTCATACGTTATAATTAAAAGAGTATCTTTGAGGAGAAGTTTATGAACTATATACCTAAGAGCCTCGTCCAAACCATAACCTTGTTTATTAATTTGCTCATTGTGGCAATCTGTTTTGCGCTGGCAGGTTGTACCATCAACATCTCAAGCGGCGGAGGCAATACAACTCCATGCCTGAGCAATTGCGCAACCGGCGCGGGTGTCCAAGGAGTGCGCGTCTATGTCGAACCCGATGACGGCGAACAGGTAATAACCGGCGCTATCAAGGGCGCAAGCAAGTCCGTCTGGCTGGAAATTTACATCCTGTCAGATACCAACGTCATTCACGCGCTGGAAGACGCGGCTAACAACGGCATCGATGTGCGCGTCATGATAGACCCGCGCGCAATAGGAGAGCAATCAGCAGCCACGCGCACTATCGATGAGCTAAAAGCAGCAGGGGTCAAGGCACAGGACACTGACCCCGACTTCGCCTTGACACACGAAAAAGGCATGATTATCGACGGCACAACCGCCTATATCATGACTTCGAACTTCTCGCGTACCGCCCTGGGCGGCTATAGCAGCGGTACCAGGAACCGCGAATACGGCATCATCGACAACAGCCCTCAAGATGTGCAGGCGGTGATCGCCATCTTCAACGCCGACTGGGACCACACAACTGCCCAGTTCAACGACCCCAACCTGGTGGTTAGCCCGGTCAATTCGCGCAGCGATTTCACCGCGCTGATAAATAGTGCGCAGCACTCGCTGCTCATCGAAGCGGAAGAGATGAACGACAGTTCCATAGAGCAGGCGCTCGTCAGCGCCGCCAGGCGTGGAGTACAGGTCGAGGCGATCCTGCCTGCCGCCAGCAGTTCATCCGGAGATAGCAACAGCCAGGGCATCGCGGCCATCAAGCAGGGTGGCGTGACAGTGCGCGAGGACCCACAGCTTTATATGCACGCCAAGATCATCATCGTCGACGGAGCAAAAGCCTTTGTCGGCTCAGAAAACATCTCCACCCAATCGCTCGATCAAAACCGCGAACTGGGCGTCATCGTCTCGGACGCAAATGTATTGAGCAAGCTCCAAAGCACTTTCCAAACGGACTGGGGAGTCTCACAGATCGTATGAAAGAAACCTTGCACACCTGTGATACGATTCGTCTCAGAAACGGAGGTACACAACTATGGTAACAGAAGTCGCAATTTTTCAGGCAGTGCCTGGCAAGGAAGATGAACTCGGACAGGCGATTTTACAAGGTCTGGAAGTAATTCGCCAGCATCCAGAATGCATCTCGTCTCGCGTGGAACGCTGTATCGAGCAGCCCAGGCAATATATGCTCATCAACATCTGGACCTCGCTGGAAGCGCATACCGGGGGTTTCCGTGGAGGTCCGCTCTTCCCACAGTGGCGCAGTTATATCAATGGACTGTTTGAAGAACCACCTGGCGTCTACCACTACCAGCCTTTCTAAGCTTCTTTCACCTTTTTCATATCCGTCAAAAAGAATAAAAGAGAAAACCAGATTAACCAGGAGCGAGTAGCATGGCAGAACCACAGGACGCCAACAGGCGCGATAAATCGGGCCCCTACGCGGATAACAGCGATGAAGAGCGACTGGCAGTCCGCGTCGCGCAGTTGCGTCATCAGATCGAGGAAGCCAACTATCAGTATTTTGTCCAGGATAACCCCACCCTGACCGACGCCGAGTACGACCAGTTGATGATCGAACTGCTGCGCATCGAGCACGAACATCCTGAGTTGCAAACGCCCGATTCGCCCACGCAGCGTGTAGGTGCAGGACCGGTGCAGGACGTGGCGCAGCGACGGCACCCTGTACCTATGCTCAGCCTGGCAAACGCGCGTAACGAGGAGGAATTGCTGGCCTGGCATAAACGCGCGCAGAACATCCTGCCCAATGCTACTTTCGAATATGTCTGCGAACTCAAGATCGATGGGCTGGCGATGGCTCTGACCTACGAGCAGGGTAAATTCACCATTGGCGCAACGCGTGGAGACGGATTGATAGGCGAGGACTGGACGCCCAACGTGCGCACCATTCGCAGTATTCCGCAGAAATTGCGCGGGGAAAAAATCCCCGGCAAGGTTGAGGTGCGCGGCGAGATCTACATGTCCACTAAAAGCTTTGAGAAGCTCAATGAGGATATGACGGATGATCGCCTCTTCGCCAACCCGCGCAACGCCGCGGCTGGCTCGCTGCGCCAGAAAGACCCGCGCATCACGGCCTCGCGCCGCCTTGACTTCTTCGGCTACCAGATTGGTTATATGCAAGGGATGAATTTCAATAGCCAGTGGGAGGCCCTGCAACTGATCCGCGACTGGGGTTTCCCGGTCAACCCAAATATCCACCTTGCAAAGAACCTCGGCGAGGTCATGGAGTTCTGCAAAAAGTGGGAGACAGAACGCTTCAACCTGCCCTACGAAATTGACGGCGTGGTGATTAAGATCAGCGACCTGGCGCAGCAACAGGAACTCGGAACGGTGGCGCGCGACCCACGCTGGGCCATCGCCTTCAAATATCCCCCTATTCAAGTTGCAACAAAGCTGATCGATATCCGCGTCAACATCGGGCGCACCGGCTCCGTCAATCCCTGGGCCTTGCTCGAACCCGTCAACATTCGCGGCGTGATAGTCTCGCGCGCCGCGCTGCACAACGAGGGCGATGTCCAGCGCAAAGACCTGCGCATCGGTGACTGGGTGCTGGTGCAGCGCGCGGGCGAAGTCATACCCCAGGTTGTAAAACCGGTCATCGAACGACGCACCGGCAGCGAGGAAGTGTATCGCCTGCCGGAACGCTGCCCCATTTGCGATACGCCCATCGTGCGCTCTGAAGATGAGGCAATGGCCTATTGCCCCAACACGCAATGTCCTGCTCGCAGCCTTGAAAGCCTCATCCATTTTGTCTCCAGAGGCGCAATGGATATAGACACCATCGGCGAGAAGATGTGCGGGCAACTGCTGCAAGAAGGCTATATCAAAAGCATAGCCGATTTCTACACCCTGACCCGCGATCAACTGCTCGCGCTCGAAGGCATCAAGGAAAAAAGCGCGGATAATATGCTCAAAGCCATCGAAGCTAGCAAACAGCGCTCGCTCTGGCGGCTCTTATTCGGCCTGAACATTCGCTACGTCGGTGAAAAAACAGCGCAAATCCTCGCGCAGGCCTTCGGCTCAATGGATCGTCTACTAGCAGCCAGCGAAGGGGAAATCGTCGCTATCCCCGGCATCGGCCCGGTAATCGGGAAGAGCGTCTATGCCTGGTTGCAGGTTGAACAGAATCGCGCTTTGATCGAGCGACTGCGTGAGCTTGGTCTCAACATGACAGAAGAGCAGAAAATAGCCGAAGGTCCTCTCGCAGGACAGACCTTCCTGCTCACCGGGCGGCTCAGCAGCATGACGCGCCCCGCTGCCGAGGAAGCCATTATCCGCCTGGGTGGAACCATCGCCTCCGGCGTCAGCAAGAACCTCAGCCACCTTATCGTCGGCGAAGATGCCGGCTCCAAACTGGCAAAGGCGCAAAAAGCTGGTGTGCCTATCCACAATGAGCAGTGGCTGCTCGATTTGCTGCGAGAACACCAGGTGGAAGTTTAGAGCCGCTTTTGGCTACACGTACTTCATCTCCAGAAATCGACCGCGCAGAGCGTTCACCTGCTCTTTGACCTTTTTGCCGCGAATGGCATTATGCATCAACTGGGCCAGTTCGCCCATGGCGTACTCATCCATGCCGAAGCGCGTCATTTCGGGTACGCCGATACGCAAGCCGGAAGGATTGCGCGGGTCGGAATCGCCTGGAACCATGTTGTAGTTGACAATGATGTCGTTGGCCTCTAAACGTTTGGCAACCTCAACGCCGCCGCCCCACTGTGAGACGTTGACGGCAATCATATGGCTTTTGGTATAGCCAAAATCGCGCGCCTCGACCGGCGTGCCAAGCTCGTCCAGGCTGCGCCCAAGGGCCTGCGCATTGCGCACGATTTGCGCCGCGTACTCGCGCCCAAACTGCTTCATCTCGCGGGTGGCTACCACCAGCGCGGGCAAGGTGAACAAGTGATGATTGCTGGATGTGCCGGGGAAGACGCCGCGATCGGCCGCTGGCCAGTATTTCTTTTCACCTTCAGGGTCCAGGTTGCCCAGAATCAAACCACGCTGCGGGCCGGGAAAGGTTTTGTGCGTGCTGGCCGTCATCCAGGTCGCGCCCTCGTGCAATGGCTGCTGGAACTCGCCACCCGCGATCAACCCGAGCACGTGCGCGCCATCATAGAGCAGTGGAATATCCTTCGTTTTACAGAATGCCGCCACCTCTTCAACCGGTTCGGGGAAGAGAAACAGGCTTTTACCCATCACCACCATTTGTGGTGAGACGCGCTCGATCAACTCGATAGTCTTCTGCGCGTCGATATGGTAGTGATCCTCCGTCAGGGGTAAATAGTGCAGGTTGATCGAATTGGGGCCGCCCAGCTTCAGCGATTGTCCGCGACTCTGGATGCGCCGCCCGAAGACACCCACCGGCCCATGACTGATATGCCCGCCAGCGTCGGTCGAGTTCGCCACAACCGTATCGCCGCCGCGCAGCCAGCCCATCGCAATGGCAGTATTGGCATTATTGCCGCTGATGGGGCGCACATCGGCCTGTTTGACGCCAAAAAGCGCGATGATCTCGTTTGTCGCCATACGCTCGATCTCGTCGATATAACATGTTCCCTGGTAATAGCGATTGACCTTGTCGCCCTCATTGGGATGGCCCTCGGCATAGCGCCCCATAAAATCCGAAATCTGCACTCGTCGCACCGCCTCGCTGGGCGTGTTCTCGCTGGCGATCAGGTTGATGGACTGCGTCTGCCGCCAGGAGTTTTGCCGGGCGATGATATTCTCGATGTCGCTGGTTTCTACGCTCATGTGTTTCTCCCTCGTCGTTTTTACTGCGCTGTGAATATTACCATTCAGTATACCGCAGACGTTGCAAAGACACCAAAAACGGAATGAGCAGGCACAATCGATATCGAAAGTGTGCCTGAAGCGGTAGTTGAAGCGCAGTCCAGGATCGTATGCTCCTGGAACATTTTATAGAGCTTGCATGTTGCCGTCTACTATTGTAGTGGTACGAGGGCATGGGGCTTGAGGGCTCCTATGGTTGCCCGCGCTGGAACTCAAACTCGGAGGTACGGAACATGAAAGCCACACTGAAAACTGTCTTCCTCAGCTCAACTGCCATGGACCTCGCGGCTTACCGTGACAAAGTCTATCGTGGCATCGAAGGCCTGGGTTTCCACTGCGTTCGCATGGAAGACTTTGGCGCTCGCGATACCCTCAGCGCCGAATTCTGCCGCCGGAAGATTGCCGAATGCGATCTCTTTGTCTGCCTCGTGGGGCTTTGTTACGGCAGCACGCCACCGGACTCCGAACTATCCTATACGTATCAGGAATACCAGGCCGCCGCTTACGCCCGAATCCCCAGCTTCATATTCGTTTCCGCCGATAACTATTTCTATCCCGGCTACTATCGTGAACCGGACGCACAGTGGCAGAAACAGCAGAATTTCCGCAAGCAAATAGATACAGAATCCCTACGCGACACCTTTAGCGAACCGCATGAATTAGCTGCGAAAGTCGTACAGGCCATCAGCAACTGGGTGCGAGAGCATCAAGAGCCTGTTGCCGCTTTATTACCAACCATACAACCTCAACCATATCACAACTTGCCTCAACCTGACTACACCACTTTTGTTGGCCGTCAAAGGGAGTTAGAGTGGCTACATCAGCATTTGTCACCAGACGATCGAGCGTGGCAAATGGTGATCGCTGGCATCGGCGGGGTTGGCAAAAGCTCCCTGGCCCTGGCTATCGCCCATTATTACCTGGAACACTACAACGACCTGGCGTCGGAGAAGCGCTTCGAAGCAATCATCTGGACCTCCGCTAAAGGAGAGATCCTCACCACCAGGGGACGCGAAAAATCAGCTCCTGCCGGACTCATCTTCCGCACCCTCGAAGATATTTATACGACTATTGCCCAGGCATTGGAACGAGAGGATATCACTCGTGCGGTTCCAGAAGAGCAAGATCGCCTGGTACAAAAGGCACTGAGTTCGCAACGCACGCTGCTCATCGTCGATAATCTGGAAACCGTAGCTGACGAGCGGGTCCAAACCTTCCTCTACAATTTACCTGTCTCCACCAAATGCATCATCACCTCGCGTGAGTGGGTAGACGTGGCGGCTGTCCGCAAACTGACGGGACTGCCGCCTGAGGAAGCAGAAGATTTGATCACCGGGGAGGCGATCGCACGAGATGTCGAACTGGATGAGTTGGAGAGAGCCCGATTGGTTGAGCGCACATCCGGGCTTCCTCTTCCTATCAAGCTGAGTGTGGCGCGAATGGCAAGCGGAGAGACATTCGAGCAGGCGATGCGTTGGTTGGGTAATGCCAACGGCAGCCTCCCTGAATATTGTCTCAAAGGGCAGATTGAGATGGCTCGCCGACGCGATATCAATGCCTGGAAACTGCTCCTGGCTTGCTCGCTCTTTGACCAGGATGCCGGCATTTCACGCGCGTCTCTGGGTTCCATTGTTGATATCTCACTGGCCGATCGCGATGATGGGCTGACTCTTTTACAGCGCCTCTCCCTGCTGAACCGTTATGAGAATGGCCGTTTCTGGATATTACCGATGGTGCAGACCTACGCGCGGACTGAACTCGCCAGAGCGGACTTCGCAGCGGCACTAACTGAACGATGGCTCGGTTGGCTTCTGCAATTTGCTCAAAACTACGGAACTAACCTGGACTTGCGTGTTGGGAACGCGCAGATGATTGGTTTTGAATATCCCAATCTTCTGATGGCTATCCGTTGGTGTCATGAACATCAAAACTTGAAGATACTGCTGCAATTGGTTGAGGCTATCTGGTTCTATCCCTATCTGGTTGGTCTCTTCGGTGAATTTCGAGAAATTCTAGAGGCTGCATTGCAAGCTGCCAGGATGCAAGGGGATGAGCGCCATGAAGGACGATTTCTTCGCCGCCTGGGATTATCATTCTGGGTGCAGGCTCAATATGACAAAGCTCTAGTAGAGTATTTTGAAAGGGCGTACGAGATTGCCAGTCGCTATGAGGATTATGCTGAATTGGGAAGAGTTAGCCATACACGTTCCGACATACTCTATAAACTGGGGGATCTGCGCGAAGCGCAACGACTGGTCGAAGAAATGTTGAAGATTGGCGAACGGCTCAACTACCTGAAACTTAAAGCCCTGGCGGCGTATCGACTTTCTGAATTCGAATCCAAGGAGCATCATTTTGACAAAGCTTTAGCATGGCTAGATCAAAGCGAAAATTGGAGTAGGGAGCTTGGTTGGACACGAGGTTTGGCATGGATTATGTATCGTCGAGGCATTACCTTAATTCAACAAGAAAATTACTCTTCTGCCGAACCCTTCCTGCAGCAGAGCTTAAACATGGCGGTTACCTGGAATGAGCGTCACTTGATAGCTTACGATAAATTTCGCCTCGCGCGGGTTTATGCTAGCACTGGCCACCCTGAACTCGCCCTGCAAAGGGCAGAAGAGGCCCGGGATCTTTTTGAGCGACTTGGCATGGCAGCTAGATTGGCAGAAGCGAAAAACCTGCTGGCAACATTAGTGGAAAAAAAGGAGTAAGTTCTGTCAGGCTGATTTATTATTTACTTCATGCCTCGGACGCAATCCCTTTCACAAGACAAGCCAGCGTCCTCATATCCCCCACCAGAAACGTCTCTTTCACATCCACCGGCCTTGCCTCGCCCTGGCGATTGACCCATACCGTCGTATACCCCAGTTCAGTTGCAGGCACAATATCATACTTGAAGCCAAAACCGGCATGCCAGATATCAGACACCGGCAAGCCTAACCGCTCGCGTGCCAGCAGAAATCCTTTGTGGGAGGGTTTATAGGCTCCCGCCTGTTCAGCCGTAATGATCTCGTCAAATTTCACGCCGATGGTGCGCTCGGTTTCAGCGATGATGGCGTTATCGGTGTTAGTAATCAAGACCACCTTGAGGAATTTCTGCAATTCGAGGATAGCCTCTTTCGTGTCAGGGAACGGTTGCCATTTGCCCATCGAAGCGGCGAATTCATCAATGTCCTGCTCAGCATAGGGAATCTGCGCCGTATCGAGCGCCATGCGCATAGTCTCATGCAGAACTTCGCGATAGGGACGATATTGTTCTTGAATATATACGAACTGCATCTCTTCCCAGCGGCGTTGCAACTCGCGCGCATCGATGTTCTCGATATTGTGCGCAGCCAAACGCCCGGCGAAGAATTGCTGCACAGCTCCTTCCCAGTCGATCAAGGTGCCATAACAATCAAAGGTGATAGCCTTTGGCAGTGTAATCATCTATTACCTCCCTATGTTGGATTTTTTCAGCCCGAAAATTGCTGTTGAAGAAAGAGTTCGATGCTGTTATACTAACACATACTAACCGAAAGAGATGGGTATTCTATCTTTCTACCTTTGGCCGGAACAATTCACATTTGGCGTGGGATGCAGGCTGTCTATTTCCACAAACGTTGTCTAAATAGGCCACCTCTGGCATAGAAACTCAGGAAGGATACAAGTTTCATGAAGGTTTATACAGCGGAACACATTCGCAATGTAGCGTTGATTTCCCATGTTGGAGCAGGTAAAACATCTCTCATAGATGCGGCGCTGTATGATAGCGGGGCGGTTACGCGGCAGGGCAAAGTCGATGAGGGAAGCTCAATCGCCGACTATGACCCCGATGAACTCAAACGGCGTATGACGCTGCATGCCAAAGTGCTGCCCATCGAATGGAAAAACGCCAAAATCAACTTTATCGACACCCCCGGCTACGCTGACTTCGTGGGCGAGGTCAAAGCCGCGCTGCGTGTGGCCGATGCCGCACTTGTCGTCGTCACGGCCGAAAAAGGCGTCGAGGTCGGCACCGAACTGACCTGGCAATATGCCGACGAACGCAGCTTGCCTCGCATCGTGCTGGTGAACAAGCTGGATCGCGAGAATACGACGTTCGACCAGGCGCTCGAGTCCCTGCGCAACCGCTTCGGTTTGAAAGTTGTCCCCTTACAACTCCCCATCGGCGAGCAGTCCGGCTTTAAGGGTGTCGTGGACCTGGTAACTCAGAAGGCCTACATATTCGAAGGCGGCAACAAAGTACAGGAAATCCCCGTTCCGTCTGATCTCAAAGACCGCATCAGCACCTCCCGTGAGCAATTGATCGAGTCCGCGGTTGAGAGTGATGACGCGATAATGGAGAAATTCCTGGAGGGCGAAGAACTGAGCGACGCGGAAATTCTCTCCGTCGTCAAGCTGGGAACGCGCAGCGGCCAGTTGATCCCCGTACTGTGCGGCTCAGCCAGTAAAAATGTCGGCGTGCAGATGCTGCTCGATGCCATCGTCGATTATCTTCCGAGCGCGGAGGACTCTGTGCCGGAAGATGCCAGGGCTTTCGGGAACAATCTCTCGATGTTTGTTTTCAAGACGGCGGCGGCGCAGGTCGGCACCATCAGCAACTTCAGGGTCTACAGCGGAACGCTCAAGCCGGATATGCACGTGCATAACCTGCAAACGAAAGCCGATGAACGCATTGGCCAGCTCATCCTCTCGCGCGGCAAAATGCAGGAGAACACCACCGAGATTCCCGTCGGTGATTTCGGCGCGGTTGCCAAGCTCGCCAACACCCACACCGGCGATACGCTGAGCAGCAACAAGGATGCAAGCAGTCCATTGGAACCTATCAACTTCCCTGAGCCCTGCTACACGGTAGCCGTCTTTCCCAAAAGCAAAGCCGACCTGGATAAGATGAGTAATGCGCTGGCGCGTGTCGCGGAAGAAGATCGCACGCTGCATGTCACTCGCGACCCGCAAACCGCCGAAGTGTTGCTCTCCGGCATAGGAGAGTCCCATCTCCAAATTGTCATCGAGGGCATCAAACGCAAGTATGCCGTTGACCTGGAGGCTCGCGAACCACGCATTTCTTATCGCGAAACCATCCGCAAGAAGGCGCGCGCCAACGGTCGTCATAAGCGACAAAGCGGTGGTCACGGCCAGTTCGGTGACGTCTGGCTGGAGATCGAGCCGCTGCCGATGGGAAGTGAAGAAACCTTTATCTTTGAAGACAAGATTGTCGGCGGCGTGGTCCCCAACCAGTATATCCCTGGCGTGGAAAAAGGCGTGCGCGAATCGCTTAAGCGCGGCTTCATCTCCGGAAACCCGCTGGTGTACGTCAAGGTAGCCCTGGTAGACGGCAAATATCACCCGGTCGACTCGTCGGCGCAGTCCTTTGAAATCGCCGCTTCGTATGGCATGCAAGAGGCCGTGCCATTGGCTAACCCGACCATCCTGGAACCGGTAATGACCGTGACCATCACAGTGCCGGAAGCCAATATGGGAGATATTATGAGCGATATCAACACCAAGCGCGGGCGCGTGCTGGGCATGTCTCCCATCGGCAACGGCCAGCAGCAGATTACCGCCAACGTGCCACAGGCCGAAATGCTGCACTACGCGACCGACTTGCGATCGATCACACAGGGACGCGGCTCCTTCAAAATGGAGTTTTACCAGTATGAAGAAGTTCCCGCCAACGTGCAGCAGGAAATTATCGCGCACCACAAGAAAGCAGAAGCCGAAAAGTAATCTGCTTCGTTATAACATATGTTCGACATTTTGCCGGACAACTCCGTGAAGCGCGCAACCAACCGCATCTGCGGGCGGCTTCGACCGGCTCCAGTTCGTTCTGGCCGAAGCATACCGCGCCTTGCCAGCCGGGAGCGCGTTCCACATCCAGGTCAAGCGCCCGCAAGGACGATGATCTGCACCACTTCCAGGTCGATGACCTGGAAGTGCTTTTTTCATAGCTAACCGGCAGTTCAGCGCTGGATCAAAACAAACGGTAAAATGTGCGGGATGTTGCATTACGATAGAAAAGAAAAGGCGATTATATACTTGACAAACCCACATTTCTGTGTTATACTCTATTATAGAAGAGAAAACGTAAAACAGGAATGAAGGGCATGTCAACCATGAACACAACTGAACTCAATCTTAGCACGATTGCCAAGCATTTTTCCAGTGAAGAAGCAGCCTATGAACTGATTGAATCCATTCGCTGGCCTGCTGGCCCTATTTGCCCTCATTGCGGTTCTGTCGATCATGCCTATTTCCTGACTCCTGAGAATGGCTATCGCACAACAAGCACAGGCAAAGTTTCCTACCGACGTGTATGGAAGTGTGCGGATTGCCGTCAACAGTTCTCTGTATTAGTAGGCACGATTTTTGAAGATAGCAAAATTCCCCTCTCTAAATGGTTACTCGCTATTCACCTGCTATGTCAAGGCAAGAACGGCGTCAGCGCACATGAACTCCATAGAACGCTAAAAATCACCTACAAAAGCGCGTGGTTTATGGCACATCGCATTCGTTACGCTATGGAACGTCAGCCGCTTGCTGGTATGCTGGCAACAGACGATCAGCTTACAGGCATTGTTGAAGCGGATGAAACCTATATCGGTGGGAAGGCAAGAGGCAAGCGTGGGCGTGGCGCGGCAAACAAAACACCTGTTGTCACTCTTGTTGAGCGCAATGGGGAAGCGCGTTCACAGGTGATGGAACATGTCACGGGTAAGAACATTAAGCAGACACTAGAGGTGCAAGTGAGCAAAGACGCGCTTCTTATGACCGATGAACTGAACGTCTATACTGAGGCGGGTAAATCCTTTGCCAGTCATGAGACGGTAGAGCATGGCAAGGGTGAATACGTGAGAGGGAAAGCCCATATCAACACAGCAGAGGGCTATTTCTCACAGTTGAAGCGATCTATCGATGGGACGCATCACCATGTATCCGCCCATCACTTGCACCGCTACTTAGGAGAGTTTGATTACCGCTACAACACTCGTAAGATCACCGATAGCGAGCGCACACAGCAAGCTATTCAGCAGACAACGGGCAAGCGTCTGATGTACCAGCAACCGATACAGCAGAATGACACGAACTCCTGAGCGCCATCTTGAGACTTTGACATATTTATATACATATGTATATATTTGTGGTATACTCTATAGAGGATGTGCGCCCGGCGGGAATCGAACCCGCATTTTACACATTACGAGGGTGTGACTCTATCCATTGAGTTACGGGCGCATAGAGAACCTACAGCGCAAACTGTAGGGGTGCCGGTGATGGGACTTGAACCCACACGACGAGGTATCGGCTCGTCACTTGCTTCCGAGGCAAGCGTGTACTACCAGTTTCACCACACCGGCATTGTGAGAGGCTCTGAGGGTTTGAGGTTTCCGAGACCGCGACACCCTCAGAGCTTTCTGTTATATGGTCATTGCTCTACCTCTTCTTCATCTAATTCCTCATCCTCATAATCCTCATCTTCAATGCCTTGCTCATAATGCCGTAGCTGATCGATCAATCTGAGCAGGAATTTTCGGTCATCCTCATCCATATCGAATAAGTCAACGGTATAGGTAAGTGATACGCTACCACCCTTTGGAAACGTGACGGTTTTCGTATTGCCACTACTCGCATTTCCTGTTTTTGGCGGGGCGGATGGCGTTTCAGTCTTAGGCTGACCAGGAGTCGATTTAGAACCGCCAGGCCGGGGCCTCTTGCCATTTGATCGGCTAGTGCTTTTTCCTGCAACGCTTCCTGTTCGTGAAGCATCTTTCAGTTGGTTGGAAAGAGGCAATTCGACATACTGGACGGCATGAAGGAAGAACGAAATTGACTTGCGCCGGGTATCGACACTCAATTTGTAGTGCTTATCGAATGTCTTGTCCAGATCACCCATTGTGGCACGGGCAAGATTGTTATCATCAAAGACAGGCTTGTAGTATCTTTGTAGCATCTCAGTAAAAATTTGCTTGCGATGCTCTTTGTCCTCTACCAGACTTTCCAGTACTGAAGTAGGCACATTGTCTGTACCTGTTATGAGGCCAAAGAATCGTAAGGCTGTCATGACTTGAGGGCCTAAAGAACCGCTCAGGAAGTCTTTCCAGTAATGCCTGTCAAGGTGTTGAGGGATGCCAGCCGAAGCCAGTCTGTCAATAAGGTTGAGGTAAGTACGAAACGAGATATAAGGGGGTGCCACGGTAGAGGTTTGTTCGTCTATCATCTCTTTCTCCTAATGGAACTAACTTAGTGCCATGCCGTTACTTGCCATATCATACCACAGATGTACCACAGACGCAATAGGTAGAGGACAATTTTCCGAAGAAAAAGGTCAGTATTTTTTTGTGATTGTGGAACATGATAGGATTGCCACGTCTGGTACGTTTTTCTTGCGAAATGGAGGGCAAACAAATGACTAGAGGAACACAGATTAGAGTACTCGCTTATGGGGGCAAGGTTCTGCTCAGGCGCGTTTGGGATGATGCAGATCAAGGCGTTATGATCTGCTCTGAAGAAGAATACCAGCGCGCTTTAGCAACGAGAGACGAACCGCTTTGTTCAGGGTTTCCCAAACGTGATATTATTGAAGTGCTAGGCGTTGGAACTACAGAGGAAGTGAATCAAAATGCCTGAACCGAAACAACCGAAACAAGACAAGAAACTGAGTCTGCATCCGCTTGAATTTGAAGAAGCGTTAAAGGGCTTGCTGGCAACGGAGCCGCCGCCGAAAGAGAAGAAGGACAAGCCAGTACCGAAACGGCGTTCACGTAGCACGGGCAAGAAGAAAGTAGAATAGCAGCAAGCGAGCGGCCAATCAATAATCCGCTCGCTTGTTTGCTTTTCGTTGGGTTTGTCAAGTATATAATCGCCAAAGAAAATGCCAGGCCTTATAATATAATTATAACGTGAATTTTCCAGGGCGATCAGTCGGAGTAAAACGTATACTTAGTGATAAATAATTTTTGGCTTGTTGATTCGTGTGACACTCTTCTTTGAGAAGCTTACGGAGGAGATATTCTATGTTACAACTTGATGAGAGTGATAACGATCGCGAAATTGAACTGCATGTCGGTGAAGAATTCGAGATTCACCTTCCCGAAAACCCTACTACCGGGTTTCGCTGGAGACTCACTTCGAACGGCGAGCCGGCATGCATCCTGGAAAGCAACTTTTTTGAGACCGCCGATCATAGCCCACCCGGACGCGGAGGAAGCCATTATTGGCGTTTCCAGGCCGCACAGGTTGGCCCTGGGAACATCAGCCTTGTTTATATGCGCTCGTTTGAGCAAGAAGAGAAAGCTGCGCGACGGTTCACCCTGCGCGTCCACATCCCTGCATAATGCTGGTGAGTCGGCAATGCGGCCGCACCATCAATCTGCGGCCGCACTTCGACAGCAGCTTACTGAACCAGGCGAATCGTCCAGAAATCGCTGGCAAGGTTCGGATCCGTCAGGTACGCATAGGGTAAAGTGAAGTACCCTTGCATCTGCCCAATAACTCCCCAGGAATTTCGCACAATAAACCACTGGTTGGTGTCGTCATAGCCAACCGCAACCACAGCATGGCCGCCAAGCTGCTGTTCTCCTGAAGCTGGCAGTTGTACGTGACCATCCTGATACACGACCGTTTCGAAACTTGCGTAAACGGTAAACCCAAAGACGAACGGATAGCCATCGGCAAGGCAGCCTTTCATCTGGTTGAGAATTTGCACCACGCTTGTGTACTGCAGTGATTTATTCTGGAGAGCATCTTGATAGCAGGCATCCGTCGGTCGTTCTTGAAACTTCGTAATGTCGTAGGGCCATTCGGTTTCAGGACAAACCCCTAACTGTGCTACACTCTTGATGCCATCCCGGATCGCCGCCCCGCTGTCTGAATTGACGGTGCCCTCCATATCTCGCTCATTATAGTAAATGAAGAGTCGCGAGGGCATGAAAACTGACAGTTGCTGCTTCATTTGATCGAATTCAATGGCGGCTGCGATAGCATTGGCTGTACAACTTCCCAACTGACCCTGGTCATAGACCGGTGGACAATTACCTGTAAGGTCGACACTCGTTGGAAGACTTTGCAGCACTGCGACCGGTGCCGCATAAAGGTGATCACGGTGGTCGGGCAGATCGGGAATCCAACCATAACGCTGAATTTTACGAGGCATGTTCCACTCTCCTTATTGATTCCATATGCTTGCCTGATCGAAGACATTAGCGCATCCACTTTTTGGGAAATGAGTTTTTAAACAACTCACAAATTTTAGTGCATGCACGAATGCACAGTGACAGTCCAGGGTATGCCGAGGGATGTGTAGAGAACTTGCGATAGTTCCTAGTCGTCAATTGTAGTAAAGTGGCCGCCAAATTGCAGTACAGTTCAACTACTGCCGTATACTAGTTTACCATATTTTCTGCATAAATCAAGAGAAGTAATGCAATTGCGTACTGAACATGAAATTGATGGGGTTTGCAACGGCCACAATCATTTTTTCTGTTTTCGTGTAGAAATACCGCGATGTTGCGGTTTTTGTTTACTCTGTCTACCGCCAGTTCCCTTTGAGCTATGCAACATCATGTCTGCCTCATCCTCGTGCCCATGACCAACGAGCCATTGTCTCGCCCGTTCGTGCAGATCACGCAATGAGGGGCTCCCGGCAATCATCATCCACATGGCGAATTCTGGATTCGCGGGTTGCCCAGGTTGCCATTGTCCTTCGGCTATAAGAAATGCACTCACCTGCTTTACGTCGAGTGTGCGCAGGATAGCATCTAAACGTTGTCGAAAACTGGCATAATCTGTCATAGATACAATCCTACCTCATTTATGTCAAATACTTTTGGGTCACAGGTTTCACCACCAATCGGTGGCTGGGATCCAGGGCGACCGCAAGAGTCGCCCCTACTATAGACGAAGATGCTAACCCCCGCCTGGTAGTGGAACTTGGGTCATGTCACTACGGGTAGATTTTCTGGTTTTGAGATAACATTTCGATAAACTTCTGTATGCGAGCGGTTCGGGTTTCGGGTTTTTTAGCAGTCTGGATTCTATAAAGGATTGCATAGCGGTTTACGCTATTTAATGTGCTGAAGAACTCCTTCGCCTCCTGGTTTTTATCCAGTTCACTTTGAAAATCAGGTGGTATCGTTATCTTGCTCTGCGATTCGTAGGCCAGGTCCCAGCGACCATCGGCCTGAGCTAGCTCTACTTGCCGCATCCCTGCCGGCTGCATTTTGCCTTCAGCAATGAGCGCCATTGCTCTATCGCAATTCACTTTTGACCACATACTCTTTGGGCGACGCGGCGTGAATTTTTGTAACCAGTACCTGTCATCAAAAGCAGCCTTTTGTCCATCGATCCAGCCATAGCATATAGCACTATCTAAGGCTTCTGAATAATTGACAGAGGATGTGCCCGTTACTTTTTTGGCTATCTTGAGCCAGATGCCCACTGAATCAGTTTGGTGCTCTGCGAGCCATCTTTCCCAGTCTTGCGGGGTTTCAAATGACATAACTGGTAGGCTATCCGTGTTCATCATATTTTCTGCCCCACCTTCAATTGAGTTTGCTTCGATCAACACCGCCAGAGCGATATAAATTGTTATACATTGTCCACCACCATCACTTCACCACCGCGCTCCGCGGAGCGTTTAGCGGCCTCCATCACCGCAATATTGCGCCTGGACTCTTCGGGCGAGACAGCCAGTGGCTCGCTGTTGTGCAGGTGGTTTGCCAGGTTGCGATGAAAAGCATAGGCCGGCGGCTGAGGCAGCATCAGGTGTTGCTCGTGAATTTCGCCGCTGATCTCGCGGGTGTAGACATAGAGCTCAGGCAGGGCTTCCGCGAGGGTCAGGCGTTCCTCAATCAGATCTCCCGACCAGCGGCGCGTCTTGACCGTTTCCTGTCGCCAGTGTCCTACAATTGCGCCGTGAGTTCCCAGGATGTACCACTTGGGTTTGGGCGCGGCTGCTATATCCGAATGCGTAAATTCGGCTTCCTGCCCACCGGCGAAGCGCAGGTAGACCACCGAATGATCGGCATTGGTGACATCGTGCCAGACACGCTTGTGTTCCACGCCGCGCACGCTGACAACGCTATCCGGGATGAGCTGCAAAATCCAATCCAGGTAGTGCGAACCCCAGTCATAAAAAACACCGCCGGAGACCGGTTCGTGCGAATGCCAGTAGTCACAGGGATGCGCGAAACCGCCGATGAAGGCTTCGACATGAAAGACATCGCCAATGGTTTGCTCTTTCAGCACGCGTTGTATGGCGAGAAAGTCGGGATCCCAACGCCGGCATTGGTAGACCGTCAAAGCCAATTGTCGCTCGCGCGCCAGGCTTATCATGTCGTCGGCCTCGGCGGTAGTCAGGCAGAACGGCTTCTCTGACACCACGTGCTTCCCGGCGCGTAACATCTGCATAGCAATCCCGGCATGCGTATTGGGCGGCGTGGAAACAATCACGACATCAATATCAGGGTCCTGTGACACCTGCTCAAGATCGGTGCAGGTTTGCACGCCGGGAAAAGCTTTGCGGGCAATGGCTAAGCGTTCTTCGCTGCGATCACACACCAGCGCATACTCTAACCCCGGCACGTTGCTGATGGCTGTTCCATGCTCATAACCAATCGCGCCATAGCCGATCATTGCCACCCGTTTTGCATACTCT
>Ga0070733_10000645_pt1 | contig 27736 bp, 25 predicted proteins | sample Coa_R1_9_FD_66450 | JGI IMG/M metagenome (GOLD analysis project Ga0070733, IMG submission 66450) | Surface soil microbial communities from Centralia Pennsylvania, which are recovering from an underground coalmine fire - Coalmine... | ecosystem: Environmental > Terrestrial > Soil > Unclassified ...
TATAGTGGTGGAGGCGGCGGGAGTCGAACCCGCGTCCGAAAATGTTACTGGTCAAGAGAACTACATGCTTAGTCAGTTCATGCCCTGGGCATTACCCCAGGACGTTCGCGGCCCACGCTCAGAACCGACAAGAAACGCCTGCCGCTAGCCTGTAGTCTTAACCTCCCGCCCCAGACGTAGACGAGAAGAGCAGCCCGCTGTGCGACGTCCTTCGGAGGCCCACGGGCAAAGCCTCCGGGAACGGCTGCCTAACTAATTAGGCTGCGTATGCCATCTGTTGATTGGCAATTATCATTTTGCACGCGATTACGGGTGTGTGCACCCCGGCATGCCTCTTGGCCGCAAGCATCTCCGTCGAAGCCGTGACGCCCCCACTCGGTGGGATTGGCCATTCAAAGAACAAAAACAACCACTTCCAGACTAGGTTGCCCCGGTAGGGAAGTCAATGTATTCGATGATCTGACATGCCCTTTGGTTTCAATCCTTTACCAAGCCGCCGGGTGCCCCATTTCTCGCGCGTTCTTCGTTTTTTGCGCGAGAAGTGGGGACTTCAGGAATTTGCCCTCATCGTCACGACGACCATCCGAAGAACACCGCGATCAACATGACCGTATCAATAAATCCATGGGTCAGGATGCACACCCACAGATTGCGCCCGGAAAGCACGTACGCGGCTCCTAGAATCAAGCCGGCCATGCCGGAATCCACCATTCCCGCCGGGCCCTTGTAATAATGTCCGTACCCGAAGAGCACGGAAACCGCAACCACCCCGGCCCAATACGCGAGCTTCGACCGTCCGCCCGCGTCGGCCGCGCGATTTATCAGGTATCCCCGATATCCGATCTCTTCCCCAAACGCGGCAAACGTCCAGACCAGCAGCAGCCACTTGAGCGCCACGGTTACATGACCCGCGATCTCATTCACTCCCTCCGGAGCCTTCGCCGCCGGCCAGAAATGAGCCGTGACCGGATCGATCACCGCCGCGCTGAGCACAATTCTCAAGGCCGCCGCTCCCAATGCGATCAATATCGTGCGCCGCCATGAGGCCGGCATGCCTAAACCCATGGCGCGCCATCCGCCGTCGCGCAGCCGGAACGAAATCAATCCCAGCACGAAAAGAATCGGCACCTCGTTCGGCACCGCGCGATACACGTTGTGCGCGATCACCAGCGCGCCACCCACTACAAACTCGGCCAGGGATATCCATCTTTGCCCAGGAGACAGTGGGCCAGAAGACTGGCGCCCAAAAGACAAAGCGTTTTCTTGCGACGGACTGGAAGCGACGTCCATACTCATAAACCTCAGTTTCAGATCGACCGCGGCGGCCGCGCTTGCCGGTATCGCCGCGCGCACCGTTGCGCAAGACGCGTAGTAAGAATTACCAGCTCGCAGCCCACGATGAGCCCGATCGGGACGATCCACCAGCCGAGCACCTCGCGTCCCACGTTCGGCGCGGTTCCAAAGCCCAGATGAAGAGAGAAGACCGGGTCCCCCATGGCGTCCCGGGACATCCACAACCCCGCCGTCGCCGGATGAAACGGCTTAAGCGCGGCCACCAGTACAAAAACCGCCCCGAGGAAATATCCGACGAGACTGCCGAGCAGCACCACAAATCCGACGACGCTCACGCTTGCCCAGAAGAAGAGGCTGTCGAGCATGCGGAACGGCGACCGACTGGTCTCGGCTCGGGCCAGCAGTTCATCGGTTACATACTGACTGGCCAGTTCGTCTGGGTCGCCCAATGTCCTCAGCGCTGCAGCCACCGTCGCAGAGGTCATTTCTTCGCTCATGGCGGCCTTTTCCAAAATGTGGCTGCGCAGTTCCTCCACAATCTCGCGCGTGCTTTCCGCGTCCAGGCCGCGCAATTTGCGGCGCACCTTGTTCAGGTAGGCTTCGACCTGCTGCTCGACATCGTCCGCCATGGTCTATTTCTCCCTCGCAAGCGGAGTGAGCAATCGGCTCATACTTGCGGAAAATCGCGCCCAGATCGCGGCCATCTCCCGGGCACGGTGCCGTCCCGCAGCCGTCAGCGCATAGTATTTCCGCGGGTGCCCGGCATCGGACTCCACCCACTCGCTCGTCACCAGCCCCGACGCTTTCAGCCGGCTGAGCAGCGGATAAACCGTTCCCTCGGATACGATCAAATCCGAATCTCTCTCCAGCCGCGCCAAAATCTCCAGGCCATAGCGCTTCCCGCCCCACAACGCCGCCAGAATCGCCAGCTCCAGACATCCTTTCCGAAGCTGGACTTCCCACTTGTCTCCGCTCAATGCATCGTGACCGCTGCTATCAAACACGGATATATCATGCAATGCAAGGTATCATGCCGTCAATAGGCCGCCGTCAAAAAACCTGGAACTTAATTTGGAGTGGAGAAGCCGTAGAGGGCTTACGCGCCCGGGTTCGCCGCCTTCTGTCCAATCAGGAACGCGTCCCGCATCTGGCTGAACAGGTCGCTGATCGCGCTCGGCGAATGCGACATCAGAATCGTGTTGCTCTTGTCGTTGGCCCCGATCTCCTTCATCGTGTCCAGATACTGGGTGATCAACACCAGCATCATCACATCTTTGGGCGTCGAGCCCTCCACCGCTTTCGAGAACGTTTCCACCGAATCCTTCAACCCCTCGATGATCGCCTTGCGCTGGTTGGCGATGCCTTGCCCTTGCAGCGCCTTGCTCTCGGCTTCAGCCTCGGCCTGCTTCACTTTCAGAATTTTCTCGGCTTCGCCGCGCGCCGTGGCCGCGACCTGCTCGCGCTGCGCAGCGTTGATTTCGTTCATCGCCGCCTTGACCTTGTCGTCCGGCTGGATGTCGGTAACCAGCGCCTGGTCAATGGCATAGCCGTACGTCCTCATCACATCGTCGAGCCCCTGCTTGATCGCGACCGCAATGTCGGATTGCTGCAGAAACGCGTCGTCGAGATTCATCTTGGGCACGTGTCCCAGAATCACGTTGAACACATACGACGAAATCTGCTGCCGCGGATTCGCCAGCTTGTAGAACGCCTCGTACACATGATCGGGAATCACGTGATACTGCACCGACACCGGAATTTTCACGAAGACGTTGTCCTTCGTCTTTGTTTCCACGTCGAGCGCCAGCTGCTGCACTCGCAGATCAATGCGTCCGGCGATCTGATCGAGCCACGGCAGCTTGAAGTTTATGCCCGCGCCGGCCACGCGCTGGAATTTCCCCAGACGCTGTACCACCGCTGCTTCCGCCGTCTGCACCTGGAAGAAGCCGCTGAGCATCGTCCCGATCACAAAGAAAATTGCGATCACCACGACCGCCGCTGTCACGAATTGCCCGAAGTCCATTCGCTTCCTCCCGTCGAAGATCGCCGGAATCATAACCGTTCACACCCCATCCCACAACGCCAGCCCCAATTTACGGATGGAGGTCATCCCGAGCGAAGCCGTTCTTCAGGCGGAGCGAAGGACCTCCCTACATGGAATGTCGCCGGAATCATCATCGCCCCGCCAGCTTCTCCTCCAGCCTCGCCTTCACCGCCGGCCATTCGTCGTCCAGAATGCTGAAGTAATCGCTGTCACGAATTCTTCCCGTCCAGGTCACCACGTGCCGGCGCAGCGTGCCCTCCTCTTTCGCGCCCAGGCGCAGGATCGCCGCCCGCGACCTCTCATTCAGCGCATCCGTCTTCAATTCCACTCGCACGCACTTCCACACCTCGAAGGCGTGCCGCAGCATCACATACTTCGCTTCCGTATTGACCGCGGTTCTCTGCCAGGTCGGCGCGATCCACGTGGACCCGATCTCCACTCTCCGGTTGGCGCGGTCAATGTTCATGAAGCGCGTACTCCCGACCACCCGCCCTGAACTTCTTTCCACCGTTGCAAAGGGCACCGATTCTCCGCGCTCCTGTTCGGCCAGCGCCTTCTGGACCACGCCCTCGAAGTCCTCCCGCGTCTGCATGCGGTAGGGAATCCAACGGAAAATGCCTTCCATATCCTCCTGCGCCACTTCCCAGAACACCCCGCTGTGTTCAGTTCGCAGCGGCTCCAGCCGAACCACCGCGCCCTCGAGCGTCACCGGAGCGATAATGTTCATCACTTCGGCCATCTTCTTCTCGGCCATCTGTCGCAATCCTCCCGCTCGCAACCGTTTCTTGCCCGAGCATCATATCTTGCATCGCCCTCGCTTTCTCCGGCATCTCTACTACGGCGGAGATGGCCGCGTCCCTGCGGCGCCTCCGTTGACTTGTCTGCGGGTGGGGCGTCCAATAGTCTGGGGTTTATGGCGGAAATCGCAGCACAACCATGTCAGGAGTTTGAGTGAAGGCGCACTGTCTTCCGTTTTCGCAGATTCCGCACACTACCCGCCTCTTTGCGGATTTCCTGGCCTACACGCCGGATGCTCAACGTTTTTATCCTCGATCCCCGAATTTCCAGGATTGGGCTGCCGAGGAAGCAGCAAAGATTTCCTATGACTCCTCCCGCCGCGCAACCGTATCAGCCATTCTCGACCGCCAGAACCGATCCTGGGATGCATCGCCCCAAACTCTCGCCAATATAGAACGTCTGCGCCACGGCGCTGCCGCCGTCGTCACCGGACAGCAGGTCGGCCTCTTCGGCGGTCCGACATTCGACATTTATAAAGCGCTTACCGCCGTGAAACTCGCCGCCGATTCGACCGCTGCCGGCGTCGAGGCCGTACCGATTTTCTGGCTCGCGACTTACGATCACGACCTCGCCGAAGTCAACCACGTGGCCTTTCCCGGAGCCGACGCCGCACTGCAGACTCTCACTGCATCCAGTCACGGCATCGCCGGCGCTCCCGTGGGTACGGTCACACTCGGCGAAGAAATTCTTCCCCTGCTCGATCAGGCCGCCGCGCTCCTCGGGGATAACGAAGCGACCACGCTGCTGCGCGAGACTTACCGTCCGGGAGAAACTCTGGGCACCGCGTTCGCCCGGCTTTTTGCAAAACTTTTTGCCGACTGGGGCGTGATCGTTCTCGACGCCTCCGATCCCGAACTGCACCGCGTCGCCGCGCCCATCTACCGCTCGGCCATCGAGCGCGCATCGGAGCTTTCCCGCGCCCTCCTCCACCGCGACTCGGAACTCGAATCTGCCGGCTATCACCAGCAGGTCAAAGTGACTTCCTCCTCCACCTTGCTCTTCGTGCTGCAGAATGGGTCGCGCACCCCCATCCACTCCCGCGGAGACAACGACTTCACCATCGGCGCCGAAGAATCCGCCGAGAAAGTTTCCCGCCAGGAACTGCTCGACCGGCTCGCGTCGCATCCGGAGCTCTTCAGCGCCAACGTTCTTCTCCGCCCGACCGTCGAAGATTACCTTCTGCCCACGCTCGCCTACACCGGAGGCGCCGCCGAGGTCGCCTACTTCGCGCAGGCCGCTGCCGTTTATGAATTGCTGCTCGGACGCGTGACTCCGATTGTTCCGCGCTTCTCGGCGACTATCATCGAGCCCAAAATCGCCCGCCTGCTGGAGCGCTTTGGCTTGACTGTTCCCGACGCCTTCAAAGGCCCCGAGGCTTTACGCCAGAACATCGCTGCGCAGAGCGTTCCAGAAGATTTGCAGTCCTCTTTCGAGGCCGCTCGTAACTCCTTTGATTCGCATCTCGCAGAGATCAAGGCGCGCCTCGCCCGACTTGATCAGACGCTCGCAGACGCGGCCGAGACCTCCGCGTCCAAGATTCGCCATCAGTTCGAGAAGCTCTGTGCCCAGGCGGCGCGCGCCGAAGCCGAGAAAAACGCCGTCATTACTCGCAAGGCCGATGTTCTTTCCCAGTCGCTCTACCCGCAGAAAGCCCTGCAGGAACGCGGTGTGGGTGGCATGTACTTCATCGCCCGTTACGGCTCCAGCCTGCTGCGCGACCTCTACGCCGCCATCCAGCCCGGCTGCCATGACCACCAATTGATCGAGATCTAGTCTCTATTCCCTGATCTCTGTCCCTGTGCATAGCCCGTGACCCCCAGCGCTGTTTTTCCACACCAGAAAGTGGGTTAGCCCGTTTGGGTAGTTGCGCCGGGGATTAGAATTTTCCACAGGTGAACCCGAACAATTTAGGGCGTGGAATCCTCAGGAGGACCAATGCGTAAAGGAGCAGTTGTAGTTTGCGCGTTTCTTTTTGCCCTGTGCGCCAGTTTCGCGGCGGCGCAAAACAATCCTTATCCCGACACTCTGAAGGTGGACTACTTCCAGAATGCCAACGGCTCCATTGACCAGACCGTTCACATCACCAACCCCGGGACGTCTGGCACGTCGCTCTGCGCCGCGGTGTTCGTGCTGGATGTGAATCAGGAAATGTCGGAATGCTGCAACTGCTACGTGAGCCCGGACGGCCTGCGCACGCTTTCAGTGGACGTGGACCTCTCCAGCAACCCGCTCACCGGTACACTGGTTCCCGCGGGCGCGATCAAGATCGTTTCCACCACGACCACCAGCGGCACCTGCCCCACGTATCCGCTCAGCCTGCATCCCACCCCGAGCGTTCGCGCCTGGGCAACCCACTTGCAGAACAGCGGGGTCTTGACCGAAACCGCCTCGCAGGACGCAACCCTCAGCGTTGCCGAACTCCAGCGCCTCGAGCGTGAATGCTACGGCATCTACATCGTCGGAAGCGGCAAGGGCGTCTGCACCTGCGGCACCGGCGATTAATCGCTTTTTTCTGCGCGGCGCTCGCCGCGCGGGATCTACCCCAAGGTTAAAAGCAGAGCCCCGGCAATCCGGGGCTTTTGCTTTTCGTGCCGTCTTCTCTACCGCGCATCGCTGCTCGCCAGATACGCTCCCAGCCCGATCATGATCGCGCCCGTCGCCGTCCGTTGCCGCCGCCGGAATACCGCCGACGTCCGCACCCGCTCGCCCAGTGGCCCGGCCAGCGCGATCACCAGCAAATCCGCTGTCGTGTTCATCGCGACCGAGATCGTTCCCAGCGCCACGAATTGCGCAAACACGTGGCCCTGATCGCGGGCTACGAACTGCGGAATGAACGAAAGAAAAAACAGCGCCGTCTTCGGATCAGCACTTCCGTCGCCATGCCCTGCCACAGCGGATGCCGCGCTGGCCGCCCGACGATCGCCACATTTATCGGCGCGTCCGACCTCCTTGCCTCCACAATCATGCGCACGCCCAGAAAGCCCAGATACGCCGCGCCCGCATATTTCACGGTTGCAAAGGCCAGCGCCGACTTGGCCAGGACGATCGAAATCCCCAGCCCCGCTGCCAGCACATGCACCATCCCGCCCAGAAATGTCCCGATCGCCGACAGCACGCCTTCACGTTTCCCGCCCGCCAGCGTTCGCGCCAGAACATAAAGCATGCCCGGCCCCGGCGCGATCGCCAGCAACACCGCCGCCGAGAAGAAAACCAAGAAACGTGTTGTATGCACTATCGCCTCACTTTATCTGCAACATGTAGGGACAGCCGCCCCCGGCTGTCCGGTCGAGCGCAGCTCGACGGTTGCGGTCAGCCATCGGAATGTGATTTTGGGTGGCGCAGCGCTTTCAGCGCTGCGATAAGCTCATACCCTTATCTGGGGCTTTAGCCCCTGAGGTCGCCGAGGCTGACCCTTTCCACATTGCACCGCCCCGGACATTGTAATATCCACTCAGGGGCTTTGATCCTGCTCGGGACCTGACTGCAGACCATGGCAATATCAGTGAGGGCAATCGCAAGCGCACGCCGCATGGCGCGGACGGGAAACGCTGTTCTTCACGCTAACGCGCTCCTTCTCCTCGGATTCGCTGCCCGCGTTACGCTGCGCGCCTCGCGGCAAAGCTTCTACAACATTCTCTGGGCCGTCGTCTTCGGCTTCGCCACGCTCAACATTCTAAGTCTCGCCGGACGCCGCTTCGAGCCCACCCGCCGCGGCCTTTCCTTCGGAGAATTCATGGCCGTCTCCATCGTGGTGGTTTCCATCATTCTTCTCAGCCTCGAGCTTTTAACCGCACTGCACTTTTTCCCCCTCCGCATCCGCCGCTAGAAACCGCGAGGCCCGTCCGCTTCGCGGATAATGTCTGGCGGACGATTTTTGCGGTATCATGCGCACAAATGGCCAAGAAGACTCCCGCCCCGTTTGAAGTGACCTGCCCGTGCTGCAGCGCGTTGCTGAAAATTGACGTCGAAACCCGCGCCGTCATCGCCCACACCGCCGCCGTCAAACCCAAAACCTTCAACGATATGGAAGCCGCCGCCAAGGCCATGCGCGAGCAGGACAGCCGCCGCGAATCCATCTTCCAGCAGTCCGTCGAAGCCCAGAGGCACGCCTCCGATCTGCTCGAAAAGAAATTTCAGGAAGCGATCAAGAAGGCCAAGGAAACTCCCGACACCGGCAAGCCCATCCGCGACTTCGATCTCGATTAACGGACTCCGAATGCCCCGCCCGCAGCCCTCGACCGCGCCGCTTCTCCTCGGTCATCGCGGCGCACGCGCCCGCAAAGACATTGCGGAAAATACATTCGCCGCTTTCGATCAGGCTCTGGCTGACGGCTGCGACGGCTTCGAATTCGATGTCCGACTCACCGCCGACGGACAGCCCGTCATTTGCCACGACGCAACCGTCAAGAGTTCAGAAGGTGAGAAGAAAGAAATCGCTCGCTCCTCCGCCTGCGAACTCTCCGACCTGCCTCGCCTCGATCAAGTTCTCGAACGCTACCGGAGCCGGGCCTTCCTCGATATCGAACTTAAAGTTCCCGGCCTCGAGGCCATCACCTCAGAGTTGCTCCGCAAAAGCCCGCCGCGGCCCGGCTTCGTGGTCTCGTCGTTTCTGCCGGAAGTCATCGCCGCCCTCCACGCCACCGACCCGTCGCTCCCTCTCGGCCTGATCGCCGACGCCGACCGGCTCCTTCGCCTCTGGTCGAAACTGCCCGTCGCCTGGGTCATCCCCCATCGCTCGCTGGTCACTCCGCGCCGCATCGCCCGTTGGAGAGCCGCCGGCAAGCGCATCCTGGTCTGGACCGTCAACTCGCCCTCCGAAATGCGCCGCCTCGCCGCTTCCGGCGTTGACGCCCTCATCTCCGACGATACCGCCCGCCTGTCCGCAACCCTGCGCCGCTGAACGGAGGTCATCCCGAGAGCCCGCGCTTTTCTTCGCGGGCCGAGGGACCTCCCAGCAAAACGGCCTCTCGCGGGAGCGCACCCCAATCCAATTCCCGCCCTCATCCCGTACATCCCCCAGAGCGGTCCCCGAACCGCCATCAGGAGGAAAATCATGAAGTTCTCTCTCTCTCACTCTGTCGCCCGCTTCTCACTAGCTCTCGGCCTGCTGGCCGCGATGGCCGCCCCCGCGCTGGCTCAGAAAGCAGATCAGACCCTCGGCTACGGCAACGGAAAAGTTCTCACCTTCACCTACAAGCAAAACTTTGACTGCATTGACCAGCCCGGCAGCGATCTCAATTTCAACGGCATCCCGGCCGAAAGCGATCCCGGCGAGATGCAGATTCCCATCTGCCAGGTCGGCACGCAGCCCACCATCAACCCGCCCGGACAAAACGGCAACCCTCTGGCCACCACCGAACCGATCTACGTTCTCGTGCCCATGTTCTCCGCCGATAACGATCAGAATCCCAACGACGCCATTTCCTGCACCAACGTGGTTCCCGGCACCATCTGCGGCTCGACCCTGGGCAGCACGCTGATCAGCCTTTTCGGAGCGCTGCCCGAGGCGTTCAAGGCGTCACCCCAGGTTTACACGCAATGTCCCGAGCCCGGCGCCGCGCCCGGAACCTGCACCATGCACGCTTCTCGCCTCGATCTCGGACCGGCTCTCGTTTCTCTCGGTCTGGTGAAGGGTCCGGTGCAGAACATTTTCGTGCCCACGCCCAATCACAGCCACGTCCTCATCGCGCAGGATGTCAACCTGCCCGCCATCTGGTGGCAGGTGATTCCGATTCTGGTGCTGCATCAGAGCGATTGGCCGGCCAAGAACGGAAGCAGCGGTCTGACTTCCTTCGCGGCCATCGAGCAGGCCGTGAAAGCGGGCAACGCAATCGAGGCGCCGTCGAACTTCTTCCTGTTCTTCAGCTCCTACGTTCGTGATGGCGCCACCGCCGACCACGCCCACATGCACATGAACTAGCGTTCATGTTGCGATCTGGAACAAATATTGGAGGTCATCCCGAGAGCCCGCGTTTTTCTTCGCGGGCCGAGGGACCTCCCAGCAAAACGGCCTCGCGCGGGAGCGAGCTCGACCGACCAAGCGCGGGTGCCCCATTTCTCGCGCGCTTTTTCTTTCCGCGCGAGAAGTGGGGATTTTGACTTTGCTTGTGATTCCAAGCGTGTCCGGGTGCCCCATTCAAGCCCGGTTTTGGCTTGAGTGGGGATTTTTCTCAGCCTGACAAAAGGAAACGTTTACCGCGCCCCGGCCGCCGCCGAATTTCCCGACAGCGCGCTCCTCGCGTCTTTGATCCCTGACTGGATGTGCTGCTCCCAGTCGAGATGCGGAATCGGCGACGTGGCCGCCGCCTGATAAATAGCCAGCGCGTCCTGCGGGCGGTTAAGCCGTTTCAGGCAGAGCCGCGCCGCGCTCAGTTGCGCCGTCAGCGCCTGCCGGTCCGCCGGATACGCCGCCGCCAGCGCCTGATACTCCGCCAGCGCGCGCTCGAATTCCTGCATTTCTTCCGCGCCCTTGCACAACTCCAGCCAGGTCGCGGCCGGCATTTTCGATCCCCCGGCATCAATGAACTCGGCGTAATCCTGAAACGCCGCTTCCACGTTATGCGCCTTCAGATGCAGCGCGCAGGTCTTGGCCGTCGCATCGAGATAAGACTTGGTATCGCTCTGCCGCGAATAAATCTGCCGCAGCAGGTTCCACGCGTCAATCGAGTTCGGCTTCGCGCCCACATAGCGGTTGAGCAGCGCCATGGCCTCCGCCAGTTGCCCGTGTTCCATCATGTTGCCGGCCTGCTCGAGTTCCTTGTCGTTGCTCCAACCCAGCTTTTCCTCGATCGCCTGGTTCGTCTTGTGCTCTAGCCCGGAGTACTGAATCGCCACCGCCGCGATCGCGCCAAAAGCAAATCCGCCCACGTGCGCCCAGTGCGCCACGCCGCCCGAGTTTCCGGCCAGCGACCCGTAGAACAATTCCCCCAGCAGCCACAGCGGCAGCAGCCAGAAGGCCGCCGCCTTGAACCGGTACAGCTTGAAGAAAAACAGCCAGGCCATCTCGATCTTCATCTTCGGAAACCGCACCAGGAATGCGCCCATCAGCGCCGCCACCGCGCCCGAAGCTCCCAGCGTCGGAATAATGCTGCCCGGATTCGTCCACAGATAAAACTCGAGCGCGGCCGCTCCCGAAATCAGATAGACGGCCGCATACAGCCAGCGCCCCCACGCGTCCTCGAGCACAAATCCCGCCAGCCACAGGAACCACATGTTGCCGATCAGGTGCAGCCAGCCGCCGTGCAGAAAATTCGCCGTCAGGTAGCTGATCGCCGTCGGATTCGCCGGCACGAACGCATAATGCTCCACAAAGGAATTTTCCTCGAGCTTCACCAGTTGATCGGTCAGCGAATCCATCTCCGCCTGCAGCTTCACCGGATCGTCCAGCATGCGGATCTTCACGTCGTAGGGGTTCATCAGGTCGCGGAAGGGATCCTGCGCCCGCTTCCACATTTCCGGCTGGCTTTGTTTGAAGGAGTCCACCAGATGCTGCGCCTGCGGTTGCATCTTCACCTCCGGATGCTCCGCCGCCAGCAGCACGATGTGCGACTTCACCAGGCTCAACTCCGGCACGTCGTCCTCGATGGCCGAGTTGGTGAGCACGAAAACCACCGTGTTGATAGCAATCAGCGCCAGCGTGATCACCGGCCAGCGCCGGGCCGACATATTTTCGTGCTTGATCGGTAGGAACATTCCGAGCCACGCCTCCGGCGCGAAACGCGCCGTTCTGCGCAGTTTATTGCGGGAAACGAGCCATTCCCAGATGACTCGGGACCTTGGCTAATCTTTGGTAACTTCGCGGAAATGCAGCATCAGGTGCTGTCAGCGGGTGATTCCGCTGCTTCCTCAGTCTTTGTCATTCCGAGCGCAGCGAGGAATCTGCTTTTGAGGCGTCACCAACCGTTCGTCATTCCAAGCGCGTCCGGGTGCCCCATTTCTCGCGCGCTTTTTCTTTCCGCGAGAGAAGTGGGGATTTTGATTTGTTTGTCACTCCGCGCACAGCGAGGAATCTGCTTTTCGGGCCGGGTGCCCCATTCAAGCCCATTTTTGGCTTGACGGGGATTTCCACGAGTCGCTCACTACTGTACGGAGGTCATCCCGAGAGCCCGCGCTTGTCTTCGCGGGCCGAGGGATCTTCCGGCAAAACGCCCTCGCGCGGGAGCGCTACCAGAATTCGCGGGTGCCCCATTTCTCGCGCGCTTTTTCTTTCCGCGCGAGAAGTGGGGATTTTGACTTTGCTTGTCATGCCGAGCGCAGCGAGGAATCTGCTTTTCGGGCCGGGTGCCCCATTCAAGCCCATTTTTGGCTTGACGGGGATTTCCACGAGTCCCTCACTACCGTAAGGAGGTCATCCCGAGAGCCCGCGCTTGTCTTCGCGGGCCGAGGGATCTCCCGGCAAAACGCCCTCGCGCGGGAGCGCTCCCAGAATTCGCGGGTGCCCCGTTTCTCGCGCGCTTTTTCTTTCCGCGCGAGAAGTGGGGATTTTGATTTGCTTGTCATGCCGAGCGCAGCGAGGAATCTGCTGTTCGGAGCTTAATACCTAGTCCGCGGCCGCCTCAAACGCCGCCCCTCTGGCTGCCGGCCGCTTGAGAAAAGCAGCGCGTTCGGTTTCAAAAGACTCCAGATTCGCGCCCAGGGTCTGATCGTTCCAGCCGAGCACGGTGCCGATGCGCAATGCCGCTTCGCGGCTGCATGACTCCGACCAGCACGGGCCGAGCGCCACGGGCACCCGCCGCAGCAGCACGTCGCCCATCGTGACCGCGAATTCCTTGCGGTACGCCTCCACCACTTCGGCAATCAGATGCGAAGTGTGCGGACAAATCGGCGCCCGCAGTTCCGCGCTCACCAGCGCCATCCGCGCGATATCTTCCGCGCGCTTGCCATGCCACTCCACCATGCCTCGCGCCGATTCCTGGCTGATCGATCCGACTCGCGCGATCTCGGCCACTTCGTCGTCCATCATGGGATCAAGCGAAGTCCCCGGACCCAGCGCCACGGCCGCCGGTTCCGCCACATTCACGCCGATCTTGCGCGCGACCTCCCGCGCCAGCGACGCCGCCGTCGTCAGCTTGCCGCCGATTACCGAAATCATCTTGGCCGCGCCTTCGTCGGTGTGATCGTGCAGGAAATGCCGCCGCGTTACCGCCGACGCCTGGTTTCCCGGAGAGTAGGGAAGCGGCCGCACGCCGGCAAACGCATAGCGAATGTCGCGGGCCGAGAGCTTCACCTTGGGAAACAGTTGCGTCACGGCGCGCAACAGATATTGAATCTCTTCCGCCGACGGTTCGGTTCTGCCCGGATCGCCCGTGTCCGCGACTTCGGTCGTGCCCACCAGAATCTGCTCATTCCACGGCAGCACGAACACCGGACGCCCATCTTCGGCCTCGCTGTAAAGCGCCGCGCTCGGCGCTCCCGAGAACCGCGGCAGCACGATGTGCGATCCCCGCACCCCGCCCAGCAGCGGCTGTTTCGTCCGCACCGACGACCTCTGGCAGACGCGGTCCACCCACGGACCGGCGCAGTTCACAATCCATCCCGCCTCGACCCGCTCGTCCTTGTTCGAAACCCGGTCGCGCAGCAGAACGCCCCGCGCTCGCCCGTGCGCCACGTCCACAGCCAGCACTTCGCAGTGATTGCGTACCACCGCTCCCGCGTCCGCCGCTTCCGTCACCCACTCCGCCACCAGGCGCTCGGGAAACTCGCACTGCGCGTCTTCATAATTGAAAATCGACCACTGATGTCCTGCGTCCAGCGCCCGCTCCACGCGCTTCAATTCCATTTCCGTGAGCACGTTCGGCTTCTTGCCGGAAAATTTCTGATACAGCCACAGCCCGGCCCGCACCTTCATCGCGCTGCGCTGGCTCTTCTCGTTCAGCAGGAACAGAAAGTGCACCGGATGCACCAGGTGCGACCGCTCCCGCAACAGCCGTTCCCGCTCGCGCACCGACTCCCGCACCAGATCAATCTCGCCGTGCTCCAGATAGCGCAGCCCGCCGTGGATGATCCGGGTCGAGCGGCTGGTCACGCCCGAGGCGAAATCGTTCTGCTCCACCAGCAGCGTGCGCTTGCCGGCGCGGGCGCACTCTCGCGCTACGGCCACGCCGTTGATGCCGCCGCCGATCACCACCACGTGGAAGTGCTGGCCTTCCAGCGACGCTCGAGGTTTTACCGCCAGGGTCATGAAATTCTCTTCAACCTTCGTATCGAGAAACGCTTCGCCTCGACTATTGCTGCATCGAATCTTAGAAAGAGATCACGAACGCCGAGTCCCTCGTCCTTAGTATTGTGCCTTGCCCGACCGCCAAGAAAGAAGTGACGTTGGTCCGATGCAGTAACCGTCTCCGTCGGCCCGGCTGGTTCCCGAAGTAACCATAGCCAAACTTTTCGCAATCTTTCGTTGGAGGTCATCCCGACAGCCCGCGCCCTGCTTCACGGGCGGAGAGCCTGCCCCGAGCGACCCCGGAGCGAAGCGAGGGGAGTCGAATGGGGATCTCCCGCACCACCGGCCTCGCGCGGGAGCCCTACCATCGCGGGTGCCCCATTTCTCGCGCGCTTTTTCTTTCTGCGCGAGAAGTGGGGATTTTGACTTTCCTCGTCATCCCGAGCGCAGCCGCTCCCCGGTAGAACCTCGGCTTCAGCCGAGCGACGCGAGGCATCTCTCAGCATCGCCCTGGTAGTCCTTCGGGCTGCGGCTGCGCCTCACCCGGTCTGTACAGCTTGCGGAGGCTTTAGGGCTTTGGCTTGATCTACCTACCGCGAACTCTGAGAAACGCGATTTTGGGTGGCGCAGCGCTTTCAGCGCTGCGATACAGTCTTTCTTTTCTCTGAGGGCTTTAGCCCCTGGGGTCGCCGAGGTTACTCTTTCCGCAAACTGCGAAGTTGGGTCTATCTGCCAGCGTGGCTATCCCCCGCCGTTGAATCTTCCTTTCCCCGTCATTTACATTGGTTCCCTCATGCCCAACACCGGCGAACGTTTCGAGCGCGCCGTCCAGATCATGGAGCGGCTCCGCGCCCCCGGCGGCTGTCCCTGGGACCGCGAGCAGACCTTCGATTCCATCAAGCCCTACACCCTCGAAGAAACCTACGAAGTCCTCGAAGCCATTGACAACCGCGATTGGGACGAACTCTCCGGCGAACTCGGCGACCTGCTCCTGCAAGTGCTCTTCTATGCCGAAATGGCCGAGGAGCAGAAATCTTTCTCGATTGACGATGTCCTCGACCGCCTCTCCGACAAGCTGATCCGCCGCCATCCCCATGTTTTCGGCGACGCCAGGGCCGACACCGCCGCCCAGGTTAAACGCAACTGGGACGCGCTGAAAGATGAAGAGAGAAAAGCGCGCCTGAGCAAAGCCTCATCTCAGGCCGACGGAGGTCATCCCGACAGCCCGCAATCTCTCTTGCGAAAGTCATCCCCGGAAGGAGGTCATCCCGACAGCGCGCGCTTTTCTTCGCGCGCGGAGGGATCTCCCAGCGAACCGAATCCTGGCTCCATCCTCGACGGCATCTCTTCCAAAATGCCGTCGCTGATCGAAGCCCACAAGCTCAGTTCGCGCGCGGCGCAGGCCGGCTTCGACTGGCCCGACGTGAATGGCCTGTTCGACAAGCTCCACGAAGAGACTGACGAGCTTCGCGACCAGCTTCGGGACTTCCCTGCGCCCGGCCCGCGTCCGCAGGGCCGCGGAGTCGCCGGATCCGGCCGCACGGTTGTTCCCGAATCTTTGCAGGCCCGCATCGAAGACGAAGTTGGCGATCTTTTTTTCGTCCTCGTGAACCTGGCGCGCTATCTGTCCGTGGATCCCGAGTCCGCCCTGCGCAAGACCAACCGCAAGTTCAAGCGCCGCTTTCAATGGATGGAAAACCGCCTCCGCACCTCCGGCCGCAGGGCCGAGCAGGCTTCCATGGACGAACTCGAATCCCTCTGGCGAGAAGCCAAGCAGGAAGAACGCAAGAGTGAATAATCCTGTAGGAATGCGTCATCCCGACCGCCCGCAACTTCGCATAGCTTTCGCAGGGCGTCATCCCGACCGCCCGCAGCTTTGCATAGTTTTCGCAGGGCGTCATCCCGACCGCTCGCAGCTTCGCATAGTTTTCGCAGGGCGTCATCCCAACCGCCCGCGACTTCGCATAATTGTTGCAGGAGGTCATCCCGACCGCCCGCGACTTCGCATAGTTGTTGAAGGGCGTCATCCCGACAGCCCGCGTTTTGCTTCGCGGGCGGAGGGATCTCAGGTTCCCCGGGCCCGGCGCGAAAGCCATGCGGATAAGGCGGCCCAACCATGACCGACTCCATCCTCATCCGCCACTGCCGCGGCCTCGACGAACTCCGCGCCTGCGTCGCCCTGCAGAAAGAAGTGTGGAACTTCTCCGACGCCGAACTCGTTCCGCTGCGCATGTTCGTGGTCGCCGACAAAGTCGGCGGCCAGGTCATGGGTGCATTTTCCGGCAATGACATGGTCGGCTTCGCGCTCTCCGTTCCCGGCACGCGCTCCGGCCACATCTACCTGCATTCGCACATGCTGGCCGTGAAAAAGGAGCAGCGCAACAGCGGGCTCGGCCGCCGCCTCAAACTTTTTCAGCGCGAAGATGCGCTCAGCCGCGGCATCGAACTTATCGAGTGGACCTTCGATCCGCTCGAAATCAAGAACGCCTATCTCAATCTCGAAAAACTCGGCGCCATCGCGCGCCGCTACAACATCAACCAGTACGGCATCACCTCGTCGCCGCTGCAGGGCGGATTGCCCAGCGACCGCCTCATCGCCGAATGGTGGCTGAAATCGAAGCGCGTCGAAACGCTGCTCCAGACTGGCAGTAATCCGCCGTTTCAGCTCGAACAGAGCATCGCCGTCCCCGCGCAGATTTACGATTGGAAGGCCGCGCCCGAAACCCGCGACCGCGCGAAACAGGTGCAGGAAGGCAATCGCGAAGATTTCCTGCGGGCCTTTGAGCAGGGCTTGTCCGTGCTCGGTTACGAACGCGACGCCGCAGGCAACGGCAAATTCCAGCTCGGCCGCTGGGAAGAGAACTGGTCGTACGCGGCGGTACCGTAATTCTCACCACGGAGGCACAGAGGCACGGAGCCAAAGAAGCAAGAACTCGAGAAAGAATCAAGCGCTGCCAGTCGCCACATCCTGCTTGTATTGCCGGTCGAAATTGCTGGCGGCTAAGGTTTTCTCCGTGTCTCTGTGACTCCGTGGTGGAAACTGTTTCTCACACATGAAAATTAACTCCATCACTCTCCGCGAAATTCACATGCCGCTCGTCCATTTCTTCGAGACGAGTTTCGGACGCACCTACATCCGCCGCATTCTCCTCGTCACCGTTCACTGCGGTGCTGACGCTATTGACGGCTGGGGCGAATGCGTTGCCGGCGAAGATCCCTTCTACAGCAGCGAATGGATCGACAGTGCCTGGGTCACTCTCAAGGCCTACCTCGCACCCGCGCTCCTCGGGAAAAATGTCGAGTCCGGCCGTGAAGTCCCCGCGCTGCTCGCTCGCGTGCGCGGCCACCGCATGGCCAAGGGCGCGCTCGAAAATGCGCTCTGGGACGCCGAGGCCCGCCAGAAAAATCTGCCGTTGTGGGAGCTGCTTGGCGGCACGCGCCGCGAAATTCCCTGCGGCGTTTCCATCGGCATTCAGGATTCCATCGAGCAATTGCTCGAAAAAATTCAGATCGAACTCTCGGCCGGCTACCGCCGCATCAAGCTCAAAGTCAAACCCGGATGGGACGTCAACGTGCTCGAGCGCGTCCGCTCGCGCTGGTCCGACATCACGCTCAGCTGCGACGCCAACTCCGCCTACACGCTCGACCAGGTCGAGCACCTGCGCAAGTTCGATCAGTTCAACCTGCTCATGATCGAGCAGCCGCTCTGGGACGACGAAATCTACTATCACGCCCGCCTGCAGAAAGAACTGCGCACCGCCATCTGCCTCGATGAAGCCATCGTCAGCGCCCGCAGCGCCGCCTTCGCGGTCGAGATCGGCGCCTGCCGCATCATCAACATCAAGGTCGGACGCGTCGGCGGATTCTCTGAAGCCCTCCGCATTCACGACGTCTGTGAAGCGGGCAAGATTCCCGTCTGGTGCGGCGGCATGCTCGAAACTGGCATCGGACGCGCCCACAACATCGCGCTCTCCACGCTCCCGAACTTCAGCCTGCCCGGCGACGTTTCGGCCTCGAAGCGCTACTGGAAAGAAGACATCATCGAACCGGAAGTCGAAGTCTCGCCCGCCGGATTCATTCCCATCAGCGACCAGCCCGGCACCGGCTACCGCATCAAGCCCGACCTGATCGAAAAGCTGACGGTGAGAAAAGAAACGCTGCGGGCGTAACCTTTGCCTTGTCATCCTGAGCGCAGTGGTTGGGTTCGTGCAGCGAACCAGCCGCGGAGCCGAAGGACCCCCGCGACGCATGAAGTGTCCGGAATATCGCCGGGCGTTCTCACCGGGCCGCCGTAGCCAGAATTCCCCGCCGGGCCGGTGCCACGTTCAAGAAACACGGGGTCCTTCGACTGCGATGCCGTCCGCTTCAAGCCCGACCTGATCGAAAAGCTGACGGTGAGAAAAGAAACGCTGCGGGCGTAGCCTTTGCTTTGTCATCCTGAGCGCAGTGGCTGGTTCGTGCAGCGAACCAGCCGCGGAGTCGAAGGACCCCCGTGACGCATGAAGTGTCCGGAATATCGCAGGGCGTTCTCACCCTGCTCCCGTAGCCAGAATTCCCCGTCAGGTCGGTGCCACGTTCAAGAAACACGAGGTCCTTCGACTGCGATGCCGTCGGCTTTGCGGACGGCATCTTCGCTCAGGATGACAATCGCAGAGTGCTTCGCTCAGGATGACGATCGCAGAATGCGATGACAACCCGGAGGTCATCCCGACAGCCCGCGCTTTGCTTCGCGGGCGGAGGGACCTCCCAAACAGCAGAGCCGCCGCCTCAGTCCGGCTTCGGCAAGGACGAAGTCGAGACCACGCCGTTCTTGCCCTCCGCCTTCAACCTTTCCACGCCCTGTGCAAACGTCAGCTTGTCGGGCATGCGGCGGAAGTCGCTGAACCCCTCGTCCCACACCATAGTCAGCGTCTTGAACAGCAAAATCTTCCCCTTGATGTTCAGGCTCATCTCGGTGATCTCCCACGAGCCGTCGCCGACGTCGGCCTGCTTGACCAGAAAGTGCCCGCCCTTGTCGAGCCATCCGAAGAGGCCCCAGCCAAACGTGACATCCTTGAACAGAGTGCCGTCAATCAGCGCCAGGCGCCGCGCCACCGGATCAATCAGTACATAGCCTTGCATCGCGGTCAGCGCCTGCTCCACCCGCGTCGGCGGAGAGTACGACGGATCGGGCGTGAAGCTCAGCCGCATCAATTCGTCCCCGGCCTTGCCCTGATCGGCCGTCCCGTTCACCGTCCCCTCATACTGATAGCGAAATGCCTTGGGCAGCGCCTTCACGATTTCAAGCGTCCGGTCGGTGTCTTCCTTTTCCCGCGCACTCTTTCTGCGCAACTGATCGGGATTATTCATCAGCCACGCCAAGTGATTGACCTCGCCCTGGCGCTGCTCCGCCGTCAGCGGCTGATCGTTGATCGCGATCAGCTCGCCCGCCATGGCGTCGTCGGTCTCAACGTACAGGTGGGTTTGCGATCCCCGCGGCGTCTGCTTGTGCGAGCGGAACATGTGCTTCACACTCGTGTCTTTCGCCGCCGCTAATTCATTCTCGACCGCCAGCCGCACCAGTTCTCCCGGCGTCATCCGGGGCGCGGGCGTCGGCATGCTTTGTGCCGCCGCGGCCGCCACCAAAAGCAGGGCACAGCCGAAGCGCAGAGAAAATCCTTGCCGCCAGTGTTTTTCTTGCCAACGTCCCATCTGGATTTAGTGTAGCGCTGGCCACCCGGAGTTGCTTACCATGTCCGACGCGCTCCCGCTGGTCATCCTGAGCGGCAGTCTTTGCCGCGAAGGACCTATGCAACTTGCCGTGATCGCAACACTCACGAGGAATTGCACAGGTCATTCGGCCTGCACAAACCGCAACCGCAGGCCGCAATATCCACAAACCATCGTGATCCCGCCTTGCCGTCGCCCCCACCCTTGGGTATAGTCATTCCAGCGGCGCAAGACCTTCTGGTACCTGGCCTACCTAGTATCCCGGTCGTGCGGTAATGTCATATCCCCGTAGCATGCGAGGAGAGTGGGCATGAGTGCTCCCATGTCAGGCGATTTAGCGCAGATCGGTAAATCCGTGGTCATCAAGGGCGAACTGTCCGGCAGCGAAGACCTTTACGTGGACGGCCAGGTGGAAGGCAGCATCGCCCTCAAAAACAACAGCCTTACGGTCGGCCCGCATGGCCAGGTCAAGGCCAGCGTCGAGGCCAAGGGAATCGTGGTCCAGGGCAAGCTCGAGGGCAACGTGCTGGCCACCGACCGCGTCGAACTGCGCAAGTCCGCCGTGGTGAACGGCGACATTACCACCCAGCGCATCGCCATCGAAGAGGGCGCCTACCTGAAGGGCAAGGTGGATATCCAGGGGCGGGCTGAGAAGGCTGTCGGAAAGTAACTTTCCGGTTTTTTATTAGTAGGTTAGATTGGCTTCAGTAACCCAGAACTTCATGAAGCTTTTTCGCGGCTCATCCGGCGGAACCGAGGCGGAAGCGCCTCCCATCGCCCAGAAGCTCACCCGGCGCTCCAGCGGCCTGGGCGAGCTCGACCGCCTGTGGGACTCCGACGATCCGCTCTGCGTGCTCGATCTCGGCTCGACTTCCGCCACCAACATCCGCTTCTTCACTGAGCGCGGCCACAGAATCTACAGCGAAGACCTTCTCGTCGCCTCGACCGACCCGGCGCTCGTCACGAAAGATGAACAGGGCAACGTCGTGCTCGACAGCCGCCAGTTTCTCGCCGACAACCTGGTTTACCCGGCGGCGCATTTCGACGTCGTGCTGGCCTGGAACCTGGCCGACTATCTCGACGAAAGCCTGGTGCGCCCGGTCATGGGACGATTCTGGTCGGTGCTGAAACCCGGCGGCATGTTGCTCGCTTTCTTTCACACGAAAGACGCGGGCCCCGATTCGCCCTGCTTCCGCTTCCACATCGTCGGCAAAGACACGCTTGAAATGCAGCGCGTGGTGGCTCGCCGCGAAGCCCGCCGCGGACCCACCGGCGCCGTCCATACCGCCATCACCGAGGGCTTCCGCCTGCAGCGTGTTTTCAACAACCGCCACATCGAAACTCTCTTCCGCGATTTCGCCTCCATCAAGTTCTTCCTCGCCCGCGATAACGTCCGGGAAGTGCTGGTCGTCCGCTAGACGGTCCGGCCGGCTGTTCATCTCACGTAGAGACAGCGATCATGTGGGGATAGCCGCCCTCGTGAGCCTGCCCTGAGCGACCCCGAGCCTGGCGAGGGGAAGTCGAACGGGTCCGGTGAAAAGAAGAGCGCAGCTCCACGGCCGCGGGCCACCACGCACGCGTAGCGGCGGACGCATTCGTCCGCCGGGCCGGGATTTGTGGCTTCGCGCCGGCTTCTAAACGGACTCTCGTCCCCGGACGGAGGTCATCCCGAGCGAAGCCGTTCTTCAGGCGGAGCGAGGGACCTCCCTGAAAGAAATGTCGCAGCACGAGGTTCCCGCCTCACTTCCACACCACCACGCCCATGCGAAACAGGTAATGCCGGGAGATCTCAACCTTCCCGGAAGCCCCGGCCAGCATCGCCCGCATCTCGCCGGGCGTGTGGGCGCGTCGCACCGAGCGTACGCCGTCCACCCGCGAGACGTAGCTGCGCATCAGGGGAAATCCCGCATACACCAGCGCGAGATGCAGCGGATGCCGCACCAGATCGTTGATCAGCACCGCCGTGCGGCACACCCGCAAGGCCTCGACGACGAATCGCCGCACGTCCTCCGGTTCAAGATGATGCACAAACAAACTCGAGCTGACCAGATCGAAAGCGCCGTCCGGGAAGGGAAGCGCCAGCGCATCTCCAACCACCGAACGATTGCCGGGACGCAGATGAGAAGGCAGGCGATCGAGCAGCGTGAGATCGAGCGTGATCCCCTGACGCGCCAGTTGCTGCGCGGCCACGCGTGGAACTTCTCCGAACCCGGCCGCAACTTCGAGCATGGAAAAATGTTTCTTGCCAGTTGCGGCCGCGACCTGCTCGATCAGCGTGCGCGTGGTCGCGACTCCTCCGAACCAGCGGTTGATGCGCGACAGATCGCCCAGCGACGCCGCCACTTCCTCGGGCGGACAATCCGGCGAATCGAGAATTTCCTGCGTGACCCGGCGTTGCATAAGTTAAGAAGCAGATTCCTCGCGCCAGAAACCAGCGCTTGGAATGACAATAACTCGGGCAGGGCGAAGAAACGGGCGAAAGTAGTTACAATTCAGTTAACAGGCGCGGACGCGCCGGCGTAAGCCATGCGCCTGCAACGCGCGCGATTTTCGCCGATGCACTGGTCCCGGTGCAGGGCCGCGCAAGCGGCTTGCTTTCAGTCCGTTCCGGGCCCGCAAAAAGCTCAACCCCTGTGCAAGAAATTCCCGCTAAGCCCATGAAAACATTTATCGAAAACATGGCAGTTGAAACGGTTCGGAAGTATGTACTTTACGCAACTCGTTTGGCATATGATTTGCCTCTGCGCCAAAAGGCCAAGTTTTACTTCGGCCAGCCCTCCGGCGGTTTCTTCTTTTGCAGGGATTGCTTTACCGCGTCCTGCCACTTGCCCTTCAGCTTGAGAATGTCAGGCTTCGGGCCGGGAGCGGACTTCGGCTTCAGTGCAGATTTTCGTTTGCCCCTACTTTGCGTCATACGATTTATACTTCCCTCGACATTTATGGATAAGAAATCAAAACTTCCGATTCCTGCTAAGGCTGACGATAAACGAAAGCAAGAAACCAGTGATGAGAACAAGCGTGAAAATGTCTCCGATGACAGACCAGTGAATAGAGAACCACCAAAACTCAGGGGGATGAAAGCGTTCGATGCTATGCCCGATGAGTTGCAAGGACGCAAGCTGGATAAGCAAATAGACGAGAAAAAGCCCTGAGAATGTTAGCGAAAGCTCTGCACGGCGCAATGTTCTTGCTTGATCTTGTTGCTGCCTAAAGCGCGAATGGATAGCTTCCCAGAGCGTTAATACTCTGTATTTCTTTAGTGTCCCTATGTCATCAAGGCACTCTTCATTCAGCCACTCAGCCTCACTGGTAAAAGTGCCCTCTCTTAAACGCAAAACATTCACGGCATAGTACGTGCATAGTGCCGCGCATGCACTGGCGCAGACGGAAATCCATAGGGTATGGCGGTTCCCTGCCTGTGCCCATGTCGAAAAAGTAGATACTAGAAGCGTGACGATGCCAGTCCCGTAGGCCGCAAATAACGTAGCCTTGTGTTCGACACTCCGAACCCGCTCAAGGGCTTGATCTGCCAATTTATGTCCGAAATTGTAAACATCGTCCATAGTTTCATTGGAACAAAGTTTCAAGCGGTCGCGGACCTCCCGATCCGACAAGAACCCCTCATGAGTCGGCATATTCTCTTTCCGGGGCAGGCATGATAAACTACCCCTAGAGGGCAGTTTCTACATTCACATATCCAGCAAACCCCGCGTGCAGGCGGGCGTTTTGCTTTTTAGATCATATTCTTGGCTCCCGATACATGAGCCGCTTTCCTTCCGCTGTCCTCATGGCCAGCACGGTTCGTTCGCCATCGTTCATCTTGCGAGTGTTCCAAAGAAAATCAAAGTGCCAGAGATAGCGATGCAGGTAGGTGCGGCTGACGTTGTGATAGATGCCGACGATGCCGCGCTTTACAAGGGCATGGCTGCTTTCGGCTGTGTTCGTGTGGATATCGCCACGCGCATACTCCCGCGTCCTGTGCGCTACGGTTTCGTGACCACCTTCAAAGTCGCGTCCGATGCCATAGTAAGACCAGTGCTCATCAGTGATTATGCGGGATTGTCTCGCAACCTCTTCGCGGATCGCTGTCTTTAACGTCTTGCCAGTGACATCCGCTACTACACGCCGCCGAATATGCCCTTTCCGCTCCACGGCGCAAAATACTGGAATCTTCTTGGTCCCACGTCCCCGTTTGCCACTGTTCCGAATGCGCGGCCTACGTGCTCCGATATACGTTTCGTCGCATTCAACATCGCCAGAGAGTTTAGGGGCATCTGGACTCGGAGCCATCGCAAACCGGATGCGGTTCATTAGAAACAATGCGGACTTGTAGCTGATCTGGCAGTTCCGCTTGATTTCCAGAGCGGACACGCCTTTCTTGGACGCGCAGGCACGCCAGAACGCATAGCACCAGTGGCGCAATTCGATGCGCGATTCCTCGTAAACTGTGCCGATGCGGACGGTGTACTGCTCTTTGCAGTCGCGGCAGCGCCACAGGTAGCGGCTATTGCGTTCGCCAGTCTTGGCGTTTTTCATCTTGTAGACTTCCACGCTGCCGCACTTGACGCACGCGGGGGTATTGCCCCAGCGCTGCTTTTCAAGGAACTCAACCGCTGCCAGTTCATTACTGCAAGCCAGAGGAATATCCTCGACCGTCTTGGACTTCGCCAATTGCTGCTTGCGATCTTCGCTTGTCATGCTTTCAATTTAATACTTAGCGCAACTTGTGTCAAGTATAAAATTAAATAGGGGTACCGCCTACGTCCCGGAATACTATCGCCCGCATCTTGTCGCAGCGGGCGATCAATTGATCTACCGCAGGAGGATTGTTGTGAGAACTTCCCCGATTGTCTCGAATCATAGCCAATCCAGCCATCCAGAGCACAATGTCAAGCTGAAATGATGCGTTGACGGCATCCCTAATATCTCTCAGATCGAGATGTCGTAGCGTTTGGGACTTGCAGTCGAGTACGTATCCCTCGACTCCCTTACAAAAAACATTGGCTTCTTTCACCCGATAGAGAAGGTACGCACATTCTCGCAAAACCATCTGAGGATCGCGTTGTGGATGAGAGCTAAAAAGCATGTCATATACTAAATTTGCTATCCATGATCCTGCTCCATTAGCAACGTACCCGTCTTCTAGGAATGAGATTGTTCGGGGAGGGATCATAGAAAACAGCCGAACTGATGGTTTTTCTCCTTTCAGCATTGCCGCTCCAGTGAATATCGTGGCTGGGGCCTTGCGAAAGGCTCTATGCCAGTCCGTCATTTCAGATTTCGCGATTTCTTCGATCTTTTTCCATTGCTGTGCCTCATTAGCAAATCGGTGTCCGATTGTACTAATCAACGCCTTTGCGGCATCTGCGTCATCTGAAGCATCTGCTATGGCAAACGCTACATTAACCCCATTGAAGTGTAGTATTTTCCGATCTTTGCGGGAGGTTCCGTCTGCTAAGTAACTGTAAGAATCAGCTAATACTACGGCTCCGTTATAGATGAGCCGCCCCATATTGATGCTCATGCTTCTCCGTTTCGGAAGCCGCTGAGACTTTAGATGTGAAAGGGAATGCGGACACGGCTTCAGGGGCATTCAGTATACCCCCTGTGGAAGCCACGAGTTGCGTAAAGTACATACTTCCGAAACGGTTTAACTCGCCGCTACAGCCCCCCGAATTTCAGCTGTCCCCCAGCTTGGGCGGAAGCTGATTCACGCTTCAGCCAGCCTGCAGACGCCAGCACCGGGCATCGCACGAAACGATCTGCCACCGACTTTGTAGCTCCGCAGCGGCCCAGTCCCCAGCGTTGTCATTCCGAAGCGTCCCCCCAGCGTTGTCATTCCGAAGCGCCGGGTTGGTGCGCTGAGGAACCTGCTTCTCGCCTACCACGCCCTAACAGCAGATTCCTCCTGGCTCGCTGCGCTCACGCATCGGAATGACAAAGATTCGGGGTGGGCAGCGATCTCGCGGTCGCCGCAAGCTAAAACGGTCGCCGTAAACTAAAGCGTTGTCATTCCGAGCGCCGCCACTCCTCAGCGTTGTCATTCCGAAGCGCCGCCTTGTGGCGCTGAGGAACCTGCTTTTCGCCGACCGCGTCCGCCACAGCAGGTTCCTCCTGCTTCGCTGCGCTCACGCGTCGGAATGACAAAGATTCGGGGTGGGCAGCGATCTCGCGGTCGCCGCAAGCTAAAACGGTCGCCGTAAACTAAAGCGTTGTCGTTCCGAAGCGTCCCCACTCCTCGACCTTGTCATTCCGAAGCGCCGCCTTGTGGCGCTGAGGAACCTGCTTTTCGCCTACCACGTCCTAACAGCAGGTTCCTCCCGCTTCGCTGCGCTCACGCGTCGGAATGACAAAGATTTTACGGAGGCCACGAGCCGATCCGCGAAGCGCTGCGCTCACGAGTCGGAGTGACAAAGCCGCTACACCTCAGCCAGTTCTTCCTCCAGCAGTTGCTTGTTATACAAGTCACTGTAGTAGCCGTTCAGGGCGAGCAGTTCGTCGTGGGTGCCGATCTCGACGATGCGTCCGCCATGCAGCACGGCGATGCGGTCGGCATTCTGCACGGTTGAGACCCGGTGCGAGATGAAGATGGTCGTGCGGTTCTGCATGACCTCGCGCAGATGATTCAGAATCTTGTCTTCGGTGTGCGTATCCACGCTCGAGAGCGCGTCGTCGAGAATGAGGATCTTCGGATTCCGAATCAGGGCCCGGGCAATCGCGGTGCGCTGTTTCTGCCCGCCGGAGAGCGTGATGCCGCGCTCGCCCACCATGGTTTCATAACCTTCAGGAAAGCTTTCGATGTCGGCGGCGATGTTGGCCGCTTCGGCGGCGGCGTGAACCTCGCGGTCGCTCGCCGCGTCCACCCCGAGCGCGATGTTCTCGCGAATCTTTTCGCTGAACAGAAACGTTTCCTGGGGCACGAATCCGATATTGCGCCGCAGCGAGGCCAGCGAAAATTCGCGCACCGGGCGTCCGTCAATCAGCACCATGCCCGGCGCGGCGTCATAAATCCGCGGGATCAGATTCACCAGCGTGGTTTTGCCGGAGCCGGTCGGGCCCACAATCGCCAGGCTGCTGCCCGCCGGAATGCGCAGGTTGACGTCCTCAAGCACGGGCTTGCCGCCATAGCTGAAAGTCAGGCCGCGAAATTCGACGTCCCCGCGGATTTCCAGATCGCGCGCGCCCGGCGCGTCTTCGATCTCCGGCTTCTCCAGCATGATCTCGTTGATGCGCGCCAGCGACGCCGTGCCGCGCTGGAAAAGATTGATCACCCAGCCGAGCGCGATAATCGGCCAAGTCAGTTGCAGCATGAAGGTGCTGAACGAGGCAAACTGTCCGACGGTGATGCGTCCGGAGACCACTTCGCGGCCGCCCAGCCAGAGCACGAGCACGACGGCGGTGCCCAGCATCAGTTCGAGCGTGGGCCAGAGCATGCCCATCAGCCGCACCAGGCGCAGGCTGCGGCGAATGTATTCCGTGTTGGCTTCTTCGAAGGAACGAATCTCGGCTTCTTCCTGCACGTAGGCGCGGATCAGTCGCGCTCCGGAAAAATTCTCCTGCGCCCGCGCCGAAATGTCCGAGAACATGGCCTGTATGCGTTCAAAGCGGTCGTGAATCTTGCGCCCGAAATACTGGATCACGATGCTCGCGATGGGCAGCGGCAGAAAAGTATAGAGCGTGAGCCGCGGGCTGATCGAGATCATGAAGGCCAGCGCGCCCGCGGTGTAGACGAT
>Ga0070733_10000646_pt1 | contig 27729 bp, 24 predicted proteins | sample Coa_R1_9_FD_66450 | JGI IMG/M metagenome (GOLD analysis project Ga0070733, IMG submission 66450) | Surface soil microbial communities from Centralia Pennsylvania, which are recovering from an underground coalmine fire - Coalmine... | ecosystem: Environmental > Terrestrial > Soil > Unclassified ...
GGCAAACTCCTCCGGATCTCGCTCCGTGAGCAAGCCGGTTACCCCGTGAAGAACCGTCTCCCGAATCCCGGCCTCACGGACGCCGACGACCGGTGTTCCACAGGCCATTGACTCCAGCGGTCCCAGGCCCAGCGGCTCGAATATGTTTGCAAACAGGGTCAGCTTAGCCTCGTTGTAAAGGCGCGGCATTTCGCTTGGGGAAACGCTGCAGCAGGTGACCCTCACGCCGTTTCGTTTGCCCAACTCGATGAGGGCTTGCTGTTGGGCCGGCTCACCCTGATCGAACGCGATCACCAGTTCCGGTCGAATCTTTTCGGAAACGTGGCCTAGGGCGACGACCACAAACTCGTGTCCCTTATAGGGATGAATTCGACCGACCGACAGGACCTTATTGTGCTTCGGCATGCCTAATGGTCGGAAGCGCTCTACATCGATGCCCGGAGAGTTAACAGTAGCCCAAACGCCATAGGCGCGATAGATCGACTCGCGGGTGTATCGAGAGTTCGTGAGGATCGTGGTCGCGGAACGGGCATTGGTCGCGTCGACTTTTTTTAGGAGAAGATTCGCGGCGGTGATCGATCGATCCAACTTTTCCCTGAAGCTCGCTGAAGCGAGAGGAATCGGTTCATAGAACCGGCGCAGCGGTTCCTCGCAATACAAAACCGAAGGAATTTTAAGATAGCGCAGGAGCATCGGGCACTTGATATGCCGGCAGTTGTTGACGAAGGCGAGGTCGTATCTCCCTTTGTTGATCGCCTCGGCCATTTTCTGGGACGCGTTTCTGATACGCTGGAGAACGATCAGCTTTGCCGGGAAGTTATAGCCAGTTGATCCCGGGAGATTCGCCCGAAAGGTGTAAACGCCATGGACCAATTGGGTCAGGTCCATAAACTCCTCCGCTGTGGAATCGAAGCGAAAAAGATCGACCGTATGGTCCTTCACCAGTCGAGCCACTCTCTCGTAGAGGGCCCGTTTCCCTCCTCCGGTGGGGAGGTTGTGATGTAAGGCGATCCGCATTTTCAGTTGTCCTCAGATCTGATGATTTGATCGGTCTGTTTCCCGGTTCCGAGGGACGCTTCCTGAATGATATTTGCGATCCTCTGGGCGCTGCGGCTTTTTCCAAAGGCGACCAGGGATTCCCGATGCTCTCGCTGCATGGCGGTGATCTTCCGGACGGCCTCGGGATCGTTAAAAACCTTTTCCAGAGACCGTGCCAAATCCTTCTCGGAGAGGGCTTCGAGTGCCATGCCCCTCTCTGCATAAGGATGAGGTCGGTCAATGACCCGTTGATTTAGGCGAATCAGAATCAATGGGATACCCGACACGATCGCGTCGATTGCGACCGTCGAGTGCGTGGTGACCACCACCCCGGTCTTCCGAAGCGCGGCGGAAATTGGCATCTGTGCCGGCAGGACCTCTACCCCGTCGGGGGCCTCCGCAAGGAGCGGTACGACCCATCCATCATCGCCCAGCGGCCGCCGTTTGACCAGGAGCCGTACGGGGGGGGATGAGGCCGCGATCCATCGGAAAAGAGCTCGAAGAACTTCAATATTTTCGGAAAGCGTTGTTGCCCCGCCATTTCCGAACTGAAGCGAACTTGAAGGACAGAGCGGAAATAATACTGTTCTGATCCCCGAACCGGTTACTGTTCGTTCCTGCCACTGGTCCGGGTCTGGCATACGGGGTGTACCCGCGATTCGAACTTTGGCCGGCGGGACTCCAAGCCGTTGAATGATTGAGGCGCTGAGCTCCCCCCAGACGCAATGCCGATCGGCGCAGTCCCAACCGAACTCGATGTCGGTGCACTCGTGAGATAGACTGCCGAATTGGTGGTGAATCACCGGAATTCCCCTCTGCTGTGCGTGCAACGCCAGGGCTCGAGTCCGGTAATCCGTGGTGTCCTGGATGAGGATGACCGAGGGGTTGAAGCGCTCAAAAGCGTTGCCCGCCAGGGCCCAGGCGTCCGCCGCCCTCGGGATAAAACGACGCTTTATTTCGGCCTCCAAAACCCGATGTATTTGGGAGGTCCGTGGCAGGGCGCTGGTGGAAAGAGACTGTTCGAGAAGCGCCTGGGACATCTTGGATAAGGTCTTGTGCAGATCGGGGAGGAGGTGAGCGACCCGCGACGCCCATGAACCATTACGAAGTTGCTTGACGTGAAAGGTGTCCCGACGGTCCATCTTCCTGGAAACCACGCAGATCGCCTCGTTTCCGCCTCCCCTGAGGGCGTCTGATACGGCGAACCCCGTTGCCTCGTGTACGACATTCTGGCACCAGATCAAGGGGCGCCCCTTCCCGAGAAGAGGGGCGCCTCGGTTCGCCCACGACTTTGCCCAGAGACCGCCGAACTCATAGAAAGGAAGCACTCCGGAGAAAGTCCTCCTACAATACCTCCGACATCTTTCGCGGAAGCGGATTCCCATCTCCACGGACTTTTTACCCGAGTCATGGTCCCTGAAAAGGGCTTCCAGGATCGGATTGGCTGTACAAAGTACGATTCCATTCTGAGTTGTACTGATGAGGCGATCGAACGCATTATGCGTGCGCAGAACCTTGCTCAGGCAATAGACGATGACCTGAGGACCCAAGATCTCCCACCAGGGGATCTGTTTGTTTTCATCCGGTATCATCTGGAATGCAGATCGATAGAACTTCTCTGCCGCCAGGATCGCCCCGGCGGGAGACATTCCACGTCCCTCGAGAGGAACCTCTTCCCCTGTTTCGGTCCGAACGACCTCTTCCTCGATGGATACCCACTTCCCTCCCTGTTCTGGGTGATTTTGATTTCGTTCCTTCCGCTCGAGGATGTATGTCCTTGTGCCTTGAGAGCTCATGGGTTCAATTCTTCCGGCTGAACGATGACTTTTTTCGGTCGGTTCTGGAAAACGGCGGAGCAGGCGCGTCGAGCCTCGAAAAGTTTTTCCAAAATCATGTGGAGATCCCTTCGGGTGGGACAAGCGATTTCCCGATAGCTGACCCCGCTCACCTTCTTGAAGACAACGAGGGTGATCATTCCGGTCAAAAACAGGGTGGAAGAGACCGAGATTGCGGCGCCAACGTATCCCAGCTTGGGGATCAGGACATAACAGAGTAGTCCCTGAAGAAGAAGGGGAAGTGTTGCGATCTTCAGCGGTACGTCGGGCTTTCCTATTCCTAGAAAGTATTGTCTCTGTATGTTTGCGGCGCTGTGAATCACGACCCCCGGGATAACGATCCAGAACGACACCGCCAGCGGGGCGAAACGCCTTCCATACAAAACAATGGTGGTTGGATAAATCAGGGCGACACCGACCGCCCCAACCAGGGCCAAGAGAAACAGACTGATCCGAAATACGGTTGTGGTGATCTCGATGGAATCGAGCGAATCCCGATTTCGGTTGGCGATGGTGGGATAAAGGACGGAACAGATCGCGGTCGTCGCCTGATTTAGATATTCTGCTTTTCCCTTACCCATTGAAAAAAAAGCCACCGCGCTCGGCGGAAGATAGACCGCGGTAATGAGATTGGAAAGATAGGTGGACAAAAAGCCGATTCCTTCCGCGAGGTAGACCTTGTAGCTAAATCCAAGCATGGCGGACCACAGGCGCCAATTGAAGGACCACCGTACCCTCTCTCTAGAGTGGACTCGGATGACTCCATAAAGCACTCCGACCACCCCAGAGACGAGGAGGGACACTGGCAGCGCCCATAGTCCAAAATGGAACACGACCAGGAGCAGAATCGTCATGAGATTCCGGCCAATCTCCTGGATCACCCGCAGGATATTAAAGGATCGAACGTCGCCCTGGGAGAGGAGGTAAAAGGTGTAGTTTCGGGTGAAAAACATAATGGGGACATAGCACAGGGCAACCACAATGATCGAACCGCCGATCTGGGTGTTTCGAAAAAGGGTTGCCTCCAAGCGCCCGATGCTGGCCAAGCCCAGCAGGACGATCCCGACGCTCGTCACGAAAGCCGTCAGATTGGCGATGAAGAGGACATCGCCTCTCTCATGTTCCTGTTTTCCAAGGAAGTAAACCGAGGCGATCTCGAAACGAGGGGAACCGAAAACCCGAGTGTAATTGATTAGTAACTCGATGACGGCCCAGCTTCCGATCCCCACGGGCCCCAACGTTCGGGCGACCACGGCGCTCGTTCCGAAACCGGCGACGGCCAGCAGGATGTCGCGGGAGATGATACTGAGCGATTTGCCCGCGATGGACATGGTCTCTCCAAAAAAGTGGTTCGGCTCGGAGCCCGGTTCCCCGAGGGCGGGCGCGGCCCTGGGGGTTACCCGATGAAATACCCGTAGCGTCTAAGATCTTTTCCGGTTAACTCGCAAAGTTCTTTGTTGGGGGCTCGGTAGAACTCCAGAAGCGCGCCCTGTTCCGGAATGGCTATCGCCCGGGGGGAAAAAAGCTTGTAGTAGATGAGCTTGTCAAAAACCTCTTGGAGCCAGTATCTCTTATTTAAAAGCTTGTATCTGGGATCGGGTAGACCTCGGAGATTAAACCTGCTTTTCTGGAAGCGGTTCAGGAATCGAGCAATCGACATGGAAACGGGCGAGTAGGCTCGATTGGCCCTCTTTGCATAATAACGCTCGCTGATTTGAATCGTGTTGATGGCGAGAAACAGGTTCAACTCTTCGAGGAAACCTTGGGGATCTGCGGCAAATTCCTCATAAATCCCGACGTGCACATTGTTCTTTCCAAACAACTGGATATAGGTGTTGATCAAGGGGGCATATTTTAGATGCTCCATCAAGGTTTTGCCCGCGAGGGTCTGGTCTCCGAGAAACGATTTGATATTGCGCCAGCCTCCCTCGTGAACGTATTGAACGAAAATCGATCTGAGCATCTCGATCTGGCTGCGGATGACGATAATAATTTTTGCCGACTCGCAGGTTTGCCGGAGTCGATGTGCGATCTGCATCGAATCCCGGCACGCGCTCCATAGGTTCCCACTGAGGTTTTCCTCCGAATAGAGATTCGCTTTGCCGCCGTTATCATGGTTCATCTGCTTCAGAAGGTCCTTCGCCGTTCCGGTATTCCACTGGTCCTCGTCCGCCCGAAGGAGGAAACGAAACGCGTCCGGATTCGGCCCGTGATTCAAATATCGAATCGCGGGATGATTGGGGAAGTAATATCTCTGTAGCCAGGTGGTGCCCGTCTTGTGGCAGCCGATGTGGACAAAGAGGTTTCTCATGTTCCAACCCAAAAATTCTATTGAGGGACGTCATCGCTTAATTCGAAACCCAGCCGTTCCAGATAGGGCGAACGATCGGATTCGGTGGGGAAGCAGGGCCAGAATGTACGTCAAAATTTCCATATACTTGGGAAAAACGATGCGGGTTCTGTGCCGCCGGATCCCCCTCACAATTTTGCGTGCCGCCGTTTCACAGTCGACGGACAGCCACTTCGAGAGCCCGCATGAACCGTTCATAGCGGTGCGAAGCAGACCAGGCTCGATTGTGGTAACGATAATCCCCCGTACGTCCCTTGAGCGTAAGTCGATACGCAGGGAATCGGCGAGATTGCTCAGCGCGGCTTTCGAGGCGTTGTACCCTTGAGCCGAAACCATTCCATGCCACCTTCCCAGACTCGAAACAAAGACGATGTGGCCGCATTGCCGTTGAACCATTCCGGGCAGGACGGCGCTGACTGTTTCCAGCGCGCCAAAAACGTTTGTCTCGAAGGTGCGCCGCACGGCCTCCGAATCAATCAGGGAATCGGCGCGAATCTTGACCCCAGCATTGATGATCGCCACGTCGATTCCTTCTGCGATCCCGGGGCAGGCGATTGCGGATGAGACCGCTCCAGCCCGGCTGACATCGACCTCAAGCAGGGTCAAATGTGCGGTCCACCCCTTTTGCAGAGCCTCTTCCTTGAGGGCCTGTAAACTGGTCTGACTCCGGCCCAGGCCGACCACGTCCGCCCCCTCCTGGAGAAAGCGTCGGGTGAGATCTGCTCCCAGCCCCCGTGTTGCCCCGGTAATCAGGATTCGCCGGCCCCTGAAGTGTCCTCCGGCGTTCAGTCCCCGAACGCGCTTTCGGCGAGCGAGGTAATTCAAGTAAAGGGCTCCGATCCACAGCGCGGCCGAGCCGAGCACGAAAGGATAGATGAAGCCGATCCGCAGCAGGGCCATCCAAGCCCTGGGGAGACTTTTCGGGGTTCGGTGCAGGTCCTCGTATCCTTGAGGATCGCATTCGTGCAGCGCGATGACGGCATTGAGCTTGTATCTCCAGGGGTTTCGGGGAAAGAAAAGGCGTGTCCAGACATCGAGCCAGCCGATCTCGATACGACCTGTTTTCCTTTCGGCGATAAACTTCCCGAACCCGCTGGGATAAGGCGCTTTGCGCTTCGCGCCCATCAGATAAAGGTCTGCCTTCTTCTTGAGACCCGTTGAGCCTGGCACCAATCGCAAGTAAGCGCAAATCGTCTCGTACTCGGCCGGGTCAAATGACCAGATCGTGTCCCGCTGCGAGGCACCCTCTTCGGATTGGGCCGGGGAGTGGCGCCCGAAGGCGATCTCAAGGAGCCGCTTGAGCGACACGGATCGCATGGGCCACCAAAGACATGGTTATGCTTTTTGACGGAAGGCTTGGAAAAGCCGCGCCGTCAGCGATATAAAGATTCTCATAGGCGTTTGCCCGTCCCTTTGAATCCGATGTAAGGGGGTCGTTCGGCGGGCCCATCGGGACTGTTCCCGCATAGTGGATTCCGGTCCCCGCCGGCCCCTGGAAAATCCCCTTCTTATGAACGATGCACCTGAGGGAACGTAATGCGCCGCAGGTATCTTTCACCACACGCCGAATCAGGTCAGCCTTTTCCGAAGACTCCCCATAGCGAATTCGGATTCGGTCTCCGGTGGCCGAACTTCTGTCTGACTCCAGGCTGAGGCCGTTGCCTTGCTCCGGTCGGTCCGGGAAGAAAAGGGTCACGACCCCGAGCGCGGATTTCAATAGAAAAAAAAGCTCCTTGGAGAATCTGCTTCCGAGCGGAAGCGTCTCAATCAGTGAGTAATACAGTAGGCCGGTCAGTGACAATATCTCTCCATGAATATAGCTTGGCCATCGGCCCGAACCCGGGTCGATATGCGCGAGAATTAGCTTGTTGAATTGAAAGCCGTCTTCGGGATCGCTCCGACCGACGCAGCGCAATTGAAGATACGGTATCTTAAGCAGGCAAGTGTCCATGATCGACTTGGTCGTTCTTGCCTCAATCCGTCCAGAGAGCGTCCGCTCGTCGGCCTGGAGTGTGCGAAGAAAGATTGCGCCGGTCTGGATCGCGCCGGCCGCCAAAAATGCCGCTTGGCAGGTTTCTGATCGGGTCTGGCCATTTGCGAGATCGACGTAGCGAACGGAGATGACCTTGCCATTGAAAGCGTCCATGTTCAGGACCAGCCGCCCAGCCCTGAACCGAAACTGAGGGTAGCGCTCGCATTCCTCGAGCGTGGATTTTCTCGGGTCATAGATTGAGCCGAATGGGCAACCCCAGAGGCAGCGGGCGCAGTACCGGCAGCTGTCGGCTCGTCCGGCATTGGTGACGACAGCCATCCGGGCCTTGCCGATCCGGATGCTGAAGCGCTTCTGAACGGCCGCGGCGTTCCGCGTATAGGCTTGGTGGAGGGCCGCATCATGGCGGTTGAGTTGAATCGGGGGTTGGCTCACTCGGACCCCCGGAAGGAATGCGGAGAGATCATCCCGCAGAGGACCGGCGACTGGAATCCGCCGGAATGCTTCTTCAAAGGCGCCTTCGTAATCTTTGAATGAAACAGGAAAATCCTTGAAGTCGTCCTCATCGTAGCAGAGCGCGTTTCCTCCCCAGCCAACACCGAGCCCTCCCTTATTGAAGGAGAGAAAGGGGGAGAACCCGCTTCCTCGAATCGGGTAAAGGGGATCCTCTTCCCGAAGAAGGAAACTTCGCGACGGGGGATAGGGCAGAAGCTCGGAGGAACCCGGGGGAACCAGCGCCCTGAAATCCTCCCCGAGGAAATAGGCTTGCGGGTCCTCCAAGAGCTCTTTCAATTGGTGGAGGGTTGCATGGGGCGCCGGGAACGCTTCTTCGGTCCGCCCCACGTCCCACACCTCAACCTCTTTTCCTCTTTTCAAAAGGGTGAGCGCCGCGTTTGCGCCGCTCGGACCTGAACCGATCACAACATAAGTCATCGAATCACCCTATTCGTCCGGGCGTAGATTGTTTACGGAGCTGATCGAGGCAAGAGGGTGTGATACCCGCGTTCTATTCCGCGTTGAGCCGAGAGCATGCCCTCCGAAAAAGAGGGCGGGTTCTAATCTGTCATCGGGATCCCGGCGTCACCCGGCGAAGTCAGGTCTGCCCGGCCTTTTCGACCTGTTTTGCAATCACAAACAAATCGCCCAGATTGATTTCGAACGCGATTTTGTTGAGCGGACTCCTGGAGAGCCTCGCCCCCAGACCGGTTCCGCGGAGAAGGACGGCAAGAATGTCAGACAAGCTCCTCCCATACCCGGAGGTGGCCTCATAAACGGCTTGGAATCCCTCCTGCCTTAACAAGCGATGCATGCTCTCTCTGTTGAAGTAAAAAAGGTGTTCTTCCGGGAGGATTAAATGCCACCGGGGTCCGCTTAACCGGGCGAACCAAGACCCGATGTTGGGGACCATGATGCCTAAATAACCGTCTTTTCTGAGCACTTTTCCGGCCTTTCGAATGGCATGCACCGGATTCTCAAAGTGCTCGAGGCTGTCAATAAAACAGACGACGTCGAAAACGGAGTGACTCTCGTACGCCAACCAATCGCCGCAGTATACGGGACCGGTCGCCGACGCAATCTGAGCCGCGTGCGGGGCCAACTCGACCCCGTGAGGGGTAAATCCAAATGAAGTCGATTCATCCATGAAGTCCCCGAACGCGCAGCCCACATCGAGGAGATTGCCTTTTCCAACGACCTCTCTGAGTACTTTTAATTTGGAGCGAAACCCTTTCCGATAGGCCTTTCGGCTCGCCTCATAGTTGATATAGTAGTTCTCGTCAGCGAAGTATTGATCGGAATAGATGCTGAATACATCTGTTCTTCGCGGGTTGACGTAAACGAGCCCGCACCCTGTGCACTCGACGAGCTTATAACCCTTTACTTCAAAACGTAACCGACTGTTGTCCCGCTCGCATATCGGGCAGGCGATATACAGGCGTTGCGAAGATAGCCGCAAAGCCTCCAGGTGTTGAATTTCGTCGATACCGGTGGAGTGGGTCGGGGATTCCATTTTATTGAACACTTTCCGATGGACTTGAGTATATGTCTGCGTTTCCAAGGCCCACGCATTCCGGGACGTTGATACTCTCCTTGGAATAGGACGAATGTTCGAGCGTACGGACGATCTCACCCTGATAGGGCTTTAGCAGCCGGCCCATGCCCTCCTGATCCAACCAGCGGCGGTCGGTTAAGACGACGACACCCGTGAGGGGAGAGGTTAATGAACTCTTTAGCATCGGCCAGTTATAGATCTTGAGACGTTCGGCCGTTGCACGGTCCCACTTTGGGAAGAACCCGAATAATTCAAACTCCATCCCCGGGTAGATTCTTCGATGGGCATTGGCGGCCAGTACCGGATCGAAGGTCACGATGTACTGATTGGCTGGAATCAATTTTTGAAGCTTCTCGCCCATCCTGCTTAATACAATGACATCGGTGCCCGGGGAGCGCCATGAGCAGCTAAGTGGGGTCTCTCCGACAAGACCCGTGGCGATCAACGCGCAGAGGCAGACGTACCCGGAGGATCGGGAGAGGGTCGGCCAACCGAACGAAGTAAACCCCTTTTGAGCCAGTACCACACCGCAAGCGGCGGCCAGCGGAAGCACAAAGGTGAGCTGCATGACTCCAGAACCTTGTGCGAAGAGGAAAAAAAAGAAATTTGTGACGATCAAAATCCAGGTAAAGAGCTCGGTGCTACCGAGTGTCAATGCCCATTTCCAGATCTGATATCCCCGATGCTGGAGCCCGGCCAGCACCCCCAAGAAAATGGGCGCCAGGACGGGAAGATAGTTGTGAACGGTTCCGGTCAGAAACTGTAGCTTCGGAAACAGATACTCCTTGAGGCTCCAATGGGTCGCAATGGATCTGTTTTCCCGGATATATCGGAAAACCTCAAACGGCCAAACAAAAGCGGACCAAAGAAAGCTTTTCAGGTTCCAGTACGCTGAGAAGGAGAAGATGCAGGCCAAAGCGAGGAGAAATCCTGTCAGGAGCATTAGAAATTTTCCACCTTCACGTGTTCTCCACCGCTGGATAATAATTGCCCAAGGCAAGATGATCAAAAGAGGATCCGGCCCGAATCGCAGGCCCATCGCACACGCAAAGAGAAGGCCGGCGGAAAAAAAACGGAGAGACGCCCCTCTTTCATCCTGTTGAGACATCAGCCATATCGCCAGGACGGCGAGCATGGCGAAGGGACCGTAACTTTGTGCCGTGATGAGGTAACTGTTTCCATAGAACGATGCGAGGCCAAGAATCAGAACCCAGGTCTTTGATCTTGTGGAACCCGTCCAAAGCTCCGCGATCAGGCCGCTGAACCACCAGGCCATCCAGGTGCAAGCCGCACACAGAACACGTATCGACGCCAGCATGGAAAGAGGAAACCACACGGACGGAATAAAGAAAAAGGGAAGAAGGGGTAAGCGGTGATAAAAGAAATCCCGATAAGGGACCTGACCGTTGAGCACGAGGGAGGGATAGAGCGCATACCACCCTTCGTTCAAATCGAACTTCGCGAGCCAGATTAAAATTGCTAGTTCGATGGCCAGTAGGCCGCCCAGTACCCAACTGAGGATCTTATCCCTGGACGAAAAAGCACCCGGTGAAATCATTGTTCTCCTACTGACAGATCCAGTTGAACACGGAATGCATCAACACGGGCGCTTCAAACGGTTCGATCCTATTGAAACCGGCCTTGTGGAGCAATTCCTTCCATGTTTCCGGCGACCGGACGAAAAGACCTTGTCCCTGTGTAAATCCAATCTGCTTGAACCAGTGCTCCCTTCTGAGATGGAATTCATATCGAAGATCTTGCTCTTTTCTCCAGATATCGCTCAGGAGGAATACCCCTCCGGCGCCCAGCGAATTGCGCGCAGTCGAAAGAACATTTAAACAGGTCTCGTCGTCGAGAAGGTAGAGCACCCCGATGATCACAAGAGCGACAAGACCATTTTGCAGGCTGGATTCAAAATAGCCCTGGCGGTATTCAAGATTGGATATTCCCCTCGCGGCTCTTTGGGCGATGGTCGCCCGACGCTCATCCGGCTCATAACCGATGACCGCTCTGGCCTCTCCTCGCCGGGCAAGGTACTGTGTAATCACTCCATGTCCGCAGCCAACCTCGACAATTCTGCCCTCCTTAGGAAGGAGTCGGTGATAGCACTCCAGTGGCATTAAGCTGATTCTGCAAGACAGAAAGCACCAGGTCATCAGATCGACGACGTCCCAATAGGAACGGGAAATTGCGATCTTCAGCGCCGCATGGCTAGGTCGTTTGGCCGGGGTCAAGCTTGTACCTTCCTGACACGGAGTTGAGTTTGATCTTGAAGACCTCGAGGACCATACGCCACCCGTCCTTAATGATTTTGATGCTGCTCTCTTCGTCCAAAAAGCCGTAGACGATCGGTACCTCGATGATTCGCTTGTGATGAAGTTCGAAAAGGTGGAGAAGCTCAATGTCAAACGCGAATCGTGAGACCGTCATGTTCTCCAGTACTTTTATGGTTTCTCCCGCGATTCCCTTGAGACCGGCTTGGGTATCCGTGCTTCGCGTCAGCCCTAAAAAACGGATAAAGTGATTGAAAAGTTCTCCATATCGATAACGGGAATAGACCTGCTTAAAGAGAAACGGACGAAGCTGGCAGATGCTTTCGGGTAATCTCCGGTTTGCGACGGCCACGTCGGCTCCGGATTCCAGCGCCTCGATCAACTTTGACGCCTCCGTTAAGGGATAGGCGAGATCACAATCCATGAAAAGTCGGTAAACACCCCTCCCCGTGCGCAGACCGGCCATGACGGCAGCCCCCTTTCCTCGGTTCGGCGACAACGCGAGGAGCGATGCGAATTGGAGTTCTTTGAAGTGATTTCGGATGACCTCCGCGGTGTCATCTTGGCTGCCGTCATCAACGACGATCAGTTCCCATCTCGCCTCTCGGCGAAGGAAATACTCGATCACCTGGTCGAGTTTCGGAATCACCCAGCTCCCGCAGTTATAGACGGGAATTACAACGGTCAATCGGACGTCCGCGGAGTCTCCGGTCCGCGGGGGTGGCGAAAGTTCAGGGGCCGGGTTTTTGTTGATCAGACCAGCAGGTTCCATTCCGACTTCTCAATGTTTTAATGCCTCAATCACTCGGGATTGAGCCGCGTTGCTGAGGCCGACGGAGCAGGGTAAACTCAGAGCCGTTTTGCCGAGGCGTTCGGCGACCGAGCAGTCGACCGCCTGAGCGGCGCGGTGGACCGTGCTCAGGTGAAGCGGCTGCCAAAGGGGTCGGGTCTGTATGCCCATCCGATCGAATTTGCCGAGCAGCGCCCGGCTGTCGAGGCCGTACCGGTCCGGGTCCACCAGTATGGTATACATCCAAAAGATGCTGTGCGAGTGGGGCGCCTCCTGCATCGGGAGGATTCCGCAAACATTATTTAACCCCTGGGCATAGACGGCCGCAATTCGACGTTTTGCGGCGATATAGGAGTCGAGTTGCTCCAGCTGGGCGCAACCCAGGGCGGCCTGGATATTGGTGAGCCGGTAGTTATAGCCGAGCTCTCCGTGGATGAACTCTACCGGATCATCCTTGGCCTGGGTGGTCAGATATCTTGCTTTTTTAGCCCAGTCCTGGTTATCCGTGACGATCATTCCGCCTCCGCCGCTCGTGATCAGCTTGTTTCCATTGAAGCTGAAGCAGCCGATCTGGCCCAGGCGGCCGACGGTGCGTCCCTTGTATGCGGCGCCGAGACTTTCTGTGGCGTCTTCGACGACGACGAGACCGTATTCGAAGGCTTTCTCCAGAATCGGGTCGAGGTCGGCCGGGTGTCCCAGGATATGAACCGGCAGAATGGCCTTTATCCGCCTGCCCGTGGTACGGTTTCTCAGCTCGCGTCGGGTCCAAACGCAGGAGCGTTCAAGGAAATCGAGTGTTTTCTGCGGGTCCATCTGCCAGTACCGGGGTTCGGCGTCGATAAAGACGGGCCATGCGCCGACATAACGGACCGCGTTTGCGGGCGCGATAAACGTCAGTGTGGGAACCAGCACTTCATCGTTCTGCTGAACACCCGAGACGAGAAGGGCAATGTGGAGCGCCGCCGTGCCGGTCGATGTCGCAACGGAAAAGCGGGTTCCGACCCGTGCTGCCAGTTCCCTTTCGAATCGATCCACAAATGCTCCGACCGAAGAAACCCATCCAGTGTCGAGGCATTCTTTGACATACTTCCACTCGTTCCCCCGAATCTCGGGAATCGAAAGGGGGATGTGGCCTTCGGCAGCGGGAGTGCCGGGTTCGTTACAGGACGTAGACGCCCGGACGATACTCATTCAAATGCTCCTGAATCCAGTCAACGGTGAGGTTGAGCCCCGCCTCGAGCGAGACGGATGGCTTCCAGCCCAGAATTCGATGCGCCGTGGTGCTATCGGCAAGGAGCCGATCGACCTCGCTCCCCTTCGGCCTAATCCTTTCCTCATCGCCCTCGATCAGGATGGAACGGTTAAGGAGCCCAGAAACCGTTTTGGCAAGATCCCCGATACTGATCTCGCGTCCAGAACCGAGGTTGATCGTACGACCGATCGCCTCTGGAGAACCTCCCGCAAGTATGAATCCTTCGACCGTGTCGGAGACGTAGTTTAGATCTCGGGTCGGTGAAAGGCTTCCGAGGCGCACCCGATTTCCAATCAGGCATTGCGAAACGATGGTCGGCACGATGGCCCGTGCGGACTGCCTAGGCCCGTATGTGTTGAAGGGCCGGACCGTCACGACCGGTAGCCCGTAGGAGAGGTGATAGGCTTCCACGATTTTATCAGCCGCGATCTTGCTTGCTGAATAAGGGGATTGGCCCTGAAGCGGATGGCTTTCCGAGATAGGTACCGACTGAGCCGTGCCGTAGACTTCGCTCGTTGAAGTGTGAATCATGCGCTCTACATCCAGATCGCGAGAGGCCTGAAGGACATTGAGCGTTCCCTCCACGTTGGTACGCAGATAGGAAAGAGGGGCTTCGTAGGAGTAGGGGATCGCGATCAGCGCCGCGAGGTGGAAGACCACTTCGACGCCGTCCACGGCCTTCATTACGCTCTCCCGGTCGCAGACATCGCCGACGACGACCTGTATCTCTTCCTTATGCCTGGATCGGTCAAGCCAGCCCCAGGAACCGCTGGAGCGGTACCGTACCAGGGCGCGCACCGTGGCCCCGCGCTCCACCAGAGACTCCGCGAGGTGGCTGCCGATGAACCCCCCCGCACCCGTCACGAGAACCTTTTTCCCTACCCAGTTCATGTTCATGCCTTCCATTCGTGAGAAACTTGCTGCGCCAACTCGTAGTCGCGAATCTGTCCGATGTCGAGCCAGTACTCCCGAAGAGGGAAACTCGCGACCGGGCGGCCTTCACTTAGAAGGCGCTGGATCAAGTCGGTCATGTCGCAGCGCTCTCCGAGAGGAATGTAGCTATGGACCGAAGGTTCCATGAAATAGATACCCGCGTTCACGAAAAAGTTCAGAAGGGGTTTTTCGCTCAACCGGCGGACGAAGGTTCCGTCGCAATCGATCACACCGAAGGGGACCTGGACCTCGTAGCCGCGGATCGCGACGGTTAAATCGGCTTTCTGGGCTTGATGGAAGGAAAGCATCGCCCGGAAATCGACCTGTGTGAGGATGTCCCCGTTCATAATCAACATCGTTTCGTTAGGAGGATCCATGAGTCCGATTCCGCCGGCGGTCCCCAGAGGACTCTGCTCAGCCACGTAGTGCATTTCCACGCCGAAGTTTCGACCGTCGCCGAAATGTTCCTCGATTTTCTCGGCGTTGTAATGGGTCGTTACGCTTACCCTCTGGATGCCCGCTTCGCGAAGCTGCCCTACGATGATTTCCATCAGGGGGCGATCGCCGACCGGAAGCATCGGTTTGGGGGTATTTTTGGTTAGGGCCTGCAGGCGGATTCCGCGGCCTCCCGCCATGATCACCGCATGAACCGGAAGCGACCGGCTCGGTAGGAACTCGTCCAGGGTAACGAGCCCAGCGACTCGCTGGTTCGAGTCAAGCAATGGCAGGTGCAGCAGACTGTGTTCGCGTAAAACTTCGAAGTAGACCTGGGGATCGCGCCCGGCCTCCGCCGTGACGGGATGGGCATAAGGGGTGCCGATCTTACGTTCAAGCAGGGCCGTCACGGGTTGGCTGATATCGATGTGAGACAGCATTGCGCGTCGCAGGTCTCCATCGGTGACGGTCCCGATGAGCCGCCGCTCGGCATCAACCACGAGAACGATTCCCAGACGGCTTTGATCCATACGGGCCGCCGCCTCCGTGATGCTGTTTTCGGCTTGAATGCAAAGGGTCAAGAAATCTGAATACATTTCCTCCTCCAAGCGCGGTTTAAACGGGCCTGTGCTCAAGACACCTGATGGCGGAGCTTCCACTGCTGAGCTTCCCTCCGCCAAAGATGGTCGGACCGGAACTCATCGCATAATTTCATAAATTGTTCGGGTTGCATCCCGATGGACTCCATGACCTCTTTAAAGAATCTCTCCGGAAATTCTCCATCGAAGCGACGCACCAGGGCGACTCCCTCTTCCCGGGTCAAGTGCCGGTTTCGAATCTCCTGGGATGCATCGTAGCTTGCCCGCCCGAGACCGAATTTGATAAAGGTCGTATAGTAATGGAAGCCGTCGATCTTATCGTCGATGCTATTGTATTTGCTGTACGTCCCTTCGGTGCGAACCGGATTAGCCTCGAACCCGGTATGCTCGACCGCGTAATAATAACTCTCTTGCGGGGTCCACCTGACGTAGTATCCCAGATAGTGGACTTCGATATTGGATCGATCGAGGTCCTTATAATCGGCCGGAAGATAGGCCGCCAAATCATTAAGCGACCAGCCATAGGTCTCCATGAGCTTTTTGATCGGGACTCCGGCCAGGCTCACTTCCGATAGATTCTGCATCGTGTAATACGCCTTGTTCCGCAACGAGCTCTGGTTGTCGGCGATCGGATTTCCGTACTCGGATTCATTTTCGCCATAGAAGATCAAGGGGACCTGGTAGCGCAGTGCGACCTTTGGAGCGAGATTCTTCTGGCCCAGAATGAATGTCTGAAACGGATGGAGAAGATTCTCGATTGAAAGTCGAGTAAGAATCCGATGGATCGCACCGTTTGGCTTGAAGGTCTCGTTGTCGAAGCCTCCCACCTCGATCCAATTTCTGAAGTTCTTCAGGCCGATGTCGGTGTAAAGGATCGGGGGCCAAGTCACGGTTAGGGGATGCATTCCGTACCGGTACTTGAGAAGATGAGAAGCGTAACCGCTGTCTTTTCCGCCGCTCCCGGGGACAATGCAGTCGTAATACCCGTCCTCCCGACGGTAGCGATCAAGGAGTTTGACCAGTTCATCTTCGCGCTGCTTCCAATCGATCCGTGTTTTTTGTTCCGCGAACCGACACGCATCACAGATTCCTTCTTCATCGATATGAAGGGTTTTGTGGCGGCGATCGGACGTGTGTTTGAATTCGACCGACGAGGATGGGCGCTGATTGGACATGACGCACCGTTTGCAGAAGACGACCTCCTCGGGCAGTCCGAATTTTGCATGAACCTTCTCAGGCACGTTGATCCTCCGGAATCAATCGGTTGATAATCTGGGCGATATTCCGATAGAGTTGGACTCCCCGGAGCCCACTTCTTTCGGGATGAAACTGGCAGGCGAAAACGTTCTTTTGAGCGAGGCTGGAGCAGAACTCGTTTCCTCCGTAACGGGTGGTGGAAAGGACCGGCCCGGTCTCGGACGGCTTGCAGTAGTAGGAATGGACGAAATACATAAAATCGCCGTCGGCCAGCCCCTCTAAAAAGGTCCCCTCCCAGCTCGTCCTCTTGCGATCGTGGTGATCAGGTTCTTCGCGAGGCGGATGAATCTGGTTCCATCCCACTTGGGGTACCTTCACGCTGTCGGAACGAAGTCGGAGCACCTCTCCCTCGATGATGTTCAATCCGCGATACCGGCCGAACTCGTGGCTTTCGGTCATCAAGAGCTGCATCCCGAGGCAGATGCCCACCAACGGTGTGGGGGAGTCGGCGATTTCCCTCAGTGGTGAGACCAGATCCAGTCTGGTCAACGTCTTCATGGCTTCTCCGAAGGCGCCCACGCCGGGGAGAATGACCGCCGATGCACTGGAGAGGTCACGGGCGCGTCGGGTGATCAATGCGGTGAGCCCGACAGTCTCACAGGCATGTTTTACGCTGAAGAGATTACCCATGCCGTAATCAATGATGGCGACCTGCCCGTGGGACACCTCAGACATAGGTCTCCTTCGTTGCTGGCGGTCGACAGAAGACTCCCTGGCGGACCAGATAGGCCTTGATTTCCGGGAGCGTTGTGGGTTCGATCTTCGAGAGGCCTCGCGGGTTTTTGAGGTATTCGGTATTTCCTTCTCCCGAGAAATCCCATTCGGCCTTATACTGTCCCTGCGACGCATAGTGAAGAATCGAGGCGACGCAAACCGCGTCTGCTCCGCCTTTGGCGACCACCTCATGGAGATGCTGGAGCGTGCCCGCCCCGCCGCACGAGATCACAGGAACGCCCACCGAGCCGGAAATCCTCGCCGTCAGTTCCAGGTCAAATCCCTTGGCGGTTCCTTCTCGGTCTATCGAGGTCACCATTATTTCTCCGGCGCCGAGTTCCGCCGCCTGCATCGCCCATCGGCAGGCATCCATACCGGTCTGGTCACGGCCATTGTTAAACAAAGCCTCGTAGGATCCGTCGGACTTTCGAACGGCCTCGATGGAAACGATGATCGTGGAGGAGCCGAATTGCTGTGCTGCCTCTCGGATCAGCTCGGGTCGTTGAACAGCCGCCGTGTTCAGCGCCACTTTGTCTGCTCCCGCGCGCAGGGTTTGGCGGATGTCTTCCAGGGTCCTAAGCCCTCCCCCAACGGTGAGGGGAATGAAGATCTCCTTCGAAGTTTTCGCCACGATTTCCAGGAGACTATTTCTTTGATAGAGACTCGCGACGACATCCATGTAAAGGAGCTCGTCCGCCCCTTGCTCATAATAGTGATGCGCGAACCACTCGGGTTTCCCCAAGACGCGCAATCCTTCGAGGTGGATTCCCTTCACGAGATTCGGTCCTTTGATGTCAAGGCGCGGGATGATTCGTATGCTCAAACGCGTCGCCCCCCTCTGGCGGCCCCGGGCATCTTCAGCCTTCCTCCTTTTTCCTGAGGACGGGCGGGAACTCCCGCCACGATTGTGTGGGGAGAGACATCATTGACCACCACGGCGCCCGCGCCGACGATGGCCCCTTCGCCGATGGTGAGGAGTTGCTTTACCGTCGCTCCCGCGCCGATGTGCGCTCCTGTTCCAACATGGACCGTACTCGCCAGCGTTGCGCCGCTTGCCACATGAACATGGTCGAGCAAGGTGCAATGATGCTCGATAATTGCCCCGCTATTGACAATGACATTGGCTCCCACCCTCGCGCCGGCATTAACGATACTACCCGGGAGAATCTGTGATCCAGGTCCTACCGTTGCCCCCTCCGAACAAATCGAAGAGGGATGGATGATCGTTAAGGGCTCTAATCCGTGGGACCGCGCAATTTCAAAAATCGCACGCCGAGGACGGCTTTCTCCTACCGAGCCCAGCCCGAGCGTAAAGTGGCTGATGCCGCGCCGTTTCAGCTCAGGCAAAATTTCGTCACCTCCCAGGATGGGAACGCCCGACACCTCTCGGCCGCGCAGGGAGGGATCGGAATCCAGCACGGCTTCGAGGATCACGTTTTCCATCCTTCGAATCACTTCGATCACAACGTGGGCGTGTCCTCCCCCGCCCAGAACAACGCAACGAATTATCCGCGCTTTTCGCATTCGCGTTCCCGTGACGTGGAGTTTGAGGAAATACGGATTTCGATGTTGTAAAACCGCTTCCTGATGAGCTGGTCGTCTAAGGCCACCTCTTTCAGTCGGGCGGTGATTCGGGCCGAGGCCTGTCCGGAGTCGTAGGGATTGACCAGATCACGTAGCGCCTCACGAAATTGGGGATCGACGGCCCGGCGGATTCCTCTGAGAATTTCGGTCTGAGTGTGATCGACGTCGATGACGTTTGCCGCTCGGATGCGGCCTGCCTGGCGAGTTCCGACGTTCACTACGGGGAGCTTAAAGGAGGGTGCCTCGATGATCCCGCTGGACGAATTTCCGACCATCCCCGATGCCAGTGCCATTGTGCTGAAATACCCCACTGTTCCTAAATCGGTTATGAATTGCGCCGAAGGGCGTTCTCGCGCAAAGGTTCTCAGTCTCGAGGCCACCTGACGAGCGCGGGTATCCGCGTTCGGCGAGGTAAGAACCACCGGGAGGCCGGACTGATCGAGCGCGGCCAAAAGTTCCTCCACCTGCCATTCCGCCTGTTCTTCCTCCAGGGTCACCGGGTGAAAGGTCACCAGAAGAAACGGTTGCTCAAGCCGTAAGCCGCAGCGGTCATAGAGCTCTTCTCTGCTCAGCAACCGAAGGGAATGAAGATTATCAAGACCCGGGGCTCCGGAGATCGTGACCCTCCAGGGTTCTTCTCCGAGTTGAATGACTCGATCTGCATATTCCGGCATGGATACGAAATGAAGGTGACTCAATTTCGTGATGGAATGGCGCAGGGCATCATCAATCGCCCCCTCGGTCAGCTCCCCGCCATGAATGTGCGCAACCGGGATTTTGAACGGAAGAGCAGAGAGCGCCGCGGTATACATCTCGAAGCGATCTCCCAGAACGACCAGAATATCGGGGCGCCAGCGGGAGAAAATTTGGGCGAATCCGGTCATTCCGAGTCCCATCGATTTCACGATTCCCTGAGGGGAGTCCGAGGACAGATTCATCTCGATCTGTTCGGCAATCTCGAACCCCTCGGACTCGATGGCGCGCACGGTCAGTCCGAATTCTGGCGAGAGGTGCATTCCCGCAACAACCAGGCTGGGTTTCATCATCGGGTCCGAGCAAAGGTTTCTCAGCAAGGGACGGTAAATCCCGAAGTCGGAGCGGCCGACGGTGACGATACCGATCGATCTCAAGCCAGCATCTCCGGGGTGATCAGGGTTCCTTCCGGGATGGAGACGCGAACCGTCCGTCCCACGATGCTCGAGCGCATCGCCGGTGGAAGGCCCGCGCCAGATCTACGCACGGCGATCAGTTCTTGGGTCAAGGTGGTTCCCGCCGGGATCTCGCGAGCGGAGACCAGGCATTTGCGGGCTGCGGCGATCGTTCCTGCCTCGCCGGGTGTGGGCTCCTTTCGCCCGTCGCCCAACGCCGCCTCCACGATCCGAATTCCCCGGACCAAAGCCTCAAGCTCTCTCGGCTCCAATGAGGCCCTCTGGTCGGGGCCCGGAAGGGCGCGGTCCAAGGTGAAATGCTTTTCGATCACGCAGGCGCCCATTGCGACCGCGCCCAGCGCCACCTCGATACCCAACGTATGATCCGAATAGCCGACCGGAACGTTGAATTCGGCGGCCAATGTCTGAATCGCGCGCAGGTTAGCCTGTGCCGGCTCCGCGGGATAACAGCTGACGCAATGGAGCAGTACGAGCCTGTGATTGCCGGAGGCCTCGATCGTTTTTACGGCGGCGCTCACTTCGCTCAGGTTGGACATCCCGGTGGACACGATCATTGGCTTACCTTTACGGGCCACATGTTCCAAAAAGGGTAGATTGGTTAGCTCTCCCGAGGGGATCTTAAAAACGGCTATTCCCATTTCCTCGAGCAGATCTGCGCTGCCCTCGTCGAAAGGGGAGGACATGAAGAGGATTCCCCTCTCCATACAATGAACCCTCAGATTCCGCTGTCCCGATGAGGGAATTTCCAGACGCCGCAGCATCTCAAGCTGGGATTCGGCCGCATCGGTTGTTGTCCTCTGGTACGCGGCCTTAGGGGCCAGAGGGGTCGCCAGGCGGTCTGCCGAGAAGCTCTGGAATTTGACGGCGTCTGCGCCCGATTCTGTCGCGGCGTCCACCATCCTGTGGGCTGCCTCTAAGCTGCCATTATGGTTTACTCCAGCCTCCGCGATGATGAAGCAAGGATGACCGGGACCCACTCGGCGTCCCAAGATCTCAATTTCGGTTACCATGAGGTCCATCCTCCGTCGACCACGAGATTGTGGCCCGTCACATAAGCCGAAAGATCAGTGGCCAGGTAAACCACAGCGCCTTTGATGTCCTCTTCGGTGGCCATTCGCCCCAGAGGTGTTTTGGACACATAGCGCTCGATAAAGGAAGAGGCCTGGCTTCGCGCGACTCCTCCAAGGGAAATTGCGTTTACCCGCACATCAGGGGCGAGGGTCGTTGCCAACCACCGGGTGAGTTGGAGCAGACCCCCCTTGCTCGCCGCGTATGCCGCTGGATTTCCCATCTGTGTTTCCTGGTAAAGCCTCCAGTCGGGTCCGACCATTCCATAGATGGAGGCCACGTTGACAATGGAGCCGTGGCTGGACGACCGCAACGCGGGTATGCAGGCCTGGGTCAGAACGAAAGGCGCAGTGAGGTTTACCTCCAGAGCTGCTCTCCAGGGCTCCGGCGCCTGCTCGGTGAACGGAACCGCCCATCCCTGCAGGTCGGAGGTTCCGACCAAAGCGGCGCAATGCACGAGAACATCGAGACGCGAAAAGTGGCTCAGAATTGTACCGGATACCTCCCGAGTCTTTTGGGTGTTCGCGAGATCAACCGCGATCGGAAGGGCCGCAACGCCATGCGCCTTGCGAAGAGATGATGCCGCTTGCTCGCAGGCCTCGGGTTTTAGGTCGAGAACCGCGATAGAGGCCCCCAGTTCGGCAAGGGTCTCACAGATCGTCCTTCCAAGCCGCCCCGCTGCCCCCGTGACGAGGGCCACCCTACCGCTGAGATCGGAAAGCTTTCGAATGGATTTCATCCCTAATCCTGAATGTCGCGCGCACCGACCGGGGTCCGGGTCAGGAGAAACTCCGCGATCCTCAGATCGAATTCCGAGTCGATGTCGAGCGCGCGTTCCCGAGGCACAATGACCGCTTGCACTTTTCCCTCAAAGAGGCCGCTTGCCCTGAGGACAAACTCGGGCCGGGCGGCATAGGCCACCGTCGTCATGTCAAACACGGGGGGGGATGCCTGCCGATGATGGATCTCCCGGGCAGGCGGGATCACCAAGCGAACGCAATCGTTTTCGAGGGCGACCATGTTGAAGTAGGGGCTTCGCTGTGCGGGGGTAATGGTCACGACGATGTCGGCGTCGGTCTTCAGCAGAAGTCGGATGCACGCGTCGATGTCTTCGACGGCCCGAAGGGGAGCGGTGGTTGGGATTGAGACGAGGACGTCAATCGGCCTCTCATCCGAAAGCGCCAGGGTACGAAGGGCATGTTGCCAGGCGTGCCACTCCGGGGAGTCGTCGCGCGCGAGTTCCGCCGGACGCATGAAGGGCACATCGGCTCCCCAGCTTTGGGCGATCTGTGCGATTTCCTGGTCCTCGGTGGATACAATGACTTGATCAATAAGGGTACTCGCCCTGGCTGCTTCGATCGCGTGGGCGATCAGGGGTTTTCCGCCAAGAATTCGGACGTTTTTGCGGAGCACTCCCTTGGAGCCTCCGCGCGCGAAAATGGCGCCGACGATGTGAGGTTTCATAGCTTTACCACCTGACCGCTGTCCGAGGAGCGCCGAACAGCGAGCGCGATTTCCAGTACCCGGCGGCCGTCTTCGCCGCTGACCCGGGGACTCCGTCGGGTTTCCACACTCTCGATAAAATGGCGCATTTCCTCAAGATAGCTTTCATTTCTGTCCTGATCGCCCTCAGAGGAGAGTGCGGTCCAGCAGGGGTTGGAGAGCGTGAATAGGAGGCTTCGGCGCGCGAGGCCATCCCACACCAGGGTTCCTTCCGTCCCCACAAGGCGGCAAGTCCGCACCGGCGAGCGTTGAATCATGTCGAGGTGAACGCTTCCAAGAACACCGTTTCCGAACTCCAGCACGATTTCCGCGGTATCTTCCACATCTATCTCCAGGTCGCTCAGCCGTACCAGCCGCGCACTGACACATCTTACGTCTCCGATCAGCCAGCGCAAGTAGTCCATTTCATGGCTGAGTTCAAGTACCGCGCCTCCTCCTAAAGCCTTCCGGGCGCTCACCGACTGACGATAATCGCAATCTGGCCGCCAGTCTGGGAGGAACTGTCCGACTTCTGCGTGAACGGCCAACACCCGTCCGATTTTTCCATCGGAAATTACCTGCCGAACTGCTTGCAGAGAACGCTCGAACCGGAGGTTGTAGCCGACCATGAGCGTCAAGGCACGGTTCCTGCAGAGCTCTAATAAGGAATCAAGTCCCTCGAGAGAATCTGCAAGGGGTTTTTCGATGAAAAGGTGAACCTCATTTTGAGCGAGCGACAGTGCCGTCGGGACGTGAAGGGGAGCCGGATTGGCAATGACCGCTAGATCGGGTCTCCAGGCCAGCGCCGTTTCAAGAGAGTAGAAGACCTTTTCGACGAGTCCACAAAGTTCCCCTAGGCTTCCTCTCTCCGAATGTCTCCAAACGGCGATCCGCACCTTCGGGTCGATTGTCTTCAGGTTTTTCACATGACGGCGGCCAATACTCCCGAGTCCGACGATCAGCGCTTTCATGCTCTTAGGAGATATCCACGGTGGTTGATCTGAACTCCGCTTGGCTCTATGCAGGTGCAAGGGTCGCTAGACCGAAGTGATATCGGTCAGATTCACCTCGATGGAAGCGGCTTGCTGGATCAGATGGACTGATAAAATGACCCGATTCCGTTCCCCCCGGCGTAAGAGGACTCCTTCGACACCTTCAAGGGGTCCCCGAATGATTCGAACCCGCATGCCATGATGAAGGTAGGGACAGGTTTCATAGGGGAGCGAGGTTGAGATCAGTTTCCTAACGGCATCAATTTCATGGTCGGGGATCGCTTTCGGGCTTCCGTTTATTCCGATAATTTGGACCACACCGGGTAGAGAGAGGACGGCCAGCCGGTTCTCCCAGGCAAAACGGGCAAAGCAATATCCTGGAAAGAGGGGGGCCTCGATCTTCTTCTTTCGGTCCTTCCACTGGCTGATGCGGTAGATAACGGGGAGAAAGGGGTCTATCCCCTGGTGGGTCAATCGGTCACGAACAAACTTTTCATGCCGGGGACGGGTCCAAAGGGCATACCATGAGAATTGGTTCAATGTTGAATCCGATTCGTTCAGGCATGGCTTCGCCCTCTCACTTACATCGATCATTCTACCACCTCCTTCCCGTTGGTCAATCCTTCCATGAGGTTAATGGAGGAGACACGAAGGATTCGATCGTGACAAGCTCTAGGTAAATATCGTGATCCCCTGGAGCTATATACCGAGAGTATCTCTATTTAAGGTCCGCCGAATGATGCTTCCTGGTCTGTTCGTGTTCAAGATTAGAGCTGAACCGATTCGCCGGTGAGGCTTCTAACGCTTTTCGCCTTCCGCCAGATCTCCTTGAGATGCTCTCGGTAGAATGCGAGAAAGGAGGCGAAACACGTCGATGCGAAAAGCGCCATCATCAAGTTATGAAGCACGTTAGGTCGGCTCCCTCCCTCCGGTAAGACCGCCCTATCCAATACCTGTACGGAGGAGATGTCCTCCGTTTCGGAAATTTTCGCCTGTTCGTATTGGGATAAGAGCACCATGTAGAGCGTTTCCTGTGCCTTCACCTCTCGGGTAAGTCGCACGAGGTCCAACCCGATAGAAGGCAGTTTAACGAAGGCCGGATTGAGCCGTTCTCCATCGGAGGCCGAAGGACTCCGGCTTTCTTTGGTCTCTTTGGAAATTCCGGTCGAACCGTATTCCATCTGTTTTAGCTGCCGCGCCATTTCCTGGAGCTCGAGACGTTTTCTGATGACATCTGGGTTGCCCGGCGAAAGATAACTTTCCATGACCTGGAGCTCAACCTCCGCTGCCGCCACCCGTCCCTGCAGCTGGGCTGCGGCATCGATTGTTGCCTTTGTCTGCTGTTCGATTGAAATCGTCTTGTTTTTGGTTTGAAAGCTCTCCAGCGCATCCTCCAGCTTGGCCAGATTTGCCTTGGTCTCGCTGAGACGCTCCTCGGTAAAGAGCCGCCGCTTCCTTGCGGCGGTTTCGTTGATCTGTTTGTTCATGATGTCCAGATAGTCCAGGTAATAGTTTGCTAGGTCTGTGGAGAGTTGGGCAGAGCGCGTTGTAACCGTCACCGAAATGATATTCTCCTTTGACACTCTGATCTGTGTGGCGCTTTTCAGCCGTCCGCGAGCTCCTTCTCGACTTCTCGTTCCGAAGACCTTCATCAGATCAAACCTGTTGATGAGACCATCGGCCATTGTGCGAGAATTGAGCATGGCTACGAACAGATCGCTGGTCGAAGAGAGGGAGGGCATCAGTCCTCCTGAGAATTGAGAGAGGCCGCTTAATTCGGCTCCGAATTTGGACAATGTGTTAGTCTCCGGCCGGGTAACGAGCGTGGCCGTTGATCTGTAAACTTCGGGGCTGTTTAAAGAGAAAATCAGAGTCGGGATGAGCGCCGAGAAAATGACGACGAAAATCAGGCGTCGCTCTTGGTAGAGCGTTCGCAGATATTTGAGGCCGTTCGTTTCCTGGAGGGATGGAGAAGTCATGGTTTTCTTACAGTTTAGGGTTGAGGTGGAATTGTTAGCGGCGAATCAGATCCCAGTATACCATATGGACTATTTTGTATTATAAAACAATAGGTTACGCAAAGTAAACGATTCGGAGGGCCCGGAGTATCATCCGCTGCTCCGATCCGATTAACACATTATCGGTATATAATCTGGCGGGGTCTAATACCTTAAAGGTATTCACATCACCGTCGATTTTAAGAATGTCCGGATCGCTCAGGGAGAGTGGGAGAATTACGGGTTGCGATCGATGGAAGCTGGTTCCATGGCACCCGGGGTGAGGTCAACCCGTGCCGCGGGATGTGTCGCTGGGGCGTCTCAGTTCCGGCGGGCCTTCAGGTCTTCAAGGCGATGCGGGGTGGACGACGCTTCCGACCCAGGATCCGCGAAGACCCTGATGGGGAGGCAATACCGGGGAGTGATCCATGGCGCGCGAACGGAGACCCATCGCGTGGAGGAGCCATGAAAGGTGAAAACCGATTAATCTGGATCGTGGATAAGCAATCGACTCCTCGACCGACGATCGATCCGAGAAACCGCTTTTGTTGGTTTTCGGCTAAAGAGCTTAGAAAAGATAGCTTCCCTGAATGAAAAGACGGTCCGTGTCATTCACGGCAGCATCGAGCATGAATCGGTGCTGCACCCCCGCGCTGATGTTGAAATGAGGGGTGACAAATCGGAGCGCCCCCGTGAGGCCGTCGTAGTTTCCCTCGAATTGAACCTTGTCCCGAAACGTGAAGTTCCCCTCCAGGATGAGTTGAAGTTGGCGAGACCCGGTCAGAGGGAGAATTACGCCTGCATCGACGATCCCGTGTTTTTCCCCGAATGTGGTTCCGATGTCCCGAACAAAGGTCCCTCCGTCCAAATAGACACCCACCACGTAACTGGCGACTGGCTGCAACAGATCGATCTCCGCCGAGGAAAGAAGGAGTGCTCGAAAGCCCCAGTGGTTGATCAAGCCGAAATGGACACCTGCCGGATTGTTATCGCTGGCAAAGGGGAAAAAATAGGTGAGGGACAGTCCCAGCGAGGGAAGATTCCGCTCGCCGTTTTGATCCAAGAACCGCCACTTCAGCGAGGCGTCGAGGTCTTCTCGCGCATCCTCATGGCTTCCCCGGGTACCGAAGTCAAAAAGGTAAGGTAGGTGCGCTGAGAACTCGAGTTTTTTGGGTAGGCCGAGGGTCAGGGTGGGTGAGACTTCGTTAATCACATAGTTCGGAATTGAACTGTGCTGGTGGTTTATGCCGATTCCGAGCTCCAGCCTTCCGGGGGCCAAGGTGTCGGTCGACTGGGTAAAGATCAATCCGCTGGGGCCCAAGAGGCTTGCCGGCATATGGATAAATTCAGTCTGATTGTACGAGTTAGCGCTTAATTCCTGGCCCGCGACCTTCGGCGGATGTTGAATCGTCTCCTCGGCTCGGGCTGGCTGGGAGGGTCGAACAAGCGAGATCATTACAACCCCAAATGCGAGGAAATATCGCGCCATTGCCGCTCCTGAATGAATGATCCTCCCGACGATTCCCGAAGAAGGAGGAAAAAAAAGACAGGACTCAAATCGAAATTCAACGGAAACTCTACCCGCCCGACTGACTCGATGAACCGGTCGAAGAAACCCGGATTGCAAGAACCCGCTGGCTCAGCCCTCTATATCCAGATAAACTTGGGGTGGAGTATACCCCGGCGTGCTCGAAGTTGTCCAGGAATTTCCCTTTAGAGAGCGCGGGAAAGCGCGTGCGCCCCGTTCTTTTGGCTGCTCATCTGCATTGCCATCCGGATCTCCGGAAACGTTTCGCTAGGATCGAGAGAGAAGCCGGGAACGGTCGATCCAAGCCTCTTGTATTTTTCGCGCCTCGCCATCAACGGGCGAGGGCCTTGGGAGAGAGATCCCATTTACCGGGGTGCGCTCTCAAAGAGCTCG
>Ga0070733_10000647_pt1 | contig 27681 bp, 24 predicted proteins | sample Coa_R1_9_FD_66450 | JGI IMG/M metagenome (GOLD analysis project Ga0070733, IMG submission 66450) | Surface soil microbial communities from Centralia Pennsylvania, which are recovering from an underground coalmine fire - Coalmine... | ecosystem: Environmental > Terrestrial > Soil > Unclassified ...
GAAGCACCAGGCGATCATGGTCCAGCGGCGGGTGAGGTGGATCCACTTTTCCCCCGGGTACCGGCCGATGAGAGCGGCCAGGGCGAAGGCAAAAGGAATGGTGAACCCCGTGTAACCCGAATAGAGCATCGGTGGATGGATGATCATCTCCGGATATTGCAACAGCGGCGTGAGACCATGCCCGTCCGGCTGCGTGATCCAACTGATCACTCCGCCCGGGCCCGCTTGACCGATTAATTTGAACGGGCTGGCGATGAAATTATTCATGATGAGGAAAAACAATTGAACGGAGGCAAGAATGATGCCAACGAAAGGCATCAGCTCGGGATGCTTGCTGCGATAAGTCCACAGCACGGAAAAAACATAAATGGAGAGCAGGAAGCTCCAGAAAAGCAACGAACCTTCCTGGCCCGCCCACAAGGCTGGGAATTTGAAGAACGTTGGCAAAGCGCGGCTGCTGTGTTGAACGACGTAGGCGATGGCGAAATTATCGGTGACGAATAGATAGACCAGGCTGACCGTGGCCATCATGATCAGGATGCAGACGGCCATTCCCGAATTGCGGGCGCTTTTTACGAGGAGCGGATTGCGGGTACGGACAGCAAAAATGCCGCCGACGATTGCGTAGAGAGCGCAGACGAAGGCAAGCAGTAAAGCAAACGATCCGAAAAGATCCATTAACCTATCCTCGCCGTTGCGAACGCCGACAACTGGGCGAGCGAACTATTTTGTGGCCGGGGTTGGAGCGATTTCATACTTTGAAGCGCACTTGGCCTGCACTTGCTCGGCGGTAAACTTTCCATCCGAGCCCAATCTCCCTTCGACCAAAGCCTGGGCATCATCCTTAAACGTGTCGGGCAGGGGCGCCGTACCGGTATAGCTCACGGGAAGCTTTCGGTTTTCCTCGGTCAGAACAAAGTCCACGCGTCCCGGCAGGTGCTGGATGGTACCCTGCGCCACGTACCCGGAAACACGCATGCGCTGGCGCAATTCGCCTTGCTTCATGGTCGAAAGCTCAGAGATGGTGTGGTAATAGGTCTTGCTTTCCCGGGCGCCGACCCATCCCAGTGTTACCAGCGTCACGACGATAATTCCTACACCGACGCCGAATTTTGCTTTGGTGTTCAACGATCGCTGCCTCTCCCCGGCAGTGTGTTTCTACCGCGAATTCTATCATAGAGAGGCGAGCGGTATGTGACGGGTGTCACACAAGTGGATACCTGAACACAAGTACAGGTTGAGTTATGCGGAGGCGGCGGTGGAAAGGGACAAAAGAGCTCTGATGCGCGCGACGTTCGCGACATCTCCGGCAGCGGGGATTTCAATTCCCTGCCCTTCGGCGATGAGTTGCGGGCCGAATCCCGCTTTGCAGAGCAAGTCAGGCAAGCCGGGAGCTACTGGCGCCAGGAGCGCGATCTGGCGAGGCTTGTAAGAAAACTGGATGCGCTTGATGAGAACCGGGCCATACAGCGCGGAGAGACTCTCATTCTTCGAGTCACTCGCTGATGAATTCAAGTTGATGGGACATTCCACGAGGCGCGAGAGAAATACACCGCCGCGCTGCAGTTCACTAAGTTGGTCCCCAGGGCTGTTTGCCCCTCCGGACGTGAAGCAATGCAGAAGCCCTTGGAGGTAATCGCGGGCTTGGGGACCGGCGGCTTGCTGCTCCCAAGTGTAGAGATCATCCACCAAGTTTGCGGGCGGAGCCGTGCAAACGAGAAGAAGCCCGATGTGAATTGGGCGATAACGTGTGGCAAGCTCGAGGCGTGCCAGGCGTTGGCGGATGTGCTCGGGCGACGCGGGCTGGCCGCAGGAATCACACGAGATGGGTCGAGCTATCGCCGCCATTGGACTTGGAAGTATCGTAGAACAGTCGGAGATTTGTGGCAATGCGCAGTCACTCTGGCATCGCTAAAAAATGGGCGTCCCACCCTGAGGAGCGGGACGCCCTGAATATGCGTTGGGCGCCGACGGGGTGGTCCGGGGTGGTCGGCGGAGCCAAGCGCCTTATTATTTTTCTCTAATTGGTTAAACACCGAAAATCCTAGAATGTTGCGGAGGATGATTTACAGTAGAGGGAGGACGAAGCGAGTTTTTCAGCGTTTCAGTACGCCACGGAGGCAACCCTTCAGCTCGGGGCTCACTTTTTTTATTTCCATGCCAGCCATGACCATAAATTTGCAGGAAATCATTTCGCGCGTTTCATCGTCATCGGGCAACTTGCACTCGACACGACAATATTGGCAATCCTGGTTCCAACAGAAACGGCCGTAAGGGATGGTTTCCGGACTGATGAATTGGAAGCAACGGAGCAAAGAGTTTTTCTCAGGAACTTGGAATTCCTTGCCCATGATTTTTATGGGAACCAGTTTTTCGTAGGGACGAAAGGGGCCCGGCACGTCGTTATCCTTCTCACTGGGGAGCGCATCGCTTTTCTCGAAGTCGTGAAACTCAATGATCTTCGATGTAAGTTTCGTGGCAGTTTTCGTTTCCAAGTTCCGCTCCTGTGAGGTACGACGAGCGTAAAGCACAGAGCGATGGCGCTCAAGGATTGCTTGAGGGAGTTTGACGTATCAGGCAAGTACCAGGACGAATCGCCGCAGCAGCCGCGCTCGATTTTCAGGCCGCGCGAGCCAGCCGGTCGTATTCGTCACCGGATTCATTCGGCAATAAGACCCAAATGGTATAGATGCCCAGGGCCGTTCCAAGCGGAATGTGAAACAGATCGAGGAATCCGGCAACGATGGCAACCGCGCGCGCCCAAGGCTGGCGCTCCAGGAGGCCCCAGCCGGCAATGATGGAAAGAGCCGCGTGCAGACCCACGATGATGGCCACGGAATTGAAAATTCCCCTAAGGAAAGGAGGGAAGCCGCCGCCACCCGGGAAAGCCAAGCCGCCGTGGAAAAACACGTTGCCGAGCATAAAAAGGACCATGCAGGCGACAAAACTCATGGCGCCGGCCACAAGCCAGAGGATCGCGAGGATTTGGATGTTGCGCTCCACCTTGCCCTGATGCTCCAGTGGCACGAGGGCCAAGCCGGCCGGCTTGCCGCAGGACGGACAAAAACGGTGCCCCTCCGAAATCTGAGAACCGCAACGGTCGCAGAACATCGCACACCTCCCACTCTGCTCTTAGATACGAGTGCGCGCCCGAAAAAGTTTCCTGAGCCGCAGCGATGAATTAGACGGCGGGGGGCGTGAAAAAGCGGCCCATATTGCGGAATCGTTGGTAGCGCTTGTCGAGCAGCTCCGTCAAGGGAATGGATGACAATTGCTCGACCGCAAGAAGAAGCATGGGATCCAGCAGGCGGGCGGCGGCTTCATGGTCGGCGTGCGCGCCGCCGTCGGGCTCGGGAACTATGCCATCAATCAAATCGAGTTCCATGAGATCGTGACCCGTAATTTTCAGAGCTTCCGCGGCGGTCTCTGCCTTGGCCGAATCGCGCCACAAAATTGAAGCGCACCCTTCAGGAGAGATGACCGAGTAAATGGAATTTTCCATCAGCAAAACGCGGTCGCCGACAGCAATGCCCAGCGCGCCTCCTGACCCTCCCTCGCCCGTTATCGTGACGATGATGGGCACCGGGAGCCGCGCTATTTCCCGGAGGTTGTGCGCGATGGCTTCCGCCTGACCTCGCTCTTCCGCGTCAATGCCCGGATACGCGCCCGGAGTATCCACAAAAGTGAAAATGGGCCGGCCGAATTTCGCAGCCAGGCGCATCACCCGCAAGGCCTTGCGATACCCTTCGGGTTTAGCCTGACCGAAATTGCGCACCAGGCGTTGCTTGGTGTCGCGTCCCTTTTGATGGCCGATGACGGCGACCGGCCGGTTATGGAATTTGGCGAGGCCGGTAACGAGGGCGGGGTCATCGCCGTAAGCGCGGTCACCATGCAGCTCGGTGAAATCGGTGAACAGCATTCGGACGTAATCCAGCGTGTAGGGCCGCTGCGCGTGCCGCGCGAGTTGAGTCCGCTGCCAGGCCCCAAGATTAGCGAAGAACTCGCGCCTGAGTTCATTTACTTCATCGCGCAAACGGGCAATGTCAGGGACGGGCGTTTCCCCCGTGGAGATCCGCTGGAGATCCTCGAGATCCTTCTCGAGGCGGTCAATTTCGGCGCGGCGGCTTTTCATGTCCATGATCTTGCGAACACTTCTCCCCGATAGGCCCGAGTACAACTAATTGTATGCCCCGCGCGAAGCGGCACGCGCGGATTCGCGGACGACTTCAACCGAATCGGGACCACAAATATCCTGCAATTCTTCGATCAGGGCGCGGTCGGCGCGGACGTGCTTGTCCGCCGCAAGACGAAGGATTCCTCCCTCGGTCGAATAAAACTCAAACTCAACGGCGCAAACACCTGGGCGCGCGGCGAGCAAATCTTTCAGCATATCGAGCAACCCATCGTTGACGGTATCGCGCTCCAATCGTACACGAACCAGAGAAGCCGGAGGCTCCGCGACGTCCTCGATGGGAGTTGCGTCGCTGGCGACCAACCGAGTCCCGGCATCTTCCACGTTGACTCTGCCGCGCAGCAAGAGCATCGCGCCAGTTTTGAGCACAGCTTCCAGCTTAGCGAATGATTCGGGAAAAACGAGGACCTCCACCATGCCCGTGGGATCCTGCAATGAAAGAATGGCCCAACGGGCCCCCTTGCGGGAACGCATCGCACGGATGGAAACGATGATCCCAGCAACGGCAACTTCTTCTCCTGCGGAGCGGTTTTCAAATGTGCCCAGCTCGACGGCACGCAAATCGCGCAGGCGGTCAGCGTATTTCGAGAGCGGATGGCCGCTCACGTAGAAACCCATGGTGGAGTATTCCCCGGCGAGACGGTCATGCTCCGGCCACGGGTCAGCTTCGGCAAGTTCGCGGTGATAGATTTCGGCGGGGAGTGATCCGCCGAATAGCCCGGATTGACCGACCGAACGGTGATGACCCATCTTCTGTGCCGAGGTGATGGCATCATCCATGGAGGCGATGAGGCGTTCGCGCTGACCGAGAGAATCCATGGCGCCGGACTTGATGAGGCTTTCCAGCGCGCGTTTATTTAAGACGCGTGGGTCAACATCGTCGCAGAAAACGTAAATGGTTTTGAAAGTCCCCAGTCGCACTCGAGATTCGATGATGCCCCGGGCGGTGCCCTCCCCGACATTCTTAATGGCCGCGAGGCCGAAGCGGATGGCCTCACCCACCGGAGTGAAATTCAAGTCGCTGGAATTCACGTCGGGAGGCAGAACCGTGATGCCCATGCCGCGCGCTTCGTTGATGTACTTCACCACTTTATCGGTGTTGCCGGTTTCAGAGGTGAGAAGCGCGGCCATGAATTCAACCGGGAAATGTGTTTTCAAGTAGGCGGTCTGGTACGCCAGCAACGCATAGGCGCAGGAGTGCGACTTATTAAAGCCGTAGCCCGCGAATTCTTCCATTAAATCGAATATGCGCTCGGCTTTTTTCGCCGGCAATTTGTTGCTCTCGCAGCCGGCCAGAAACTTGGTGCGTTGAGCGGCCATCTCTTCCGGCTTCTTCTTGCCCATCGCTTTTCGGAGCAGGTCGGCCTGGCCCAGCGAGAAACCCGCCAGGCGATTGGCGATCTGCATCACCTGTTCCTGATACAGGATCACTCCGAAAGTCTCCTCCAGAATGTCTTTCAGCTCGGGCAAGTCGTAAGTGACTTTTTTCTTGCCGTGCTTGCGATTGATGAAGTCGTCGATCATGCCACCCTGGATGGGGCCCGGGCGGTACAAGGCGTTGAGCGCCGTGAGATCTTCAACGCGTGTGGGCTGGTAGCGGCGAAGGATGTCGCGCATCCCGTGCGACTCAAACTGGAAGATGGCGGTTGTTTCGCCGCGGGCGAAAAGTTTGTAGGTCGCTTCGTCATCCAGCGGCAGGCCGGACAGATCAACCGGCTGGCGGCGATTCTGGGAAATCAGTTTCACGGCGTCGTCAATGACCGTGAGTGTCGTCAGGCCGAGGAAATCCATTTTCAGCAGGCCGAGACGGTCGAGCGCCTTCATGTCGTATTGCGTGATGATTTCATCGCGATTCGTTTTGTAGAGTGGAACGATTTCGGTGAGAGGACGCGGTGAAATCACGACTCCCGCTGCGTGGGTGGAGGCGTGGCGAGAGAGTCCCTCAAGTCGCTGAGCGATCTGGAAGAGATCCGCCACGCGGGGATCGCTTTCGATGGCCTGGCGAAGTTGGGGGGCCTGTTCCAAAGCATCCTTGAGCTTGATGTTAAGAGTTGTAGGAACAAGTTTTGCCAGGCGATCCACTTCGCCATAAGGCATGTCCATCGCCCGGCCCACGTCCTTGATTGCCGCCTTGGCCGCCATAGTGCCGAAGGTGATGATCTGGGCGACGTTGTCGCGTCCGTATTTGCCGGTGACGTATTCGATGACTTCACTCCGCCGGCGCATGCAGAAATCAATGTCAATATCTGGGAGAGAAACGCGCTCGGGATTCAGGAACCGCTCGAAAAGCAAATCGTACTGCATGGGATCTACGTCAGTGATGCGAAGTGCGTAGCTAACAAGACTTCCCGCGGCCGAACCGCGGCCGGGACCCACCGGAATTCCCTGTGCGCGGGCGTAACGAATAAAATCCCAAACCACCAGAAAGTAGCCGGGGAATTTCATCCGCTTAATCATGCGAATTTCATCGCTGAGCCTGGCTTCGTAATCGGCAAGAGAGCGGCGCAGGTTCCCGGCTGCGGCCTGAGTCTCCAAGTGCTGGGCGCGTTCTGCAAATCCTTCGCGGACCACCTTCTCAAAATGACTGTCCGGCGTTTCGCCGCTGGGCACCTGGAATTCCGGGAAAGGGCTGGCGACCTGCTCGATTTTCAAATTGCAGCGCTCGGCGATGGTCCAGGTGCGCTCCAGAGATTCCGGGATTTCGCGAAAAATGTGGGCCATCTCCTGCGCGCTCTTGAAATAAAACTGGTCGGTGGGAAACTTCATGCGGTGCGCATCGCTCATGACCTTGCCGGTTTGAATGCAGAGCAGGACTTCCTGGGCACGAGCGTCGGCTTGGGTCAGGTAATGACAATCATTTGTAGCTACCAGCGGGATACCGCTTTCCTTAGAGAGGCGGACGATGTCCTGGTTGAGTTTCCTTTCGATTTCCAACCCCTGGTCCTGCACTTCAAGGAAAAAGTTCCCCTTGCCAAAAATATCGCGGAGGCGATGCGCGGATTCACGTGCTTTTTCGTAGCCACCCTCCAGCAAGCCTTCGTTTACTTCCCCGCTCAAGCAGGCCGACAGAGCAATTAATCCCTTGCTGTGTTTGGCAAGGAGGTCATGGTCAATCCGTGGTTTGTAATAAAAGCCCTCGAGGAATCCCGCGGAAACAAGCTTGATTAAATTCTGATAGCCCTCGGCGTTTTCGCAAAGCAACACCAGATGATTGGTTCCGCGATAACCGGGCGCTCTGTCCGCATCGCGAGCTGCGTTCTTGCCCGGACCGCTATTCTGACGCGCCGCGCCATTTGGTTTCGTGGACCCATTTGCGTGACCGTTTCCCGACTGACGTTGTGGTGCGGAATCGGCGCCCCGGTCGTGGCGGCTTCCCTTGGCCACATAAACTTCGCATCCGATGATGGGCTTTACTCCGCGAGTGGTGGCCTCATGATAAAAATTCTGCGCCGCGAACAAATTCCCGTGATCGGTCACAGCCACGGCGGGCATGGAGCGGCGCGCTGCTTCCTCAGTGAGCGATTTTATTTCGCAAGCTCCGTCGAGAAGGCTGTAATCCGTGTGCAGATGTAAATGGACGAACCGTGGAGCAGATGGCATGGACTCCGACATTCTAATCCGGTTGGCTGAGATTCGCTACCAGACTACTTACGCTTTTTTGAACCGCTGCTTTTCTTGCCTGATGATTTGTATTTTGCGGGCGCCTTGGCCTTCAACGTGTGGACCGATTTGCCTCCGGGTACGGGCTTTAGGTTCGCGGCGGCCCGGGCCCTTGCCGCCTGCATCGCTTCAAGCTTTCCGGCGCCCTTGTCATGGCTCTTGGGCGCAGGTTTCTTCTTCTCTTCCTTCACGGGCTTCTTAGGCGATTCCTTGATTCCCGAAAGTTTACGGAGAAGCCGGGTGCGATCCTCGGGAGTCTTGCCCTTCCCCGCGAGTTGCATATGGAAGAAATCCTCAACGACCTTGTCAAATTTCGGACCGCGCGGCATTCCCAGGGTCTCCAGCTCATTGGCCACCGAGGGAATGTTGAGCTGGATCGGGCGCCATTTCTGAAGATAATTGCGCATCTTGGCGCGAGCCTGCGAGTTCTTTGATTCCGCCATCAAATACGCGACCAGATCCAGCGGCGTCTTCTCCAACAAGGCAAACGCGTCGCGGGGAACGGCGGTTTTCCGCCCTGCGAGGAGCTTTTCCACTTTCTTTGCTTCCGATTCCAATTTAAGAATCGCGGCGATGTCCGGGGCGCGGAATTTGGCGCGATGCAACACGCTGCTCATCTCGCTCGAACTCAGGCGGCCGAGAATTGCGCCAGCCGTGGGAATAGCCAGCCGTGGACGCAATCCGGCGGACAAAAGATCCTCACGCGCCCGGCCGAGGCGGATAAGCGCGTCATAATCCGGATGCCGCCTGGCCAATTGCGGGGCCACGGTGTTGAGCAAGCCGTTCGTCTCCCAGGCTTTCAAGACCGCACCGGGCTTGTCCTCGCGGGCAAGCTGTCTCAGTTCTTCGCCGGCCTCTTCGGGCGAAATTTGGTCAAACAAACCCCGGTCAATGGCCAGATCAAACCATTCCTTCGTTCGGGTCTCCAATTTCAGGCCGAGCCGGGCGGCAAACCGCAACGAGCGAAGCAGCCTGACCGGCTGATTAGTGAAACTGTGGATGGAAAGAGCGCGCAGTTCCTTTTTTTCAAGATCCGAGAGGCCATTGGTGGGATCAAGAAGCAGGCCGCGTGAAGCCGGGTTCAGAGAAATCGCGATGGCATTGAGCGAAAAATCGCGGCGGCGAAGATCTTCCATGATGGTGGACCAGCGAATTTCAGGTGTGGTTCCGGGACGAATGTAAACTTCATCACGCGCGGCAGAAACGCTGCCATCTACGTCACCGGAGAAAATCAATTCGGCGCGGCGGAGCCTCTCGTCTTCTTCCAACACTTGCGCGCCGCCCTTTTCCAGTTCGCGCACCATGCGGGATGGATTCCCTTCCACGATGAAGTCCAGGTCACGGATGGGCATGCCGGAAATCAAATCGCGGACCGCGCCCCCCGCCAGATAAACGTTGGAGCTTGTGATCGCGCCCAGTTCCACCATGCGCATCAGCGCCGCGCGCTGCTCGTTGGAAAGCCGGCTTTCCAGTTGAAACATGTAATCAGGCATCTGACTTACCGTCCTTCAGGGCTCATTGCGTTTTGATGTTCTCTCGCCTATCGCGCGCATCCCGCCCGTCAATTTGAGTTTTTAATACGATCCCAGTCCCTGGATGTGACTTCAGCAAGTGCCATTGCATTGACGACGTAATTTCCTCAGGCCCGTGGATGATGAGCTTTGTAGACCTTTTTTAAGCGATCCTCAAGTACATGGGTATAAATCTGAGTGGTGGATATGTCCGCGTGCCCCAGCATTAGTTGCACCGACCGCAAGTCAGCGCCGCGCTCCAAAAGGTGGGTCGCGAAACTATGCCTCAGTTTATGGGGCGTAAGCTTCTTGCGCAAACCCGCGGCGCGGCCGTAAGCCGCGAGAATCTTCCAGACCCCGACCCGGCTCAAATGACCGCCTTGCCGGTTTATGAAAATCCCTGACGTGGGCGCGGCGCGTTTGCGGCTCTTCATCAGCTGCGGGCGCGATTCTTTCACGTATCTTTCCACGGATTCAATCGCTTTGCGCCCGATGGGCACAAGCCTCTCCTTGTTTCCCTTGCCCGTACAGCGGATGCAGCCCATGTGAAAATCAATATCCCCGACGCGCAAGCCGACGAGCTCGGATACACGCAGCCCACAGGAATAAAGGACGTCCAGGATGGCGCGGTCGCGCAGACCCAGTTGCGTACGCACATCGGGTAGCGACAAGAGGCGCTCGATTTCCTCCACGGAAAGATAGGTCGGCAGGCTCTGACGGATTTTGGGGGATTCCAGGTTGATGGTCGGGTCATTTTCAGCGATCCCGTCGGTAACCAGAAAACGGAAGAAATTGCGGACCGTAACGAGATGACGGGCAACGGAGCGGCTGTCGAGCCCGCTGCGATAGAGGCTGGCCAGGAAATCCACAACGTTATCCCGCGAGACATCGGTGACCGAAATGCGATTCTTGGTTAAGTATTTGGTGAATTTGGAGATGTCGCTTCCGTAGGCTTCCTGAGTATTTTCGGATAGCCCGCGTTCCACTCGAACATAATTAAGAAACGACGTGGCAGCTGCTTCCACTTGCATTAGATTGCTCCAGCCGGGGCATTCGCCGCGGCTTGGCGGTGAAATAGAATTTCGTACACTTCCCTAAGCTCCGGTGAACGGAAAACCCAAGTCAAGAACAAATAGGCGGCGCAGGCTCCTCCAATGGTTGCCGCGAGGAGAGAGGCGTCCGCCGCCAAGCTGAGGTGCGACCCTAAGTGACCATATTGCAGCGCCAACACGCAAATCGCTCCCATGAAAGCTGCCGCGGTCAGGGCTTTTGCGCTGGAAGCCAGGATTTCCCGGCCACCAAAGCGGCCGTATCGCCCGCGAAATACCATGAACAAGACAACGCAATTTACGTAGGCTGAAATCGCCGTGGCCAAAGCGGGGCCGCCGTTTCGCAATTGTGGAAAAAAGAGAATCAGAAAGAAAGTGTTCAGGACAATGTTCAGCAGCAGAACCCCTGCTGCGGTCCAGACCGGCGTCTTGGTATCCCGGGTGGAATAAAACGCCTGAACGATGAGCTTGATCGCGGAGATGGCCGGAAGACCCAATGCGTAAAAGGCCAGTGCCCACGCCGTAAGGCGAGTGGACTCGGCTACGAACTGGCCGTGCTGGAATAGCACTCGAATGATGGGTTGCCGGAGCAGGATAATACCCATGGTGGCTGGAATGGTGACAAAGGACACGATGCGTATGGAGAAGGCGAGCGTCTTCTTTACGGCGTCGTAATCCAAAAGTTTCGCCTGGCGCGCCATCATGGGCATGATGGCCGTGGCTACGGCCACAGCAAAGCTGCCCAATACCAGTTGCATGATCCGGTCCGCATAATAAAGCGAGGTCACGCTGCCGCTGGGCATGCGTCGGGAAGTAAGAAAGACCGTGTCCACGTAAAGATTGAGCTGAGCCACGCCCAGGCCGAAGACTCCGGGAATCATGAGCGCGCCCACCCTGCGAATTCCCGGATGGCTGAAGGAAACGCCAAACTTGAAGGTCATTCCCCGACGGATCAGTTGTGGAAGCTGCACCAGGAATTGCAGCAATCCGCCCACGACTACTCCAACGGCCAGCGCAGTGGACGGGGAGTCGAAGCGCTTCCAAACCAGCGCGATGGAAAATAGAATTATGGCCAAATTGGAGATAGCCGATGTTAACGCGGGAAGCGCGAAAACGTGGTAAGTGTTGAGGATGGCCATGCACAGCGCCGAAAGCCCGATGAAGAAAATAAACGGGAACATGATTCGAGTCAGCGGGATGGCCAAGTTCCACGCGGATGGATTGTTCCCCATTAACGTGAAAAGGTGGATCACCTGCCGGGCGAAAATCATTCCGAGCGCGGTTATGACTGCGAGGATGACAGCGAGCGTCCAGAACAATCGGTTGGCGAAGTCCCAGATTTCCTCGCGCGACTTTTCGTTTTGATAGGACATGAAAACCGGAATGAAGGAAGCGGAGAGCGAACCTTCGGCAACCAACCGGCGCAATAAGTTGGGGATCCGAAACGCCAGGAAATAAGAGTCCGATATTGTTGAGGCCCCTAAAAGCAGCGCCACCCTCTGATCCCGGATGTAGCCCAGCAGACGGCTGGCGAAGGTGGCCAACGTGATGATCGAGGTGGACTTTAGGATTTGCTTTTTTTCGGTCAATCGTGGCGGGCTCCCGTCTGTAAGCCCCTTATAATCAATCAGTTAAAACGGATGCGAGCTTAACATAACATACAATCTGCCTTAATGCAATTCCGTCTTCGTCTTGACACTTCGCCAAGGGAACCAGCACACTATCTGTAGTGGGCGTGTGACGAGGGAACTCCCTGTAATTCAAAGATTTGGGGAAGGCATGAGGGTTCGAGGAACCGCGATCGGGTTGCTGGCGATTGTTTTTATGGGGCCGCCTGTTGCCCGCGCTCAAGCTGTGTTGAGCGGGGATGAGACCCAGCTTTTGGGGCTCTTGAATCAGGAACGGGAGCGCGCAGGGCTTCCCAAACTCGAATTCAATCAGCAACTGAATGACGCCGCGCGAAACCACACTCTGCAAATGGTGGAACACGGGCAGCTATCCCACCAATTTCCAGGGGAACCAGCACTGATTGACCGCGTGGGTGCAACGGGATTGCGGTTTGATTCGTCCGGGGAAAACGTGGCCTACGCTCCCACTGTGGAGGATGCGCATCAGGACTTGATGCATTCCCCGCTCCACCGGGCAAATATTTTGAATCCCGTTTACAACATTGCCGGCGTTTCGATAATGGAACGGCGAGGATTGGTGTATGTAACCGAGGACTTCGCTCATTCAATTCCAGGCTACACGGTAGATCAATTTCGGGAAGCGTTTACTGCGGCATTTAACAAAGCCAGGGCGGCAGAGGGCCGGCCGATGATTGCGGCTCAGGCAGATTCCCGGCTGCAAAAGGCGGCGTGTTCCAATGATCCGAATTTACGCGAACTGGTAAACCAAATGACTGGGGCGAGCGATTGGGTTGTTTTCACTTCCGCCGAACCGGAACCGCTTCCCGCAGAAATATTGAAGGCTGCGGCAGATTCCACATTCCGCAAGATGAGTGTGGGAGTTTGCTCCTTGCCGCGCAAAGAACACGGGTTCGCGGGCTTTCGAGTTATCACTGTGTTCTTTATGGTGCATTAAATCCTTTTATTGAGTTCTTCCGCGCCATGAAAAAACAGGCCACAACTTCAACGCTCAAAAAAGTGGTCGTGGTGCTATCGGACCGCACGCCGTTAAGGGGATATCTGAATCCATCTAAGTTGGGGAGATCCGATTCGTTCGATTTGCTGACGGAAGACGGAGAGCAGCGCGATGTGCCCCTGAAAAATGTGCGCAGTGTTTTTTTTGTGCGCGAATTCACCGCAAATTTCGAGCCGGAGCGGAAAGCGTTTCTGAGCCGGCCAAAATTGGACGGACTGTGGGTGTTGCTGAAATTCCAAGACAACGAGACGCTGGAAGGTGTGGTGCCGAATGATTTATTGGCCCTGCTGGATGCGGGCGTGCACATCATGCCACCCGATCTTCACGGGGACACCGTGCGGATATTCATTCCCCGGGCGGCTCTCTTGGAGATGAAAGTGCTTGGAGTCGTCGGCATCGCAAGGAGAAAGCCCGCACCTGTGGCGGCGCAGCCAGGATTATTCACGGACGGATAGGGGAATCTTTTTTCAGGGTATCTGAGGGGTCGAGAGGTTTCTGGTCGGCGGGCAGCAGATCCGCCATCGCTGAATGAACGCGAGTGGCAAGCTGGTCGCGCTGATCGAGAGTGTATTTGCTAGCATCAATTGGATCCCCAAATCGCACAACGACCTGACCGGGATGAATCTTCAAAGATTTTTTGGGCGCAATGAGATGCGCACCTGCCTGGCCCATGGGTACGATTTGAACTCCTGCCTTGATGGCCATGATGAATACACCCTTTTTAAATGGAAGCAGCCGGCCATCGTAACTGCGGGTGCCCTCCGGGTAAGCAAGGAATGAGATGCCCTGGCGCATTCGCTCCGCAGCCAGATCCATGCTGGCCATGGCGGATTCCTTGTTAGCCCGGTCCACGGGAACAAAGTTTGCGAGACGAAAAGCCCATCCAATTAGCGGAATGGAGAAAAGTGATTTCTTGGCGAGAATGGCAATGCGCCTTGGGATGGCCGACACCGTTCCTACGGGATCCGCAAAACTGGTGTGATTGGCAAGGAAAAGGCAGACACCGGGAGGGATTTTCTCACGACCCTCAACACTAACGCGCATCCCCACAACGTAAGAGATGAAATAGGCCCCGGAGACTCCCGCGCGAAAGAGGAAATCAGGATTGCCGGTGATCCAAGCGTGCAGCAGAAGAAAAGGCCCGGCGATCAAGGTGTAAAGACTCAGGAATACTGCGACGATCGCGGTGCGGATCATGGCGTTGGGGAGTATGGGCAGCCCGGTGGGGAGCGCCGCGGTTGCCCTTCAGTTGGTGGTTCCCTTCAGCAATCCTTCTCGGATGCGCCGCTGCTTTTCATTGGCGCCCTTCAGTTCATCCAGGCGATACTCCTGGACCGATTGCGCGCCAAGCTTGAAGGAGATATCCAGTTCGTGACCCTGCCGGCGCAAGTGCATTCTCACAGAATCGCCAGGGTTGTGTTGCTGCAACCAGCTTCCGAGACCGCGCTGAATCGACTCACCGTTCAGAGAAATTAACACGTCACCGGAACGAATGCCCGCTTGTTGTGCGGGGCTGCCAGCGGTGACAGATGTCACGATGATAGAAGTGCCCGCAAACGAGCTGGAAGTTTCAAAACCAAAGTCGGCGCGCTGGGCGGAAGTTGGTTTCAAATCCAGTCCCGCCTTGGCCAGCACTTCCCCGAACGGAACTTCGTCGGTCCCCGCGACATAGCGCGCGAAGAAATCCTTGAAGCTAGTGCCCGCGATACTTTCGACGGTGGCTTCGATATCCGCGCTATCGTTATAGAAGCGGCCTTTCCTGGCAAAGTTGTCGTTGAGCGCACGCAACACGTCGTCAAGGCTCTTGCGATTGTCGGTGGCATCGCGAATCAAAATGTCCAAAAGCAATCCAATCAGTTGGCCCTTGTTGTAGTAGGAGATGCTGTACTCCGGCCGGTTGTGCTGGGGATATTTTTCCAGCCAGGCATCGAGGCTGGACTCCTCCACGCTTTCCCAGATATGCGCCGGGCGTGATTGGAGCTCGGTGATCTGCTGAGCGATGTCTCCGAAGAATTGCCCGTGATTCCACAATCCCGTTCTGAGCAGAGTGTAAGCACCGTAAGTGCTGGTGACGCCCTCGGCGAACCAAAGTGCACGCGTGTACATTTCCCGGGTGTAATCGACCGGCTCGAGCGTCTGGGGACGAATGCGCTTCACGTTCCAAAGGTGAAAGAATTCGTGAGCGGCGACGTCGATCACGCCATCGACGGAACCGGCTGAGATGGCAGTGGAATTGGCGTGCTCCATCCCTCCGCCTCCCTCGCCGCCAATGTGAATAATAAATGTGTAGTTGTCGTAAGGCGCGCCGCCCATGAGCATAGTTTCGTAGCGAACAATTTTGGAAAGGTCCTTGGCAAGGCGGCCCTGGTCAAAATTATTGGCGTGGACGGCGACATGAACTGGAGGCGTGATGCCCTCCAGATCGAAATGTTGAAATGCGCCAATTTCGACGGGCGCATCCACCAAGGCGTCGTAATTAGGCGCCAGACATGCGATCTTTTGAACCGCACCGCTTCGTAATAAAATACATTCTGCCTGCCTGGTGACAACCTCCCACCCTTTTGGCAAGTCCTCGAACCCAATCTCAATTGCCTCGCTTCTACGTCCTGGTGCGTATACAAGAACTTCGGCAAGATTCATGAACGCGTGACTCGAATTGAGTTGGGAAGAAAACGGCCCCGGCTCATCCCAAAAAATCGCATAGGTCGCCGTGAGTTTTCCTTGGCCCATGATGCGCCAAGTTTGTTTGTCGACCTTTTTTGCAGTCAGGGACTCACCCCGCTCATCCACCGCGCGAAAATCCTGAATGCGAGAGGCAAAATCGCGGATTTGATAGGTCGCGTTCCAAGCGGGCATCTGGACTTCGAATTGATCGTGAACGTCCGGGACTGAAATGGTCACATGAAACAGGTGGGCGTCGGGATTTGCAATCGAAATGGAGTAGCTGATTGTAGCCTGCGCGCCACATGCGCAAAATAAAAGTACGAGCACAAGGACGAAGGTCTTGACGCCCGTGACCCAGATGCTTTGCCTATTCAAAGGGGATGAGGGAGAGGCAGTCTGCTTCGGAGGCACGGTCATTTTCGGGTTATTTTCTCTGGAGGGCGCGCTTGCGAGAGCCGGGCGAGTAACTTCGCGAGCAGGCCATCAAAGCTGCCATTGGACATGACCAGGATTACGTCCCCAGGCTCAACCGCGCCAGCGAGATATTCTGCAACGCCTTCCGCATTTGCCAGGGCAGCGGCCTGGCGTCCGAGCGCGCTAAGTCTTGCGGCGACGCGTTCCGGGGAAAGGCGATCGGCATCGGAAAGCAGTTGCGCGCGGCTTACGGGGCCAAGTGCGATGCCATCCGCCAGCCCCAAAGATTCGACTAGAGGCGTTTCCAGTGTGTTGCGCCGGAGGGTGTTGGACCGAGGCTCGAAGGCGGCCCAGATGCGGCGATTTGGCCAACGGCCTCGCGCGGCTTCGATAGTGGCACGTATCGCTGTAGGATGATGCGCAAAATCATCCACGACGAGGACGCCCGCAGCTTCACCCTGCGCTTGAAGGCGTCTGCGGACACCGCGAAACGTGAGCAGGGCTTCTTCAATGGCGGCGCGGTGAACTCCGCGACCGAAAGCGATCGCCGCGGCGGCGGTGGCATTCAAAACATTGTGGCGGCCCGCAAGAGGCAATTGCACGCGCGCCATCTCGCGTCCGAGGTGGGCAATGCGGAACTCCATAAAGTCGCCGACATTAGCAATATCTCCGGCAATCCAATTGGTTGAGCCGTCCAGACCATAGGTTTCCACCGGACAGAAAGCTTTTTCAACGACGCGACGGATTGGCATGGTGAGCGGGTCATCGTCACCCCAGGCGACGATGCGGCCAGTGCGCGGAACAAGATTGACTAAACGGCGGAACTGCAGCTCGATGGCGGCCAAGTCCGCATAAATATCGGCGTGATCAAATTCAAGCGAAGTGATAATGAGCTCGGTCGGATGGTAATGAAGGAATTTAGGACCCTTATCGAAAAACGCGGTGTCGTACTCGTCGCCTTCAATAATGAAATCCGAGCCGCCTTCCAGGCCATAACTCTTGCCGAAATTTTCGGCCAGGCCACCAATTAGAAAATTGGGGCGCTGTCCAGCTACGTGCATGATCCAGGCAAGCAGCGAAGTGGTGGTCGTTTTGCCGTGAGTTCCGGAGATTACAATGGAGTCGTGCCCGGGCAAGAAAAACTCCTCGACGGCCTGGGGCAAAGACATGTAAGGAATCTTGTGATCCAGAACGTACTCAATTTCAGGGTTGCCGCGGGGAAGTGCGTTGGCGATCACCACTAAATTGGGGTGCGGCTGAAGATTCTCCTCTGCAAAACCGTCTGTCCACTTAATGCCGAGAGATTCAAGCAGCGTGGAGGCGGGAGGGTATACGCCTGCATCGGAGCCCGTTACGCGATAACCGCTTTCCGCGAGCATTCCTGCGAGCGGAGCCATGGCCGCGCCGCCGATGCCGCTTAAGTGAATGTGTTCGATAGGAGGAACGGGTCTCACGCGATCACCGCCGGTTCGAGGATATCAAGCTTCCCTGCTCCGCGTGCGAGCATGCGTGCACGGACGCCGAGGGGGAGCGTCAGCATGGGGCGCGGCGTGTGGCCTATGCGTGCGCCCCAAACGATGGGGATATGAAGCCCACCGAGAATTCGCAGCGCAACGTCGCGAACCGTCGGGCTTCCTTCAATAGCAGGCTCACATTCTGGAAATTCGCCGAGAACAATGCCGCGGACCCCGGCAAACTTTCCAGCCTGGCGGAGATGCGTGAGGACACGGTCTACTTGGAAAGGCTTCATGCCACGGTCTTCAAGAACCAGGATGCTGCCGCGAGTTTCCAATTCCCACGGAGTTCCCAGTGAGGATTCAACCATGGTCATGCAGCCGCCGAGCAGAACTCCTCGCGCGTCACCTGTGACCAAAGACTGGCCGTCCAAATTGAGCGACCAACCGTGGCGCGTTTCAGTAAGTGCAGCGCGAAAGGAGCTTTCATCATAGCCACTCGCCACATTGGCACCGGAATCAAATCCCGCCGCGACCATAGGACCGTAAAAGGTCACCCAGCGATACTTCTGCCAGAAATATATCTCGAGTGAGGTGATGTCGCTGTAGCCGAGAAAGATAGGCGGTCTTGGCGATGCAACTTTGAATTTCTTGTCCAAGAGATAGGTGGACCCATATCCGCCGCGCGCGCAGATAACCGCACCGGACGACTTATCGGCGAGGGCAGCGGTCAACTCCGAGGAGCGGTCCTTTGCTGACGCTGCGAAATAATCGTTCGTTGACGCAAAGGGATCCGAATTCACGGGCAAGCAGCCCAGTCTCCGCAATTCAGCCAAGCCGCGCGCCATTTTTTCTGGAGCCACGGGTGAGGCAGGAGACACAACGCGGATCCGCGCGCCGACAGGGAGAGGTCGAGGCTTTTTGGTGACCGCCATTTGTCGCGACAAAGTATATACCGATGGATGCGCCGCGCCACTCATGGCGAGTTGAGGGGATTCGCAAGTGCCACAGTTCATTTGAATTTATTGACGGTGCTTATAGCTTGAAGGAAGTGAGCTTGTGAAAGTGTCGTACGCGATTGGTAATCTCGCTGCGCTTCAATGTCAACAGCCGCTTCAGACCGAATTTTTCCACTGCAAAGCTCCCGAGTACGGAGCCATAGACCATCGCGCGCCGAAGAGTATCGCCATTGACGCGGCCCGCAGTGGCCAGATAACCCATGAAGCCGCCGGCAAAGCTGTCTCCTGCTCCCGTCGGATCGTGGACCTCTTCGAGCGGAAACGAGGGCACGCTGAAAACCCACTGGTCATGAACCATCATGGCGCCGTGCTCCCCGCGCTTGATGACCAGGGTCCGCGGGCCAAGTTTGAAGATGTGCTTTGCAGCGCGCAACAGGTTGTGCTCATTGGAGAGCTGGCGGGTTTCCGAGTCATTGATCATCAGCAAATCCGTGTGGCGCAGGGTTTCACGCAATTCATCGGGGGTGCGCTCAATCCAGTAATTCATGGTGTCCAAGGCCGCAAGTTTCGGGCGGACCGTAATTTGTTTGAGTACGGAGCGCTGAAGAGCCGGATCAATGTTGGCAAGAAAAACAAATTTGCTGGAACGAAAGGTCTCCGGCAGACGCGGCTGGAACCTGGCAAAGACATTCAGATCGGTTGCCAGTGTCGTACGGTCATTCAAATTGTCGTGGTACTTCCCCGCCCAAAAAAAAGTCTTGCCGGGAGCGCGCTCCAATCCGGCCAGGTCCACGGCGCGGCCATGAAAAACGGACTCATGCTCGGAATTAAAATCCTCTCCGACAATGGCCACAAGATTTACCTTGGTGAAGTGGCTGGCGGCAATCGCGAAATAGGTCGCCGCACCGCCCAAGGTGCGGTCCTCGCGTCCAAAGGGCGTTTCGATGGCATCAAACGCAACAGAGCCGACAACGAGAAGGGACATTGAGTCTCCTCAGTTTTTCGCGACCAAGATTTGAATTCACCCCAGATACTTGCCCGCGATGGGCGCCAGTTTCCGGCGCGTGGCCGCGGGAATGAGCTTACGGTCGGTGACAATGGCGTGCGCCAATGCCTGGCCACACTTGCACGTTCGCGCAGCCGGCATGGCTCGAACGCTTTCGCGGAGAACATTCTGAGCGTTTTCCGCATTGCGCGCGAGATTCGCCATGACCTGCTCCAAGGTGACCGATGCGTGGTCGGTGTGCCAACAATCGTAGTCGGTGATCATGGCCATAGTGGCATAGCAGAGTTCGGCCTCGCGGGCTAGCTTGGCCTCGGTCACATTGGTCATGCCGATAATGTCAAAGCCCATTTGACGGTGAACATTGGCTTCGGCCAAAGTGGAAAATTGCGGGCCTTCGATGCAGACGTAAGTGCCGCCGCGGTACGCTTTTACTTTTGCGCGATTGCAAGCGTCGCCCAACACACCAGAAAGTTGCGGACAGGTGGGATGGTCAAAGCTTACGTGTGCGACCACGCCTCCTCCGAAAAAAGTGGCAATGCGGAGGCGCGTGCGATCGTAGAACTGATCCGGAATCAGAAAGTCCAGCGGCTTCAAATCTTCCTTAAGAGAGCCGACGGCGCTTACGGAAATAATGCGTTTAACGCCGAGAATCTTCATGGCGCAAATGTTGGCCCGGAAATTAATTTCAGAAGGAAGGATGCGATGGCCGCGGCCATGGCGGGCGAGGAAAGCGACGGATTGGCCCTCGAGATGCCCAACCACGAGAGCGTCTGAGGGATCGCCGAATGGGGTGGGAATGCGAACTTCCCGCGCGCTTTGCAGGCCCGCCATCGCATACAGACCGCTTCCGCCAATAATGCCAATTTCGGCCTGCGGCTTGCCGCCTGCGCTCTTCGCCTTCTTCTTCATCGCCATACGATTCCTCTAAGTTCACTTTCAGATTCTGGGAGATTATCAATCTATCGTGACCGGCTCAATTTCAAAACCGCCCTTTTGTTCGTGAATCTTCGCAGCGGGAATGCGCGGGTCGTGACCAAATACGACGGTCCATCCTTCGCGAGCGGCGCGCGGCAGCCATTTGTGTTTGTTTTCAAGGGTCAGCATTGGGTAAAGGTCGTAACCCATGATCCACGGGAAGGGCAAGTGGGCGGACGTGGGGACCAGGTCCGCCAAGAAGAAGATTGTTTTCGCGCCACCGGTCAGTTTTACGCACTGCATGTGCATTATGTGGCCCTGGACGACAAAGACTTCGATGCCGGGAAGGATTTGCGCGTCACCTTCAAGAAATTCCCATTGGCCGGATTGCTGGATGGGAACAAAATTGTCGGCGAAATAACTGGCGCGGTCGCGTTCGGTCGGCATCATGGCATGGTCGAACTCGCCGCGCTGGACAATGTAGCGGGCGTTGGGAAATGTGGAAACTGGACGGCCGTCCACGACTCGCGTGTTCCAACCGCAGTGATCGAAGTGCAGGTGAGTATTGATCACGATGTCCACGCTCTCCGGGGGAACGCCCGCGGCGGCGAGTTGCTCCGGCAGGCGATGAGATTCTTCGATCGCGTAAATTTCGCGGAGTTTGGGACTCCACTTATCTCCCGCGCCGGTTTCAACCAGGATGCGCTTTCCTGCCGCCTTTATGAGCAAAATATTCATGCCCAATAGAATTCGATTGCGATCGTCGGACGGCGCTCTCTTCTCCCACAAGGGCTTGGGAATGACGCCGAACATCGCGCCGCCGTCCAGACGAAACGTCCCGTCACCCAGCAAATGGACTTCGATTTCGCCAAGGCGCATAGGTTATTTTGCGTGCCGCATCTTTCCACTGGCGAGGATTTCTTCGACCGCAGCGTACGGATCCTTCTTTCGTTGGGCAACTTCCAGAGCAAGTGTGACAAGACGTCCTTTGTTCGCTGGTGTCTCCAGAAGCCGCTCGAGCAATCGTGATTCGAGCATTTCGATGAGGCGCCGGCTCCAGTGATCGGTTTCGCGGGACTGGAATTCGGGAGACGCTTTGGCGCGTTCGAGATATTTGGCAATTTCATTTACCAGCTCGTCGATCCCTTTGCTCTCCGTGGCGATCGTGCGAGTGACCGCGGGACGCCAGCCATCCTTATCGTGCGAGAGCTCCAGCATGGCGTGGACTTGTTGCTCGAGGCGATCGGCGCCTTCGCGATCCGATTTGTTGATCACGAAGACGTCGCCAATTTCCATCAGGCCGGCCTTCATATTCTGCACGTCGTCGCCGAGGCCGGGGACCAGCAGAACCAGCGTGCAATCGGCGAGGCGGACGATGTCCACCTCATCCTGGCCCACGCCGACGGTTTCGATGAGGATGATTTCCTTGCCCGCAGCGTCGAGCAACAGTGAAACGTCAGAGGTTGCGCGAGCCAGACCTCCGAGGAATCCACGAGTGGCCATCGAACGAATGAAAATGCCCGCGTCGCTGGCATGACCCTGCATCCGGATGCGGTCGCCGAGAATGGCTCCTCCGGTGAACGGGCTGGTTGGGTCCACGGCGATAACGCCAACGGTCTTACCCGCGCGGCGATAGGAGGCGGCGAGACGATCCACCAGAGTGCTCTTCCCCGTGCCGGGAGCGCCGGTGATGCCGATCAATGACGCGCGCCCCGTGGAATAAAATAATGATTTCAGGAGAGCGTCTGCTGCCGGCTCATGATTTTCGATTGCGGTGATGGCGCGGGAAATAGCGCGGACTTCGCCGGAGCGAATTTGTTGCGCCCAGGTTTCGACGGCGGTCGGCATCGTCGGCGCGGCTATTTTTTCCCCAGGAGTTGGCGGGCAATCACCAGACGTTGGATTTCGCTGGTGCCTTCGCCAATGGTGCAGAGCTTGACGTCGCGATAAAACTTTTCCGCGGGATAATCTTTGATAAATCCATAGCCACCGAAAATTTGCAGGGCTTCGTTGGCCACGCGGACGGCGACCTCGCTGGTGTATAGCTTAGCCATGCTCGATTCGCGAGTCAGCCGCGAGTCGCCCCGGTCGGCAAGCCAGGCCGCGCGATAGGTGAGCAGACGAGCGGCATCAATTTCGGTGGCCATATCGGCCAGTTTGAACTGAGTGGCCTGGAATTCACTGATGGCTTTGCCAAATTGTTTGCGCTGCTTGGCGTATTGGGTAGCCGCTTCAAAAGCGCCCTGCGCCATCCCCAAGCCGAGCGCGGCAATGGAAATTCGCCCGCCATCCAGCACCTGCAGACTGTTGATGAAACCTTGTCCTTCATCGCCGAGCAATTGGCTGCCCGAGACGCGACAATCGCTGAAGATTACTTCGGAGGTGTCGCTGGCCCGCAAACCAAGTTTATTTTCCTTCTTGCCGGGCTTGAATCCGGGCATGCCTTTTTCCAGGACGAACGCGGAAATACCGTGCGAGCCTTTTTCACGGTTGGTGACGGCCATGGCCACGCACACGTCCGCATAATGGCCATTGGTCGTAAAGGTCTTGGCGCCATTCAGCAGCCAACCATCTCCCGAGCGGGTTGCTGTTGTGCGTGTGCCGCCGGCATCCGAGCCGGCTTCCGGCTCCGTGAGCGACCAGCACCCCAGTTTCTTGCCCTGAGCAAGAGGGACCACATATTTTTTCTTTTGCTCGTCCGAACCAAACTTGTAGATGTGATTGCTACACAGCGAATTATGGGCCGCGACAATGATGCCCACCGAGCCGTCCACACGCGACAGCTCTTCGATGGCAATCACGTACTCGACATAGCCTAAGCCCGCGCCGCCATAATCTTCAGGAAAAATCACACCCAGCAGGCCCAGCTTGGCCAACTGCGGAATGAGTTCCTGGGGAAAATGGGAGGCTTCATCCCACTCCATGATGTGCGGCTTGATTTCGACTTCTGCGAATTCCCGAATGGTACGGCGAAGTTGTTGTTGTTCGTCGGTGAATGAGAAATCCAAGATGTCCTCAATGGCTCCGCTTAATGTTTAATCAAACATACTTTTATACCACAGGGGAGAGGGCGTCCCAAGAAAGCGCGCGCCAAACATTCGGAAATGACAAGTGGTTTGAGAAATCACAACTAATGCGACTTAGCGGGCGCCGCGCCGGCAGTTGACGGACTTTTGATCCAATAGTCGATTACGCCTTCAAGCCGTTCTCGGGCTCCTGGGCCCCAACCCTCAAATTGGAGTTGGATGTTGCCGTCACGATCGATCAGAACGTAAGTAGGCAGCGCTTCCTTTGTCTCCGGGGCGAGCTGATGCATCACCCAGCCGGTACCGTCACGAGCCTGGGGCCATTCCGGTTTATTCGCGTCCAGGGATTTCTTCCAGGCATGTTCATTGAGATCCACATCGACGCTCAATAGGATGAATTTTTGCTTGTCCATGTCGTCGTAGATCTGGTTGAGGTCAGGAAAACTCTCTTTGCAGACCCCGCACCAGGAAGCCCAGAAATCCACCAGAACAACTTTGCCACGCAGAGAAGCCGGAGTGATTTTTTCCCCCTTCAAGGCTTTCAGGGAAAAATTGGGAACGGGGCGGCCCTTATCAGACCCTTGTTTATCCATGAAGCTTCTGCGTACAGCCTCCTCGTCCGCAGCGGAATAATCGCCCTCGCTGTCCTTTTCCGACTCTACTTTTTGTCCCACGGTGCTTGGATCGGTGACTAACTGGTTGGCTTCATCGGAATCTGCGCCATCGGGATTTTCTTTCAAATATGCGTTCAACTCCTGCGTTCCCTCCGAAACCTTCTTCTCAAAGAGAAGCGTCTTTCCTAAATTGAAATGCAATTCAGAGTAATCGGGGTCCAATTTGATGGCCGCCCGGAATTCTGCTTCTGCCATGGCTTGGCCGGCCTGATCCGAAGATCCGCCCTTGGCCAGAGCCAGTCCTTTCAGATTGTGGCATTGCGCTTTTATTACGTCGGTGGGCGCGAGAGCGATCATGCGGTCACATGTTTCGAGGGTGTTCAGCTTGTCGTTCAGCTGATTGTACGTTTGAGCCAGGCCCCAATAGGGTGCGTATTCAGTTCCGCCGGAGAGTTTGATTGCGTTACGAAATTCCTGGACGGCGTCATCGTAATTGCCTGCCATCATCAACTTGCTGGCGGCTTTGAGAGATGATTGGTATTCAGGATTTGCGGACTGACGCGCGCCGGCCACCAGCAAGCAAACCGAAGAGCAGAGCGAAGCTACAAAGAGGAAAACCAGGAAAGGGCGTCGACTGAGTTTCATCGTTGCTCCTTCGGCTGAACAAATTCGATCGCGGCCTAATGCTTCACAATTTTACCGAAAGTCGCGATGGCGCGCTCCAGAGCGGCGCGGTCAACGTCATAATGAGTCACCATGCGGATTGTCTGCGCGTCAGCGGGGGCGCAAAGGACACCTTGTTTGCCAAGCTCGGTGCAGATTTCCGCAGCGGTGCGCCCGGTGCCACTTACATCGGAGTTGACGATGTTTGTCTGCACCCTGGGCAGATCCACCTTCACACCGGGGATGCGTGCGAGGCCCTGGGCCAGAAATCGCGCATTGGCATGGTCTTCATGCAAACGCTCTGGCATTTTTTCCAGCGCCACTAGCCCCGCGGCGGCCAACACGCCTGACTGGCGCATGCCGCCTCCAACCATTTTACGGATGGCGCGCGCTTTTTCGACAAAGTCCCTTGATCCAACAAGCATCGAGCCTACCGGTGCGCCCAATCCCTTCGAGAGGCAAAACGTCACGGAATCGAACTTGGAAGTGATCTCTTTCACATTCCTACCCAGCGCCACGGCGGCGTTGAATATGCGTGCGCCATCCAGATGCACGGGGAGTCCGGCCTCATGCGCGCGATCGCAAATCTCATCGGCGTTATCCTGCTGAAGAACCGTGCCCCCCGCGATGCTGTGGGAATTTTCCATCGAGATAAGCCCGGTCTGCGCGCGGTAATAAATCTTGGGTCGGATGAGAGGCTCAATCATTTTCCATGTGAGTATGCCGTCCGGGGAATAGGCGGTATGTGGCAGGCAACCGGAAATTGCGGCGACGGATGCCATTTCCATTTGATTGATGTGTCCGCGCTGGTCGCAAATTACTTCGTTGCCGTGATGTGTCCAGACTTTGATGGCGATTAGGTTGCCCATCGAGCCGGAGGGCACGAAGAGCGCGGCCTCCCGCGCGAAGATTTCCGCGGCACGGTGCTGGAGACGGTTCATAGTGGGGTCTTCGCCGTATACGTCATCGCCGACGATGGCTTCGGCCATGGCGCGACGCATCTCCGGGGTGGGCCTGGTGACGGTGTCACTGCGGAGGTCCGCGACTAATTTCCCGGCGGATTGCGGATCGGCGTCCCTGGTACTACTGGAAGCTGTGGGACCGGACATCGTTCTCCCTCCGGATTTGTCAGGCCAAAAGCCCAACGAATACTTCATTCGATATGGCAATGCGGGCGGGAGATAACTTAAGATTGGTGCCAGAAATCTCCAACAGTCCCTGATGGACGAGTTCATCCACTCGCCCGCGCAGGCGGGCATTGTATCGCAATTCGAGTTGATTCAAATCAATCCCATCGAGCAGCCGCAACCCAAGGAAAAGTTCCTCATCGAGAGACTGCTGTTTGGAAAGGATCTCCTTCTGTTCGATGGGCAGGCGTCCGGAGGCCAGCGATGAAGTATACGCCGCGGGTTCGTGTGCGTTGGCCCAGCGCATGGCGCCATCGAATGAATGAGCGCCCGCACCGATGCCGAAATAGGGCTGCCGCTGCCAGTATTTCATATTGTGTCGCGAGTGGAATCCAGGTTTTCCCCAGTTGGAAATTTCATAATGGTCATAGCCAGCCGAGGCAAGCAACTCACGGGCAAATTCGTAAGAATCAGCAATGACATCGTCTGCGGGAATCGAGGATGCCGAATAACGATTCCCGCCCGCCAGACTTTCGCGGCCCAACCTGCTGCCCTCATCAATTTCCAACATATAAATGGAAATGTGCTCAGGGTGAAGTTCCGATAATTCATCCAGGGTCTGCCGCCAAGATTCCTCTGTCTGATGGGGAAGGCCGGCTATCAGGTCGCAACTGATGTTGTGAATTCCAGCGGCGCGCAAGGCCTTGTCGGCGGCATAAATGTCCGCGCGGCGATGCAAGCGGCCCGCCGCAGCCAATTCCTGGTCGTTGAAGGACTGCGTCCCCATACTGATCCGGTAGATTCCCGCATCGCGCCAGGCTTCGGCCTTTTGCAGTGTAATCGTCTCCGGATCGGCTTCGAGGGTGACCTCCCTCAAGGCGCAGGCAAAGGAACCCTGAATCGCACTCACCATTCTTGTGAGCGCGGAGGGGTCTAATAGGCTGGGCGTTCCGCCACCAATGTAAACCGTGTCCACCACCAATTTCGCAGCACACCGGCAGGTTTCGGAGGCAACACCAGCAAGGTAGTAAAGCGAATCATGCTCGGTGATTTCGCGGACAACCGCATCCACGTAGGGACCATAGAGCGACGAAGAAAAAACTCCCGTATGGAAATTGCAGTATGTGCATTTCGTTTGACAGAAGGGCACCTGAATGTAAATTCCGATGTTCATTGGACCAATCGAATTTAACACAACTGCATTCGCCGGAGGCCGGGTTGCCCGTGATTCCCGGTCAGAATAGAAAAGGGCCGGCACATGGCCGGCCCTCGCCCTACATTGACTTGAAATACCGCTCTAGTTGTTGTCCCCTCCGCGGCGACCACCTCCAGCCGGAACAGGAGTAACCACGATATTCGCTACTCCAGCGTCGTTGATCACCTTGTTCAATGCCGGCAGGCCCTCACTGACAAGTTTCTGGACCTGTGGCTTCAAGTCTGCCAACTCCTTGGTAAGCATATCCAGGTCAGCCAACTCATCCGTTGTGGGAGCGGCTGTAACGGATTGAAGTGCGCCATACACCTGACCGATTCGCTGCCCGATGGTGGGCGGATAATTGATCAGTGGTGGCGCCGCGCTTCCCTGCTCCTCGTTCAAGAGAGGGGGATTTTGGAAATGGGCGGCCACTTCGTCGACCTGTTTGGCGAAATCGTCCGCGGCCTTCTGAACGTTTTCCGGAATCCTCGCATCACGCGGCCGTGTCTTCCAGGCAGTCATCGCCGCATCGAGTGAAGTCTTCAGGGAGATAATTTGCTGTTGCGTAGTGGTCAGATCGCGAGTCAGC
>Ga0070733_10000649_pt1 | contig 27658 bp, 26 predicted proteins | sample Coa_R1_9_FD_66450 | JGI IMG/M metagenome (GOLD analysis project Ga0070733, IMG submission 66450) | Surface soil microbial communities from Centralia Pennsylvania, which are recovering from an underground coalmine fire - Coalmine... | ecosystem: Environmental > Terrestrial > Soil > Unclassified ...
CTGCTATCGCTTTCCATGGCGTCATCCTCCGGCACCCGCCGCCTAGCGGGTGTGAGTTGTGGCTCAACTCGCCGGATCTTGACGCCTTTTCACTTTTCCACCAACTTCCCGACACTACCGCCGCAGCGCCGCATCGAGCCTCGCTTTGCATACATCAATTCCGACGAACACGTGATTTTCCACCGTCTTCCTCCAACGCTCAGCCCATCCTTGCGCGATACGGGTTTAATTGACCCTGGCGACTGTTCGGGCCCTGCGTTTTTTGTTCCGGGCGTGACGACCAAAGCGCTACCCACGGTCTTAAAAACCTGCAGTAGGGACGGTCTGTCACACCCGGAATTACTCAAATCGTTGGAACGCAGAAGATACAAGGGTAGGGCTCATGCATGCGGAGAGTGGGGTAAGAGGATTAGGGCACAGAGGTGGCTGAACGTTTTGCCATTGATCGTGCACAGGATCGTATATCTCAGAATCCGAACGACCGCCGCTTTCCGCACCCGTAACTGGGCTGCATTTTGAGTTAGGCGGTAGGCCCAGATCGCCGGCACCGTACTCGCCACCGGCGACAAAGAGCCTTCCATCACGCAGCATCTGAGAGGCGAATTCACCATGTGGACAGATTGACTGGGCTATTACGGTCCATCTACCCTGAACGTAATGCCCACTACTATCTGGCGTGAGTCGATACCAAATATCAGCGTAGGGATCGGCTTGGCCACCGGAGCTTCGCGCCATAACTGTCCCATCTGACAGAAGGTGCATATCGTTGACCGCGGCCGGGGGCATACTGACGAGCTGTACCCATTTACCCTCCGCAAGTGCGCGTGAGGCGTGCGAGAAAATAAGCAATATAAACAGTGTTTTGACAGTAATCGATCGCATAGCCCGTTGGATCGAACATGAGTAATCTAGGATTTCCATTTTCAACCGAAATTTGCTTTTAGCGCCCAACGCTTGGCGCTGAGCGGTTAAGCCTCACGAGGCGAGCGTGAGGAGGTCAAAAACCATACAGAAGCGAGACGTTTTTGATAATCGCATTTCTCTGATCCTTCAATCGAAGGTCCCACGCCATTGTGCGTTTTCTCTTTGATGGCGTTCAAAACGATCGAACAATTTGTTCGATCACAACGAACAATTCCAGGCGAGGCGGAGGAAGGGCTGCACCCGTCGCCTCACGACCACCGACAGATTCATGTCAGGGGCGCGGGTTGACGAGGGTGGAAGGCGAGGGTTTGAGAAAATCCTTGATCAAGACCTTGCGTCCGTGAACTTCGAGGCGGCCTTCTTGGTAGAGCCGCAGTGCGTGAGGGTAAATGCGATGCTCCTCGGCGTGGATGCGGAGGGCCAGACTTGCCTCGTCGTCATCGGGATAAACCGGAACTGCCGCCTGAACGATGATCGGACCGTCGTCAACGCCTTCGGTCACGAAAAAAACCGTGCAGCCACTGAAGCGCACGCCATAATCGAGAGCGGCTTGTTGCGCGTTGATCCCGGGGAAGGCCGGGCAGAGCGCCGGATGAATGTTCATGATGCGATTGGGGAAGGCGCGGATCATCACGGGCGAGAGGATTCGCATGAAGCCGGCGCAGGCGACGAGTTCGACGTCGTGCGCGTTCAGTGTCGCGACGAGTGCGTGGTCGAAATCCTTGCGCGACTTGAAGCCGCGATGGTCGAGCACCGCGGTCGCGATACCGTGGCGGCGTGCGCGTTCGAGTCCCCGCGCGTCGGCGTTGTTCGAGACGACGACGCGAATCTCGGCCTTGAGTTCGCCCCGCGCCGCCGCGTCGATAATCGCCTGCAGATTGGTGCCCTCGCCCGAGATCAACACGCCGAGCTTGAGCGCAGGCCGCGTCGCGTTACTCAACGAATTTTCACTCCGCGCGCGCCACGACATAGCGTCCCGATGATGCTGGCGCCGACGGGACTCGCAGACCCGCGCCGGCGCTTGAGATGGACCATCGCCGCGTCGGCGTCGCGCGCGGCAACGATCGCGATCATGCCGAGGCCGTTGTTGAAAGTGCGGTCCATCTCGGCCTGCGCGATGCGGCCGATCCGTTGGATTAGATCGAAAATCGGCGGCGTCTGCCATGAGCCCCGACGAATCTCGGCGTAGAGCCCGGCCGGCATAATTCGCGGCAGGTTCTCGGGAATCCCGCCACCGGTAACGTTCGCTAAGCCCTTGAGAGCGCATTTCTCGAAAAGTTCCGCGGCGATGCGTGCGTAAATGGTGGTCGGCCGGAGTAATTCGTCAGCAAGGGCGCATCCCAGCTCCGGAATTCGCTGACTGAGTCGCAGCCGGCCGCGCTCGAACAGCACCTTACGCGCGAGTGAGAAGCCGTTCGAATGGAGCCCGTTCGAGGCCAGTCCAATGACCACATCTCCGGCTCGCAGCGCAGTGGGCCGGGGAATTTTGCTGCGTTCGGCGATACCGACCGCGAAGCCGGCGAGGTCATACTCGCCCTTCTGATACAGGCCGGGCATCTGCGCGGTCTCGCCGCCGACCAGGCTGGCGCCCGCGAGTCTACAACCTCGCGCGATCCCTTCAATGATCGCCGTCGCGACTCGGGGGTTAAGTTTACCGCAACCGATATAGTCAAGGAAAAACAGCGGGCGCGCGTTATGACAGATGATGTCATTGACGCACATCGCGACCAAATCGATCCCGATCGTATTATGGCGGCCGGTGGCGAAGGCGATCTTGAGTTTGGTCCCGACGCCGTCGGCGCCGGCGACGAGTACCGGTTCTCGCAGTTTCGCTGCGCCGTTGAGTCCGACGATCGCGCCGAAGCCGCCGACGCCGCCGAGTACGTGCGCGCCCAGCGTCGGACGCGCGAGCTTGCGAAACAGTGGCACCAGCCGTTCTTTCAGCTCAATATCCACGCCGGCGGCTTTGTAGGTGAGCCGTGCCATGGCAGTCAGCTTATTCGACGAGCGAGCGCCGTCGCGCGCCACGCCGATTTGTTCTCGGAATATACGGTCAGTCCTTCGCGGTAGCGAATAAGTTCCATTTCCGACAGCATCTCGCGCAGTTCATAGTGCCCCAGCATGTAACTCGGGTTGCGCGGATGGCCGGTCGCGGCCTGATCGATCAGAAAGGTCTCGAACAGGATCATTCCGCCGACATGCAAAAGCATTTTCAGACGCGGAATCGCGGCGCGCTCAAGAAAATTGATATTGACCACCGCGCCGAAACTGTTGGGCGCGAAAGGCAATTCAGCTTCAAGGTCGGCGACCACCGGGATGATCGGCAGCCGCTCGGCCGCGGCCGCTTTACGTATCGCGCGCAGACCGGCGGGCGAGAAATCGGCGGCGACAACTTGCCGTCCGCTGCGGGCGAGCGCGAGCGCATTGCGGCCGGTCCCGGCGGCGACATCGAGCACAAGGCCGGGCGGAAGCATCGGCATCAGCTCGATAAGTGAAGGTTCGGGCGCACCCGGCGTAGGCATTGCGCGATGATGCGCCTCCCACTTCGCGTACGGCGGATGATTCATAGGACCCGCGCGAGCGCCAGGACGTCAACCCGGCGGGCGCCGGCGGCCAGCAGCGTGCGCGCGCACTCATCGACGGTCGCGCCGGTGGTCATGACGTCATCGACCAGCAGCACGCGGCGATTGGCGATCCGCGCAGGCCGTTTGACGGTAAAGGCGTCGTGAACGTTGCGCAGCCGTGCACGCCGATCCTGCGCAGTTTGCGACGGCGTCGCCCGCCTGCGAATCAGCGTGCGGACATCAAGCGGCCGGCCGACACGTCGCGCGATCGCAGCGCCGATCAAAGCGGCTTGATTGAATCCACGCCAGCGCAAGCGCCGCAGATGGAGCGGCACCGGGATGATCAGATCGTAATCGTTCTCGCCCAGCGGCATTGGCTCACCGATGCATTCGGCGAGCGCATGGGTCAGAGATTGATCCCGTCCGTACTTATGCCGCCGGATGATCGAAGCAACCGGCGCGCGCTCCTCGTCACCGGCGCGATAGCGCGTGACCGCGCGCGCCGCGCTGAAGTGCGGCGGCGATTCCGTGCACCCGCGGCACCGTCCGTGAGTAACGGCTGCGGTGCTTAAATCGATCGGAACCCCGCACACCTCGCACAGTGGCTCGCTGAGGCGCTCGATGCTAGCGATGCAATCCGCGCAAACCCGTCGCGCGCTTTCGGGCGGGAGGCGGCGCTCGCAGGCGGCGCATCGCGGCGGATAGATGAAATTTATGAGATGACGAATCATCAGAGCTGCCGCCTAAGAATTTAGAGCTTGCGGGCGGCTCCAGCAATCGACCGCCGAACGGTTGATAACCGCGTTGACAACCGAGCTTGCGGGCTAAACGATTGCTATTGTCTGTGCTATAGGAGCGGATATGGATGCACCATTAAGCGGAATCAAAGTGATTGATTGGACCATCTGGCAGCAGGGCCCGGTCGCGACCACGATGCTGGCGGACATGGGCGCCGAGGTGATCAAGATCGAGGAGCGGGACAAGGGCGACCCCGGGCGTTCGATTTTTTCGATGGGTGGGGCATCGGCGCAGCGCAGCGGGGTCAATTATTATTTCGAGGCGAACAATCGGCACAAGCGGAGCATCACGCTCGATCTGAGCAAGCCCTCGGCGCGCGAGATCGTCTATAAGCTGGCGGCGCAGAGCGACGTCTTCGTGCAGAATTTCCGCAAGGGCGTGGCCGACCGGCTCGGGCTCAGCTACAAGGAGCTGAGCGCGCGCAATCCGAAAATAATTTACGCCAACTCAACCGGCTACGGCCCTAACGGTCCTGATAGCGGCGAGCCGTCGTTCGACTATCTGGCGCAGGCGCGCTCCGGCATCATGAATATCGCGAGCGTCAAAAGCGACGAGCCGATCTATCTAAACGGCGGCGTCGCCGATCAGATGGGCGGGATCATGCTCGCCTACGGGATCATGACGGCGCTGGTGGCGCGCGAGCGCCAGGGCGTCGGGCAGGAGGTCAACGCGTCGCATCTCGGCTCGATGATCGCGCTGCAAGGACTCAACGTTTCGATGCGGACGATTATGGGCAAGGAGTTTCCACGCAATACTCGCGACGACGCCTTCAACCCGTTGTGGAACCACTACAAGTGCGCGGACGGCTTGTGGCTGTGTTTGGGGATGCTACAGACTGATCGCTATTGGAAGGACTTCTGCACCACGCTGGGGATTCCCGAGCTGATCGCGGACCCGCGCTTCGACAACCTCAAGACGCGCGGCAAGAACCATCGCGAGCTTGTAGCGATTCTCGACCAGGTGTTTATTACGCGGCCGCGCGCCGAGTGGATGAAAATGCTCAAGGAAGGCGGCGACTTCATCTACACGATTGTCAATTCGATCAATGAATTGCCGAGCGATCCGCAGGTTTTGGCCAACGACTATATAGTTGATTATGAGCACGAAGCTTTCGGCAAGACGCAACTTCTCGGCGTGCCGGTGATTCTATCGAAGACGCCGGGGAATCCACGCGCCCGCGCGCCGGAGCTCGGCGAGCATACCGAGGCGATCCTGACGGAGATGCTCGGCTATAGCTGGGATGACGTCGCGAAGCTGCGCGACGAGGGCGCGATTTGAGGCGGCCCGTAGGGTATTGAATCGAGCAGTAGCGCTGGGGATGTAAGGGGAAAATCATTATGGCTATCACCGGAACCTGGGACGATCGTGAACAGATTCGCGAGCTGTATGCCCGTTATGCCTTCACGGTCGATTATGGACGCTATCAGGAGTGGGTGAAATGCTTCACCCCTGACGGCGCGTTCGAGAGCCCGCTCTTTGGGAAATTTGAAGGCCCGGCGGGTTTGGAGAAGTTCACCGCGCGGTATCATGAATCGATGGGCGGCGCGCAGGTGCGTCACGTGATGAGCAACGTCAGCTTCGAGGTGACGGGCGAGCGCGCGATGGGCGGCTGCTATCTCTCGTACTATCACTGCAAGGACAACAAGGTTTCGCTCGCGGCGCTCGGCCGTTACGAAGACCGTCTGCGCAAGGTGAACGGCGAGTGGCTGTTCGAGAGCCGCCGCGTGCATATCGACGGTCACGTTTAACGATCACACACCCGGGCCGAGACTTTCTCTTCACGTCAGCGTCTCAAGCGCGCCGAGGAGATCCGCCGGCAGCGGCGCCTCGACGCGGATTTTTTCACCGGTAGGTGCTTCGAGCGCCAACGCCGCGAGATGCAGCCAGAATCGACCCGGCGCGAGTCCGGCGAGCGGCGGACCGCCGTAGAGCTCGTCGCCGGCGAGCGGATGATCGATGCTGGCGAGATGGACACGAATCTGATGGCGGCGTCCGGTGCGCGGCAGAACTTTCAGCAGTGTAAAGCGATCGTGGCGGCGAAGCGGGATCGCGACAGTGCTGGCCGCGCGGGCGGCTGGAGTGCTGCTAGCGTCATCGGCGGTGATCATTTTGCGCGGATTCTTCGGATGGTGCGCCATCGGCGTCGTGATTTCGGTGCTTGAAGCCAAATTACCGGCGACCAGCGCCTGATATTCGCGTACGACGGCGCCACTGCGGACCGCCGCGCGAAGGGCCGTCAGCGCCGCGTCGGTACGGGCGATAATCAGCGCACCCGAAGTGCCGTTGTCGAGACGATGCACCAGCCCGCCTTCGCGCGGATCGTCGCCGACGGTCGCGGTTTCGGGATAGGTGGCGGCGAGCGCATTCATCACGGTGATTCGTTCCGCGCCGCGCAGCGGATGACATGGAATCAACGCGGGTTTGTTGACGATCAGGAGCGCCGAGTCTTCATACAGGACTTCGATTGCGAGATCGGGGTTGGGTTGAATAGTGGGCGACGGCAGAGGTTCGGTCAGTTGGACCTGAGCGCCGGCCTCGACAACGGCGCCCTTCGGCAGATGGCGGCCGTTGACCAGCACCCGCCCTTCCACGATTAACGCGCGAGCGTTGCGGCGCGAGACCGCCATCCCGAGCCGCACCAGGCATTGATCGAGGCGCTCGGGCGGCCGGACAGCGCTCATAGCGCTTGCGCCGAAGCCTCGGGTAATGCTGCCTTGAGTCTCCGCGGCGCCGGCGGCTTGAGTCCAAACAACCGCCGCAGCTCGCGTCCGGTGGGTGATTTCTCGCAAGCAGCGATTTTCATTGGATCGCCGACGGCGACGACGCGGCCACCCTCGTCGCCGCCCCCCGGACCGAGATCAATGATGTGATCGGCCTGCGCGATGAATTCGAGGTTGTGCTCGATCACCACGACGGTATTGCCCTCGGCCACCAGCCGGGTCAGCACGCGCAAAAGTTGACGGATGTCCGAGGAAGCGAGCCCGGTCGTCGGCTCGTCGAGCAGAAACATCCGCCCACCGCGCTTGCCCGCAACCGTAGTGATCGGCGGCTCGAGATCGGCGAGCAAAAACCGCGCGAGCTTAAGCCGTTGGGCTTCACCGCCCGAGAGCGTCGAGGTCGTTTGACCTAACTGCAGATAGCCGAGGCCAACCGCCATCAGCGGCTCAAGCCGCCGCGCAATCGCTGGATATTTGGCGAAAACTGCAAGCGCCTCGTCGACCGTCAGTTCGAGGACCTGATTGATGTTCCGCCCTTGGAAGCGGATCGCGAGAATATGGCTCTGGAAGCGGCGGCCTTCGCAGACGTCGCATTGAACTTCGAGGTCGGCCATGAAATGCATCTCGATAGTTATGGTGCCCGCTCCGTGACATCGCGTGCAGCGGCCGCCGTCGACGTTGAAGGAAAAATCGCGCGGCTTGATTTTGAGGCGACGGGCCTCGGCACTGGCGGCGAACAGTTTGCGAATATCGTCGTAAATCTTGAGGAACGTGGCGGGATTCGAGCGCATCGAGCGGGTGGGCATCTCCTGCCCCATGTGAACGATCTCGCCGAGCGCTTCGAAGCCTTCGATCCGTTCGCAGGCGCCGACCTCGCTCACCGCTTCACCCGCATGGCGCAGATAGTTGTTGTAGAGGACGGCCTCCATCATGGTGGATTTGCCGGAACCCGAGACGCCGGTGAGGCAGACCAGACGGCCGAGCGGAAGCGTAACGTCGATGGCGCGCAAGTTGTTGGCGGCCGCGCCGACGATTCTGATCGCGCCTGCATTTTTGCGCGCGCCACGCTTGCGCGCCAGCGTGCGCATCAGGAGAGCGCGGCCCGGCGGTCCACCGCTTGCGAGGTTGCGCCGCGGCGGGGCCGCGGCGCGAATCAGCTCGCCGCCGCCGCGTCCGCCATTCGGACCCAGCTCGACGAGATAGTCGGCGCCCGCGATCATCGTGGGATCGTGCTCGACGACGACCACGGTGTTGCCGATATCGCGCAGGCCGCGGAGCACCGCGAGCAGGCGGCGCGAGTCGCCCGCGTGGAGGCCGACTGTGGGTTCGTCGAGCGCGTAGAGCGTGCCGGAAAGCCGGTTGCCGAGCGCGCTGGCGAGATGGATCCGCTGTGCCTCGCCGCCCGAGAGCGTGCGCGCCTGGCGTTCGAGGGTCAGATAGCCGAGGCCGACTTCGTTGAGATAGCCGACGCGGTTTTCGAGTCCGGCCAGCAGCGCACCGGCGCGGGCGGCAAGCCTGCGATCTTTAGCCAACGCGCGCAGCCACTTAGGCAGGTCGCGGACGGCGATCTCGCCGACCTCGGCGATCGACTTGTCGGCGACGAAGACATTAAGCGCTTCGGGTTTGAGCCGCGTCCCGGCGCATCGCGGACAGGCCACGAAGCGCCGGTAGCGGGCGAGCAGGATGCGGACATGGGTCTTGTAGCGTTTGCGCTCTAGCCAGCGAAAAAAACCGCGCACGCCGGGCCAGCGTTCGTCCCAGCGCTTACCCTTCTCGGCGGGTTCGCCGTCGAGCAGCCAGGCGCGCTCGTCCGCCGACATCTCGGTCAGCGGCGCCGCGGTGCGGACGCGCGCGGCGCGCGCACATTTCATCATCCAGGCCTGCATCTCGTGATAGGCCGGGGTGCGCCACGGCGCGACCAGCCCTTGCCGCAGCGAGAGACTCGGATTCGGAATGACCTTGTCGAGGTCGAGTTCGGCGATCCGGCCGAAGCCTTCGCATTCCGCGCAGGCGCCGAGCGGGCTGTTGGCGGAGAAGAGCGCCGCGGTAGGCTCGGGATAGGCAGTTCCGCAGTTCGAGCAGTTGAAGCGACGATCGAATTCGAGCACGGCCGACGGCGTCGTGTCGCCGTTGACCCGAGCGACCGCGATCGCGCGTGCGCGTCCCGCACTGAGAATAAAGGCCTTTTCGAGCGCCTCGCGGAGGCGCTCGGCGCCGGCGGTAGCGGTGACACTGACGCGATCAATGACGACGTCGAGCGCTGACGGAAGCGCACCGTTGGGGCTCGCGAGGAAATCTTCGATACTGAAAACTTCGTCGCGACGATAGAGGCGGTGATAACCGTTGGCGGCGAGGTTGGCCGCGGCTTCAGCGAGTGAGCGCGAACCGAGCGCGAAGGGTGCGAGCACGATGTAAAGACCCGGCCGCGCGAGCAGGCGGGACGCGGCGCTCTCGATAGTGTCGCACGTCACCTCGACTTTGCATTGCGGGCAGATCGTCCGCCCGGCTGCCGCGAACAGGATGCGCAGGTAGTCGCTGATCTCGGTGACAGTGCCGACGGTCGAGCGCGCATTCTTGATGGTGTTCTTCTGCTTGAGCGCGAGCGCCGGTGGAATTTCGGTAATCGAATCGACGTCGGGCCGGTCCATGCGCTCGAGAAAGAGCCGCGCATAGGTCGAGAGACTCTGGACGTAACGCCGTTGACCCTCGGCGTAGAGCGTATCGAAGACCAGGCTCGACTTACCCGAGCCGGAAACGCCGGTGACGACGGTCAGCCGCCCGTGCGGAATATCAAGCGAGATATTGCGGAGGTTGTGGGTGCGCGCTCCGCGGATACTGATCGAGCGCTCCAAAACTCTGCTGCCGGGTCCGCTTCAGCGCGGATCGTCAATCGGGCGCGCTTTGATCTTGCGTTCGCCCGGGTACTCGCCGGCAACCTCGGTGTAGAGCTGGCGCAAGCGGAGATCGAACTGCGCCTCGAGCCTGCGGGTGCCCGCGACGCGCTCCGGCTCCGGCAGGTCGCTAAGTTTGCGGACGGCGTCGTCGAGTTCAAAGATCAACCGGTTGCGCCGCACCAGGTACTGATAGCCGTTCATGGGCCTCGCTCAGATGACAGTTAGACGGTAAAAAGTGAAATTCCCAAACACCCGAGTATAGTTTATCCTTGCTGATTCAGACAACCGCGATGGCTTCCGCGCACCTTGACCGCAACTTCAACGCACCGGCGGGTACGCTTGTACCGCTGGATCTCCCGGCGATCACGCACGGCTTCATGAATCGCGGCGGCGGGGTGAGCGTCGGCGCGTATCGCTCGTTCAATCTCGCGCGCTGGGTCGGCGACGATCCGCTTGCGGTCGCGGAGAACTGGCGGCGCTGGCAGGCGGCCCACCCGGCGATGGCACCCGCACTCCTGCAGCAGGTCCACGGGATCGAAGTCCGGACTATAGGTCGTGACTATGGCAGCGCGCGCGCGACCGGCGACGGCGCGGTAACGCACGAGCGCGGGATCGCGCTATGCATCTTCACGGCCGATTGCGTGCCGATCCTGCTGGCCGACGCTGAGCATGGCGTCGTCGGCGCGCTCCACGCCGGCTGGCGCGGGGCGCTCGCAAATATCGCGGCCGCCGGGGTTCGTGCGATGACGGCGATCGGCGCGCGGGCCGGCGCGATCACCGCGGCGCTCGGTCCGGCAATCAGTAGCTGCTGCTTCGAGGTCGATGAGGAATTGGCGGCGCGCTTCGCGGATCAGATTCCTTGCGCGCCGCGTCATACGCGACGTGGCTCGCCGAGCAAGGCGTTTCTCGATCTGCGCGGGATCGTCGCCGAGCAGTTGGCGGATTGCGGCGTGAATCCGGCGCGGATTCTGCAGAGCGGACCGTGTACTAAATGCGCGAACGATCGTTATTTCTCGCGCCGCGCGTCTGGAGCTCCGAGCGGCCTGCAGATGAGTTTTATCGGCCTGACGCGGTGATCACACGTGCCCGCCAAGTCTCCGAAGGAACCGCCGGCGAAGAGCATTTCGACCAAGCGGCTGATCCGCAAGCTGCGCAAGCCGCTCGCACCGCCAACGCGCGTCGTCGAGGATGAGCGGAAGTACAAGCGCTCGCGCGAGCACGTGCGGCTATATCGCGAACCGGAAGAGCCTGCGAAATAATTAAAGCAATACTTTAGAATTGATCCGGTGCGAAGTCAGCGGAGTGTGAAGAAATAAATGATCGGATTCGATCTCAGTGACGAGCAGAAGATGATCCGCGAGACCGTCGCGGCCTTCGCGATCGAGGAAATCCGCCCGGCGGCGCGGCCTGCTGACGAATCCGGCACGATCCCGCTTGCCCTAATTGCCAAAGGCTGGGAGTTGGGCTTGGTGCGCGGCGCAATTCCGGAGGAGTTCGGCGGCTACGGCGACGCCCGTTCGGCCGTGACCGGCGCGATCACGGTCGAGGAGCTGGCCTACGGCGACCTCGCGATCGCGATGCACATGCTGGCGCCGCAACTGCTCGCCTATCCGCTGATCGAAGCCGGCTCGCCGTCGCAGCGGGCGCAATTTTTGCCGCAGTTCGCGGTAGACGCCTTCGTTCCCGCCAGCGCCGCCCTGATGGAGCCGCGATTCGACTTCGAGCCGTCGCTGATGGAGACGACGGCGCGGCGCGACGGCGGCGGCTTCATTCTGAACGGCGACAAGTGTTACGTCCCGCTGGCCGCGCAGTCCGCGTCGATGCTGATCTATGCGGCCACGGATCGCGAGAAGGGCTACGCGGGTGTCGATGCGTTCATCGTGCCGCGCAACACTGCAGGACTTGCCGTCTCGGCGCGCGAAAAGAACATGGGGCTCAAGGCGCTCGAGACCTTCGAGATGAAACTGACGGATTGCCGCGTCGGGTCGGAGGCGCGGCTAGGCGGCGAGTCCGGGATCAATTTCACTCGGCAGTTGAGCCAGTCGCGGGTCGCGATGGCGGCGATGGCGGTCGGTGTCGCGCGCGCGGCATACGACTATGCACGGGCCTATGCGAAGGAGCGCAAGGCTTTCGGCGTGCCGATCGCGACCAAGCAGGCGATCGCCTTCATGCTCGCCGAGATGGCGATCGAACTCGACGCCACGCGGCTGCTGGTCTGGGACGCGGCGTCGCGGCTCGACAAGGGCGACAACGCGCTGAAGGAAAGTTCGCAGGCGCGCAATTACGCGGCGCAGTCGTGCCTGGCGATCGCTGACAACGCGCTCCAAGTGCTCGGCGGCCACGGTTATATCCGCGAACATCCGGTCGAGCTGTGGCTGCGCAACGCGCGCTGCTTCGGCGTGCTCGAAGGGCTGGCGACGGCGTGACGCGAAGGAAAAAGGACAGCACTGATGATCGATTTTGAACTCGAACCCCAGGCGCTCAAGCTGACGAAGATGTACCACGTGGCGGCCACGCAGATGATGCGGCCGATCTCGCGCGAATACGACGAGAACGAGCATGTCGAGCCGCGCCAGTTCTGGGCGACGATGTGGTCGCTGCAGAGCGCCGGCGCCACGGCCGGGGAGTCCAACGCCGCCGACAAACCGGCGGATCCCACAACTGGCACGATCTCGAATACACGCACGTTGGTCACCTGTATCACAGCAGAGGAGCTATGCTGGGGCGATGCCGGACTCTTCATCTCGATTCCCGGCGGCGGACTCGGCGGCGCCGCGGTCGCGGCGGCGGGCAGCCCGGAGCAGCGCGAACGCTTTCTGTGCCGCTTTCGCGAAGGCAAGCCGAAGTGGGGCGCGATGGCGATCACGGAACCGGGTTGCGGTTCGGACTCGGCGGCGGTCACCACCACCGCGATGCGCGACGGCGATCACTATGTGATCAACGGGACCAAGATTTTCTGCACCTCAGGCCAAATGGCGGCCGAAAAGTCCGAGGGCTTCGTCGTGGTCTGGGCCACGCTCGACCGCAAGGTCGGCCGCGCCGCGATTAAGCCCTTCGTCGTCGAGCACAACACCCCCGGCATGACCGTCGTGCGGGTCGAGAACAAGCTCGGTATCCGCGCTTCCGACACCGCGATGCTGACCTTCGACAACTGCCGCGTGCCGGCGGACCATCTGTTGGGGAGCGCTGAAGTCAGGGGTGAAGGCGGTGGTTTCAAGGACGTGATGGCGACCTTCGACGCGACCCGTCCGATCGTCGCGGCGATGGCGTTGGGGGTCGGCCGCGCGGCGCTGGATTTCGTCCGCGATTTCCTCGACGAGCAGAAGATTGAGGTTCGCTATGGGCTCTCACCACGACGGCTGAGCGCGCTCGAGCGCGACTTCATGGAGATGGAGGTGCAGCTCAAGGCGGCGCGCCTGCTGACCTGGCGGGCGGCCTGGATGCTCGATGCTGGAATGCGCAACAGCCTCGAAGCCTCGATGGCCAAGGCGAAGGCGGGGCGCGCGGTCACGCTGATTACACAAAAGGCCGTCGAGTTGCTCGGGCCGCTCGGCTACTCACGCAGCCAGCTCGTCGAAAAGTGGATGCGCGACGCGAAGATCAACGACATCTTCGAGGGTACGCAGCAGATCAATCTGCTGATCGTCGCGCGGCGAATTCTCGATTACAGCAGCAAGGAACTGAACTGAGCGGCGGGCGGGAAGTCAGCGCGCCGACGACGCCGGCCGGATCGGCGAGCGTGGTACGGATCCGCTGGCTCGACGGCATTAAGGGCCTCGCCATCTTGTGGATCGCTTATTTCCACGGCTTCGAGGCCTACCTTAACCGGCGGCTGCCCTCGCCGCTCGAGTCTCATTACTTCGCGCGCTTCCTCCGTCAGGCCGATCCGCAGTCGGCGGGCGCGCTAATCGCGCGAGTGGGTCAAGCGATCTTCGCTGCGGTTGCGGGCGTCGGCTTTCACGCAGTCGGCGTCTTTATCGTGATGAGCGGTTTCGGGCTGAGCTACTCGCTGGCGCGCAGCGGCGGACCGCGCGGCGGCTGGCGCGGATGGTATCGCTCACGCCTGGTGCGGCTGTTCCCGATGTACTGGGCGGCGCATCTGCTCTATCTGCTTTCGCCCTTCCAGGCGCGCCTCGAACCGATCGACTATCGCTTCGTGCTGAGTTTTCTGGGCGATCGCGTCGTGCCGATCTACTACATTTTCTACTATCTGAATCCGGCTTGGTGGTACTTCGGGTTAATCCTCGAGCTCTACGTGGTTTTCCCTCTGCTGTTCAGCCTGATGCGGCGGGTGGGCGCGGGCTGGTTTCTCACGCTGTGCGTCGCGGAAACCGTCGTTAGCCGCTACGTCCTGCTCTTCGTGCTGCACACCTCCGGCTACTATCTGCTCGGCGCATTCTTCGGCTGCCGGCTATGGGAATTCGCGCTCGGGATGGCGCTCGCGGTCTGGTATCAGCGGGATCGCGCTCGCGTTGACCGGCGTCTCTTCAGTTGGGGCGGGCTGGCGGCCGGCGCCGCGACCTATACGGCCGGGCTTTACAGTTACGGCTCGCCGCTGGCGTACACGTTAACCGACGGGCTGATCGGCACCGGGCTCTTCGTGATTCTGGCGAATCTCGCCTGGAGCGCGCGCCGCTTTGCGCGGATCGAAAGAGCGATCACCTACGTGGGGATGTGGTCTTACGGACTTTACCTGATCCATCAGCCTTACATGATCTACTTCGGAGAGCGGATGCGCTGGGCGACGATGGCCGAGTTTACCGTTGCCGCGATCCCGCTGATTGCGCTGCTCGCGATCGCCTTGAGCGGCCTCGAGCGCATCATTAACCGAATTACCGATTATGTCCTCGCGCGGCCCGAACGCCGCGCGGCGCAGGCCGCGTGAGAGGATTAGTTACACCGGCCGCCCGCCGCGGGACGACTCAGTAGAACCAGCGGTCCTTCTCGTAGGAGAAGATCTCGAGGGTTTGCGTCTTGCCGAGCAATCTTGGATGGGCCTTGGCGTCGTCCACGCTCTTGCCCACCAGGTAGTAGCTGAGTTCCTGATAAGTGACCTTGCCGATCGGCACACCCTCGGCGGATTCCTTGGCCTGGCAGCCCTGCACCGTTCCGTAACCGGTATAGGTGGCGGTCTGATAACCCGCGGCCTGATGCCACTGCAAGTGCAAAAGATTCTCGACCTCGCGATCGTGCAGCATCCGGTTCCAGTCCTCGCAGAAGCTCGGCAGGGAGGCGACCGCGGTTTGCCATTTGCGCCGCTGGATCGCGCTCAGACGCGCGAGATCGGCGGTGGTGGCTTTGATCTCGAAGACGGCCTGCTGGAGCGCGGTTTTAGGTGCGGGAGAAGTTGCCGGGGAGCTCGCCAGAGGCGCTGGGGTTAGCGCTTGCGCCGTAGCCCCGGTCGCCGGGAATTCCGCGACGGTTCCCGATTTCGTGACGGTTGAAGCCGCCGCGTCCGAAGCGCTCGCCGGCGCGATCGCGATCGTATCTGCCGATTGCGCCGCGCCCCTGCCCTCCTCTGCTCTGGCCGTCGCCGTTACCATCCAGAGCGCGCAGATCACGAGGACCAACTTCGCAACAACCACCGCAACCCCTATCCGCAACGGCCATCGTGTCATTGCCGCTCCTCCCAAATCCGGATTCCAGGCCGCCGTTAAAACCGTCGGCGCGCGCCTGATTCTGTCGGTAATTGCCCAGAGGATCAACCGTAAAAGAAATCGGGACAGGCAGCACAGCCGCCTATCCCGGGGTCGCAAAATCAGGAAGCGTTGCGGCGGCCACGAACCTTAACGGAACGTGGCCGCCGTTTAGCAGGCCGGATTTACTGTTCGAGCGGGACGAGCTCGACTCGTCGATTTTCCGCGCGACCTTCCTTCGTCTTGTTGGTCGCGACGAAGTTGGTTTTGCCGAAGCCTTGCGGCACCAACTGAGATGCCGGAATGCCCTTGTCCTCGAGGTACGCGGCGACCGACTCCGAGCGGCGCTGCGACAGCTTCAGGTTGTACTTCTCGCCACCGATCGCGTCGCAATAGCCGTTGACGTCGACCTTGACTCCGGCATTCGCCTTAAGCGTCTCGGCCGCCTCGTCCAGCACCGGCTTGTCAACTTCGCGGATAAAGGACTTGTCGAAGTTGAAATGCACGCCACGGAGCACGATCTTCGCCGGCGCGGGAGGCGGCGGAGGTGGTGGTGGTGGCGGCGGAGGTGGTGGCGGTGGCGGTGGGGCTTCCGGGGCTGGCGCCATCGCACAGCCGATCACACCACCCAGCAGACCACCGACGACTACGCCAAGCGGTACGCCGATCTCGTAGTTGCGCTTCTTACCGCCGGCCTGATCGGCAACCAATGCGCCCGTGCCGCCGCCTGCGAGAGCGCCAGCCGCGGCGCCAAGCAAGCAGTACTTCTTCTTCTCCGGCGTCATCGTGCCGCATCCGGCGATGAGTGAGAAGGCTGCCACCCACAGCAGACCGAAACCAAGTTTTTTATGCACCGCTTTTCCCTTCCTCCTGCTGTTCCGACCCCGTGATGCTCATCAGCTTGAATTGAACGAAACCGCCAGCGTCCAAGTCATCAGCACCGGATTCGGAAGTTCACGCTACGTGGTAGCCGCATAATGCACGACTGCCACAACCCAGTCCATTCGTAGCACGCCCGCAATCTTAGATTCACCAACAGTTGTTTGCAATATGCGGAACGATCTTTCGGCGAAGTCCTGACGTTCCCCCCGCGGGCACAATCCATTATCACTTTTGCCCGGATTTGCCCGCTGCGTCTCCGCTCTGCGGCGGCTGCTCCATGTATTGGCGCAACTGTTCCTGTTTGGCCTTGAGCTGAACGACGAGGCTGTCATAGCCGTCGTTATCAATGACTCGCCTGAACTGATTGCGGTAGTTGGCGATTACGCTGATCGCGTCCACGGTGAGGTCGTAAATCCGCCAGACACCGCCGCTCCGATGCATCAGATAATCGATCGTCAGGGGATCCTGTTGGTCGCGGAGCACGACGCTGCTTGAGACCTCGGCATAATCGGGGCCGTCGAATTGCTCTCGGGTAAAGGTAATCGTTGCGGTTTTGGCCTCCTCCTGAACCTTGCTCACGGTGTAATCCTGGAGCTTGCTAAGGTAGGCGTCCTGAATGAAGGCAGTGAAGATCGGGACAAACTGCTCGCGTTGCGCCTGACTCAGGGTGCGCCAATGATAGCCGAGCGCCGAGCGCGCCATGTCCGCGAAGTCGAAGTAACGCGCCGCCAGGATGCGCAGTTTCTCGCGACGCTCGGCGAGCGGCATCTGATCCGCGTGAAAGACCGCAATGACGTCGCTCACGCCCTGCCTCACTTGCGTGAGGGGATCCGCTGCCGGCGGAGCCGACGACCACGCCGAGGTGGCGAGACCGATTGTCATGATCAGCGCGCACAGCAATACATGAGGGGTTAATCGATCAATCATCTTGGTTTGGTACCGCGGGTTGTTTTAGCAGGAAAACTCTTCCAGCGCTGCTCGATAGCGAGATGAAGAGATGGCGAATGCTCTCGGCACGGATTTAGACCTCTGATAAAATCTCGCCCGAGAATGCCGTCAGCATCCAATTCGCGAAAGATCGGATCGATTCTGCTTTACGCACTTTCACTCGCTGGCGCGGTCGCGGGCTTTTTCCTGATTCAGTCGTGGGGCTCGAAGCTGGGTGCGCCGGCAGTTGCCCAGGGCGCCGCACCTATCGCCAGCGCTGGCCACGCGCCGGCGAACGAACTGCTCCATGTGCTGTTGGCGTTGGTCGCGGTGGTGGCGATGGCGCGGCTGCTCGGCACGCTGTTTCGCAATATCCGCCAACCGCCGGTGATCGGAGAGATTATCGCGGGCATCCTGCTGGGACCGTCGCTGTTGGGCCGGGTTGCGCCTGCGATGTCGGCCTATCTGTTCCCGTCAAACGTGACGCCGGCGCTGAACCTGATTGCCCAAGTCGGCGTGATTCTCTTCATGTTTCTGGTCGGCGCCGAGTTGGATCTGGGTTTGTTGCGCAAGCGCGGCCACTCGCTGATGGCAATTTCTCACGCCGGCATCCTGGCGCCGTTTATCCTCGGCGCGACGCTCGCGCTACTGCTCTATCCGCGGCTCTCGTCCAACGATGTGCCGTTTACCAACTTTGCTTTGTTTCTCGGCGTCTCGATGTCAGTGACGGCCTTTCCGGTGTTAGCGCGAATCCTGACCGATCGGCGAATCAGCCGGACGCGGCTGGGTGCACTCGCGCTCTCCTGCGCCGCGATTGGCGATTTGACGGCGTGGTGTCTGCTCGCCTTCGTCGTCGGCGTAGCGCGGGCACAAGGCGGTAATGCGCTGCGGACGCTGATTCTGGCGCTGCTCTACGTCGCTGCGATGGCGCTCGTGGTGCGGCCGCTGATCGGGCGGCTGGTGGTCCTCTACGGTAACAAGGGCCGTCTGACGCAGGGGCTGATGGCGATTATCTTCGTGCTGCTGCTGCTATCGTCGGCGGCGACCGAGGTTATCGGCATCCACGCGATCTTCGGCGCTTTCGCCTTGGGCGCGATGATTCCTCACGACAGCGGGATCGCGCGCGATCTGATCGATCGGCTCGAAGATCTCGTCGTGGTGCTGCTGCTGCCCGCCTTTTTCGCCTTCACCGGCCTGCGCACGCAAATCGGTTTGCTCAACAGCCCGCAACAATGGGCGCTTTGTGGACTGATCATCCTGGTGGCGTCGGTCGGCAAGTTCGGCGGCGCTACGGTGGCAGCCCGCCTTACCGGGATGGGCTGGCGCGAGGGTGCGGCGCTGGGCGTGCTGATGAACACCCGCGGCCTGATGGAGTTGATCGTGCTCAACATCGGACTCGAACTCCACATCATCTCTCCGGTGCTATTTGCCATGATGATCCTGATGGCGCTGGCGACGACCTTTGCCACCACGCCGATTGTTCATCTGCTCAGCTCGGAGAGTGAGGCGGGCATGCAGCCGAGCACGCGCTATCCGCAAACGCGGGAACCGGCGCGCAGCGCGATCCTGGTGCCGGTCGCAAATCCCAACGGCGTAGCACGGCTGGTCAACCTGGCGTTGGCAGCGACGCCGCTTGAGCTGCCGCCGCCGCGCGTGCTCGCGATCGTTCGCCGTCCTCCCGGCGGAGTGCGCGCCAGTCTCGATGACACTGGAGCGCTCGCGATTCCGCGCTCGGCCGCGCTCAGCGCCGCGCTGGAACTCGCTTGGAGCCGCGGCGCAGTGATCACGCCGCAAGCGGTGTGGAGCGACGATCCGGCGGCCGATCTGGTGCAGATCGCGACGGGCGCCGGCATTGGATGGGTTCTGCTCGGACCTCATCGCGCAGTCTTCGGCGCGGATTTTCGCGGCGGCATCGTCCGCACCGTGCTCGATCAGGCGCGCGCGCTGCCGCTCAGTGTCGTGGTCGCGATGCACAGTGACGACGCGCCGCTCGAGCGCCTCTTCGCGGTAGTCGATTCCGGCTACGACGGGCGCGCCGCGCTGGAATTGGCCACGCGACTCGCCCAGCGCACAGAGTGCAGTCTCCACGTGATCCGGATCGCGCACGGGACTGAGCCCGCCGAGTTGGAACTTGCCGCGATGCTCGCCGAGGCGGCGCGCGTCGCCGGTCGCCGCCTGCATACCGAGGCGCTCGCCAACCCCTCGACGTCGCTGATCGCCGCGCGCACGGCAGGCGGCCTGGTAATCGTCGCGGCCGCGGTGGCCGAGCAACTGGGACTCGCGCGGCGCGGCTTTATCGACGGCCGTCCGATGTTGCTGGTGCAGGGCTCGCGCTTCGCTTCTGCTGCCGCCGTCGCCCTACCCGTAAGCACCCGCACGGTAATCTCATAAACCGCGCGCCGATTGCGCAGACCAGCCGCTCGTGGTGGAAGCTTTTGACGCGGTAATCCTCGGGGCCGGGGCGGCCGGCCTGATGTGCGCGCTGACCGCCGGCGCGCGCGGCAAACGTGTACTGCTGCTTGAGCATTTGCAGGAGGCGGGGGCAAAAATTCTCATCTCGGGGGGCGGGCGCTGCAATTTTACCAACCTTGAAGTCGCGCCCGGGCGCTTTCTCTCGGCCAACCCGCACTTCTGTAAGTCCGCGCTCAGCCAGTACACCGAGCGCGACTTTATCGCGATGGTCGAGCGGCATCGGATCCCGTATCACGAGAAACGGCTGGGCCAGCTCTTCTGCGACGGCTCGGCGCGCGCGATCGTCGCGATGCTGCTGGCGGAGTGTGCCGCCTCGCAGGTTGATCTGCGGCTCGGTCAGCAACTCCGTGAAGTCAGCCGCGTGGAGCACTTCTCCATCGCGACCGACCGCGCGACCTTCATGGCGCCGGCGTTGGTGATCGCCACCGGCGGCCTCTCGATCCCAAAGATGGGCGCGACCAGTTTCGCCTATGACCTTGGGCGGCGCTTCGGCCTCAGGCTCGTCGAGCCGCGGCCGGGCTTGGTCCCGCTGACGATGGGCGGCGCGACGCTCGGGCTTTGCCGCGCACTGGCCGGAGTTGCCGCGGCGGTGGAAGTAACCTGCGGCCGTGAGCGTTTTTGCGAAAATCTCCTGTTTACCCATCGCGGGCTTTCGGGCCCAGCGATCCTGCAAATCTCGTCGCACTGGCATTCGGGTGAGAGTATCGCGATCGGCTTTTTGCCGGGTCTCGAGGCCGTGGACTTTCTCTATCAGCGCAAGCGCGCGCGGCCCCGTGCCGAACTGAAGACGATCTTGTCCGAGGTCCTGCCGAACCGCCTGGCGGAGGCGTTTGCTGCGGAATATCCCGCCGGGCCAATCGCTAATCTCCCAGACCGTACGCTCGCGCTGGCGGCGGCGCGATTGCAGCGCTGGGAGGTACTTCCGGCGGGTTCGGAGGGCTGGAGCAAGGCCGAAGTCACGGTTGGCGGAATCGATACCGCCGGGTTATCGTCGCGCACGATGGCCGCGCGCGACGTGCCGGGTCTCTATGTGATTGGCGAAGCGGTCGATGTGACGGGCTGGCTGGGCGGCTATAATTTTCAATGGGCCTGGTCGAGCGGCTGGTGCGCCGGCCAGGCAATTTGAGCCTGCCCGCAGTTGCGTCGAATGCCGCGCGCCGCCTCCACTCCTCCGCTAATCGCGATGCTGACTGACTTCGGCTACCGGGACCATTACGCCGGCGTGATGCGCGGGGTGATCAGCACGATCGCACCGCAGACGCGGGTCATCGACCTCACGCACGGCATCCCAGCAGGTCAAATCGCGATGGGGGCGATCGCGTTGGCGCAGAGCTGGCAGTTTTTTCCGCCGCGAACGATTTTTCTCGCCGTGGTCGATCCCGGGGTCGGAACGCAGCGGCGCGCGCTCGCAATCGAATCACGCAGTGGCGCGCGCTTCGTCGGTCCCGATAATGGGCTGCTCTGGATGGCCGCCGCGGCCGCCGGGATAAAAGCGATTGTCGAGCTGGATACGGCGCGCTATCGGCTGCCCGCGACCAGCGCGACCTTTCACGGCCGTGATATTTTCGCGCCGGCCGCGGCTTGGCTGTCGCACGGGGTCAAGCTCGGCGCGCTCGGCCCGGCGCGCCGGCAGATGGTTGAGCTCGACGCTGTTGCCGGGGTCAGCGAAACATCGCGGCGGCTCACGGGCGCGGTGGTTTATGTCGATGGCTTCGGCAACCTCGTGACGAATCTCACCCGCGCGGCAGTCGAGCGATTTGCTCGCAACCAGCGACAGGATAGGCTGTGGGTCAGAATTGGGCGGTATCCGCGGCTCGCAATTTATCGCGCCTACGGGGAGGTCCCGATTGGCGTGCCGCTGGCATTATTCGGCAGCTTCGGGACGCTTGAGATAGCCGTCCGCGACGGCAACGCGGCGGCGCATTTTGCGCGCTCGACAAACGCACCCGTAACCGTCGCCCCGGGAAAGTCGTAGAGATCTGGCAAACCGATGGAAGATTCATCCGCAGCCACGCAACCTTCGCCGATCGTCACTGAGCTGCCGCGTTTCGACAGCGCGGCGGTGATCGGCCGTTCCCTCGAGCCGCCTTCCGCAACCAAATTCCGCATCCCGATGATTAACTGGGCGCTCTTCCTGATCACGCTGCTGACGACCACGATGGCCGGCGCCAGTCAGACGGAGACGCCGTTTTCGCTCCTGCATCCGCTCGCCACCTTCAGCGCGCTAAGCGGCGGACTGACCTTCTCCATCCCGCTGATGGCGATTCTGCTCGCGCACGAGATGGGCCATTACCTGACCTCCCGCCGTTATCATGTGGATACCAGCCTGCCCTACTTTATCCCCGCCCCGGTGCCGTCGCTGTTCTTCATCGGCACCTTCGGCGCCTTCATCCGGATGCGATCGGTGCCGCGCACGCGCCGCGCGATGTTTGACATCGGCGCGGCCGGCCCGTGGGCGGGCTTTGTCGTATCAATGATCGCAATCGTTATCGGTCTGCGCTGGTCGCAGGTGGCACCGCTCGACACTTCGCAGGGGGGACTCGACCTCGGCAATTCGATCATCTTCTGGTCGGTCGCCAGGGTCGTGCTCGGCATCGATCCGAATTCGGTCAACGTCAATCTCCATCCGACCGCCTTCGCCGGCTGGGTGGGAATCCTGGTGACGACGCTCAATCTGCTGCCGATCGGCCAACTCGACGGCGGCCATGTGATTTACGCGCTCTTCGGCCCGCGAGCACATCGAATTATCTCGCGACTGGTCTGGGTGGGGTGCCTGCTGATGGCAGTCATCCCCTACTTTCTTCATCTGAACTTCTGGCCGGGATGGCTGCTGTGGTTCGTGCTGGTGCTGGTTCTCGGGCTGGGGCACCCGACGACCCTGGACATCGATACGCGACTCCAGGGCGGACGCCGTCTGGCGGCGTGGGCGTCGGTGCTGTTGTTCGTGGTGACCTTCAGTCCGGTGCCGTTTTCGATTACGGCCCCTAGTGCGGCAGCGCCGACGCCGGACAGCGACGCTCCCAGCTACAGCGTGATGTATCATCTACCTGAACGAACCCCGCAAATCCGTCCGCTCGCGGCGCGCAAAACCATGCTCTATCTGGGTCCTTGTCGAGGTGCGTGCCTCAGAGCTTTCCTGTAGGATAGCTGGGCGGCCGAAAACTCGCGGGCCACTATATGTCGCAGAATTAAGAACCGGAGAAGCAAGCACCAATGTCAGTAGAAATGCATCAGGATCACCAAGAGAATCAGGCGGCCGGCGCGATGCCGGGCGTGAACCTCACTCCGAAGGCGCTGGAAGCGGTCAGGCAGATGTCGTCGAAAGAAAATCTCGGCGCGGGACAGGGACTGCGCATCGCGGTGGTGGGCGGCGGCTGCTCCGGCTTCCAGTATTCGTTGAACTTCGACGCGAAGAAGGACGGCGACATCGTGACCGAGCTCGAGGGCGTCACGGTGCTGGTGGATGAGATTTCGCTGCCCTATATCGCGGGCACGACGCTGGACTACGTCGAGGGGCTGCACAACGCCGGCTTCCGCTTCGATAATCCGCGCGCGACCCGGACCTGCGGCTGCGGTTCATCTTTTAGTGCGTAATATCTAAAGTAACAGATTAACTTGTGCCTTCCGGCGCTCTTCGCCAGAAGGCTTCCCCGCGCAGGCTCATCCACCATGGCGGAAATGCAGGACCTCGCCGGTAAAGGGATAATTGTGACTGGCGCGACCCGCGGGATCGGCCGCGCGATCGCGCTCGAATCCGCGCGGCGCGGCGCCAACGTCGCCTTCAACTACCTCAAGAGCGAGCAGCAGGCTACGGAACTGCATCGCGAGATCAGCCAGCTCGGTGTCAAGGCGATGGCCTTCAAGTCTGACGTTAGCGACTTGAAAAGCGCGCGCGAGATGGTCAACGCAGTCAAGAAGGAATTCGGCGCAATCGACGGGCTGGTCAACAATGCCGGGCTCACGCGCGACAAGCTGCTGGTCATGATGACGGAGGAAGATTGGGCCGAGGTTATCCGGGTGAATCTGACCGGCGCCTTCAACTTCGCGCGCGCCGCAGCTTTCATGATGATGAAGGCGAAATGCGGCGTGGTCCTGAATATCACCTCGATCAGCGGACTGGTCGGGATGGCCGGGCAGGTGAATTATTCCGCCGCGAAAGCTGGCCTGATCGGCATGACCAAGGCGATGGCGAAGGAACTCGGCCGGATGAATGTGCGGGTGAACGCGCTCGCGCTGGGCTTTATCGAAACGGACATGACGGCGGCGTTGCCGGATGCGAATCGCAAGGCCGCGCTTGAGATGGTGCCGCTGGGGCGCTTCGGCACGGTCGCGGATGTCGCGCCGGTCGTGGCTTTCATGCTCTCGGACGCCGCGGCCTATATCAGCGGCGCGGTAATTCAAGTGGACGGCGGCCTTGCGATGTGAATAACGCTCTTGCTGCATCTTGAATTTTGATTGCACTTGATTGAGACAGTTCCGATAATCACGACAGGTGCGAGCTGTGCCAAGCGAAACGATTTTTTACGAAACTGAAGCGCCGCAAGCTTCTCGCGAATTGGCTGAACTCCGGACCTCGCGCGATTACGTGCCGCCTTTTGAAGTGGTGCGGCGCCGCGTGATCGACGACTTCTTCGAGGGCCGCATGACGATCGACGCCACCGTGGTGATCCGCGTCGGCAGCGTCGAGCAGACCGAGGCCGCGCGCGGCGTCGGTGTGGTCAACGCTTTCGACCTCGCCCTGCGCAAGGCCCTCTTCAAATATTTTCCCTATCTCGAAAGTGTCCGCGTGACCGAGACCTATGCGCACGCCAGCGGCGATTCGACCGAGGCCGAAGTCATGTCGGTCAAGAAATTTTCCGATGGCAAGCTGCACTGGACGACCCTGGCGAAGTCCACCAACCTGGTCGAGGCCGGCTGGAAGTCGCTGGTTGACGGCTACGAATGGCGGATCGTCCAGGAGGAGCGCAAGATGCGCCGCCAAATGGGGAATCCGCGCCTGTCGCAGCGCTAGCTACCGAGAAACCGCTTCGACGAAATGGTACTCCGCCTAGCCGCGACCGACCAGCGGCATCTTGGTCGCCATCACGGTCATGAACTGGACGTTAGCGTCGAGCGGCAGGGTCGCCATATAGAGCACCGCGCGGGCGACGTGGATCGCGTCGAAAACCGGCTCGACCGCGACTGTGCCGTTGGGCTGCGGGACGCCCCGGCTCATCGCGGCGGTGAGGGCCGTCTCGGCGTTGCCGATATCGATCTGGCCGCAGGCGATGTCGTATTTGCGTCCATCGAGCGAAGTCGACTTGGTCAGCCCGGTTATCGCGTGCTTGGTCGCGGTGTAGGGCGCCGAATTGGGTCGCGGACTATGCGCCGAGATCGAGCCGTTGTTGATGATCCGGCCGCCGCGCGGTGTCTGTTCCTTCATGATCCGAAACGCCTCCTGCGTGCAGAGGAAGGCGCCCGTCAGGTTGATGTCCACCACCTTCTTCCATTGCTCGAAGGTCAACTCCTCGAGCGGGATCGGCGGCGCGCCGACGCCCGCGTTGTTAAATAGCAGATCGAGCCGTCCGAAGCGCTCGCGGGTTTTGGCGAACAGCTCCTGGACGGCCGCCGGCTCGCCGACGTCGGTCGGGACGACCAGGCTTGGGGCGGTGAACTCGGCGCCCGCCTGCGCGGCCGCTTCGAGCGGCTCGCGTCGCCGTCCCGCGAGGACCACCGCATAGCCCTCGCGCAGCAGTTCGAGTGCGACGCTTCGGCCGATACCGGTGCCGGCGCCCGTCACGATCGCAACTTTGTTGGCTGAGTTCATAGCGTTGTCCTCTTTATGATGTGGCTGACTTGCTCGCGACCGTTATGGCACGATAGCAGTCGTAACCGTGAAGCCCTTTCATATTTTTAACACGCTGACCCGCACCGTCGAGGAGATCCGCCCGGCGCATCCGCCCGACGTGACCTATTACTCGTGCGGGCCGACGGTCTACCTGCCGCAGCATCTCGGCAATCTACGCGCCTACGTTTTCGTCGACACCTTCAGGCGCGCGCTGCGCTTCAACGGCTGGAACGTCCGCCACGTGATGAATGTCACGGACGTCGGCCACATGACCTCGGACGAGGACGCAGGCGAGGACAAGATCGAGAAGACCGCGCGCGCACAGGGCAAGTCACCGCTCGAGGTCGCCGACTTCTATATCGCGCAGTTCAAGCGCGATTGTGCACGGTTGAATATCGAGCTGCCCGAGCCGCCGATGCTCTCGCGCGCGACCGATCACATCGACGAGATGCAAGCGCTGATTCGGCGTGTCCTCGCCAACGGCTTTGCCTATGTGACGCCTTCCGGGGTGTATTTCGATGTCGAGAAATGGCGCGGACCTCATCGCATGGGCCGGCTGTCGCGTCAGAGCCTCGACGAGCAGCAGGGTAATCGCCTCGAACACTCGCCCGACAAACGCAGTCCGCACGATTTCGCGTTGTGGGTACTCAACCAGCCGCATCACCTGATGCAGTGGGAGTCGCCGTGGGGACGCGGCTATCCCGGATGGCATATAGAGTGCTCCGCGATGTCGATGAAGTATCTGGGCGAGACACTCGATATCCATTCGGGCGGTCTCGACCATATTCCGGTCCATCATGAGAACGAGATCGCACAATCTGAGAGCGCGACCGGCCAGCCGTTCGTGCGCTACTTCGTGCACAACGCGTTTCTGGTCGGGATGGAGGGGGCAAAGATCAGCAAGAGCGCCGGCAAGTTCCCGGTGCTGGACGACCTCTCGAAATACGCGATCATTCCATTAGCTTTTCGTTTTTTCTGCTTGGGAGCAAAATATCGGTCAGAGTTGGCCTTTAGCATTGAATCGCTGAACGCCGCCCAGGGCAAGCTTATGTACCTAGGGCGCTTCATTAACGAACTACCGAAGGAGGCTAAGCAGGCATCGGAAGACTCATCATGGGCGAAAGATTACGAAGAGCAATTTAGGCAGGCTCTTAACGACGATCTACATACGCCGAATGCGCTGGCCGTGGCACTTGAGATGGTTGCTAAAGCTCGCCGCGACCGAGATCTGAGGGTATGGAACACGCTATTAAAATTCGACTCTGTTTTGGGACTCGATCTTGCCGGTTATCAAAGCCCTCAGCGGCAGCCTCCGTCTCTTCCGCCAGAGGATCAGGAACTGATTGACGAAAGGAAAAAAGCACGCCTCGCGCGCGATTACGCTAAGGCCGATGAACTGAAGAAAGAGTTGCTGACTCGGGGGTACGAGATCAAAGACGATAAAGATGGGTCCAGTCAATACACTCGCGGCCTCAATGAGCTTTCTCGTTTGCCCGACCCTTCGTCTTGATGCAGGCACGGTTTCTTGCGAATACTGACCCTCACCCTACCCTCTCCCTGATTAGGGAGAGGGGACCAAAAGGGAAAGGTGGCTGATGGCAATTGAGCTGAAAACATTTGACACGCGGATGCAGGGCTCGCGCGAAGGCGCCGAAGTGCGCCATCTCGACCCCGCGAACGCGCCCTACTACCTGACCATCGGCGACGAGGCCGAGATCTTCACCGCAGCCTACAAGGCCCGCCTGCCGATTCTGCTCAAAGGCCCCACGGGCTGCGGCAAAACCCGCTTCGTCGAGCACATGACCCATCAGCTCGCGGCGCTTCCCGAGGGACCCAACGAGCTGATCACCGTCGCCTGTCACGAGGATCTAACCGGCAGCGATCTGGTCGGGCGCTATCTGATTACCGCCGACGAGACGGTCTGGGTCGATGGCCCGCTGACGCAGGCGGTGCGGCGCGGCGCAATCTGCTATCTCGACGAAATCGTCGAGGCGCGCAAGGACACCACCGTCCTCAT
>Ga0070733_10000651_pt1 | contig 27618 bp, 36 predicted proteins | sample Coa_R1_9_FD_66450 | JGI IMG/M metagenome (GOLD analysis project Ga0070733, IMG submission 66450) | Surface soil microbial communities from Centralia Pennsylvania, which are recovering from an underground coalmine fire - Coalmine... | ecosystem: Environmental > Terrestrial > Soil > Unclassified ...
GATTCCTGTTCCGGGCACAGCTAGATAAATATGCTAGGTAGTATTTCTTAGATTAAGAAACTACCTATTTTTATGAACACGTTTGCATACTCGCAAAAAAAAACAGTCACATGTCTTTTTCTGCGGAATAAAATCCACAAGTAATACAATCAAAAAACGCCACTTTCAACAGGAGTATGCACGATTTCAAGGTCATCCAAGAACATCCATTCTTCTCCTCCGGGCCAGGAACATAACCCCATGCCTTTTTCTTCGCTTATTTCATCTATAGTAGCTATAATCTTATTATAGATTTCCGTTCTCGTCTTAATCCTTACTTCGTCGCCAACTTGAAATTTAACTGCATTCATTTTTCGATATTTTACTCAATTACTTATAAGTACTCATTTGCATAAATGATACCTGAATGCCAGGAATTTTAAGATAAGTTTGGCATAACCATTCTCCGGGTTTACTAAATAATTCTCAGGCTTCCCAAAGTCCCCTGATTTTATTTAGTCTCTCTGAAATTTCTTTCAGTTTCCGGTAGATGATTTTTGTTATGGTAATCTTTACTTTTTTACTGATGGCCTTGTCCAGTAAATCGTTGTAGTGATCAAATTGATATTCTAAGGAGGCAATATCTGTTGTTAATTCTGTGGTTTGCATGGCAGACAGATTTTGAGTAATACATCACTTTTCGTCTCTGGGATGTAATACAATTACAGAAGGCGCAATGTCTATTTAACCAATCCCATTAGTATGCCAAAATTATTTTTATGCTGAAAATGCCATATGACATATGGTATTTTTACGGCGAACCAGATAGTGATTAAGTTATTTTTTTACTTCAAGTTTTTTTAACTGCTCTATTCTTTTGGCTATCGCTTTCAGCTTCTTATAGATAATTTTCGCTTTTAATAATTCAACATTGTCCAAAATGGCCTTGGCTAAAAGTCGTTTGTAATGAAAACACTCAATTTCTAAAGAAGCGATTTCAGCCTTTGGGTCCAGGGTATGCATTGCTGATAAATTTGGAATGAGATAATGATTATAAATCCTGGGAAACAACGCGTGAGTGACTGGCTGGTTTGAGGGATACTGATGGTCCAAAAATAATATTTATTCACTGTACTGGTAGATGTACATTATGCGCTTTTACGTTTGTCAGCATAATGTTACTAATTAGCTTCATAAAACAGGTATGGACTTCTAACTATTACGATGTACCTCGACCGTTTTGAATGAAATGTCAAGCACTTCACTGATTTCTTTGGAGGAATGCCCGGCCTTAATCTGTTTAATGATTTCTAATTCTCTTCCGACTAGGGAATGAATCGCTGAATTGCTATTGGAGAAAATGTAAGACGCTGAAAACGCGGGAGCAATTTGCCGGGAAATTTTCAATAAATTGTAAGCGCCAACGAGATAAATGTTATGATGAAAACAGTATCGGATAAAACGACCCGCGATGAACTGATCCGGAGGATCCGGATGCTTACCCCAAACGCAACAGCGCAATGGGGTAAAATGAATGTCGATCAAATGGTAAAACATTGTTCTCTCTGGGAAGAACTGATGTTGGGAAAGAAAAAATATAAGCAAAACTGGATAGGGAAACTGTTTGGTAAAATGGCTTTAAAAGGCCTTTTAAAAGATGACAGACCCATGAGCCGGAATACGCCCACGCTCCCCGACCTGAAAATAAAAGAAACCGGTGATTTTGAAACAGAAAAAACAAGGTGGATCAGTCTGATGGAGGAACGAGCCTCCCATCCGCCGCCTGACATCATGCATCCTTTTTTCGGGAAAATGACGGGAGAGCAGTCGGATTTTTTAATTTATAAACATACCGACCATCACCTCCGGCAGTTTAATGGTTAAAAATCAACCATTTGCTCACATCCCGTCTAAACATCGCTTGTAATTCGGCTAAACATCGCTTGTAATTCGTCTGAACGCCGCCCGGATCCGTGCACGCTTATTTTGGCATCGGCATACATCATGGCGCCTTCATTTTCTAAACAACAGATTGTATAAATTATTTTGTGGTTGCTTCATCTTGCTTCATAATGCTTCATCCTGCTTCATTACCCGTCTCGTCCAAAGAAGACAGTTCCTGTATCAGAATAGTACGGTCATCAGAGTCATCAAAAAACTGTAATGCCGATCTTTAGCCTTTTATCATTCCGGCATTTACTTATCTCCAAAAAAAACCTCTCCGCGGAAGCTCCCGCACAGTCATTGAATGCATCTTAGATTAATAAAGCCACATTCCTCCTTCTCAATACATCTTCCTCACTTTAACCGTAACCGTATCCGTCGCTAGCGTTTGAACTATATAACCACCCGAGTCAATCTTCGTCTTTGGAAATGTATTTTGAATGGAGGACCAATCTCTCCTGTCGATTTTCGTTTGATAGAGGTAAAGAGAGCGGAGAGATTTTAAATCCTTGAGCTGCTGCACACCTTGCAACGTCACAGCGGTACCGACCAGGTTTAAATATTGAAGGTTCTGAAGAGATTGTAGAGAACGAAGCCCGGCATCGGAAATAGGAGTGTGTTCCAGACTCAATCGGGTAAGATTTGCCAATTGTCCAATAGAAGTCATATTTGCATCGCTAATATTCGTATAGCCGAGCTTAAGCCAAATCAATTGCTTTTGTAAGCCAGAGAGCAGTTGAAGATCTTCAGACGAGATCACCGAATCGGTTACAAAATTCGCCTGAATGTAGTTGCTGTTCCGGGCTACAGGCAAAACGATCACACCACGGTTTTTTAATTTCGCGATCACAGTAGCGTTTGCAACCCCGACGGAGGAAACAGGAATATCCATCCCTTCCTTTTCGACGACATTTGTTTTTTGCAAGGCAAACAACACCGGAACTATTTTCTCAGGCTGGGCCACTTCTTTCACTTTCCGGTTAAACGCCGCCCCTTGACTAATCCACCATTCCAGTAAGGCGATCTGGTTTTCTGATGGCTGAGATTTTTCTTTGGGCGGCATATGATCCTCATTGTCGACAGGCAGTAAGAGTCTTTTAATGATTTCACTTTGGGCAGCATTACCCGGCAGAATTACTTTACCATCCTTGCCGCCTTTCATCAGCAGGAGAGAATCGTCCATGCGGAGTTTTCCTTTTTGTTTGTTTTCTCCGTGACATGAATAACATTTTGTCTGCAGGATAGGTCTCACCACATCGCTGTAAGCATATGCTTCCTGTACATTCGGGACAGGCTTGATCACAAGAGAAGCGACCGTATCTTTTCCAAATACATCTGCCAGTGGTTTTGTAAGATAGTCAGAACCGTGTGTTAGCGATCCACCCAAGTGCCCCGTCACAAGTATGAGAGTTAATAGTATGAGGGTTAATAGTTTTCGGTTAATACCAAAACGAGGATTTAGAACTTTCGCATAAAGCAGGAGTGAGGTGAAGGCGGTCGAAATGCCCATCCACATATGCCAGCCGACAAGATCATGATCGTAATCATCTGTAAGAGATAAGAGCCAGCCAGTAATACATGAGACGAACGCAGCAATCACACCGATCAGTAATACCACCGGCACAACGGCGGCATAAGAACTATAACTCTCGCGAGAAGACAGCCATTGTAAAAACAACGCGATCAGCAGAATACCAATCGGCAGATGTACAATCACGGGATGAAAATGTCCAAAAAATTCCAGGATGGATAGAAACACGTATGATATTTTATGGCTGGTAACGGTTTCTGATCTGTTGCATCATGTAAACGTTCACAGCCCATTGATCAGCCAGCGGCTGGCGCGTATAGGGCAGGGTAGGCATATAATCCGGCGGACCGAATTCGGTTAATATCGTCAATGTGTCTCCTTTTTGTTTTTTCAGTTCTACTACTTTGTCCCACCAGGCGAAATGCGCTTTCACCGCATGATCCCATTCGGGTGCGCGCGGATCATTTACCTGAGGCCCTTCCGCATGGCCGACACGCGCATGAATATGATCCACTCTCTGCAGACTCAGGTTCACCGTGTCCTGTTGGTCTTCCAGCAGACTCTCATGCACATTACACCAGTGTGATACATCAAATGTGATACGCAACTCCGGAATGGTTTCCATATAATGCCTGGCTACCGGAGCAGAATACAGCAATCGCGAGCGATGTGTCTCATGACAGATTTTGATGCCGGTGGATTTGGCTAATGCATTTGTATGATTTATAAATGTCTTTCCTTCTTCAAACGAAAAATAATCCCTGCCCGAATGGCAATTGATATATAGTGGCTGCTGTATCGTCTCATTGGCCGCGGCATCGATCATTTGTGTGAACTGATCAAAGTGTTTCTGATAATGACCGTCAGACCCCGCACAGAGAAAACCCACTTCCAGTTCGTATTTTTTCAATAGATAAAATAATTCATCCTGATCCTTTTTTTCCAGCGGCCACCAGATTTCGATTCCGTCATATCCTTCTTTTTTTACTTTGGCGCAATAGACATCGAGGGTTCCGTTGAAGCCCCAGTTGGTAGCAAGGACTTTCAGTTTAAAATTATTATTCATGTGGGGGAGAATAGACAGGGGTGAGAGTTGAACGGCAGCCGCTGCCGTTCCTATTGTTTGTAAAAAATTTCTGCGTTTCAATTCAATATGTAATTATGCAAGAATATCTTCAATCACTTTTCCTCTTGTGTCCGTCAACCGGAACGGCCTTCCCTGGAACTGATAGGTAAATTTTTCGTGATCAAATCCCAGCTGATCGAGTATGGTTGCCTGTATATCAAATGGCTCAACCCTCCCGCTGATGGCGCTGTATCCGATCTCATCGGTTTCACCATAACTGAATCCTTTCTTGATACCTGCACCTGCCATCCAGATGGTAAATGCTTCGGTATGATGATCGCGACCCTTGAACGGCATTTTTTTTCCTTCGCGGTTTTCCATCATCGGTGTGCGTCCAAATTCTCCGCCCCATACTACCAGTGTTTCTTCCAGCAAACCCCGTTGTTTCAGATCGAGTATCAAAGCAGTGATGGATTTATCTACTTCCCTGCATTTATTGATAAAGCCGATATCGATCGCGAGACTCGCTTCGGAACCATGGCTGTCCCATCCCCAGTCGAATAATTGCACGAAACGTACGCCTTTCTCCACCAGTTTTCTCGCGAGTAACACATTATTTGCAAAACAGGCTTTACCTGGTTTTGTGCCATACATCTCATGAATATATTCGGGCTCATTATTAATATTCATGACTTCAGGCGCAGCGATCTGCATCTTGTAAGCCATTTCATATTGTGAGATGCGCGATAAGATCTCGGGATCATGATAGTCTGCATATTCCTGCTGATTCACATCGTTGATGGCATCGATGGAAGCTTTTCGAAGATCTCTGTTCATACCATCCGGGTCATTCATAAATAATACCGGAGCTCCTTCATTTCTGCATTGCACACCTTGATACACGCTGGGCAGGAATCCGCTGCCCCATACACTTTTTCCGGCATCCGGTGTTTTACCACCGCTGGTCAGCACAATGAATCCCGGCAGGTTTTGATTTTCTGTTCCTAAACCATAAGTGACCCAGGATCCCAGACTCGGACGGCCCAGTCGGGGTGAACCGGTATGCACCATCAGTTGCGCGGGTGCATGATTGAATTGATCGGTGGTGACCGCTTTCAGAAAACTCAATTCATCCACAATCGATGCAAGATGCGGCATGTGTTCGCTGACCCAGGCGCGGCTCTCTCCATGTTGCGCGAACTTTGCCTGTGGCCCGAGCATCTTCGGTACACCGCGTATGAATGCAAAACGTTTTCCTTCGAGCAATGATTTCGGACAATCCTGTCCGTCCATTTTCATCAGTTCGGGTTTGTAATCGAATAGTTCCAGTTGGGAAGGCGCGCCTGCCATATGCAGATAGATCACCGATTTTGCTTTTCCCGGGAAGGGTGGCAGTTTGGGTAATAATGGATGTGCCGGATCAAATACAATTTCATTTCCGGAAGATTTACTGCCGCAACCGGCGAGGAATGATCCCAAAGCGAGTGCACCCAACCCCATCGCACTTTCTTTTATAAAGTGCCGCCTTGTGTGCATATTAATGACCGCGCGTTCCGCTTCGCGAAGCAATCTTTGATTATGTAATTCTTTCTGCGTCATCATTTAATTTTTCGTCAGCACTTCATCCAGATTCAGCATCGCATTGGCCACGACGATTAATGCGGCTCTTTGCGGACTTGTGTCTTTACCTTTTACACCTACCATCTGACAGGTTTTGTCCGGATCATTTTTAAACTGATTCAATGCGGTATTATATAATTTCAGCAATGCAGCCAACGTTTTTCCATTGGCTTCGTGAAAGGTCGCCCGTTCATAACCATATTTAATTTGCTGCTGAATATCATTACCGGCTTCTGTTTGCATCCGTTCCGCGAATTGTCTTGCCATATCAATATAAGCAGAATCATTCAATGTGGCGAGCGCCTGCAGTGGTGTATTGGTGCGGATACGGCGAACGGTACATACCTCGCGGGAAACGCCGTCGAATGTGATCATGGATGGATAGGCGGATGAACGTTTCCAGTAGGTGTACAACGCGCGCCGGTATTGTTGTTTCCCCTTGCTCTTTTCCCAGTCCTTGCTGTTCCAGGGAGAGAGCCAGATGCCCGCTGGCTGCCAGGGAAATACGCTGGGACCGTACATGGAATCGCATAATTCACCACTGATACAAAGTGCCTGGTCGCGCACCTGCTCTGCCGACAAGCGTACCCTGGCACCTCGTGCGTAATATTTGTTGTATGGATCTTTTTGCAATAGCTCAGGAGTAATTTTAGATGTCTGCTGATAGGTTGCGCTCATCACAATCCGGCGAATCATTTTTTTTACGCTCCACTGATCTTCATTCATGAACTGATAACTCAGCCAGTCCAATAGTTCGGGATGCGTGGGAAGAACTCCCTGTGAACCGAGATCCTCCAGTGTTTCTGCGAGACCTGTTCCGAAGAGTTGTTCCCATACACGATTCACCATGGTCCTTGCGGTGAGCGGATTTTGTTTTGATGTGAGCCACATGGCCAATCCCAACCGGTTGTGTGGCGCATCAGCGGGAAGGGGATTTAGGGAATGAGGAACATCCGGATCTACTTTGTTTCCTTTCACGAGCCAGTTGCCTCTTTCGAAAACATAGGAAGCTCGGTGCATATCTGACGGATTGTCCATCATCACGGGTGTGGTGGGAACATCAGCAGCATATAGTTTCTCATATTGTTTTTTTATTTCCGCATATCCCGGTTTGTCCTTTCCCGGTAATTCTTCCGTAAAATAAAACCAGTCGAAGAGCGCGCCGTTGTCTTCGGGTTTTTTCAAATTTTTATTAGTGTAAGTAAAATACAGATCGGTTGACGGTTGATGGTTGACGGTTGACGGTCTTAGTGCTGGAATTTTTATTTGGGTGATCGCCCAATCTTTAGTTTTTTGTAGTGGCACAGTTGCAATGATTGGTCCATTGGGCGAATCCAAATGTATCTGCCAGACACCTCCCGGCGCCAAGCCCTGATAACGAAATATCAGCTGGTCCTTCTTCTGCAGGTCCACATTCTTCAAACGGCACTGCGCGTGATCGCGAAGTGCGAGCCATTTTGTATCGGCCAATTCACTGTTGATAAAACTGTCGCAGGTGAGTGAATTGTAAGCGGGTTGCCAGGTTTTTAAAAATGTATAAACCTCTTTTGCTTTTTCCGGAGAAGCATTTTGTTTTATCCAGCCCACCAGATTTGTCAGCTGTTTTTGTAGTGAATCATTGTAACTGCGCAGCAGGGGGTAATCGGCTTCCGTGTCTTCATCACGCGTATCATTAAAGAAAGCCATGAATTTATAAAATTCATCATGTTTGAAGGGATCGTAGGGATGGCTGTGACATTGAACGCAGCCGAATGTGGTACCCATGATGGCTGCCCAGGTTGTGTTTACCCGGTCAAGAACGGCCGCTGTTCTGAACTCCTCATTATCCGTGCCGCCTTCATCGTTGGTCATCGTGTTGCGATGAAATGCAGTAGCGATATACTGATCATCCGTCGGATCTTTCATCAGATCGCCTGCTATTTGTTCCTTTATAAAAACATCATAGGGTTTGTCCTCATTGAATGCGTGGATCAGCCAGTCACGGTATTTCCAGATGCTGCGACTGTCATCGCGTTCATAACCTTTCGTATCGGCATAGCGGGCCAGATCCAGCCACATGGACGTCCATTTTTCTCCATAATGCGGCGAAGCGAGTAAGGAATCAACGAGTTCGGCATAAGCGTTCTCACTGCTGTCTGCTAAAAATTTGTTTGCGAGTTCTTCGGATGGCAAGAGTCCGGTGATATCCAGACTCACCCTGCGGAGAAGTGTTCGTTTATCAGCCTGCGGCGAAGGTTTTAAGTCCTCCTCCTTCCATTTCTGTTCGATGAAATCATCGACTTCATTTTTTGCCCAATCACTTTTAGCATGTATGAGCCCGAAAAAACGGGTTGGCTGAGGAACAGAAGGTTCTTTCACCGGTATATAGGCCCAGTGCTCACCCCAGGGAGCTCCTTCCTTTATCCATCTCGTTAAAATCTGAATATCTTCTTTATTCAGTGGATCGTGTTTATAAGGCATCCGGTCTTCGGGATCTTTGAGACTGATTCGCCGGATCATTTCGCTGTGGTCAGGATCTCCGGGAACGATGGCATGTTTGCCTGATTTGAGTGTAGCCAGTGCCTCATCGCGGAACAGGAGGCTGAATCCGCCTTTTTGCCTGACACCCCCATGGCAGGTGATACAGTTTTTATTGATAATGGGTTTTACTTGGCTGGTAAAATCGACGGGTTTGCGCCTGGTGCTGATCGCTAATATCAGAACAGCTGCAATTAGTACAGATATGGCAAGCAAAACCTTCTTCATACACTTATAACGGGATACTCAACACTCAACAGTTATCACAAAATACCCAATGCCCTTTTTGCAGGTATTCCATCATATTGAACATAATTTAGGGAATATTATTCCGCTATAAAAATCGGAGATTTTTAAGGCTAAAGTTGTACCTGGAAATAGTTTAAGGGTTAATTGGATTCCAGTCGGAAGTTAACGTCCATGAGAACGATGGATTTTACCTTTATTCCCTTATTTTCAGCCGGTATGAATTCCAAATGTGTGAGTTTCATCACTCGCAATGCTTCCGCATCAAGTGATGGAAAACCGGAACTGACTCCGACATCAAATATTTCCTGATTTCCCTGCTGATCGACGACTACCGCGATCCTTACTATTCCTTGTTGATTTTTATTCTGGGCTTCTTCCGGATATCTCAGGTTGGATTGTAAAACCAGTAAATAATCGCTGTTAATTAAGAGCGCATGTTTTTCGGGTGGAAAATGGACCCAGTTACTATTGCCGTCCATATAAGCAACATACCTTTCATTATTCCTGGGTGTATCTTCCGGTAAAAAGAATGTCGCTTTGGAAGAATCAAAATTATAAGTCCAGTCGAGTTCACCTTTTTTGTAAAACTCCCAGGTTCCGGTTCTCACACCTTTTTTGTAATAACGTTTTGATTCTATCTGACGTTGTTGATAATATATCCAGACACTGTCTTTCTGACCAGCAGAATAGAAACCACTTATTAAAGTCCCTCCGAATTTACTGTTTAGAGTGTAAGGTCCCTGTCTGCTTTTATCAGATTTGTTCACATAAAAAACCTCGGTATCAAATGATCCGAGTTTGGCTGTTTTCATCTTTAGATCCTGTGCATATATACAAACGGAAATAGTCATGATGGGCAGGAACAGAAAATATTTGACGCGCATGTTTAAGGGGTTATTTAAAAAAATAGAAGAGGTCAAACTGATAAACACTGTTTTTCATGGGACCTGCCATGGTGTAGACTGTATTTACACTGGAAATTCCGATGTTATATCGCGCGTCAAATCCTAAATTAATTTTTGGAACCCTGTAACCCAGGCCAGTAGCCCATGCGAATTCAACTGTATTGCTGTAACTGACCTGATCCAGATTGATTTTCGGAATGTCCGCGCTTAATAACAAACCGATTTGCGGACCTGTTTCCATAAAAAAGCCACCCTTCGATTGGTATTTTATCAGCACTGGAATATTCAAATAGTCATAGTAATCTGGCAGCGTGACATTATTTTGCGGGTCATAAAAATTGGCACCCTGTCCGGAATAAATCATTTCAGGCTGCAAATAAAAGAGTGGCGACAAAGGCACAGAGAGCATGATTCCCAGATTTATATTTGTCTTTGGGTGATATGAACCGTAGTAAATGTTAGAATAACTGAAATCAGACAGGTTTAAGCCACCTTTTACGCCGAATTGTACCTGGGAATTTCCGATTGATAAAAAAGATATAAAAACAATCAGCAATAATATTTTTCTCATACGGAATTGGCGCAGTATTTTATAAGAAGATAGCAAGCGTTTCGTAACAAATATAGAGACATATTTTGCTATTTACTATAAGTGTAAACACCTAGTCGGTGTTTTACAACTTCACATCAATATCGATATCATACTTTTCCAGGAGTCCGGGTATACCCGAAAGTGAAAATTTCGCTTTTTTGATCTTATTGTTTTGCGGGTCGAAGAAATAGTCCTGACAGGCCAATCATTGTGCAAAGTTATACTGCATGATGGATCATCGCAAAGGGCATAAAAATTGATGACAAAAAGCTATAAAATCATTCATCAAACATTGGGCTATGAAAGAATACTTATTTTTTTTCCGGGGTGGTCTTGATTTTTCACAAGCTTCTCCCGAACAATTGCAACAGGTACTGATGAATTGGAAAAACTGGACGGAAGAACTTACAAAAAAAGGAATCTACGGCGGGGGCGATCGGGTTACAAGAAATGATGCAGCGTTTGTAGAGGGTAAAGCGAAACAGGTTACTGCCGGACCTTATTCTGCAAATAACGAGATGATCGGCGGTTATATAAAAATCAAAGCCGGGAATCTGCGACAGGCAATTGAAATTTCAAAGGGCTGTCCCATCTTTAATTTTGACGGAAATATTGAAATCAGGGAAGTAGCCAAATAAGCGTAAAGCCCAATGCCTAAAGCCTAAAACTCTTTCGTTTCTTGAGAATCAAAGTATTGAATTCCATTATGAAAGGTGGTTTGTCTAATCCTTATATCACATAGCTCTGGGCTTATAACTGAATTTGAATAAGTTGACGCTATGGATTGGGTCGTCCAAAGTATAAAACATACCCGTCTGCATCTGTTATTTCAAAGCCCCTTAGATTATCAGTATTGTCATGGATGGGCTTGACAAAGGCAACTCCATTTGAACGATATTCTTCAAACAACGCGTCTGGTTCCGGAGTAGAAATATATGCATCCCAGGGAGCCCATTCATGACGTGTATGATTGGGAATTGGTTTTACGTCAGGAGTAATAGCCTTCAACATAATGGAAATATTATCTCTGCCAACCATAGCCCAATAGGGATCATCATCCGGGCCGATATGCCGGATCTGGAATCCGAGTCTGTCTGTATAAAATGAAGCCGAAGTCTTTACATTCGAAACAATAAAAAAAGGCGATATGAAGTTGAGGTTTGTCATTGTTTGCATTTTACTTTTTGAGAAATGACCGACGGTATCACCAGCAAATTTACGCATTGACGATTCTTAACTTCACGAATTAATATTACCCGGTAACCTTAATCGCCAGACAAGCTCAACCGTTCCATATTGTTTCGACACCTGAAGGGGCATACCGACCGGCACGCTCCACGCTGAACAGGTATCCTCCGCTTTGTACTTCATCTCAAAACAGACTTTGACGGATTGTTAAATTGTGAATACAGGGCTTAACGTGCCGGCAAAGTTCAAATTCTAATTGTACTTTTCCCTTGCCTAAACACCTTTATGAATTAAAACAACTCCGATGAAATCTATCCTGCTGACTATTTCCGCGATTTGCTTTTACATGCATGGTTTTTCACAGGGAGATGGAATGCATTTTGAGCAGGGGATGAGTTGGCAGCAGATACTTGCGAAAGCAAAAAAAGAAAACAAGTTCATATTCGTGGATTGTTATACGACCTGGTGCGGTCCCTGTAAATTTATGGCGAAAGAGATTTTCCCTTTAAAAGAGACGGGCGATGCGGTGAATCCGAATTATATCTGCGTCGGCATACAGATCGATTCAACCGGTGAGGATCCAGTATCTGTAAAGTTCTCCCGTCGTGACGCGCGCATGATAGAAGCCAGTTATAATATACGGGCTTATCCGACATTTCTCTATTTTAATCCGGACGGCCAACTCGTTCACCGAACGGAGGGATCCACCAGAAACGCCGCAGAGTTTGTATTAAATACAAAAAATGCGATGAATCCGGAAAGGCAATATTATGCCATGATTGAAAAATTCAGGTCGGGGAGTCGTGATACCGTTATGATGGAATCTCTCATGAACCTGGCGATTCAGAATGAGAATGGATTTCTGGCGGATTCCGTGATCAGGGCCTGGCTGCCATTGATCAAAAACGTTTATACTACAGATCGTCTGCAGATGATTGCACAAATTGCTATTGAGCCGGGAACGCCGGAATTTGATTTATTCTATCATAATGCCGAAAAAATAGACCGTCTCTTCAAACCGGGCTATGCTGAAAACATTGTCATGAATGCAGTCATACAACACAATCAGTCGATCATGACGGCGTTCAATGACTCCGCTTCTACACCAGACTGGAATAAAATATCCGTGGAAATCAGCGCTCAATATGGAACTTCTCTGGCCCACCAGATTGTTACTTCCGTTAAACCTGTGTACTATAAAAGAAATAAAAACTGGGATCTATATATCAGGAATCTTCTGCCTTTTCTGAAAGAATATGAATTTACATTGGATCCCATTGATTTAAATAATGCTGCCTGGGATATTTTTCAGTATGGTTCCAGTACAGACGATCTAAACTATGGACTATATCTCAGTGAGCATAGTATGAATGCCCAAAAGAACAACCCGACTTTTATGGATACATATGCTAACCTGCTATATAAACTGGGTCGGAAAACAGAAGCTATCGCCAAAGAAACAGAGGCCCTGAAACTCACGGAACCGTCCGAAAGACCAGGTTATCAGGAAACCCTGGATAAGATGAAATCCGGAACGAAAACCTGGGAATAAGAGCCCAGGGCCTAAGCCCAAAGCCTGAAACCATGATTTGGGAATCCTAAAACTGCAGTCCTGTCTTCGGTAAAACAGGCGTTTCAACTCGAAAATCGAAGCTTTTTGACCCTTCGCCGAATAGGTTATGGGAAGGCGGGAATCCATCGCATCTTTGTATTGTTAAAGCGCGCGAATGATCTTATGAAAGTCCAAAACTAAAACTGAATCCTTTGAAATATGAAAATAAATTGAATCCCTAAATCCTTTTGAAGCCAAAAGTCTAAAGTCCAAAGCCTAAAACCAAGTCCGGAAAAAAAATTGAATCCCTAAATCCTTAAAAAAGCCAAAGCCCAAAGTCCTAATCCCAAAACCGAATCCCTAAATCCTGATCCTTAGAAAACAGAGAATCCAAATCCGAAAAGACAGCCAATCCTTAGAGAAGCAAAAGCAAAGTTTGATCAGTACGAAAGGAATTATCGGACGGCCACCCCAGGGTGGCTGTTCTTATTATTATCTTCTCCCATGAACCTGGTAGGTAAGGGGGTAGGCATTAACGATCAGTGGAGGATGTAATGAATCGTCAGGGCGGTGCAGCTGGAATTTCCCGATATACATAAAATCGATATTCGTATCAGTGCCCGGTCTTAAATTTTTCATGAAATGATAAAGAGAATCTTCCACTTTGGGCATGGGCCTGCGAAATTCCATCGATGATATAAATATCATATTTTCTCCTGCGTGGAATCTTGTATCGATTGTCAGATGTTTTATGATCACGGAATCAACATGAACCCGCATATGATTCAGATAATGCCCTGACAGAAATTTTTCTGTTTTTGTTTTATATTCTGACACCACTGAATCTTTGTCCGCAGCAGATGTTGCTGAAGCAAAATCAGATTTGAAACTGTCGACCAGGTTGTCTAATGTAGATTCTGCTTTGGAATGATAAGAACCGGCTGGCACTTTGTTTTCATGATCCGAACATGCGGCTGCAGCAATAAATATTATGGCAAAAACCCATTTCATCTGCTGATTGTTACGTTGAATATCGTGCCAGCCATGGCACGGCTTTGGCAATTCTGCACTTATGAAACAGATTGTCATTCTCATATGCATTTTAATGCTGGGCAGCCGTGCACATGCCCAGCAGTCGCAGGACTCGGTCATGATTACGATTTTCCTCAAACACCAGGAGGATAAAAATCTCGACTCCATTCAGGCGATTCAAAAGAAAAATCATTTTAGTGAAATGTTTCCGCCAAAATCGGCGCGGGTGATTTCCTGGTATGTAATGATGGGCGTTGGGCAGGTGGTCACGGTAAAAATTCCGGCCTCAGAACTTCGTACATTAAATCTGTCGATTGAAAAGGGCGCCTGGGGTGCTTTTAATACGGAGTTTTATCCGACGTATGACTATATGCCGGTATGGAAATCCATACAGAAATAATTATTGCATCGCGGTACTTCTGCCGACTGTTGACGACAATACAATGGCTGTGACTTCAATATAGACATGCACACCACGGGAGGAACAGGGATTCCGAAAGACCAGAAAGCATGAGCCATCGAGAAAATCTTTTACCATGACAGTGCCGGAAACATAATGTTCACGCGAGTCATTCATTAGAAAACTGGCGGCCGGCCTTCTGTTGACATATTTTTTGGCTTCGTGGGGATTTGTCATCAGGTAAACATCACAGACGCCCGTTCCGCCTGGAACATGTACGGAAGACCCGCTTTTGATGCCGTGATTGGGGTCGACCAACTTCACCAGTTGCCCTGTCAAATCGCTGTTCGAAAACTGGCCACGACCTGTTTTGGTAGTGACGGTATAATACCACTCAACCGTATTGGCCGGCAGATTGATCTGCAGTAGCTCCCTGCCTGTGTTGGCGTTGCCACTTTTTAAATAAAAGGACTGCTGCGAAACGATGGGTATTACCATATAATCCTGCCCGGATTCCTGGGCGTTTGACTGGAAGTACGCACATATAAGCAATAGCGGGAGCAGGGCCTTTTTCATCGGTTTGGGGGTGTTTATTAAGAACGCCAATCCTGGGGAAGTATTATCCGGCTATAAATTCACTTGGGTTTCTATACTGCTATCCGTTGCAACAATGTCATGGCAGGAAACAGCCTGTACATTTTTGAAGTTGAATACACCCGCGGTTTCTTTATTTTATCAATCTTTGCAACTGCCATTTAAATGATATTGTATGGGGAAGATCATCCTGCATTTGAATATTACACCGGACGGTTTCTGTGATCATCGCGCAGCCGTCGTGGATACGGAAATGATGAAGTCCGTGAACTTGCTGCTCGGTTCGGTGGACAGGGCCCTGTTTGGACGCACTACTTTTCAGCTTTTTGAGGATTACTGGCCATCAGTCTGGAAGGACAAGAAAGGTTCAGAAGATGATATTATATTTTCAGGCCGGATGGAAAATATGGAGAAAATGGTTTTCTCAAAAACACTGTTGCGTACTGAATGGAAAAATTCACGGGTGATGAATGAATTGAACAAACAGGAAATTACAGAAATAAAAGATCGGGGTGGGGATATCATAGTATTCGGAAGTCCGGGCCTTGCAGGTCAGCTGATTGAGCATGACCTGGTGGACGATTTTTATTTTCTGGTTCATCCTTTTATATCCGGTGCTGGTCCGCGTTTGTTTCACATGAAGCAACCCGAAGCAATAAAGAAACTACATTTTAAAAATGCGGAAACCTTTCATTCGGGGGCTGTTATTCTAAGTTATAGTTGCAAATAAGTACAATAGCTGCATCAAAAATTTGATTATATATTTCTTATGTATGCATTAAATATTTAGATTTGTCTAGTGCGGGGTAAGTGCGGTAGATACTGCACTTACTCCGCACTAAATGTCTGTAAATACTTAATAAGTCAGCAAGCGCATATCAATCATTTTTATTTTTTTTAAAAACCAGGAGATGGGATCACAGGGAGGTTTTATCGGCCGGATTGGCAACGTGATCCATTACAAAATGGGCGACAAATTCTATACCAGATCCGCACCCAAAAAATATAAACAGACAAAAGCAACCAAAGCAAAATCCATTGAATTTGGGATGGCTTCAACCATCGGTAAAATGATCCGGCAAGCCCTGCAACCCATTATTTTTGAAACAGACGACCGAAAAATGCACACGCGTCTGGTCGGTCAGATTTATTCCTGGCTTCAAATTGCCAGACATAATCCCGCTTCGGATGTCACCCAGCCAGATTTAAAATTTTTTAAGTTTACTACGGGTAATCCATCTTTATCAGCGAGGTGGCAAATAGTACTTAAAAAAAGTATACCGTCGCCAGGTCAAATACAAATTTCGATTCCATCATTCGTTCCATCATCGGCTTTCAGGTCGCCAGCTCGTGCAAGTTCAGTTACGTGCCGCATTGCCTCTGTTGTGATTGACGTAGAAAAAAAAGAAGAAATCGGCCGTGCGCTGGATGAAATAAACTATACACTGGACGAGAATAAAGTGGCTTCGCGAAAGATTTTCCAGAAACTGCCCATGCCCCCGGGAAGTCTGCTGATAACGGGCCTGTGTGTGCAATATTTCACAACACGTCTGCATCGAAAACTTCCGACAACAGATAAATTATACAAGCCGTCCGAGATCATTTACGCTGTACACAATTAACCAGCGGAAGCTATCATTTATTTTCACTGCAGCCATTTTGATGAATCCGCGAATAGCCCTTAAGCAATGCTATTTACTGATCAGAGAGGTAAGCGGCCAGCGCAGATTATTAAATTCCATGAGGTCGGCTTTTACGCTTCCAATCCGTATGGAGGCCTGGATACGGAGCGGGATATGATTCGCATCATCGCTGACCCAAACCGTCATCTTTTCACCCGGGTCAAACATGCTTCCCTTTATCAGGAGGGGCTTTATCTTAATAGAATGGAACTTTCCGTATTTGGTGTTGATGATTTCCTTGCCCATATACCTGACATAGGATTTGTACAATTGATTATCCAGAAATAGCTGAAAATCGACTTTGTCGCCCGGACGGAGATTTCCTACCGACAGATTCCGGACATAATATACGGCGCCCAATACATCGAGCACGCAGGCAGGAACCTTATACACACCGCTGTCGGTGATGGCCGTTTGAATCTCACGTTTGAAACGGATATTTTCATATTTTTTTACACTGGCTTCCAGAATGGAACGGCTGAACTGGTAGGAGAGCAGGGATCCTGTGTCAATATAGGTTTCATATTTGTCGCGGACCTTATATAAATGATCATAAAAGGGGATCGTCTTGCCGACTGCCAGGATATGATATACCGGTTTATTTCCGAGTTGTTCACTCCGGCAGCTGAAATTTACGGTGCCTGCCTCGAAAAACATACCGGCAAGCGTATAGTAAATATTATAGGCAGCATATTCTCCGCCCATAAATGCGGTGTTTTGTACGCTACATCCCTCCGCCGGGTCATTCGGTCCGTCAACTGCTGATACCAGAAAAAACGAAATAAGAAGCAGGGATTTCCTCATTAGTCACAAATATCAATAATTGGTCCTGATCTTTTAACGAATAATAGAACCCATTATTAGGTTTACACTTATATCAAAATTTGCGAACACTGCGCTACCTTTGCGGCTTCCATAATTCTGTATTTAACCAAGCGCTCGTGACGTTTGCCTGTAGGGATAAGTAAGGTTGCCATTACAGACGAAGACTACGGGCGTTTTTTATTTTGAATGTTGGGAGCATCATGTGATGGTTAGTAACGTGGTGTAACGGCAGCACAAGCAGAATTTGGATCTGTAGATTGTGGTTCGGATCCACGAGGAGCAACTTTTTTTAAAAGGGATGAATAAAACTAACGCGGATCGTTATCCTTTGTTTTCTGCGTATAGCTAAACGGAGGCAGTGACGCGATCTGATTGAGTTTGGCAATCAATTCTTCGGAGGGCGGGGTTTGGGTTCTTTGCGGAATCTCCAGATCCTGGTATATTTTTTCCGTTTGAATTTTCAATTCTGAATTTTGTTGCTTAGATTTTATAATATGCGGGCGCGTTTTTTTCATAATATAGGATGCACAAAACTACTACCATTTTTTATCGATCGGTATTATTCGAATGTTAATTTTGAATGCGTAAATTTTACACCAGACTCAGGATCTCATCGCGCGAATTTTATAGTCAACAACAGAGCGAAGTAAAGAAGCATTCCAGTCGTGCCAGTAATCAAAGGATCTAAAGTGACTGAGATCCGCGGTGTCATAAACAGAACAGGAATGAAAGCGGGTCGCCAGACCAGTACGCGACCACGGGATCAGCGGTCTATCTTTCCTGATCAGAACGCCTTCTTCAGTCAGAAATGCTCCGGCGAGTTCGAAGGTCAGGCCGCCGTTCAATAATCGCACATAATGAATCGCCATATCATTGAAATAGGACTGCTGAACTTGCTTGTGTATCTCAATAAACAGATTCCGGTTCTTCTGATTTCCGACTCCGAAAAATGAATGCATCCGTATCATGATAATTTTACCCTGACTGTTTTTGATCTCAATATTATAGGTCTTGCTGATGGGTATCAGGTAATACCGCAGAAGTGTGACGCCAAAACGTAATCCCTCAATATCTTCCTTTGTGAAACGGGTACTGGCCAGCGACCCTTCCATCTCCAGATATAAGGGGGCGACGGTTAACAGACGCGGGGCACCAAACAGCGACCTTTTAACATAAAATGACTGTATACCTTCGGACATAAGGTGAAAGTAAGTCAGCCCTCCTGTAAAACCAGAAAATCCAGTGTATTCAACCGAAAATTGAAGTTTTTTAACTCTTGACGATTTTATATTATTCGGGCACGCCAATTGCCACGGATAGGGAATGAAATCAATATCTTCCTTCTCCCGTTTTATCGAGAACATTGCATCCGGTGTTGTCAATTTCGCAGGACGAACTTCTACGGTATTAATTGTGTTCCTTTCAGTTTTGGCATGGGCCATTTCAGGATTTTTCCTGCATTTTTCTGAGCGATGGGAAATGATTATCGGGACCTTGTCCAGCGTAATCACTATTCTGATGGTCTTTCTGATACTTAAATCTCAGAATAAGGATTCCCTGTCCATACAATTAAAATTGAATGAGTTAGTAGCTTCAAATGAAGCGGCAAGTAACCGCCTGGTGAATGTTGAGGGAATGACAGAAGACGAACTTAAAGTGATTCAAAAATATTATTTAAAATTAAGCGAGTTTACAAAAAAGCAGGACACGCTGCAGCAATCCCACTCAATTGATGAAGAACACAAAGAACACACGATTAAGAAGGAAATGGAGGATGAACTCTTCAAAGTGAAACAGTAATCAGGGATTCATTTCCCCCAGCGCAGGCAATTTCTCCCATTCCCAGTATTCATTTTTTGGCTTTTCGTCGGGTCTCGGCTTCGGGCTGCGGATCGTATAGACCGGATGATAGATCATCTGTTCCGAAGGCATTTCAAAATCCAGTATGGCTTTATATTCATCCTCTGATAATTCCTCACTCAGCCATTTGCCGGATAGATTTTTTGGAAGAAAAAGGGGCATTCTGCTTTTGTTATCTCCGTCATTATGAATATTCACCATGACTTCATTGGCGAATCGGGTGATCAGCGTAAAGGTATATCGTTTGACGACCTCTCCGGTTTCGAGATCCGGCAGGTCTGTCACAGAATAAAGTCCCGGCAAAAAAAACATGGGTTGGTCCTTCAACCGGATAAAATAGGGAACTTTTTTCTTCCAGCCTTTTATGGCCCTGTGCTCGTACATTCCGTTTACGGGAATCAGGCAGCGACGATTCCTGATCTTGAACCAGTACGATTTCGGATCTTCCAGTATCCGTTCACTGCGTGCATTGAGCATGGTCGCGCGCTGGCGAAGAAATGTTTTTTCGTCCTTCACATAAAATGGAATACAACCCCATTCCATCGCGCGACAAAGTAATTTTCCTTCAGCGGTCCGGTATATGATCGGATGTTCGGCATAGGAGTGACCCATGATATGTACGCCGGCATCAAAATCAAGCTCCAGCTGCGAGTGAAATTCCAGGTCCGGAAAATAATCCGCCAGCTCTTTCACATTCACGGTATATGAAATATCATAACACATCGGCCTTATTTAAGCTCGCAAATTTACCGAATAGTTTCAACAATTTAGTTTGCGATCAGGCCGGCGCTATATGATGACTTAGCGGAAATTAGAAACCCAATGATTTAGGATAACGGGAATGATAATGACATTACCTTTATAATCTTAAATAATTTGTTATGGCATCGGTAAATCCATATTTGACCTTTAACGGCAATTGCGAAAAGGCCTTTAATTTTTACAAGAAAGTATTTGGCGGTGAATTTCATACGTTCAGTCGTTTTAAAGACATGCCTCCGATGCCGGGCATGGAAATTCCGGATGAACTCCGGGATCGTATCATGCATGTTTCACTGCCGATCAATAAAGAAAACATTCTGATGGCCAGCGATGCCAATCCGGCCATGGGTGATGTAAAAATGGGTCAGAATATTGCACTGTCCGTCAATACAGAAAGTAAAAAGGAAGCAGACCGGATTTTTAGTTCGCTGGCTGAAGGTGGAAAAATAACGATGCCCATAGACAAAACTTTTTGGGGCGCGTATTTCGGCATGCTGATCGACCAGTTCGAAATCATATGGATGGTGAACTGCGATGTATGACGTGAATGTTCATTTCATCACTGGGCCTCTTCACGGTTCAGATTGATCCAAACTTCTGCAATGATCGCATGCAGACTAAATCCAATCCAGAATGCTGTTCCGAGAAAAGTCTGGGGCCTCAATCCAAAAAAAACAAAAGATAAGGCCATGATCGGACGAACGGTCGCAATGGCGAGACCTACCGCATAAGCACGCAACAGCCATTCCCATTGCAATCCGGGGCGATATCTGTTTCGAAGGGACCTCGTAATGGAAATCAGAAAATACAACGCAAAGAAAGAACTTGCCACGGCTTCATTAAGTCCACCCAGCGGCAGGGTGATGAATGGCATGACCAATGCGGATATGCCAATGATATAGGAAGCGATGATAAAAACAAACCTGCTTTTACCCGGGCGAACAATATTTTTCTTTAGAAACTGGAATGGACCGAGTACTATGAAAACCAGTCCGGGTATAATGTGGATGATGGTTAGCACCGGATAATTTCGCAGGCCGCTGTCGAATGGAAATCTGGGTGAAATAAGCCATTTACCGTAACCCGCCATAATACCAAGCCGTCGAAGGACCAGCAGTACTCCGATCAGTGTCAGCGTCCAGGTTCCCGCCCAAAGTAATTTCCGGAAGGTTTCCACGATATAAAAATACGCCATCTTAAGAAGGTCTGTTTTTTTTATAAAAATTTGGTAGGTAACTTAAAAGTTACATATATTTGAGTAACTTTTAAATTACCTATTATGCAGGAAGCAATAAAAGAGACAAGGCATTTCAGCCAGTCGCCACAAGAGGTCTGGGAATATCTTACCAAACCTGAACTGCTGGAACAATGGCTTGGGAAAACAGATTTTCATCCCGTTGTAGGGCATAAATTCCGTTTTTTCAGTCCCTATGGAAATGATTCTTTTTGCGAAGTTCTGGAAGTAAATCCTTTTTCCAGACTTTCCTATTCCTGGCAAAAAAATTCTGCGAGAGACAACCAGCCTTTTAATTCAGTTATCGTGTGGACGCTTCTGCCAAAAGAAAATGGTACGGAATTGCAGTTAGTGCATAATGGATTCACTATTCCGGAGGATTATTCAGCACACAGAGATGGTTGGAACACATGCCTCAGGCTGCTCGGGGAACTTATTCATCATTCACACGAAAAATCAAAGTTATACGACAACCATTGAAGCCGTAAAGTCTGACACATCCCGGTTTCGTTAACAATTCGTGAACAAACCGTGGCATCATTTTCCCCTACATTACCAGGGTTTTATTGAGAACCTTAAGACTAAAAATTCATGAGATGAGTAAAAAATTCCTTGTCAGTATATTCCTTTGCATGGCTGTTGCCGGCGGCGTATCCGCTCAAAGGACGAATGTTGATACCATCGCCGTTGCTATCCTCGATCGCATGACTGCTATGATCGGATCCCTGAGCTCATGCCATTATACGGTGAGATCAAATTACGATGTGCGTAGCCAGCACCTGGGACTTGTTAAACACGGGGATGATGAACAGATTTATATGCAGGGGCCGAATAAATTGCTGATCCGCTCCCAGGGGGACCGCGGTGACCGGTCCCTTTATTACGATGGTGAAACGCTGAGTTATTATTCGCTTGAGAATAACCAATTTGCAACGCTGGCTCTCACCGCACCGATCGTAGATATGATCGATACGGTGAATAAATTATATGGGATTGAATTCCCCGCATCAGATTTTTTCTATCCAACATTCGTCGATGATCTCTTGTCCGAATCCAGGTACATCATTTATCTCGGAATGACCAAAGTGGATGGTAAGGATTGCTATCATATCGCCGGTACAACACCGGAGATGACGTATCAGTTCTGGATATCCAATGATGCGCTAACCCTTCCCCTGAAAATGGTGATTGTTTATACGAGCCGTGACATGAATCCACAATATGAAGCGACCCTGTCCGACTGGGAGGTCAACCCGGTACTGCCTTCTTCATTGTTTGAATTCATGGTACCTCCGAAGGCAAGAAAAATAAAGATGGCTAAAAGCCCTGTTAAAAAATAAAATGATCATCGCTAAATTTCGCGTCATGAAAATCTCTTTTCGAATTTTTTCTTTATCCGGCCTGATAGCCCTGATCACGGCGCTGCTAACCGTTCCGCAGGCGGGGCATGCACAGCGTCTGAGTCATCCCAATTACGGAGGTGGCCGGCCTTCTTCTCCACCCCAGAACTTTAGCAGGCCCGCCCCGGCTGTAACCCGTCCGGCTCCTGCGATGAATCGTCCGGTAGAACAACCCCGGCAGATAGAGAATCGTCCGACGATCAGCGGAAGTGTTAATGTAAGTCACGATTATAATCAGCATAATTATAGCCGGAATACAGCAGCTTACCGGCCACCGGAACCTGTACAAAGGAATGTTGACGTGCAGCGCAACGTTACGGTGCATGAGAATGTAAATGTTTATCACAATCATTATCAGCCGGTGCATGCTTATGCATATCATCCGTATCATCCATATTATTGGGGACATAACTGGCACCCGCTCGGATATTTTGCCGCATCACTTGCAACCGATGCTTTCCTGCTGAACATCGCAAACCGGCAATATTATTATGACGAAGGAGTCTACTATCAGCCCTCCGCGGGCGGTTATTCTGTGGTGCCGGCTCCCATCGGTGCAACGGTCAGTGCCCTGCCGCCCGGTTACGAAACGACGATGGTTGGAAACGATTACTATTACTATTATGGTGGCGCTTTCTATATCAATACCGGCAATGGTTACCAGGTTGTGCCTGCGCCCTATGGTGCCGTGGTAACCCAGATCCCGGATGGAGCGATCCAGCAGGATATTAACGGGCAGACCTATCTCGTTTACAACAACACGTATTATCTGCCCGTAACCCAGAACGGGACGGATGCATATGAAGTTGTCCAGGTAAATTAAATGTTGTCACAGCAATTGTTAGAAAATCGTTATTACACAAATCCTTGTAATATGTGAGGCATCTTCTGTATTTAATTTGCGTTTAGTATCATATAAAGAAGTGATTTATGAAAAAGCTAATCGTAATATTGATTTGTGTGGGATTCGGTTTTACAGTGGCCGCCCAGAAAGTTCGTTCTGTTACTGTTTATCATAGTGTGTATGCTTTCCAGCCGTCTTTTGGATTCGGTGTTGGTTATTATCCGCCTTTTTATAGTCCGTTCGGATTTTATGGACTTCCTTACGGAGCATATTATCCTTATGGAAATATGTATAGCAGGCCCAGCAAGCTGCAAACAGAAGAAGAAGATATCAGATCCGACTATGCGGACCGGATTTATTCCGTTCGACAGGATGACAGCCTGACCAATAAAGAAAAACGTCAGCAGGTTCGTGCTTTAAAGAAACAGCGGGATCAGGAAATTCATAACCTTGTCGTGAGCTATCATCAACGGCCAAAGAATCAAAATCAGGAACTTCAGCCAAAGAGTTCTCAGCCCGATCCGGCAGTCACTCAATAATATCAACAGTAAGGGCTGTTGATTATCTATAAATTTGCGCATGCAAAAGAACATCCTTTTAGCTGCGATGATTTTCGGCTGGCTGCAGGCATCCAGAACGCAGGGAAGACATCTGAGAGTAGGAGATACGATTCCAATGTTTTCCCTGCGCGATCAAAACGACATCCTGTTCAACATCCCGGATTATATAGGAAAGAAGATCCTGGTGATATATTTTTATCCCAGGGATGAAAGCAGCGGGTGTACAAAAGAAGCCTGCTCATTCAGGGATCAATATAATGAATTCACAAAAGCAGGCGCGATGGTCATAGGCATTAATTCGGGAACCGTTGACAGCCATAAAAAATTTATTCAAAACCATCAGCTGCCTTTCACCTTACTAAGTGATCCGGATAATAAAGTCTTAAAAATGTTTGGCGTCAAAAGTAAATTCTTCATTACCGGAAGAGAAACTTTTGTTGTCGATCTGACGGGCAGGATCGTTTTTACCTTCGACTCTTTTACCAATGGCCCGGCTCATGAAAAAGAAGCATTGCAATTTATTGAAGGCATGCGGAAACCGGTTGGATGAGCCGTTGTTTAATGCTACATTCATAAATGCAAAGAAAAAGGTCAAAATGGATCACCCGGGGAATCGTAATCGTTTTACTACTGATCGGATACAGGATCATAAGTAAATATTATTTCAATTCGCCGACCTATGCAATACTTGCCATCGTCGGAATGATTATACTGACTTATCTGATTGTATTTTTTAAAGAGATATTTCTTCGGAAGAAAAAATGATCAGAACGCCTGCGTCTGGATAGGCGTTATTCGGGGAATTAAGTTAGCTTCGGGAGGATAAATCTTCCAAATGCATTATCTACCTCTTTTCAGGAGTTTTTTTATTGGTTTGATATCGATTTGTTCTCTGGGTTCTTCAAAGAATACCGCTGCGCAATCGATTGTCGGTAAATGGTATCAGGTGACCGTAAAACAATGGCTGACTGATGAAGGGGCAAAAAAATATGGCAAACCTTTTGTTGAAACCGATATGTCGGCTATCGGAACGGTAGTCAGTGAGTTTAAATCAAATCATACCTTTGTGACTTCTTCAGGCGATAGTAAGGGCGAGTCAAGAACGTTTTCAGGCTCCTGGACTATGGATGGAAATGTTTTGACAATGACCGATCAAAAAACAAACACATCCGTACAAAGTACAGTGACTTTAACATCTGATGTTCTTGTGATGGAAACACTGCATCCCGATAGCAAAATCACGAGAAAAGTTGAAATTACTTTTAAGAGGGGGTAATAAGCTTAAAGCTCAAAGCGTAAAGCCTAAAGCCAGATTTGAAAACTTATATTTTTCTGATTGGACATTAGTTTTAGGCTTTAGGCTTCAGGCTTTAAGCGTTATAGAATCAGTATTTCCTTTCTTGTGTTTTCCTTTCCTTCTATAACAGGAAGACTGATTTGGAGAACACCGTCTGCATATTTAGCAGATATGTTTTCCGTGTTGATGTTTTCATTTAAAGTAAAACTTCTCTTAAAGCCTCCACGGCTGTATTCCCTCAATATCCAATCCGGGTGGGGAAATCCTTCCGGCGGATTGTAGGAAACCGTGAGTTCATTTCCATTCATATCCAGATGGAAATGTTCTTTGATACGTCCCGGAGCAAATACCAGCAACTCATAGCTGTTATCCGTCTTGTAAATGTTCACGGCTGCACGTTGCATAGAGCGTGCATGCAGATGTCTGTTGCCGTGTTGATTGCCTTTTGCGGCCCATGACTGATTGTAGTACATGTTTTTAGTTTTTAATTAAAAAATAGATGAACATAAATTTTAATCTAAAAACAGTGCCGGGATTGCAATGTGCTATTTTGTCACCATGTTCTTTTATTCCGCATTCAAAACCTGGTTTTTAGGATCATTCCAAAGACATTTCGCTAGCTTGAGGGTGAATAAGAAAATCAATTAAATGTTCTGTTACCCTTTGTAGTCCGGTAAATAATGAAAAATATTTGGTTAATATGTAAAGTATTCTTTACATTTAGTATTGTAAACTTGACATAATGAGAGCAAACTACCTGTTTCCATATAACACCCGTTATTTCGGGATTGCACTGATTCTCATACATATTCCAATCAAATTGCTCTGGGATCATTACTATCCGAACGGCTATGATCAGTCTCCGTCAGGGAAAGCCGGTTTTTTATTTTCTGCGCCACATCTTTTTTTCATCGGTACCACGCTGATGATGCTGGTCGGTCTTTTCCTGGTTGCATTCTCGCGGCAACGTGTGGAGGACGAACAAATCACCCAGTTGCGACTCGACTCATTACGATGGGCCATCTATCTGAACTATGCCATTCTTCTGTTCGGTCTGATATTTACCAGAGGCAGTGAATCCAATCATATATTAATACTGAACATCTGGCTTCCCCTGCTTTTTTTCATTCTTCGTTTTCAGTGGGTGATCTATCGTTTAAATCGTTCTGCCAGGTCAAATGATTCTGATAGCCGCCTATGAAAAACAGTCTGCACGTAGAACGGGCCATTAAAAAAATGACGCAGGCAGAACTCGCGGATCAGGTGGGTGTGTCCAGACAAACGATCAATTCAATCGAAAGCAATAAATATATTCCGTCCACATTACTCGCATTAAAAATTGCGCGGGTATTTGGTAAATCGGTCGAACAAATTTTTCAACTTGAAAAAAAAGATCTATGACAAACAATGCGGAACCCCACTATGGTAATGGCAAGATCTGTTACCTGGAATTACCGTCACGCGATATCGATGAGTCAAGTTCGTTTTATCAGGAGGTGTTTGACTGGAAACTACGCCGGCGCGGTGACGGGGCCGCTGCTTTTGATGACGGCGTCGGTGAAGTGAGCGGCACCTGGCGCAGTGATCGAAAACCGAACAGCGAAGTCGGCATGCTCGTGCATATCATGGTAGACGATATCAAAACAACGATGCAAAAAATAATTGAGAGGGGAGGGACGATCGTTCGGCCACTGGGTTCAGATGCCCCGGAAATTACGGCCTGGTTTCAGGATCTCTCGGGAAATATTCTGGGTTTGTACCAGGAACCTCTTTAAGCTTAAAGCGTAAAGCATAAGGCCTAAAACCGGTTTTCGGTTAGGGAATTAAAAGTTTTTTTTTATCTTTTATCTTATTTGCCTTACGCTTTGAGCCTTACGCATGTGCTTCTATGAGCCGGTACATAAGCATCAACAATACCAGAACAAATAAAGTAATGTAGATTAGTTTATTGTACTTCGCCAGCCAGTTGGGTAGAAAAATATCAA
>Ga0070733_10000653_pt1 | contig 27580 bp, 19 predicted proteins | sample Coa_R1_9_FD_66450 | JGI IMG/M metagenome (GOLD analysis project Ga0070733, IMG submission 66450) | Surface soil microbial communities from Centralia Pennsylvania, which are recovering from an underground coalmine fire - Coalmine... | ecosystem: Environmental > Terrestrial > Soil > Unclassified ...
GGCAAGGACGGACTCGAAATCTGCCGCACCATTCGGCAGACGCCCGCGCTCGCGCCCGTGCCGGTCATTTTTCTCACTGCCAAGAGCAGCGAAGCCGATCGCGTTCTCGGCCTCGAACTCGGCGCCGACGACTATATCGCCAAGCCCTTCAGCCCGCGCGAACTCGTCGCCCGCGTCAAGGCCGTGCTCCGCCGCTTCGAGCGCCCGCTGCCGCCGAGCCCGGTGAAAGTCGGAGAAATTGAAATCGATCCCTCCGCCATGACGCTTTCTGTCCGTGGCTCGCTCGTCCCCACCACTGCTACCGAATTTCGTCTGCTCGATTATTTTGCCCGTCACAAAGGCCGCGTCTTCAGCCGTGATCATCTGCTCGATTCCGTCTGGCGCGACACTTCCTATGTGACCCCGCGTTCAGTGGACGTCTACGTCCGCCGCATCCGCGAGAAAATCGAGCCCGATCCCGAGAACCCGCGCTACCTCAAAACTGTCCGCGGCGCCGGCTACCGCTTCGAGGTCCCCAAATGACGAAAGGGTCGCCCGCGAGGAAACGTTGAAGAATCGGATCTTCTTCAAGCTGCTGACCGCGTTTCTCGTCGTCATCGCCGCTACAGCCGTTACCCTTGACCTGATGCTGGCCAACGCCTGGGAGAACTCTCTGCGTGCCGAGATCGAGCGCAACCTCACCCAGAAGACGCTCCTGCTTGCCCACCGCGTTGACACCGATCGCAGCACTCCCGTCACCGACGTCGCCTCGCAGGAAGGCAAGGCCGCCGGCGCCCGCGCTACGGTGATCGATTCTTCCGGCAAAGTGCTCGCCGATTCTCAAACCAACCCTTCCGACGACGACCGCGATCAGAACCTGCCCGAATTCCGCGAGGCTCTTGCCGGCCGGGTCGGCACCAGCGAGCGCCGCAGCGCCACTCTCGGCATTCCATTTCTCTACGTTGCCGCCCCCGTCGCCGGCGGCGCCGTTCGCCTCGCTTATCCCCTCTCTGATATCGAAGCGGTGCAGGCCCGTGTCCGCCAGCGCCTGCTCTGGGGATCGCTGTTCGCGTTCCTCATTGCGCTGATCGTGGCCGCTCTCGCCTCGGTCTGGACGGCTCACCGCCTCGAACACATCGTCGACGTTGCCGCCCGCATCGAACGCGGCGATCTCCGCGCCCGCGTGGACGATTCTTCGATTGATGAGATCGGCCGCGTGGCCGCTGCCATTGATCGCACCGCCGGCCAGGTCGAGCGCAGTTTTGCCGCCGTCCGCTCCAGCCAGCGCCAGCTCGAAACCCTGCTCAACAGCATGCAGGATGCCGTCATCGCCGTCAGTTCCGACGGCCTGGTGCAGTGGGCGAATCAGCAGATGGATCGCCTGGTGCCCCAGCGCACCCGCTTCAACGCTCCCGTAGTCGAAACTATTCGCGACCCCGATTTCCTGGCCACGGTCAAAGCCGCCACTACCACCAGGGAAGTCAAGACGGCCCGCGCTACATCGCTCGTTCCCGGACGCGCTTTTGACGTCACCGCCGCGCCCCTGCCCGATGGCGGCGCCGTCGCCGTGCTCCGCGATCTCACCGAAACCGAGCGCGTCGAAAAAACCCGCCGCGACTTCATCGCCAACGTTTCCCACGAACTGCGCACGCCCCTGACTTCCATCCAGGGATATTCCGAAACCCTGCTCGACGGCGCTACCGACAACGCCGGTTCGACCCGCGAATTTCTCGAAATCATCCGCAAGAACGCCGCCCGCATGTCGCGCCTCACCGAAGATCTGCTCACCCTGGCGCGCGTCGAATCCGGTGAAACCCGCTTCGAAACCGAGCCCGTCCTGCCCGTCGAGCTTCTGCACGATGCCGAAGAAAGTTTTCGCGAGATCGCCCGCGGCCAGGGCGTGGAGCTGCAGATCGTTGAAGGCTCAAGCGACAATTCCGTGGAATCCCTTCCCGCCGTGCTCGCCGACCGTGAGGCCATTCATCAGGTATTTTCCAACCTGATTGACAACGCCATGAAATACGGCCGCTCCGGCGGCCGCACCCTGCTGGGGGCCCGGCCCTCGCCTCGCGGCATCGAGTTCGGAGTCGAATTTTATGTGCAGGATTTCGGCGCCGGCATCTCCTCCGAGCATCTTCCGCGCCTGTTTGAACGGTTTTACCGCGTGGACAAAGCCCGCTCCCGCGAATCCGGCGGCACCGGCCTCGGCCTGGCCATCGCCAAGCACATCATGCTCGCCCACGGGGGTTCCATCCGCGCCGAAAGCGAACTTGCCCACGGCGCCACCTTCCTGTTCACCCTCCCGCTCGCATAAAAGCGTCGGGTGCCCCATTCAAGACGCGTTCTTTGCGGCGTGAGTGGGGATTTTGAGTTCCCCTTCGACATTCGCGCACCATCGCGCGGCCCTGGCCCCAGCGCATATCCATACCCAAGCGCTCAAGTTGGCGCTAACATTAATAGGTGAGGGGGACCGGGAATCATGCGTTATGAAAAATGTGGGAAAATTCACAGCCTTTTAACCACGATCTCCACAAGAAAATCTATGCTTAGCCGTTGGCTCTCTCAATCCATGAGCGGAAGAACGCTGGCGACGGGTCTGCACGCCCCCTTCGCCGCAAGCGGTCCCGCACGGCGGACCCTGTTATGAGCACTGCAGCCAAGACTCCCGATCCCGAACCCGCTCATCAGTACCTCGTGCGCCGCACCGTCGAGGCTTGTCGCATGGCCAAAGACGCGGCCGGCGCCGCCGCCGAAGGGATTGCCACCGGCTCGACCGCTTTGCTCAGTTCCCTCCGCCAGCGCGAGCGCGAACTCGATACGCTCGACATGGAAATTGATTCCGGCGTCACCACCGCGATCACCGAAGTTGGCCCTGCCGAAGCCCGCGAACTTCTCGCCTGCATGAAATTCATGATCGGTCTCGAGCGCATCGGCGACCTGCTGCTCAGCTTCGCCAACAGCGCTCAGGCCGTCGGCGGCCGCCTCGATCCCGAAGACACCCGCGACCTCACCCAGATGGCGACTATCCTCGAGAAAATGCTCACCGATTGCGGGACCGCATTTTCCGACCGCGAAATCGCCAAGGCCATTGATGTTCTTCGCGCCGACGCCGAAATGGATCGCCTGCGCAATCTCATTTTCCTCCGCCACATTGAGAATCCCGAGAACATTCATCGCCAGGCCAGCCTGCAGGTCATCTTCATGACCCAATCGCTCGAACGCGCCGGCGACCACGCCAAGAATCTTGCCGAGGAAGTCTGCCACTTCGTCAGCGGACACACCGTCCGCCACGTCCTCATGGCCTACGACAAGCCCGTCGAACAAATGTTTATTGACTATCTTCGTCGCCGCGACCAGCATCGTTAGTCTCGATCCTTCCTCCGCAATCGGCGTCCGTCGCGGCTTTCCGCTACCAATCGCTATATCCTGGATTTCTCCCTCTACCGATTCCGGGATACTTTTGCCGCGCCTCAACTTCTCCGGTTCCGTTTGGTTCACGCTCATGGTGTCGCTCTCGCCATCACACCCATAACACTGTCCTCCGACCCCAGACACTGTGCCTCATTTCGAGCGCCGTGGCCGTCGCCGGGAAATCCCGCTGTTTACCCAGTGATTACACCTCTGTCACACCACTGGCGCCGCTATACAGAAAAAACACACCGCCGTTTCGCCACATGTTTCGTCTGACGCTGAAACTTGCCGCGCCGTTCTCTGCGTGATTTGGCGACTGTATTGCACCTGTCATGTCGGGATCGCAATCCGCCACGATCCTCCAAAAAACCACATTGCAGACGAAGCATGTTTGGGAGGTTTCATGTCAGTGCATTTTGTTATAGAGAAGTACGTCAATGGAAAAGCTGGACTTTATGTACTCATAGTCCTGCTCGCCACCGCCCTCGCCCTCGGCCAGGGAATCGTCACCGGATCCATCTCTGGAACGGTTCTCGATCCGCAAAACGCCGTCGTCGCCGGCGCCACGGTGAAGGCGACTCAGGTGGAAACCGACCGCGTCTTCAATACGGTGAGTTCCAATGCCGGCGTGGTGCAGTTACCCTCGCTGCCTCCCGGCACCTACAACATCGTCGTGCAGGCCAGTGGATTTACCAATTTCAGCGCGCAGGGCGTTGTCGTCGAGGTGGGCAAGGACACGGCCCTCGGGGCGATCAATCTGAAACTCGGCGGCGCCGCTGAGACCATCACCGTCGAAGGCGCGGCACCTCTGGTTGAGAGCACCACCGACCAGCTTTCCCAGACCTTCGACAACAAGGAAGTCGCCAACGTTCCTCTCGGCAACACCTACGACTCCTTCGTTCTATTCAGTCCTGGCGTGGCCACCGCGGGCAGCGGCGGCTTCAGCAACAACAATGGAGCCGAGCTTTCGATTAACGGCCAGCGCGCCCGGTCCAATAACTATCAGCTCGACGGCCAGAACAACAACGACAACACCATCGGCGGCCCGTCCATCTTCTTCGGCAATCAGGACAGCATCGCCGAGCTCCAGGTCGTCACCAACTTTGACGCCGAGTACGGCCGCAACATGGGCGGCGTCGTGAACTACATCACCAAGAGCGGATCTAACGCATTTCACGGCACCGGCTACGAGTTCTGGCAGGGCGACCATTTCGATTCCCTCCAGAATCAGGAAAAGTCTCCTTTGATCGGCCCCTTCTGCGCGCCCGGGCAGAGTACCTCCACCAGCTGCACCGTGCCCGTGGTGCCCCAGTTTGTGCAGAATCAGTTCGGCGGGACGGTCGGCGGGCCCATCAAGCGTGACCGCATCTGGTTCTTCGGCTCCACGAACTTCCAGCGCACCCGCACCGCCGGCGCGCCGTTTTCGTCCGCGCCCGACCTGACTCCGACCGCTACTGGACTTCAGCAGCTCCAGGCCGCCTTCCCCAACAGTCCCGGCGTGGAAGCCCTGGCTCAGTTCGGCCCGGCCACCATTAACATCGGCAACCCCGTATTTAACAACGTCCAGACCGTGAACGTAACCGCCAACGGAACCACTGCCGGCATCCAGATGGGCGAACTCACTCGCTTCCTCGCCCAACCCTTCAACGACTACGAAGCCACCGGCCGCGTGGATTTCCAGATCACCGACAAGGACCGCTTCTTCACCCGCTACATTTTTCAGCAGACCATCCAGTCCAATGAAGCTTTCCTTGGCCCCCAGGCCGCCGCCGCCGGTCAGATCGTGAACGTCCCGGGCCGTAACCAGCAGATCGGCCTCGATTACACTCACACTTTCAGCCCCGCGTTGCTCGATCAAGTGCGCTTTAGCTATTCGCGCTCGCGCTCCGAGTTTGACGGCGGCGGTTTTCCGACCTGCGTGCTTACCAGCATCGGCGAATGTCCGCCCGATATCGCGGTTCTTAACAGCACCGGCTTCCAGTCCACCCTCGGCGCCGGTCAGTACATCGCGTTTCCGCAGGGCCGCATCATCAACGTCTACCAACTGCAGGACAACGCTTCCATGGTTCGCGGCCGCCACGTCATGAAATGGGGCGGTGAGTATGACAAGCAACGCTCGCCCAACTTCGGCCTCAGCGAAGCCAACGGCCTGTTCCTCTACCCGGATTTTCAAAGCCTGGTCGCGAACAATTCTCAGGAAACCCAGGTCGCCTACGGCCAGCCCGAACTTCGTTTCAAGGAAAACGATCTCGGCCTCTATTTCCAGGATGACTGGAGAATCAAGGACAACCTGACGGTGAACCTTGGCCTGCGCTGGGATTTCTACCAGCAGGCCAGCAATCTCCTGCACGATGAAAGCGTCGCTCAGCAGACTGGCCCCAATCCTCTCTGGGATACGAATCTGCCCTTGAGCCTCACTACCGTGCCGCAGTTGCCCAACCACTACCACAATTTCGGGCCGGTGGTCGGCTTCGCCTGGACGCCGTCCATCCTTCCCGCTTTCTTCGGCGGGAACAAGACAGTTTTCCGCGGCGGCTTCCGCATCGCCTACGATTTCGCCTACTACAATCTCGCGCTCAATGTGGAGGGCAGTTCGCCCTTCACCAACCTGGCCACGATCCCATCCGGCTTGCCGTCCATCTCAACCCTGAACGGCGCCAGCATCGGAACCGCGCTCTTTCCGCTGGCGCCGAAAGGCAATCCCGGCAACGCGACCGAGACCCAGTTCGGCTCCAACTTCCGCAACCCCTATTCCGAACAGTGGAACTTCGGAATGCAGCGCCAGATCACCGGCAAGATGGCAGCCGAGGTCCGTTACGTCGGCAATCACGATCTCGCCAATTTCCAGGAAATCAACGGCAATCCGGCGCTTGGTCCGCTGATCGCCAACGGCTTTGGCAATGTAATTCCCGCTGGCCTCACTCCCTGCACCAACCCGGCCCTGCCCGGCGGCACGGTCGGTTACGCCAATTGCAACTTCACCAATGTGATCGACTATTCCAATACCGGCTACTCGATCTATCACGGATTGCAGAGCCAGATCCGTCTCCAGAACTGGCACGGATTCACCGGCGAAGCCTCCTACACCTTCAGCAAGACCATTGACAACGCTTCGGAAGCCTTTTCCGCAACCTCGGGCCTGGGCACGGTTTTCGATCTCGCCCAGAGCCCGTTCGATATCAGCAAAGCCGAGCGCGGTCTGAGCAGCTATAACTATCCCAATGTCGTCAGCCTGCTCTGGGTTTACGATTTGCCCTTCCGCTCCAGCCAGCGCGGAATACTCGGGCACGTCGCCGGGGGATGGCAGATCAATGGCACCTACCGCTACACCAGCGGCCAGCCCTGGACTGTTCTGCAGAACGCCGGCCAGGGCCTCTGCGATCCCACCGACTTTACCGGCGGTTCCTACGACACCTGCCGTCCGTTCCTCGGCAACTCCAGCCTGCCGGTCACGTCGGTCGGTGAATACTGCAACGGCACAACGGCGAACTGCATGAACTCATCGAACGCCCCGCTGCCGGCCGGCACCCTCGTGCAACTCAACGGATGCGTCGGAACCGCGGCCAGTCCCACGAATTGCGCCGCTACGCCGATTACCGGCGCGCATTTCATCCTCAACAACCTGGAAGCCGAAACCCTCGCCGGAACCCCCTACTCACCTCTCGGACGCAACACGCAAACTGGTCAGCCCATCAGCACCGTCAACATGGCCGTCTTCAAGAACACCAGGGTTACGGAACGCGTCACCATCCAGTTCCAGGCCGAGGCCTTCAACCTGTTCAATCACCAGTGGCTGGGTATCCCCAGTGTGGATATCAACAGCGCCACCACCGGGCAGTTTGCCAACCTCGCCTTTAACCCGAACGGCGGAGACACGTTCGCCGGCAACACCGTCACCGACGGCATTGCCCAGCGCCGTCTCCAGTTCGGCGCCAAGATCATTTTCTAGAAAGAATCTTCCTGGAAACTCGCGGGAGGGACTTCCAAAGCCCCTCCCGATTTTTTTTCGAAGACGATCATGTAGGGAGAAAGAGGATCATGTAGGGACAGCCGCCCCCGGCCGTCCGGTCGCGCGTAGCGCGACGGCAACAACCACGGCCGGTCTCAAGGAGGTCATCCCGAGAGCCCGCGTTTTGCTTCGCGGGCCGAGGGATCTCCCCAACCCCCGCCCTCGCGCGTGAGCATCCACGTAGGCCGACCAAAATGAATGGAAGAAGAGAAGAACTACTGCACGCGCCGCCTTAGCGCCGACTGCGCCAGCCGATTGGCTTCGGCATTATCCTCGCGCGGCACATGCGAGATGGAAAACTTCAGCGCCCGCGCCAGTTTGCGGCAGGTCCAGTGCAGGGAATAGAGCCGCGGGCTGCGGCAGTTGTATTCGCCGGTCATCTGCTTCACCACGACCTGTGAATCCGAATACACATGCAGCTTGCGCGCGCCCAGCGACACCGCATACTGCAGCGCTTCCATCAGCGCCGCGTACTCCGCGACATTATTATCCTGATGGCCGATCCACTTCGCGATCCGCACCGTGCCGTCCTCGCCGCCGTTGATCACCACGCCAATACCCGACGGCCCCGGATTTCCCAGGCATCCGCCATCCACATAAGCCACGAGTTCCGACATCAAAGAGGTATCCAGCGCGCGCGTCCCGGCGAGAGCGAGTAAGAGGTCACAAGTCTCTCTTTGCAATGTGCCCCCATCGCATCCTCACGTCAAGATGATTATTTGGTTCGCTTTCATCGATTTGCGTCAAAATTCCGTATTGTGCAACGATTGTGCAAAAGCGGGACCAAACTTCCTTCGATTTCCACAACCGTCCATTTCCCAACCACTTGCGTTTTCCGTTATTCACAGCTTGCGAATACTCGATTGCACCAAAAGTTTGCGTTGACTTTTATGAACCCTCTGTTAACTTTGCTCCGTCGACGGTTGAAAGGGTTGGCACAATAATACTGAGCCAGTCCAAAGTAGACTGAGTGATCAGCCGGGCGGGGCGACCTGCAAGGCGACCGGACCTGAAAAAACCGACGGCTCTGCGAGGGGCAGTTGGGGTTTGGGACTGCGAAAGCAGTGATCGCATCAAGGGGCTGCGACGGTACATGCTTCCACGCGGTTGGCTCCCTCGCAGGAGCTGGCAGCTAGGGCATAACCAATGTCGCGGCCCTTTCAATTTTTTCCCGCCTGTTTCTCCGACTCCCAGATCCTTTCCCCTCAGATTTCGGCGGTAGAGCACTGGGCGCTGTGGGTCCCGGCGACGGAGGTCATCCCGAGTGAAGCCGTCCTTCAGGCGGAACGAGGGACCTCCTTACAAGGGAATGCCGCAGCCGAGATCCTTCACTCTGCCGCAGAACACGTGGGCGTTCGGGATGAAGCCGTCCCTTTGGCTCCATAAAACTGCCCCACTACCCGGCCTTGGTTTCCCTCAACATCCGCATCTCGGTTGTGGGATAATCCCACCGCCAAGCATTCCTGCAGCCCAAATCTAATTCAGAAGGTGGAGACTCCATGTCGAAGAATCCCCTCACTCGCCGTCAATTCATCCATCTCGGTACCGGAGCCATGGCCGCCACGACCGTGGCCAAGACCATCCTGCAGCCCCATATGCTCTCCGCTGCGCCGCGTCCGGTTCCGCCCAGCGACACCATCCGCTTCGCCTCCATCGGCACCGGCGTTCGCGGCTGCGAACTCCTGGCCGCCAGCACCCACGTGCCCGGCGTCGAGTGCGTCGGAATCTGCGATCTCTATGACAGCCGCCACACCGCCGGCCGCGAAGCCGTCAAGAATCCCAGTGTCCCCGTCACCCGCGAATACCGCGCCATCCTTGACCGCAAGGATATTGACGCCGTCATCATCGCCGTCATGGACCACAATCACCGCCGCATCTTCGAAGATGCCTGCGCCGCCGGCAAAGACGTCTACTGCGAAAAGCCCATGTCGCATCTCGTCGATGACGGATTCTCCATGGTCGAGGCCGCCCACAAGAACAATCGCATCATCCAGATCGGCAGCCAGCGCGTCAGCTCCATCCTCTACGCCAAGGCGAAAGAAATTTACGACTCCGGCAAGCTCGGCGAGGTCATCTCCATCAATGCCTTCTGGGACCGCAACTCCCCCTCCGGCGCCTGGGTCTATCCCATTCCTCCCGACGCCAGTGAAAAGACCATTGACTGGAACACCTTCCTCGGCAATGCGCCCAAGCGCCCGTTCGATCCCATCCGCTTTTTCCGCTGGCGCTGCTTCACCGACTACGGCGAGGGCCTGGCCGGCGACCTGTTCGTGCACCTGATGTCCGGCATCCAGTACATCACGGGCGTCAGTTCGATCGCTCAGCGCGCCCAGTCCAGCGGCGGCCTCTACCACTACAAGGACGGACGCGAGTATCCCGACCTTATCGAGACGCTCTACGACTATCCCAATTTCAAAGTTACCCTGCGCTGCAATCTCAACAACGATGGCGGCGAGTTCATCGCCTTCTACGGCTCCAAGGGAACTCTGACCATCCACGACAACACCCTGACCTTCAAGCCCGACGACACCCATCCGCAGCCCGAGACTTATTCCACGTTTGGATGGCCCAAGGCTCTGCGGGATCAGTATCTCGAGCAGTGGCATCGCGACCATCCCGACCCGGCGCCGCACGAGTCGGTCCTGGATGGCGAGGGCGAATCCTACGCCACGCCCAAGGGTTACAACGATACTGTGGATCACGAAGCCAACTTCTTCGCCGCCGTGCACAGCCGCAACCCGGTCACCGAGAACGAGATTTTCGGCAACCACGCCGCCGTCGGCTGCCACCTGTCCAACTTCGCCTACTTCAACAACTGCGTCGCCGTCTGGGACGCCAGCGCCAGGAAGATCGTGAAGGCTTGAGGCCGGGGAGGAAGCTTAAGTGCCGGAGGTCATCCCGAGAGCCCGCGCTTTGCTTCGCGGGCCGAGGGATCTCAGCATCTCCCGTACTGGCGCGTGAGCAGAGCATGGCTAGCCCCACGGACTAACCCCTAAGTACAAGACGGAAATAGCTTTACATTCACAATCGAATTGTCATACAGTCAAACCTCTGGCCGCTTTTCCCGAGCGCCCAGGACGCCCGGGCAGCCCTCCCCCACCCTCCCCGCGAGCGATCCCTCCAGCCCCAAAATAGTTGATGTTGGCGGAGTTCCGCCGGCAAGGAAGCACCATGCACTATTCGTTACCGCGCCGTTTCTCCTGCGTTCTGGCAGCCTGGATCGTTCCTGTCTTCTGCGCTCTGCCTTCGCCCGCTCAGACCACGCTCCCTCCAACCACGATCGCTACTTATCACTATGACAACTACCGCACCGGCTGGAACCAGACCGAAAGCGCGCTCACACCGGCGAACGTCAACAGCACGACCTTCGGCCTGCTGCACAACGTCGCGCTCGACGCTCAGGTGGACGGCCAGCCACTCGTGGTCCCGAATGTGATGATCACCGCGGGCAACTATGTCGGCCAGCACAACGTGGTCTATGTCGCCACCGAGAACAACACGGTCTACGCGATTGACGCCAACTCGGGGACGGTCCTGCTGAATCCCAACTTCGGGCCGCCGGTCGCGCCCAATCCCTCCTGCGGACCCACGCCGAAACTCGGCATGCATTCAACACCAGTGATTGATCCCGTCGCCGGCACTCTCTATGTGCTCGCTTATGTTCAAACCGCGACCGCGCCGGTATATCAGCTGCATGCTCTCGACCTCGGCAGCCTCACCGACAAAGTCGCGCCCCTGACCGTGGCCGCGTCACACACGCTGCTCAACGGCACTACGCTGCGCTTCAATCCGCTTTACCAGCGCCAGCGCCCTGCGCTGCTCCTGGCCAACGGCAACCTCTATGCTGCGTTCGGCAGCTTCTGCGACGGCCAGTCGGCTCATTCCCGTGGTTGGCTGCTCGGCTGGACCGCTTCTTCGCTGGCTCCGCTTTCGAGCAACACGCTCGTGGATACGCAAACCGCCTCCACCGGTTTCGATTATTTCCTCTCCTCCATCTGGATGTCCGGCTACGGCCCGGCCGCCGATGACGCCGGTAACATTCTTTTCGTCACCGGCAACTCCTCGCCCGGCACCTACGACGGCGTCAGCAATTTTCAGGAGAGCGTGGTGAAGGTTCCGGCCAATCTCGGTGCGGTCCTCGATTACTTCACCCCCAGCGATCAGGAAGCCCTCGATGCCGGGGACGACGATTTCGGGTCCGGTGGCGTGATGGTGCTGCCCGATCAGACCGGCTCGACCCCGCATCTTGCCGTGGCCGCCGGCAAAGACGGCCATATGTTCCTGATGAACGAAGACAGCCTCGGCCGCTACTTCTCCAGCAAGAACAACGTCATCGGGACCTACTCGATCAATCCCTGCTGGTGCGGCGAGTCCTACTACGTGGATTCCGACGGCATCGGGCGCGTGGTTTCAAGCGGCGGTCGCGTCATCAAAGTCTGGAAGGTGATGACCACGCCCAAAGTCGCGCTGACCCCCGGCACTCAATCGGTCAGCCTGGGCGGCGGGCAGTTTCCCGGATTCTTCACCAGCATTTCATCGAACGGAACCGCCAGTCCGATCATCTGGGCGGTTTCGCGTCCGGCTTCGGGTACGAACACCACGGTCTATCTGTTCGCCTTCAATCCCGACGCCGGCGGCACCTCCATGACGGAACTCTACCGCGGCGCCGCCGGATCCTGGCCGAATCCGCTGAACGACGCCAACATCGTCCCCGTAGTGGCCAACGGAGAAGTCTTCGTCGCCAGCGTCAAGCAGTTGCAGATTTTCGGATTGCTATCGGCGAAGAAGTAAGAAATCTTTGTCGAGGAATCCTGGTTGTAGTATCCCGGCGGCTCGTTTGCCCAATCTTTCCTCTGTGTCTCTCTGTGCCCTCTGTGGTTCTGCGTTTCTCCGCGAGCAGAGTGCTGCTCACTTCTTGGCCTTGGCTCGCGGACTTCTCTGCCGTTCATAGAACCGCTGGAATTTCGCCCGGTTGCCGCACTTGGTCATATCGCACCAGCGCCGCCGATGATTCTTGCTTTCGTCGAGAAATAACCAGAGACAGGTTCGCGACGCACACGGGCGGACCAGCTTCATCCGCTCCGAGGCCAGCAGGTCTGCCGCCGAACGCGCAATCGGCCATAAGGGCGCGGCAAACCCCGAGAGATTGTCGAACTGCCACGCGAACCTGCTATTTTTTTCGACCAGCTTGGCGTGCTGCGCCGCCTCCTGCACAAATCCGTTGAGCACGGCCAGCGCCGTCGCTGGAGCGGGCTTCCTGTTGACCACGGCCCAGATCACGGAATACATCGCTTCCCGCATCCGGATGGCCGAGGCCAGCACTTCCGCTGCGTCGGAGTTCTGATAGCCGCGCTCGATCAACTCCTGCGCCCGCCGCGGCTCCAGAATTCTCGCGTCTTCAGCGAAGCGCGCCAGATCGCCATAGCTCGAAAGATTTTCTTTCGGCTGGCTGGTGAAGCGATCGTCCAGCGTATTGATGAAGTCGAGACAAACTTCGCCCCCGATCAGTTCAAAGCGCGGCGGCCGGCGGCCGCTGCCCGCCGGTGCATCAACCGGCTTCGACCTCGCATTTGCCATTCAGACTTCCTCCAGCATGATCGAAACCTCCGCCCTATCGTCTGTCTGACCATCAAAATCTATCTAACCGCCAAAATACGCTTGACAGGTTAGGAAGTCCAGCGGTAGCATCTTGCTAACCGTTGAAACTGATTTTAATGGTTAGGTGATTCGAGCGATTTTGGTGGTGCAGCGTATGGCCCTCATTCCCCGACATTTACCGGCGGGAAAGGTGCTAAACCTTAAGTTGGCCAACATCGGAGGCCGGCCCGTGGTCGTATCCAACTCATCGCCAAAGTCAGCTTCGCGTACGGCCGATCCCCGCCGCCGCGAGAGCGTTCTGCTGGCTCTGGCATTTGTCGCCATCTACATGATCTGGGGATCCACTTATCTCGCCATCCGCTACGCGGTCGAGACCATTCCGCCGCTGGTTACGGCGGGACTGCGCCACACCGTGGCCGGGACCATCATGCTGGTGTGGGCGATGGCTCGCGGATATCGTCCGAAGCGCGAGCACTGGACCGCCGGCCTGGTTCTCGGGGCACTGTTCTTTCTGATCGGGCACGGCTCGCTGCACTGGGCCGAACAGTACGTTGCTTCGGGACTGGCGGCGCTGCTGATCGCAACCGAGCCCATGTTCATCCTGCTGCTGGCCGCGGCGATGGGGCAGCAGAAAATCAACCGCCTCAGCGCGCTCGGCCTGGCGGCGGGCGTCGCGGGCGTGGCGATCCTCAGCGCGCCGAGTCTCACGGCCAGAGGGTCCAGCCTGCTCGGGTTGATCGCCGTGCTGGTCGGATCGTTCTCATGGGCCCTCGGCGTGGCCATCTCGCCAAAGTTGAAGCTGCCGACCGACGCGCTTGGTCGCACTGCGATCCCACTGCTGTGCGGCGCGGCCATGCTGCTGGTGACGGCGGGAGCCACCGGCGAGTTTCATCATCTGCAATGGGGGAACGTGGCGCTCAAGTCGTGGCTGGGCCTCGGCTATCTGATCGTCTTCGGATCGGTGGTCGCGTTCACGGCCTACACTTGGCTGTTGCAGCGCTGTCCGCCGGCGCTGGTGGCGACCCACACGTATGCCAATCCCGTGGTCGCGGTGCTGCTGGGATGGCTGCTCGCTTCCGAGCCGCTCACGCTGCGCGTGGTGGCGGCGTCAGCTGCGATTCTCGGCGCGATCGTGCTGATCCGCCGCGGTGAGCGTGAAGCGGCGCGTGAATCGTCCGCGATCGCGCCCGGGTGCGAGGGGCAGCCGCTGTCCGCCGCGCAGAGGGCATCATGATCCGATTTTGCGTGTGCTCCACAACCCAGCCATTTCGTGGTGGCTTATGCAAAAAAGCGCGGCGAGGAACTGAGGGCGCTTCCGCTACGTAAGGTGTACAAAGGAAGACGCCATGGCGACCCAGCCTGCCCCCGCGGTCACATCTTCGTCCGCATCCCCACTCGCGTCTCAGGTCGGATCGGACCCCTCCGCTTTCAAGCCGAAATTTGAAGCTGTGATTGTGCTCGCGATTGCGGGTAGCGTGGGCGTGCTGCACATCCTCACCAACGGCCGCTACGGTTTTCATCGCGACGAACTGCAGACGCTGAGCGACGCGCTGCACATGGATTGGGGATTCGTGGCTTATCCGCCGCTGACGCCGTTCGTGGAGCGGGTGAGCATGGCGGTCTTCGGTTATTCGATGATCGGGCTGCGCCTGGCTTCGGTGATTGCGCAGCTGCTGGCCGTGGTGGTGACCGCGCGCATGGCGCAGGCACTCGACGGCGGACGCGTGGCGCAGACGCTGGCGGCGCTGGCGGTGGCGGTGTCTCCGCTGCCGCTGTTTGAAGGCACGGAATTTCAATACTCGAGTTTTGATTATCTGTGGTGGGTGCTGACCGCCTACTTCGTGATTCGGCTGCTCCAGTCGGACGATGCGCGCTGGTGCCTCGCGATCGGGGCCACGATCGGCGTCGGCCTGATGACCAAATACACGACGGGATTCTTCCTCGCCGGAATCGTCGGCGGACTGCTGCTGACCGAAGCGCGGCGTTTTCTCCTCAGCAAATGGTTCTGGGCGGGAGTGGGGCTGGCGTTTCTGATCTGCCTGCCGAATGTCTTGTGGCAACTGCGGCACGACCTGATTTCGCTGCACTTTCTCGAGCACATTCACAAGCGCGATGTGGGCGAAGGCCGCGCCGACGGATTCCTGGTCCAGCAACTGTGGCTGTGCACGACTGCGTTTTCAGTGCCGCTATGGGTCGGCGGGCTGGTCGCTTACTTCCGCAATCGCCGGTTGCGCATGCTGGGATGGATGTACGTGATCCCGCTCGCGCTGTTCGTGGTGGGCAAAGGCCGCAGCTACTATCTGGCGGCGGCGTATCCCATGCTGATCGCCATGGGAGTGGCCGCGGGAGAGCGATGGGCGCAAAGCTGGCCGCGGGTATGGCAGCGCGTGGTCCCCGGCGTGTTGATTACGGGGATGCTGGTGGGCGGCGCAGCCGTGGGAGCGATTCTGATTCCGGTGGCGAACGCGGGCCCGCTCAAGCAGTTTGCGCTGAAGAATAACGGCGACCTGCGGGAAGAGATCGGCTGGCACGATCTGGTGCAGGCGGTGGCGGGAGTGCGCGATTCGTTGCCGGCTGAGCAGCGGGCGAGCGTGGGCATTCTGGTGGGTAACTATGGCGAGCAGGGAGCGCTGGAAGTTTTCGGTCCCGCGTACCAGTTGCCGCTGCCGATCAGCCTGACCAACTCGGCGTGGCTGCGCGGATATCCCACGCCGCAGCCGACGACGTTGATCGTGGTCGGCTGGTCAAAGGGACAGTTGGATGACAATTTCAGTGGTTGCCGGGTGGCCGGACACAATGGAAATAGCGAAGGCGTGGAAAATGAAGAGAGCCGGTGGCATCCGGATATTTACCTGTGCGGGCCACCGCGGAAGCCGTGGCCGGAATTTTGGAAAGAGAATCAGAGGTTCGGGTGAGCGCGTTCGGGGACGACCTCCGAATCGATGTTTTAAACGGAGAGACACGTTGCTGGGAGATCCCTCGGCCCGCGAAGAAGAGCGCGGGCTCTCGGGGACGACCTCCGCGAAAGGGCCCTCTAATCGCCGAACTCGGTTGGTCTAGTACTTCTGTGCCCGATGGTTTCTAATAGTCTCGTTCCGGCAGGGGATTTCTGTTTATCTTTGATCCTGAAGCCTGAGTCCTGAAGGCTACGTCCTGAAGCGGTTGAGACGAACCCTGAGCTGCCATGCAAGCTGGTCCCCAAACTCCGATAAATAAGGCGGCGGGAACTCCCGTCGCGCGCTCGCCGCAGGCGGACGTGGCGGCTGCGCTGGAGGCGGCGCGGGCCGCGGGGCATCCGCTCGAAGCCTGCCTGCGCCCGCAGGCGGACGACAATGGCACGGTCGCGCTCATGGCGCGACGCGATCTGGACGCCGCGTTGCAGTTGCTGGCCGAGCGCGCGCAATACATCACCGGCGCGAACGGGGCGGCGATCGCGCTGCGGCGCGAGGGTAAAGACGACATGCTATGCCGGGCCAGCGTCGGGGAGAATGCGCCCGAACTGGGCGCGCTGTTTTCGACGGAAGTCGGATTGTCGGGCGAGAGCGTGCGGGCGCGTCAGCCCCTGCGCTGCGACGACACTCAGCTCGATCAGCGCGTGAATCGGGAAGTCTGCCGGGAACTGGGCATTGCTTCGGTCGTGGTCATGCCGGTGGTGCATGACGAGGAAGTGGTTGGCGTCTTTGAGTTGTTCTCGGAAACCGTGCATGCCTTCGGCGAACGCGATCTGTTGGCGCTGAAGCGGCTGAGCCACCTGGTGGAGACGGCGGTGCGGCTGGCCCATGCGGCCGAGAGCGCACAAGGCAAGATTACCGCGCTGCCCGCGATTGAGCCCGCGCTCGAGGTGACCTTCGAGCCCGGCGCGGTGACGGTTGCGGCTGCACCGGCGGCGGTTCCAGAGGCAGAAATCGCAACTATTCCGGCGGAAGCGATTCCTGCCGCCACGGGTCCGGAAAGCGTTATTCACGAGGCCGCGATTTCCGAAACGACGATTCCAGTATTTACGGTTCCGCTGGTGCAGCCGGTGCCGTCGGTAAATGTCGCGCAACCGGCCGCGCCGCCGGCCGAGTCGTCAACGACTACGGCGAAGAAGTCGAAGTTCTGGTCGGCGGCGATGCCGGCTTCAGCGTCGGCGGCCGCTCCGCCTCCCAAGGCGGCGGAGAGCGCGAGCACAATTCCTCCGGTGATGAGAAGTCTGGCGAAGTGCGCGGCCTGCGGATTTCCGGTTTCACACGGGCGCGAACTCTGCGTGGAGTGCGAAGAGAAGAAATGGCGCGGAGTACGGCCTGTGGCTTCGGCCGTGCCAGCGTCGAAGGAAGACGGTAGTTCCCACTCAACGAAAACCGCCCTTCGACTTCGCTCAGGGCAGGCTGAGAGTGGGGCAGACGGTCAGGCTGCGCCGAGCCAGACCACAGCCAATCAGGACGGTGGTTCCCACTCAACGAAAACCGCCCTTCGACTTCGCTCAGGGCAGGCTCAGAGTGGGGCAGCCAGGTCCGATGCCCAGCCGGAGTTGATTCTGAGCGCGGGAATCGAGCCCGAGCGGTCGTTTCTGAGCCGGAACAAATACGTTATTGGCGCGATTCTGGCCGCAGCCGCGGCTGCCACCGGAGTCGTTTTTCTCTATCCGCTGCTGCGTTAAGTCCTTCCTATCGAGCATCTCCCCAGACACCGGGTGAAACGCTTGGAAACCCTTGACAGTACAGGGAATTCTGCTAAAGTGCGGAAAGTTGCAGGCGTTTTGCACAAGCGCCCAAAATCGCGTCGCCCAGGTCAATCCGGCGTAATCAGGCCGGTTTAGTCCGGGGGAGCATGGAGCAGGTGCCCCGATGAAGAATGTGTATGAGGTTCTCCGGCAGAAGGAAATGGAACTAACCCGATTGGAGAAGGAAGTGGAGGCCTTGCGGCTGGTCGCGCCTCTGCTCTCGGAAGAAAAGGAATCTTCGATCGCCGAAGCGGTGAAGGCTTCGGTGCTGCCGACGGCGGTGAATGGGCCGCAACCGCAGCGTGTGACGGTACCACCCGCAACCATGCCCAGTCCGCAGCCGGTGCGCGCGGCGGGGTGGGACGACACAGCCAAGCGCTGGCCGTAAGGGCGGAGAGATCCGCAACTCGTCGGGCCGGAAACGCAGAGGCTCGGCGGGACTGGTTGAGAGATCGCAATTGAGCAGCCCGGGAGATAATCTCGGGCTGTTTTGTTTTTGAATGCTGTGGGTCGGTCTGCTGCGGAACGTTCTGCCGGGAACATCCTTCCTCCGATGAAGTTGTTCGCTGAAATCGCCGATGAATCCGTCGGGCCGTAGTGTGAACCGTAGCGTGAACTGAAGTGTGAACCGAAGCGTGAACCGGTCCGGCAATCCGGCAAAGATGGAGCACGGCGCAAAGCTCGCGGTGGTTTCGGGCGGTTCCAAGCGGGAGACGCCTGTCGCGCAGGGGGAAGTCTCTCCGGGGATTGCGGACCGGACGCACATTTTCCGGAGGAATCTTGAAGTAGCGGCGGGATATTGGGCGCTGGCGGCGCTGGTGCGCTGGTATTTCTTCCGCTATGCCATGTGGCCGGCGCCGATCTGGCTTCCGGCGGCCTGGGCGCTGTTTGCCGTGGGATATCTCGGGCCGGAGAACTGGCTGGGAATTTTTGTGGGATCGTGGCTGACCAACACCGTCAGTTTCGGCGAGACGGCTTTCTGGGGCGCGATCATAGCCGGAGGCAACGCGCTGGCGCCCGCCGTGGCGGCGCGCTGGTTGCCCCCTGAGAAGCGCGAGGAGGGCCCGTTCGGGCGCGTGGCGGGAGTGCTTTCGCTGGGCAAGTCGGCTGCCGTGGCGAGCGCGATTGCGGCGGCGATTGGCGGATCGGTGGTGTGGTGGCAGCTGAGCGAGCGCGCGTCGGCGTGGCCGGGGAGGCTGTTCGACTGGTTTCTTTCGGATGCGGCGGCGATGGTTCTTCTGCTGCCACTGCTGCTCTTGTTCCATCAGAATCTGATTTCTTTCGAGCGGGTGCGGCGGCACGGTCATGAGTTCGCCATCACGATCGCGATTCTGGCCGCGATGGTTGCGTACCTGCTGGAAGCCCATGTTGCGCTGCCGTTTCTGGTGCTGACGCCGCTGTTGTGGGTGGCGGTGCGGTTCTCGGCGCGGATCGCATATCCGCTGTTTGCCGCGGTGATGGTGGTGGTGATCATCGCGACGATGGCAGGTTATGGCCCTTACGCCACAGTGGGGCGCGGCGGCACGTTCCTGATTTTCGCGCAGATGGCGATCGGATTCGGCTCGGCGTCGCTGCTGCTGGGGACGATTTCCGAGCAGCAGCGCGGGTCCGCGAAAGCGCTGCGGCAACTGAATCAGGACCTGGAAAGCCGGGTGCAGCAGCGCACGGCGGAACTGGAACGCAGCAAGGCGCAACTGGAAAAGCAGGCGTATCACGATCCGCTGACCGGGCTGCCCAACCGGCGCTCGCTCGAGCAGCGCTTCAGCGCCACCCGCTCGGCGGCCGCACGCAAACACGGCGCGCTGGCCGTGCTGCTGATTGATCTCGACCACTTCAAACAGATCAACGACAACATCGGCCACGATGCCGGAGACGTGATCCTGGTGGAGACCGCGCGCCGGCTGGTTTCGGCGGTGCGCGAGTATGACATTGTGGCCCGCATGGGCGGAGACGAGTTCGCGGTGCTGCTCCCCGACGTGAACGACCGGGCCAGCGTGGACAAAGTCTGCGCGCGCATTGTGGGCGCGCTGAAAGACAGGATCTTCTTCAACGGACATCACATTGTGACCAGTCCGAGCATCGGAGCCGCGTTCTATCCCGAGCACGGAGATTTGTGGCAGGACCTCTACAAGGCCGCCGATGTGGCGCTCTATGCCGCCAAGCGCGGCGGCCGCGCCCGCTGGGAGTGGTACGAGCCAAAGGGAGAGGCGGCGATGGCGGGGAAATGATGGCGGCGCAGTGGCGGCGAGAATCTCTCAGTCACGACTGGTCAAGAGACGATCTCGCGCAGCGTGGCCAGCAGGCGGTCTACTTCTTCCATCGTGTTGTAGTGGACCAGGCCGATGCGCAGGAATCCTCCGGACTGCTCCACGCCGAGATGTTCGGTGAGGTTGAGGGCGTAATAGTTTCCGTCCCAGGTAAAGATGCCGCGGTCGCCGAGTCTGGTGGCGAGTTCGAGCGGGGTGTGGCCTTTAATTCGGACCGCGATGGTGCCGCAGCGCTGGTCGAAGCGCGCGGGATCGGTGATGCCGTAGATCTTTGATCCGGGGAGCTGTTGGAGTCCGGCGATAGCGCGTTCGAACAGAGCGCGTTCGTGCTCGTGGATGGCGGAGTAAGCCGAGACGATGGCTTGCCTTCTTTCACTGACCCCACTCGTTCCAGCCGCCGATATCGGCTCGTTGTTCCCACCCAACGAAAACCGCGTTGGGTGGGGCTCTCGGCGGCGGGATTCTGATCGAGCTTCGCTCGACGGACAGCCGGGGGCGGCTGTCCCTACATGATCCGTGGAAGACCCCAGGTCGGCGAGGTAGTCCACGCAGGCGGCGATGCCGGCGATGCATTCGTGATTCAGGGTGCCGTGCTCCCAGCGATAAGGGATGGCGTCGGTGAGCGGGCGGACTTTGTAGGGACGCAGGCGGGTCAGGTGCTCGCGCTTGCCGAAGAGCACGCCCATGTGCGGTCCGAAGAATTTGTAGGTCGAGCAGACCAGAAAATCGCAGTCGAGCGCAGCCACGTCAATCAGCCCGTGGGGCGCGTAGTGGACGGCGTCAACGTAGGCGAGTGCGCCGGCCTGGTGCGCGAGGCGGACAATCTCTTTCACCGGATTGATGGTGCCGACGGCGTTCGAGGCGTAGCCGACCGCGACCAGCCTGGTGTTGGAATTTATTTTCGACGCGAGGTCAGCCAGGTCGAGCGTGCAGTCTTCATCGTGAATTTCGGCCCAGCGGACGGTCACGTTGCGGCCGGCGCGGGCGCAATCCTCGGCCATGGCGAGCCAGGGCGAGACATTGGCGTCGTGATCGAGGCGGGTGACCAGGATTTCGTCGCCCGATTGAAGCTCGCGGCCGAGGCTGCGCGACATCATGAACGTGAGCGCGGTCATGTTCTGGCCGAAGATGACTTCGTCAGCGGCGCAGTGCAGGAAGTCGGCCATGGCGGCGCGGGCTGAGCTGATCATGGCGTCGGTGCGGCGTCCGGTGGCGTAGGCGCCGCTGGTGTTCGAATTGTCGCGGCTCAGGTAGTCGGAGATGGCGTCAATCACGCGCTGCGGCACCTGCGTTCCGCCGGGGCCGTCGAGAAATGCGGCGGGATATCCGTTGACGGTCTGGGCGAGCGACGGGAACTGCGCGCGGATCGAGGCGAGGGAGAGGGTGGGGGCGAGGGATTCGGTGGTCGGCATGGCTATTTAATTATTATCACGCGGAGCGCTTACGCGGCGCTGAAGCGCCGCTCTTCACGGTATCCCGGGACGCAGCGTGGCGTAGGGGCGGACCCATTGGTCCGCCCCGCGAGCGAAGCGAGCGTGCATCGCGCGCTCGGCGCGCCACCCCGGACGAGTGCGTCCGGGGCTACGTATTTCGGGGTCCGGCCACGTGTTCACGTCACGGCTCTTACGAAATCGGCCAGCATTCCGTACGCCGTCGCGTACAGGCCGGGATTTTCTTCGGTAAGGGCGAGGCCGGGGAAGATGTCGGTTTCAAAATAAATGTACGAAGACGTGCCGGAGATTTTGCCCATCGGAGAACTGGCCAGCACTTTTTCCGGCTGCACGCTGGCCTCGACTTTGCCGCCGGCGCGGCGGGCGCGGCAGACCAGTTTGAACGGCCAGCCATCACGCCTGGCATTGCGCACGGCTTGCGGCGTGAGGTCGCGGATGCCTTCGCGGTGAATTTCTTCAAGCTTCAGCGGCGCGTCATTCGAGTTCGAAAGCATCAGCACGTTGACCAGCGCGGCGGTTTTGACGGCGGCGTCAAAGCCGTCAATGTCGTGAGTGGCGTCGGTTTCGGCGACTCCGATGTCCTGCGCCTTCTTGAGCGCGTCGTCGAAGCTGAGGCCGGATTCCATCTCGCTGAGGATGACGTTCGTGGTCGAGTTGAGGATGCCGTGAAAGCCCTCGAGGTGAATCACGGGAAGCTGATCGAAGAGAGAAAAAACGGGGACGCCGTCCATGACGGTGGATTCGAAGAGGAATTTACGGCCCTGCTTCGCGGCGAGATCGCGCAGCTCGCGGTAGGCGTGCACGATCGGTCCTTTGTTGGCGGTGATGGCGTGGGCGCCGTGTTCGAGCGCGGCGCGGATGTGGTCCACGGCGGGCTGGCCGTCGGCGAGGTTGAGGGAAGTGGCTTCGAAGAGGACGTCGGCCTGGGCGGCGGAGAGCCAGGCCCGCACCCCAGCGGCTGAAGGCGGCTTCTTGGGGGGCGCTTTTTCGGCACGACTGAAGTCGTGTCCTTCCCGGCCCGGATTCAGAGCTGCGGTTGTGGTGGTTTCTGGCTTTTCGCGGGCAAGAGTGCCCGCGCCACACGTTTCGGGATCAAGGCCGGCGGGATCGGCGATCCAGCCCAGGCCGCGCGAGGCGATGCCGGTGATGCGGAAGGTGATGCCGTGCTGGTCGCGGAGTTCGGCGGCGCGGTCGTGGAAAAGGCGGACGAGCGTCCGGTTGACGTTGCCGAAGCCGAGGAAGCAGAGGTTGAGGGTCGGGATGGCGTTTTTCCTCGGCAGGGGCTGAATCTCCGGTGATTTCCTGGCGTCAACGTGGCGCTGAGCGCCGCTTTCCAAGGCGGTGCGACTTTCGTCGTTCCGCAAGCACCGGTATTCGACGGCCCGTGCGAACCGCGGCCCATAAACCTGGGCCGCCGGACAGCCGAGGGCGGCTGTCCCTACATAAACCCTGTTCCCTACATAAACCTGTTCCTACATAAACGGCTATCCCATCACCGTGGTGCGCTCGGGGCGGATCTTGTAGAGCACGCGGACTTCGCCGGGCTGGCCGTAGGGATACTTGTCGGCGCCGAGATATTTCTTGGCCATCTTGTCAATGTGGGCGGAGGCGCCATCTTCAGTGATTTCGACCACGGTGCCGCGGATTTCGAGATAGCGGTAAGGATTGTCGGGGTCAATGATGGCGAGAGAGACGCGCGGATCGCGGCGGAGATTTTTGTCCTTCTGGCGGCCCCGCGCGGAGTTGACCAGCACGTGGGAGCCGTCAAAGTCGCACCAGACGGGCGTGACCTGCGGGCTGCCGTCAGGCATAAGCGTGGCCAGCGAGGCGAAGGCGCGCTTCTCAAACAGATCGCGGTATTTTTCGGGGATAGCTTTTTCGATGGCTTGCGGCATGAGTTTCTCCAGAAGTGGATTCGTGCAGCATTATAGACGGCGGGAAGGCGCTTGGCGCGGGCGCCGTCGGCGCCGCCGTTTTGTTTACAATTTCGAGTCTAACCGAGAGGAGCATGGGGATGAGAACGATGCGTTTTCATGGGAGCGGCCGCGGGCTGCGGCGGATGATGGCGGGGTTTCTGCTGACGGCCTGCCTGGCCGCGGGCGCGTTTGCGCAGACTGAGCAGAAATATCCGCCAACCATCGTGTTCATGACCGATTTCGGCGTGGTGGACGACTCGGTCGCGCTCTGCAAAGGCGTGATGTATTCGATCCTGCCGGACGTGCGCATCGTGGATCTGACGCATGAGGTTACGCCGTTTTCGATTCGTGACGGCGCGCGCTTTCTGTACGGCGCGACTCCGTATTTTCCCGCGGGAACGGTGTTTGTGGTGGTGATTGATCCGACGGTGGGCAGCACGCGCAAGGCGATCGTGGCGAAATCGAAGCGCGGGCAATATTTTGTGCTGCCGGATAACGGCCTGCTGACGCTGGTCGAACAGCGCGACGGCATTGAGGGCGCGCATGAGATCACGAATCCGGAGTGGATGATCGGCGGCAAGCTGTCTTCGACATTCCACGGGCGGGATATTTTCTCTCCGGCCGGCGCGCACGTGGCGCGCGGCGACAACTGGACCCAGGCCGGGCCGGAAGTTCCGGTGAAAGATCTGGTGCGGCTGGAAATGAAAGCCGCGAAGCTGGATGAGCGCGGACTGAGCGCGACCGTGATTGCGACGGATGGTCCGTTCGGCAATCTGGTGACGAACGGGAGCGCCGACGACTTTTTCAAGCTTGGCTATCAACGCGGGCAGGACGTGCCGGTGATGATCGGCAAACGCGAGATGACGGTCAAATTTGTGAAGACGTTCAGCGATGTGCCGGTGGGCCAGCCGCTGCTTTACATTGACTCGCGGGGGCGGCTGGCGCTGGCGGTGAATCAGAACAGTTTTGCGGCGACGTATGGGGTGAAGCCGCCAGCGGAGTTGTGGATTCCGAAGGCGAAATAGTTCCTTGAAGCGGCCGTTTGCAGGGAGATCCCTCGGCCCGCGAAGAAAAGCGCGGGCTCTCGGGATGACCTCAAGCCGAGTTACAGAAATGCTGAGTTACTTTCCAATATCGAGGGCGATGCGGGGGATCAGCGCGCGCAGCAGAGACTCGAAGGTGGTCTTGACGCGCTCGCCGGTTTCGATGACTTCCTGGTGCGAGAGCGGCTGATCGAGAATGCCGGCGGCCATGTTGGTGACGCAGGAGATGGCGAGCACGCCGAGTCCCATGTGGCGGGCGGCGATGACTTCGGCCACGGTGGACATGCCGACGAGATCGGCGCCGATCCGGTGCAGGTATTCGATTTCGGCGGGGGTTTCGTAGCTCGGGCCGAGGAGCCCGGCGTAGACGCCTTCGTGGTGCGGGATGCCGAGACGGTGCGACTCGCTGCGGGCGAAGTCGCGATAGGCGCGCGAGTAGGCGTGGGTCATGTCAGGGAAGCGTGGGCCGAAGAGGTCGTCGTTGGGGCCGACCAGCGGGTTCACGCCCTGCAGGTTGATATGGTCGCGGATCACGACCAGGGCTCCCTGCGAGTAAGTGCGGTTGATGCCGCCGGCGGCGTTGGTGAGGATGACGGCGCGAATGCCCATGCGGGCGAAGACGCGAATGGGGAACGTGACCTGCCCGGCGGAATAGCCTTCGTAGAGATGCACGCGGCCCTGCATGGCGGCGACGGGCGTAGTTCCGGCGAGGCCGAGGACCATGCGTCCGGCGTGCCCGATGGCGGTGGATTGCGGGAAGGATGGAATCTCGGCATAGGGAATGTGGGTTGAGTCGGTAAGCGCGTCGGCGAAGCCTCCGAGGCCGGAGCCGAGGACGAGCGCGATCTTCGGGCGGAGCGCGGTGCGCGAGAGGATGAGCTGCGCGGCGGCGGCGGCGAGAGTGTAGAGATCGGTGGTCATTGAAGTTGGCAGGGGCTAAAGCCCGGAATCTTTGGGCGCTTTACGCGGCGCTAAAGCGCGGCTCTTTCACTGTGGTCCCCACTTATCATGGCTTTCGGCTCGCCTCACAGGTCGCCATCGGCGAGGTAGCGGCCGTGGCCGTTGCGATCGAGCCAATCATACAAGAAGGTCTGATAGAGGAATGAAGCGACGATTTCTTCGCCCAATTCGTGGGTCTCGGTGCAGATGAAGGGCACGCGCAGGCCGGCGAGGGTGGCGATCAGCGACTGCGTGATGCGATTGGGATTGGACCCGCGATAGGCGTATTCGCTCTTGATCTCGCTGAGCGGCGCGGTGACCACGAGCAGGCTGTGCGGGCGCTCGCTCATGCGGCGCAGGCGTTCGACGAAGACGCGGCGGTTGGTGGTGAAGGATTGGATCAGGTCGGCGAGGTCTTTGCGCTCGACCACGAGGGAATCTTCCATGCCTTCGACCGAGTAGTCGCCGAGCTTCAGGGCGCGATGCTTGATGCGGGCGAACCATCCTTTGAAGCGGCGGAAAGAGAGTGGATTCTGCTCGCGGGTGTCCACGATGGCGACGGGCAGAGGCGTGCGCAGTTGCGTGCCGCCGCGTTCGGCCACGACGGGCAGCAACGGCGGCGGAGCGAGGGACGCGGCGAGCATAAGTGCGGGGGTCGGCCGGGACCCCGATTTGAACGCCGACGTTGTCCAGGCGAGAGGCGAGGCGGCGAGAGTGCGTTTGCGGGGCATGGCAAGCAGGCTCCCGGGACGAGAGCAAGGAATCAGTTTAGCTGACGCCCGGAGACGAAGGCCGGCGCAGCCGCAGCTACTTCAGAATCGCGTGCGTGATGCTCTGCCACCACGCCGGGTTGATCCGCCACACGTAGATCGCGAGACTCTGCAGGGCGATCATCGGGGGCAGCGCGTATAGATAAATTTTGCTGACGCGTCCGTCCACGAACCAGTCCCGCGCCATGCCGAGCATGATCAGAAAATCGAGGGCGGGGTAGAACAGGTTGTTGTTGAACCAGAAGTCGAAGCGGCCAATGGGAGCGTCCATGAGCTGGCAACTGGCGATGAAAATCAGGCGGCGATGGTATTCGGGGCGCTTTCTCCAGTAAATCGCAGCGGCGATGCAGGCGCCGAACAGAATCATATCGGCGAAAGGAATGGAGAGGAACGAGTCCACGCCCTGCTCGTGGAGCACGCCACCATCGAAGCGCGCCATAATGACCGCGATGGTGAAGCCCAGGATCACCATCAGAGTGGCCAGTCCGGCTCCAAACCAGCCGAGAAAGCGATGGACGCCGACCTTCCGCACGCGTACCAGAGTTGACTGGGCGATAAAGAAAACGATCCAGGTGGCGAACGCGGAGCCGTGGATCCACAATAGCCAGGGCCGGGGCGGGTTGGCATGAAACAGCCCAACGCCGACGGTCCGACTGAATCCCCACACGACCAGCGCGGCCAGCACCAGCGACATCGAGAGATAGAAATATTGGCTTAGAAAATTCTTGAGCCGACGGGATGCGTCTGACTCTTTCCCGGCAAGAACGGTTGCCCCAGCGTTGCCAATCGCCATGCAGCCTCCTCACAGAACGATGGATTTCAACGGCGTAACCCGAGTGCCGCCCATTCTACGACGAAATGGCGGTTTCAAAAGCAGATTCCTCGCTGCGCTCGGAATGACAAATCAGAAGCAGATTCCTCGCTGCGCTCAGAATGACAAATCAAAAGCAGATTCCTCGGTGTAGCACATGAGTTTGAATCCGCCACTGAAGGCGTCATCCCGAGCGGAGTGCCCGGGAACTGCGCGCAAGATCCCTCGGCCCGCTGGTAAGCGCGCGGACCTTCGGGATGACGCCAGGAAAATTGGAAGTCTCAAACCTGCCTAGAATTTACTCTCGAATCCGGCGAAGGCGGATTCGAGCTTCCATTGTTCACGGGCGTGCTTGCTGGCGGCGAGGAAGTCGTGGCAGGCAGTTGAGAGCTTTTCGGTCCCCAATGGGTTCCCGGCGCAGGCAGAGTTTACGCGGAATGCCGGCCTGGTTTCCGCCCACAGGCTCGCTCCCGGCAGGAAGCTGTGCTCCAGGCTCTGGCGGGTCATGCGCTTCATCTCGGAGTAACTCAGACGAAAGTCTTCGACGGCGCGCAGGTATTCGTGCGTCATGTCGGAGCGGGCGACGCCTTCGTCGTCGGTGGAGAGCGCGACCGGCACGCCGTATTTCATGTAAACCGGCAGCGGGTGATTGGGGCCGCTGACATCGAGAATCTGATCGTTGGA